>Ga0209341_10000558_pt1 | contig 38668 bp, 53 predicted proteins | sample RifCSP13_2_FD_184020 | JGI IMG/M metagenome (GOLD analysis project Ga0209341, IMG submission 184020) | Soil microbial communities from Rifle, Colorado - Rifle CSP2_sed 13_2 (SPAdes) (version 2) | ecosystem: Environmental > Terrestrial > Deep subsurface > Rock core/Sediment | place: Rifle...
TACTCCAAGGTGGCGTGCGAAGGCGGTGTAAGACTGCCGGCGGCGACCTTTCGATTTCTCCCATTCTTCAAATTTCAATTGAAGCCAATCCGAGAAGGCAGTCATTGGGTACATTGTACTCACATCTTTGCAATATATATAATAACTCTTGACAAATAATAATAAGCTATTATAATTTATAAGAATTGAATAAGGAGGTCGGATGAGCGATAGAACACGATTATGGAATATGCGGATCGATCCGGAGACCGATAAGCGGTTGAACACCTTGGCTGTGATAGAAGATCGATCCGCGGCTGCGACGGTGCGACACCTGATCAACCAGGCCTGGGAAGCATATATCGCCAGGCAGCGGGTGCGGATCACGGAGAGCGGCCAGCAAGTCCTGGAAGAAGCACGAGAAAGCTCTACCACTGAATAACGTGGGGGGCTTTTTTTGTCTCTGTTGCGTGAGGGCGAGATGAGCATCATCGGGTATGTGTGCATCGGTGGAATTATCGGGATCTTGCTGACAACGCTGGCGATGGTGGGAGCTGCGGCGCTGTGCAGGGCGGCGGCGATGCAGGATCCGGAGAGCGATGAGTACAGGGAGGTGATCAAATGACGATCAAGCTGATCGGGACGTGTTACAGCCACCACTGGGACGGGACGCGGTCGTTCCGGGCGATCATCGGGGTGGAGGATGGGTACAGGCTGACGAAGCGCCACCTGGAGAGCGAGCGGGAGGCGACGTGCTATGGGAAGCGCCTGTTCTATCGCCTGGCCAGGACGGGGGGATGGGAAGTAGTACCAAGTGTCAAGTATCAAGCGCCAAGTATGGAGGGATTGTGAGATGGATATTACGACGGGCATCGTTATTTTCCTGATTGCGATGGCGGCGCTTTTCCTGGATGGTCTGTGGAAGAACGCCCACTAATTACAGGATAGCACGGATCCCCTGGGAGTCTTTTTTTGATGAGTGAAATCGACGAAGAGCGCTTCTCAATGGCAGTCGAAGCTCGCTTCTCAATGGCAGTCGAAACTCGCCTGGAGCTGTGGGAGGATGCGTTCGAGCTGTGGATCTCCAGCCGGCAGAGCGCCAACACGCAAAAGGCATACAGGAAAGCGTGGGGGCTGTTCACGCAGTTCGTGGCAAAGCCGGCGTGGGAGGTGAGCAGGACAGACATGGCTCACTGGGTGATCCAGATGCAAGCCCAGGGCCTGGCGGCAAAGACGATCAATTGCCGGGTGAATGCCGTAAAAGCATTCTTTTATTACGCGATGGAGGAGTACGAGATCGTGGCGCCGGACGGGGAGCGGAAGACGCTGCATGATTCTAACCCGGCTGTGGGACGTGGGCTGCGCTTGCGGTCGGCGGTGTACGAGAATGCTTACTATCTGAACGCAGAGGAAGCCCGGGCGCTGCTGGAGGCGATCCCACAGGATTCGGTGAGAGGGAAGCGGGATTATGCGTTGATCCTGTTCTACCTGGCGACCGGGCGCAGGAACAGCGAGGTGAGGAACCTGCGCTGGGGGGACTTCGAGGAGAGGGACGGGGGGATATGGTACCGGTGGAGCGGCAAGGGTAAACGGAATAAGCTGTACGAATGCCCAAGGACGGCATGGGAGGCGATCAAGGCATACCTGGCGGCGGCGGGTAGGTTGGAATCCATTCAGGACCAGGATTATATCTTCACGGCGCTGAGCGAGCGGGCTCGCAGGCTGCCGAACGTGAAGGATTGGAAGTTCGGGATAGCGCCGATCAGCTCGGGAGAAGTGGGGCGGATCCTGAAGCGGCGCGCTCGCCTGGCTGGTCTGGATCCAACTCGAATACACGTCCACAGTTTGAGGCACACGGCGGCGATGCTGAGGAAAGAAAGCGGGATGGACATATACGCTATTTCAAAATTTCTTGCACACTCGCAGGTCCAAATAACGCAGATCTACCTGCACGAGATCGAGGGTAGAGGGGATACGACGTGGGGGAAGGTTGGGGAGCTTTTGGGGCTGATTTAGTAGCAATAGTTCTAATACTATTGCGCGAATAGGAGTTGACGGGATGCAGGGGCATTTTGCAATAAATTTTGGAGGGTGCACGATGAAATGGCTGCGGGACAGAGCTTTGACGGCAATTATCGTGCTGGGGGTGCTGATTTCAGCTTTATTTTTGGGTTTGGCGATCATGGGATTATGGAAGCTGCTTATTTTGCCGTAGGGTTGATCGGGTTCGGGCTGGGTGTGCTGCTGACCTGGCTGGCGATGCGGGCCAGGGAGGAGCGGGCCGATCTGGAGCGCCGGGTGAGCGAGCTGGAGAAGAGGAATCGCCACAGCCACCGGACGATTGCCGGGCTGGAGGATGCGACGGCGGTGCTGATCGATGCGGAGATCGAGGTGGAGGCGCTGATGGCGAGGCTGCGGACGGCGCATCGGATCATCGGGCAGACGAGGGAGGGTCCGGAGGCGTACTCGAACAAAGAATGGGACACGGATTTGACGGATAAACACGGATATTTCGGATTAGGAATCAGGGATTAGGAGGAGCCTAGCGGGGAGCGCCTGAACTGGGGGTCCCCCCCCTCTTCAGTTCGGGCGTTCCCCGGTGAGCCTTTCCTCCCGGGGTCCGGGCCGGCGCACCTGGTGTTCCTCCTTTGGATTGTCCTCCCGCCGTGGGCGACGGTGGGAGGACGAGGAGAAACACTGAAACACTGAAAAGAACTGAGGCACTGAATGAATAGAGGAATCCTGGCCTGCGTGAGGCCATAAGGATAATAGGGCGGGCTGATCACCCGCCCTCAAAAACCAAAAATAGACGGAGGGTAGGATGGATGCGATTTTTAGAAAGTTGGATAGTTGGAGAAAGTTGTATACGAATCTGGTGCTGGGGCTGATCCTGGTGGCGTTGCTGACGGGATGCGCCGGCGTCCAGATGGCGCCGAGCGAGGTAGGGCAGGTGTACGCGCTGCAGCTTGGGAGCACGCAGTGGGGTGTGGGGCGGGTGGCCCAGGGTGCGGTGGATACGTTTGTGATGTCGGATGGGCAGGGGCATTACATGCTGAGCTGGGCGATCAACGACGCGTGGGCGTTCCTTACGTGTCGTTTCGGCGCGGGTGAGTGCGTGACGGACGATATTTTGCAGAAGGCCAACGTGGTCAATGCTACCACGATGAGCGAATTTGTAAGCTGGCTGGAGGAGCATGGCTGGAAGATGATCAGCGCCAGCGAGCTGCCGGCGTTGATCGCCAGCGCCTTCTCCCCGATCATGCCGACGTTTATTTTCGTGCCGGCGGATGGGGCGTGGGATATCCGGCAGTATCAGGATTGGAAGGGCGAGGAGTGGTATTGAACCTAACCCCCAACCCCTTCCCTACAAGGGAAGGGGAGTGAGAATGAAAGATTGACCGAAAGGCGCGCAGACTACAACGCAGGGGTCTCCCTGCAGGCGATGCTGGACGAGATGCCGCCGGGGCTGGACCGGGCGCTGCTGCGGATATTGAGCGTGCGAGTCGGGCGTGAGGCGGCGATCAGTAGGGACGACCTGGTTGCGGCGCTCGCTTCGTTGGGCTTCAACGTAGATGAGCGCCCAGCGCGGGCGGCGATCAACCTGCTCCGGAAGGATGGGCACCCGATCTGCTCGACCGGTGGGAAGCACGGCGGCTACTGGTGGGCGGCGAACTGGACGGAGCTGCGCGCGTTTTTGGATACGGAGGTGCTGCCCAGGGCGTACGATTTCCTCGAGCAGGAGCGGGCGCTGAAGAAGACAGGGGAGCAGCTGTGGGGGCCGGAATCAAGACAGGGGAAGTTATTTTAAGTGCTATCCGCAGATTTCGCAGATTACACAGATTAGGAGGGTGAGATGCCTACGTATTACATTCGTTATCCGGAAGACCCGGAGAAGAAGACGCTGATCAGCAACCTGATTGGGACGCTGGAGAAGCTGAACGGGATCGTGGTGTTCGATGCGATCGGGGTGGTGCTGCAGGTGGGCGATGCGGAGAGCGAGCTGATCCGCAGCCTGGCCAGGGATGTGATCCCGGAGAGGCCGGCGTTCGCCGATCTGATAAAAGAGGTGCTGGACGAATGTGGGGTTCTATTGCCGGACGGACCGCTGCCGGAGATCTCCGAGACGGTCGTGGCGGGGATGGCGCAAGCGATCGAGCGTGGATTTGCGGCACCACTTGACTACGGGTCGATACCGGAGGATGAGGCTGGGAAATTGCCGGCTGATGAGCTGGCAGTGTTCGGGATGGCGCCGAAGCCGAGCGTCTCTTCTGGCTACCAGAGAGTGACGAAGAAAGAGCGCAAGTGCCCGCAGTGTGGGCGGAGCTATCTTCCCCAAAGCAACCGGCAGACATATTGCTCGAAGACGTGCCGGATCAATGCGAGCGCGCTCGCTTCCTCAAAGAACGGGAGTCATAACGCCCCACCCCCCCGCAAGCGGGACGGGAGCGGACTCAAGCAAGGGAAGTTAGTAGGCCCTTGATAAGAGCATCAAGGACAGGGCCGATAATTCCTATTATCGGTTGAACCACTGAGGCACTGAAAAGGCTGATGACACTGAAAAGAGCAAAGAAAGGGGAGAAGGGCAATGAGGGCGGATTTGAAGAGGTTGGTGGCGTGGAATACACTGGTGGTCCTGGCGATCCTGCTGGCGATCGGGCTGTGCTTGCTTTCCGGGATGCCGCCGCGATGACCGGTCGCGGGTTGCTGCGCGGGCTCGAGCTGGCCGGCCTGGCGGCGATCGGGCTGGTGATGCTGCCGGTGGTGTTGGTGGTGGCGGCGATACAGCTCGTGTTTGGGGATTTCGAATGACTTTCAACGGGTTCACGCTGCCGGACGGCGCCTGGATTCCGCCTGAGCTGATTTACCTACTTCCTCATATCGGCGAGGCGAAACTAAAGGTGCTGCTGGCAGTGATCTACCACAACGCCCAGATCGGCGGGGCGGAAGCGCTCAGCCTGGCGGACATCTCCCGCATCACGGGACTCAGCCGGCAGAGTGTGGTGAGCGCGTTGAAGGAGCTGGTGGACCAGGACGGCTTGATGGAGCGCAGGGCGCTGGGCAGGTCGTTCGTGTACACGCCGAGAGTCAAAATTTTAGACTCATCGCGGGAGATAGTCCAAAATTTAGACTATCCCTCCTGGTCAAAGGTAGTCCAAAATTTAGACTCATCGCGACAGTTAAGAGAGTCAGAGAGTCTTAACTTATCTAAGTTTAACTTACTGACTGACTCTACTGCTGCGGATGGTCAAAAATTTAGACTATTCGTAGATCGGGTGACGAAATTGCGGGCAGCGGGCGTGTACCTGAAGACGGCCCAGGGCCTGGCGGCGCGCTGTGACGACGAGACGCTCGAGCGCCACCTGGATTATTACCGCCATGCCCTGAGCCTGAACCTGGCGCAGGGTCCGGGCTGGTTGGTGCAGAGTTTGAAGGAGGACTGGCCGGCGCCACTGGGATATGTCGCCAGGAGCGGCGAGATCCCCGACGACGAGGATAGCGCCCCGGGGGATGAGCCGGTGGATCACCCTTCGGATGAGCTGGCCGGCGAGGCGCACGAGGGCCTGATCTGGATGAAGATGCGGGAAGAGCTGCAGGAGCGAGTTTCGCCGGCGTATTTCGAGCGCTACGTCAGCCGATGCAGTGGTCATTATGACGGGCCGGTGGGGATCTTCTACCTGCGGGCGCCGGACAAGGAAACCGCCGAATGGCTTACCGACCGGGTGCAGAAGGTGATCGAGCGCTGGCTGGCGGGTGCGGTGGGCGAGGAGTCGACGGTTGTGATCGGTGGGCCGGACGGGTCAGTAGGCGAGGAGGCGGAGTGACCCAGCTACCGTACGCGGAGGACATGAACTATTTCCAGACCAGCCAGACCGGGGCGGAGACCTGGATAAGCAAAGCAATCAGGCTGATCGAGCACATCGGCGGGACGGTGATCACCGAGGCGTTTGGGTCCGAGCCGTCGACGGGCCGGGCAGCGTACATGCTGCTCTTCGAGATCGATGGCGACCGCTTCAAGGTGATGTTTCCGGTGCTGCCGTGCAAGATCAAGAGCCACGAGCGGGCGGCGCGCATCCAGGCGGCCACGCTGCTGTACCACGACGTCAAGGCGAAGTGCATGATAGCGGCGATCTTCGGGAACCGGGCGGCGTTCTTCCAGTATTTTCTGCTGCCCGGCGGCAGGACTGCCGGCGAGGTGAGCACGCCGGAGCTGGTGGAACAAATGCCGCTGTTGCTGGCGGGCGGAAGCAGATAGAGTGTTTGCGCGCAAACATACCTCACCCCTTGCCCCTCCCCTGAGAGGGGAGGGGCAAAAATAAGGAGAAGCCATGATTTACTACATACCTTTAGCGATGATCGAGCCCAATCCGTGGCAGACACGCACGGGCGAGCCAGATCCAGAATACCTGGAGAGCCTGGCGGAGGATATTAGCAAGAATGGGCTGCTGCAGACGCCGGCGGGCCGGCTGGTGGACGAGCACGGGAATCCGGTAACGAAAGAACATTTTGCAGCGATGCAGATTACGGACGGCTCATGGCTGCATGTGATGAGCAATGGGTTCCGGGTGCAGTTGGCGTTCGGGCATAACCGCCTGGCGGCATTCAGGCGATTGATGGATATCACCGACAATTCCAAGACGTATCGCGGGATGCCGGTGGAGATGCGCTTCCTGGAAGACTCACAAATGGCGGCCTTTGCCTGGAGCGAGAACGAGCGGCGCAAAGACCTGACGCCGATGGAGCGCGCCCGGGCGATCCGGCAGCGCATCGAGTCGTTCGGGTGGACGCAGGAGCAGGCGGGCAAGGAATTGCAACTCAGCCGTTCGACGGTGGCCAACATCCTGCGCCTGCTGGACCTGCCGGAGGAGATCGGGGCGGAGGTGCATGCCGGCACGCTGAGCGAACGCCAGGCGCAGGCGCTGGTGCCGATGGCCGACCTGCCGGCAGATGTGCGCCAGGCGGCGGAGAAAAGCAATTACAGATACTACAAGCCGAGCGAGATCGTGAGTGCAGCCAAAAAAGGGGAATCCAGCGACCAGATCCGCCAGCGGGTGAAGGGCATGCTGGAATATCACTCGGTGCTGCTGAGCACGGCGGCCTGGCCGCTGGACTTCGAATTCGATACAGGGGCGGCAGATGTTTTGTCTGTATTCCAGGCAGCGGCGTGCCAGGGCTGCACGCACCAGATCAAGCGCGGGGAGGCCTTAGCCTGCACGGTGAAGGCATGCTTCGAAGCGAAGGAGGAGGCCTGGGGGGTGAAGCGGCTCCAAATGGCGGCAGAGCAGACCGGGGTGCCGGTATTTGCAGAAGGGGATGAGAAGGCGGAGGTTTTTTTCCAGGACGCTGAGCTCGGTAAAGCGATTCTCGAAACCAAGTGCGAGCACCTGCGCTTGCGGTCGGCGAACTGGGGGCTGACGGTGGCGGATGGCGTGGCGGCGATGTGCTGCAACCCGTCGGGGAAGTGCGAGTGCCTGAAGCGGCTGGAGAAGGAGAAGCGAGAGAACGATCCAGTGCTGAAGGAGGAGCAACTGCGCAAGGCGGCGCTGCAGAAGCTGTACGACGAGGCCGGCCGGCGGGTGGGGCAGGCGCTGGGCGAGGGTCAGGCGGGGGCCTGGCAGGCGCTGCTGCAGAGATTCGTAGGCGGGACGGTCAATCCGGAGTGGACGGCGGAGCGCATCCGGGAGAAGATCGGGTGCGAGCTGGTGAAGCCGCGCTACGGAAGGAGCCAGGCGCGGCGGGCGGTGGTGGATCTGCTGCAGTCGATGGGACTGGGCAAGCCCGAGGACCTGTCGGAGGCGGATGAGGCGGCGAGGAAGTTCGAGCGCATCGGGGAGTGGATGGAGCGCCTGAGCGAGGAGCTGCCCACGGCGGAGGCTGTGCGGGGCAACCTGGCGAATTTAGAGAAGCTCAGGGCAGTGGTGGAGGAAGACCTGCAGGGCGAAGTGGACGATGCGCGTCAGACGCTGCAGGACGTGCTGGATGCGATCCAGGCAGAGGACTGGCGGGCGGAGGAGTTCCACTGGGTGCAGGATGTGCTGCAGAACGACGGGATAGATGGGGAGTTCGAGGACTTCGTGGTGGATGCGCCGGTATGTGCGCTGAGGTATGCGCTGGCGCTGGTGAAGCAGACGGCGGAGTACGAGTACGAGGCGGGGGTGATGGAAGAATTACTTAACTACGGAGACACAGAGAGCACAGAATTAAAAGAGGTGGAAGGATGAGTCATCCACCGGACAAGCCGAAGTTCGTGTGCACCAGGTGCGAGGCGGTTATGTGTGATGACTGCCTGAGCATGGCCGCGGAGTATGAATTTCTGCATGAAAAGCGGAAGATAGCGCTGATGAACGCCCAGCGGGTGGTGGAAGAGCTAACCCGGGAAGTGGAACGATGGAAAAGCCGAGCGGAGGCTTTCGAGCACGTAGCGAAGATCGGGTTCTCGGAGATCATGCTGGGGTACATCGATTCGCTGATGGAAAAGGCTAGGCAAGGAGCGAAGGGATGAAAAGATATGGACTGGCCTTACTTTTTGTTGCTGTACTTCTTCTGGCTATGGGGATTGGGAGTGCTGTTGGCGCTCCTGCTTGCAATGTGGACTGTCCGCCAACTGAGACGGTACCGCCTGCGACTGATACGCCTGTTCCCCCGCCCACTGATATTACTTACCCCCCGCCCGAGTGGACCGGGACACCCGGGCTCCAGACCCAATATCCTACTCCCACAGTGGAGACGCCGGCGCCTGATCCAACTGCGACAGAGACGCCGGGAGCTGGCAATCCTCCTGGGGAAAAGCACCCCACGCCAACCTGGGATTGCGCCAGAGAATACAACCCCGAAAAATGTTTAGCACCGACAGGGAGCGGCGATAATCCGCGCCTGGCGCTGGGAATGACGGGGATCGTGGGGGTGATGCTGGTGTTTGTGGCGTTCCTGGCGAGGAGGGCGAGAAATGCCATTAGATAAGATGCTGTGCCTGGTGGGGTTGGGGATGGTGCTGGGGGTGTCGCTCGTCTTCACACTGGGTTTACACAAGCTAGCAGGAAGACGGTCACATTCGCCGCCGGGCGACGAGTTGAGGATCGAGCCTTGATTGCTGTACCGATAATAAGGGTTATCGGACATGAAAATAAGGAGTGAAAAGATGAAAGTTATTTACATCGCCGGTCCGTACCGGGACAGCCGTGGGGAGTTCTACGTTCGTCAGAATATTTACGAGGCGGAGATGGCTGCCCTGCGGGTATGGCAGATGGGCGGGGTAGCGCTTTGCCCGCATAAGAACAGCGGCGGCTTGGGTGGCGCGTACGGCCTGGATGATCGGACCTGGTTGGAGGGCGACCTGGAACTGCTGCGTCGCTGCGATGCGATCTACCTGATCACAGACTGGCAATCCAGCGCCGGCGTCCAGGCGGAGAAGCTGTTTGCTGAGGAAATCGGCATCCCGGTGTTGCAGACCGAGAGAGATGTGATGTTGTTTCTGCGAGGTGATTGAGATGGAAGCCGATGATGTAAAAGAGCGACCGATCTTGTTCAGCGCCGAGATGGTGCGGGCGATCCTGGACGGTCGCAAGACGCAGACCAGGCGGGTGATGCTGCCGCAGCCTACGGACCAGGATGAGATGGGTTTCTATACCCAAAAAGCAAAGTCATCCAACATTGGTCTAGTGCACATGGATCGAATTCAAATCAAATGTCACTACGGTGAGCCAGGCGACCGGCTGTGGGTAAGAGAATCATTTCGTTGTATGTATGCCGATCAAGAATCCGATGAATTGAGAGCGATTTATAAAGCTACCGACGATCCAGGCGAATGGTCAGTTGAATGGCGAGACGAAACGTGGAGGCCGTCGATACACATGCCGAGGTGGGCGAGCCGCATCGCGCTGGAGATCGAGCGGGTGGAGGCGCAACGGTTGCAGGATATGATGGATGATGACGCCGAGGCCGAAGGTTTTACCTATTACGGGGAGACATTAGCCGAGCCAATACCCCCCGATAAATTCAGGGACTATTGGGACCAGCTCAACAAGCGCAGCGGCTATACCTGGGACAGCAATCCCTGGGTCTGGGTAATCGAATTCAGGAGGCTGTGATGGATCCGGAAGAAACTAGAGAATTGAGACGCGATGCACTGGATCCGAAGACACGCGCTGTGTCGGATGCGCTGGACGAGTACCTGGTGCGCATCCACGGGATCTTCACGAGCTGGGCGCATCCGCAGGAGTTCATGGCCTGGCTGGATAAACGCGGCTATACCATCGTTCGCAAGGGGGGCAAAGAATGAAGCGCGAGGATGCGATCTTATTGGCGGTGACGTGGCAAGCCAGGTTGATGCCGTACTGCGAGCGGGTGGAGATCGCCGGCAGTGTGCGGCGTAAAAAGCCGGAGGTGCACGATATCGAGATCGTGGCGAAGCCGCTGATCGCCGAGACGGTCGATCTGTTTGGGTCGCGGGTGGTCGAGCTGGATATGCTCGAGCAGGTGATCGACGCCAGGCGGAATGCGGGCGATTTCACGCTAAAAAAGAACGGGCCGCGCATGAAACAGCTCGAGCTGCCTGAGGGTATCACCATCGACCTCTTTATCGTACGTCCGCCGGCGCAGTGGGGCGTGATATTCGCTCTACGGACGGGGCCGGCGGAGTTCAATCACTGGCTGGTGACGCAGAAACGCTACGGCGGGGCGATGCCCGGCTGGATGAAGATGACGGATGGTGCGCTTTATCGGGTAGCGGGGGATGAGAAGACGCTGATCCAGACGCCCGAGGAGGAGGATTTCTTCCGAGCGATCGGGGTAGAGATGGTCAGGCCGGAGGAGAGGAAAGCGCGTTGGAACCACTGAGAAGATGAGAAGGGATGAGGCACTGAAAAGAGATGAGACCAATCGATTTCCCGCAAGCGAATAAGAATTTACTCAAGCCGCAAGGGTGGACGGACGAGCAGTGTGGCTCGCTACCGATATTCTCCAACGGGCAGCAGTGTATCTCGTGCTGGCAGCCGACCTGGAAGGAGCGGCTGGCGATCTTGCTGTTTGGCAAGGTGTGGCTGTACGTGTGGTCCGGGCAGACGCAGCCGCCGGTGGCGTTGGATGGAGCCAGGACGGTTTTCAAGAAAGCAAAACGGAAACACTGAGAAATGCTCAGAAAAGATGAATGATGATTCTGCTAGCTATCACGATGGGATCAATTGCAGGTGCGCCTTGATTCTTAAAGCAGACGAGAATGGGGTTATCAGCAAGGATGGTCAGGCTTTCAATAGGCTGGTGTTTCTGTTGGGGGCTGAAAAGATGTTGCAATTGGCTGAGCTGGTGGAGGAGGTGGCGCAGGAGACGGGCTACGGGCATGTGACGATCATCGTGAGCCAGGGGAAGGTGGCGAGGTTGAAGGCGGAGAAGAGCTATTAGAGTTGTCAGGAATCGAGTAGTTGAAAATTAGGTAAACTGGTTGTATAATGTGAGTAATTGAATATCAGCAGACCCTAGAGATCAGGGTTCCCTGGCGGGGTCGCCAATTTGGCGGCTCCGTTTTTTGTTTAACCACTGAGAAACGGAGTACACAGAAGGGAAGGAGAGAGAGATGGAGATCGGGGCGTATGCGAATGCGGTTGTGCAGGGTGTGCCATTGCTGTTTGTGGTGATCGGCCTGGTGGAATGGGCGAAGTCGTTCGGGCTGGGGGGGAAGGCGCTGCGTGCGGTGTCGGCTGGGATCGGGTTGATCCTGGGCGGGGCTTACCAGGTGAGCGTGCTGGGAGTGCCGGCTGACTTTGCTGGTTGGTTCGGGATTGTATTTTACGGGTTAGGGTTAGGGGTGACGGCCAGCGGTGTGTATGATGCGGGGGCATCGCTGATAACCAAAATTATAAAAACGCCGGGATGATTTTGTTCTTCATCCTGCCGATACTTGCAGCGCTGGTGTGCTGTGGCATCAATCTGGCATACGCGGTCAGCCGTCAAAGGCGCAGGGCGAAAAAGCCGATCCGGTTGGGTACGGTCGCAGCGGCGTTGTATTTCATAGGGATCTACTCATGGATATTTGTCGATCCTACGGCTTATCTCGTACGGTCAGGGATATTAACAAGGATTGGGGTGGCGGTCCTGCTGGTGCTGCTGATGGCGGATGCGATCGCAGACTGGCGAATAAATCGGGGGTAGGAATGGACATTGCGGCGACATTGACGGTGATCAGCGGGATCGTTATCGCGCTATTCTCTTTTTTAGTGGCGATCCTTACGTGGCGATCGTCGGCTACGAAGGAAGAGCTGGTCAGCTTGCGGCAGACGATCGAGATGCTACAGCGGGAGAACGACCGATTGAGGAAGCGCCTGGACGAGCTGGAATTCGAGAACGGGGCGCTGAAGGATTGGGCTGAGGCGCTGGTGTGCCAGGTGCGCGAGCTGGGCGGGAAGCCCGCAAGGTTCGAGGAGAAGACGAGGCCAAGATCATGATTCCAGGGGTGGATGTTTCCAAATGGCAATGGGAAATCAATTGGCCGGTGACGGCCAGTCGTGGGATCCGGCGTGCTTATATCCGAGGCGCGTATGGACTAGAGAAGGATCCCTATTTTGCGCCAAACTGGAGCGGGATCCAGGGGACGGGGATCGAGCGCGGGGTATATCTCTATCCGTTGTATAAGCTGAGCTTCGATGTACAGTTGGATTACTGGCTCCGGGGGTTGCCGAACGTGGAGCAAGGCGATCTGCCACCGGCGATCGATATCGAATTCAATGCGGGAGAAAAGAAGCCGGATGCGCTGTATCAAATGGCGATGCTGAAGCTGCTGGCCAGGGTCGAGAAGGAGTTCGGGAAGATGCCGGTTATCTATACGTCGCCGTCGATTATCAAGAGTTACTTGAAGATGCCCGAGTTCGGGCAGTGGCCGCTGTGGATTGCGAATTATAACGAGACGACTCCAGCGATCCCGCTGCCGTGGCAGCCAGAGACTTGGGTCGGGTGGCAGCATACCCGCCTGGGAAATGGGAAGTGGTACGGGGCGAGCTCGAAGAGCATTGATCTGGATGTGTTCCGTGATTAAAAAGGGGGGGCTATCCGTTCGTGTAGCCATATAGGTAGAATGATTGATGCCACAAAGGATCTTGAAAGCATGTGCGATACCCGGTTGCCCGGAACTGGTGAGAGATGGGCGATACTGTGCGGGGCATGCGCGGGTAGTGGGGGCGGAGTACGAGAGGGGGCGGGGGAGCAGTGCAGAGCGCGGGTATGGCTCGAGGTGGCGGCGGCTGCGGGCGATGTACCTGCGGGCGAACCCGGTGTGCGTGGATCCGTTCGGTGTGCATGGAGCGGAAGTCGTGGCGGCTACGGAGGTAGATCACCGGGTACCCAAGTCGAGGGGTGGGACGGATGCGTGGGAGAACTTGCAATCGTTGTGCAAGGCGTGTCACAGCCGGAAGACAGCGCAGGAGGACGGTCGATGGGGAAGCCATTGACAAAGACTTGTGAATATTGTGGGAAGAGTTTCGATGCAGATAGATTGACGCAGCGATTCTGCAACGATTCCGATTCTTGTCAGCGAGCATGGTGGAAAGAACATAGAAAAGAAGCAGGAAAGAAATACACTTTTATCTGCAAGAATTGTGGGGAAGAATACTCAACAGTTCACAAAGAATGCAATCAGTATTGTTCCAAAGAATGTGCATATGAATACAAGAAGGCTGATCGTCGATGCGATGCTTGTAACAAGCCAGTTGGAAGAGGGCAGAAATATTGTTCAGTAGAGTGTATGTGTTCCTATGAATGCATTTGCTCGTTGTGTGGTGAAACGTACAAAGGGAAGGCAAATCAAAGATTAGGGCATTATTGCTCTGATGCATGTCGAAAGGAAATTGCATGCATCAAGGATGTACAGCGGAACATTAATGAATATGAGTTAATCGAACGTGCTTGCAAGGAATGTGGGAGATTGTTTGTACCAGAGTATACAGATAAAAGGCGGGGGTTCTGCTCGGGGCAATGCGCCCGGGCATACGGGCGTAGAGTGGGGAGGGGGGTAAGGCGGGCTAGGATGCACAGTGTTCGTTATGAATACATTGATCCATTACGGGTATTAGATCGAGATGGCTGGAAGTGTTATGTGTGCGGTTGTGCAACCCCGAAAGAATTACGTGGAACAATTAGGGGGGATGCGCCCGAGGTAGACCATGTCGTGCCACTGGCAAAAGGTGGAAGTCATACAATGGACAACCTGGCTTGCATATGCAGATACCACAACCAAACAAAGGGGGATAAGCCCCTTCAATCCTTGCAGTTCTCCAGAGCGAGACCGGGCGGGCAGGTCCACGCGAATCTTTCTCCCCGATCGTGAGGGGGGAGGAAGGTGTCAATACAATGCCAACGCCACCCAAAAACCTGCCAAATATGCGCAAACATTTGACCAAAGCGGAGCGTGGTGCTCGTGAGAGTGCCGAGGGGGGACTTCAGAGGGCGACACGTGTTTCATTACATGCGCCGAAGTGGCTGGAGGCGGATGCCAGGAAGGTTTTCGATTATACGAAGCGCCGGATGAAGGGGTTGAAGCTGCTGGACAATGTGGATGCGGACCTGCTGGCGATGTATGCCGATGCTGTGGTGGCTTACTCGAAGGAAACCCGGGTTGAGCAGAAGCAGGCGTGGAGCAGGCTGGCGCTGTCTTACAGTGAGAAGCTGGGGATATCGCCGACGGGACGGGCGAGGCTGGCGAAGAAGACAGCGGAGAAGCAAGTGGATGAGTTCGAGACGCTGCTGGATGAGGTTGAGGAGTTTGTGAACGGAAATGTTCGATGAGCGACGGGCACGGCGGGCGGTCAAGATATTCGAGAGCCTGCGGCATACGAAGGGCAAGTTCTACGGGCAGCCGTTCATCTTGCTGCCGTGGGAGCTGCAGATCGTCAGCGATGTGTATGGGACGGTCACTGAGCGCGGCCTGCGACAGTATAAGTTCGTGTATATCGAGCTGCCTAAGAAGCAGGGGAAGACTGAGCTGGCTGCCGGCGCCGGCATTTTGCATACCTTTGCGGACGGCGAGCGCAACGGTGAGGTGTACGGGTGCGCTGCAGACCGATCGCAGGCCAGCCTGGTGTTCGATGTGGCGGTGGATATGATCGACCAGGCGCCGGCGTTGAGGAAGCGGGCGAAGCTGACGCCTTCGAAGAAGAGGATTACGGACCGGGTGACGGGATCGTTCTACCAGGTGCTGAGCGCTGAGGCGTATACGAAGCATGGGCTGAACGTGAGCGCGTGTATCTTCGATGAGCTGCATGCGCAGCCGAACCGGGGGCTGTGGGATGTGATGACGTTCGGGGCGGGCGATGCTCGCCAACAGCCGATCTGGTGGGTGATCACGACGGCGGGGGACGATCCGGACCGGGTGAGCATCGGATGGGAGCAGCATGAGTATGCGAGGATGATCCTGGCGGGGGAGATACAGGACCCGACGTGGTACCCGGTGATCTACGGTTATCAGGGAGACGATATCTACAACGAGCAGCACTGGTACGAGGCGAACCCGAGCCTGGGCGAGACGATCACGATCGAGGCGGTGAGGGAATCGGCGACTAAGGCCAAACTAAAACCGGAGGACGAGCGACTCTTCCGCTGGCTACGGCTCAACCAGTGGCTGACGACCAAACTAACCACGTGGCAGCCCCTCGAATTGTTCGACCGGACGGTGGGGGACTGGACGCGGGCGGATCAGCTCGGGAAAGACTGCTACCTGGGCCTCGATTTATCCTCCACTACAGATCTAACGGCGCTGGCGGTCTTATTCCCTCCTCAAGGAGATCAGAAGGATTGGCGGGTGTTCTGGCATTGCTGGCTGCCGAGCGAGGGGCTGGAGGAGCGGGTGAAGGGCGACAAGATCCCGTATGACGTGTGGGCCAAGCAGGGGTATTTGACGCTGACGGAAGGGAACGTGATCGATTACACGGTGATCGAGCAGACGGTGCTGGAGCTGGCGAAGTTCCACAGGGTGATCGAGCTGCCGTGCGACCGGGCGATGAGTGCCATGCTGATCCAGCGGCTGGAGAAGGAAGGGATTACGGCGGTGGATGTGCCGCAGACGTTCGCCAGCCTGACGGATCCGATGAACCAGGTGGAGATTTTGTTGAAGGGGCAGGCGGGGGGGGAGGAACCTACCTCACCCCCGGCCCCTCTCCTAGAAGGAGAGGGGGGGGAAGAGGGAGGGGATTTGCCGAGTGTGCCGACGGAGCACCTGCTGCGGGGGAGGATGACGCACGAGGCGAACCCGGTGGCGAGGTGGTGCTTTGGGAACACGAGTATTGCGAAGAACGGGCAGGGGTATATCAAGTTCGTGAAGGAACATAAGGGGCGATCTGTGGATAGGACGAAGCGGATCGACCTGACGGCGGCGTGGGTGGATGCGATGGCGAGGGGCAGGTTCTACGAGGGGAGCCAGAGCGTGTATGCGGAGAGAGGGATTATTACGTTATGAAAGCGAAACGAAAGCTAGTTTATTTTAGTCCTGAAATTATCATGGATTGGATCATAGAAGGCAACAGCATGCCAGCCCATACCATAAAATGCTTACAGGGTATCCCGGAAGGGACTAAGTTCGTGCGTGGTTTTTATGATTCTCAAAGGAATGCTTATGGGGCAGTATTCGAGCATCCGGATTGGGAAGAAGTTGAGGAGGGGGCTTTTCTGCCAACCATAGAAGCATTGGTACAAACGATTTACGGTGAAAATGAATAGGCTGGTTAATTCCGTGGGCTGGAATGATGTGATCAGCCTGGTTGGGCTGGTTATGATGGGAATCGGGCTGTGGATGTGGTCGCCGGCGGCGGCGTTGACAGTGTGCGGGGGGCTGCTGGTGGTCCTGGCTGTGGTGGGTGAGGCGAGGCGCAAATGAGTATTTTAGGGCAGATATTGGGAAGAAACCTAACCCCCGACCCCTTCCCGACACGGGAAGGGGAGCAGAGGGGGGGGTTCATAGACCAGATGATGGCGGTGGTGCTGGGGGGCGGGAACAGCGCGGCGGGGGTGAGCGTGACGCCGGAATCAGCGCTGACCAGCTCGGCGGTGTTCGCATGCGTGCGGGTGCTGGCGGAGACGCTGGCCAGCCTGCCGCTGATCACCTACGAGCGCAAGGGGAAGAGTCGCGAGCGGGCGGTGAACTTTTACCTGTACCCGATCCTGCACGATGCGCCGAACGAGTGGATGACTTCTTTCGAGATGCGGGAGACACTGCAGGGACACCTGGCGCTGTGGGGTAACGCCTATAGCCAGCTCGATTACGACCGGGGTGGGAGAATCACATCGATATTCCCGCTGCGACCGGACCGCATGCTGGATATCAAGATCGAGAACGGGGTCAAGATGTACCAGTACCAGCTGCCCAGCAGCCAGCAGATCTGGATCAACGGGGAGCGGATCTGGCATTTGAAGGCGTTTGGGGATGGGATGTGGGGCTATTCGCCGGTGGAATTGATGCGAAATGCGATCGGGTTGACGCTGGGACTGGAGAAATTCGGGGGTAAGTTCTTCGGGAACGGGGCCAGGCCGGGCGGGGTGCTGGAGCATCCCGGGAAATTAGGACCGGAGGCGGGTAAGAATTTGCGGGCGAGCTGGAACGAGATGCACATGGGGCTGGATAACGCTCAGAAGGTGGCGATCCTGGAGGAGGGATTGAAGTGGCACGAGATCGGGATGCCGAACGACGATGCGCAGTTCCTGGAGACGCGCAAGTTCCAGGTGGGGGAGATCGCCAGGATTTACCGCGTGCCTCCGCACATGATCGGCGACCTGGAGCGGGCGACGTTCAGCAATATCGAGGAGCTGGGGATCGAGTTCGTGCAATATACGATGGTGCCGTGGCTGACCAGATGGGAGCAGAGCATCCGGCAGAACCTGATGGTGGAAAGCGAGCGGAAGCGCTATTATTCTGAATTTTTGGTAGACGGGTTGCTGCGGGGATCGACGCTGAGCAGGTACCAGGCGTACCAGAGCGGGATCCAGAGCGGGTGGTTTACGCGGGCGGATGCGCGTGAGAAGGAAAATCTGAACCCGATCGATGGGCTGGAGGCGCCGCTGGTGCCGCTGAATATGACGGAGGAGGGAACCTCACCCCCCTCAAGTACAGTCGGGGCTAAGGACAGCCCGGCCCCTCCCCCACAGGGAGAGGGGAGCGCGCAGAGAAATTCGCCCTCACCCCTGGCCCCTCTCCCATCTTTGGGAGAGGGGAAAGAGAAGAGGGGGAAGGAAGCGGCGAGGAGCAGGCACAGGCTGATGGGGACGTTCAGGGGGTTGTACCAGGAGACGGCGGGGAGGGTGCTGCGGCGGGAAGTGAAGGATGTGAAGAACGCGGTGAAGCGAGCGGGGACGCCGAAGGGGAACAAGGGGTTGGATTGGGCAGGGCTGCGGCTGTGGATGGACAGCTATTACGAGGAGCATGCGGATTATGTGAAGCAGCAGGTGCTGCCGGTGGGCAGGACTTACGGGCAACAAGTGGCGGAGCAGGCGGCGAAGGAGGTGGGGGGGGAGACTCCTGAAGAGTCTGTGGAAAGGTTCACAGAATCGTACGTGGGCGGGTACTCCGCCAGGCATGTGGGGATCAGCAAGGACAGGATCCAGGCAGCATACAGCCGGGCGCTGCTGGACGAGGCGGACGCCGAGGAGGCGCTGAACGAGGAGCTGGATACCTGGCCGGACACCCGGGCGGCGGTAATTGCGGATGAGGAGAGCGTGCGCTTCAACAACGCGATGGCGAAGATGGTGTATGGGGCGCTGGGGGTGCAGTTTTTACGGTCGGTGGCCTTCGGAGAGAATTGCCCGTATTGTGATGCGCTGGACGGGGTTGTGATTGGAATCAATGAATTTTTCATCAAGGCGGGCGGCGAGCTGACGGTGGATGGGACGGAAGAGCCGCTGCGGAGCTCGACGGATTTGGGGCATGCGCCGTATCACGGCGGATGCGATTGTATGGTGGTGGCAGGGTAGACCTAACCCCCCCTCAAGTACAGTCGGGGCTAAGTACGGCCCAGCCCCCTTCCCGACACGGGAAGGGGGAGAAGGAAGGAGAAGAAGAGATGCCAGCGAAGGGTGTGCATAACACGGATGTGACGGAGGGGGAGTGGGATGGGCCGGGGGCGGTGGCGGCGATGCCGAACGAGGAAGCGACGCTGTGGTACTGCCACGCCTGGCGGGAGGCGGGCGGAGATGTGGACGCTAAACAGACGTATAAATTCCCGCACCACCGGACCCAGGGCGGGCCGGCAGTGCTGAACGGGGTCAGGAATGCGCTGGCCAGGCTGAGCAATTCGTCCATCCCGGAAGAGGATAAGGCGGGCGTGAGGCGGCATCTGGAAGCGCACCTGAATAAAGGGCGTGAGGAGGAAGGAATGGTGGAGAATGGCGAGCGTGAGGTAAGGAATTATCAGATGATCGAGGTGAGGGTTTCGGAGGCGGGTACGGAGCCGAGGATTGAAGGGATTGCGGCGGTGTACAACCAGCCGACAGAGATCGATGGCTGGTTTGGAAGCTTCATCGAAGTGATCGACCCCGGGTTTTTCGAGGGCGTGCTGAGGAACGATGTACGGGCGCTGTGGAACCATAACACGGACCTGGTCATCGGGCGGACCAAGAACGGGACACTGAAGCTGAACGACCAGGAAGCGGGGCTGGGCGTGGAGATCGATCCACCCGACACACAGACGGGCAGGGATGCGGTAACGAGCATCCGGCGCGGGGACGTGGACCAGATGAGCTTTGCGTTCAGTGTGAAGCAAGGCTGGGACGAATGGAAAGAGAACGAGGAAGGGAATATGGTGCGCACCTTGAAGAGAGGAGCGTGCAAGCAACTTTATGATGTATCGCCGGTGAGCTTTCCGGCGTACCCTCAGACCTCAGTGGGTGTGAGGTCGGTATTGTCCAACCTTGCTGCAGGCGGGAGTCTCAACGGAGACGCGGATCAGGCGATCCAGATCGCGGCGGCTGAGGCGCGGGCGCAGAGGCGCGTGCGGGCGAAGAATCGGAAGAGGCACATTGAGATTGAATCACTGAAAAGATGAAAAGTGCTGAGGCACTGATCAGGAGAATGAGAGATGAAGGCGAGAGAATTACGAGCTCAGCGGGCTGAGCTGTTGAAAAAGGCCAATGCGCTGGTGGAAAAGAGCGAAGAGGAAGACCGCGATTTCACACCGGAAGAGCAGGTGGAGTACGACGACAATCTGGCCCAGGCGGACGGGATGGAGAAGCGGGCGGAGCGCCTGGAGAAGTTCGGCGAGGTGGTGGGCAACATCCAGGATGTGATCGGCAACCGCAAGGCGCCGGGGCACAACCGGATCGGATTGGGCGACACGGAAGAGCGAGCGTGGTGCCACTACATCCGCACCGGCGATCACGGCGGGCTGCAGTTCGGGGGATTTCCCGGCGAGCAGCGCGCCAGCAACGACACGACCATGAACATCACCACGGCGGCAGACGGCGGGTACGCCGTCCCGACCGGGCACTACCAGGGGATCATCGCCAAGCGCGACGAGGGCGACCTGACTGTCAAGCTGGGCGTGCGCAACATCCCCGGGCAAGGGACATCGGTGAACGTGCCGGTGGACGATGAAGACGACGGCGAGTTCGTATCCACGGCAGAATCGGTGGGCTTCGACCGCGACGCCCCGGCGCTGTCACAGAAGACCATGACGCTGGTGATGTACACCAAGAAAGTCGACCTGACCTACCAGCTACTGCGGGATGAGGACTCGCGGCTGATGGAGTTCCTGAACGACTTCGTGGGGCGCGGCCTGGCGAAGACACGCAACAGCCTGCTGCTGACCGAAGTAGCAGCCAACGGTACGTCGTTCAAGAGCTTCGCCAGCGCGACCGTGATCGCGGTGGACGAGCTGGAGGCGATCTCTTTCTACGAGGGGCTGGATCCCTACCTGGACGACACCGGATCGGTAGCGTGGGTGATGCGGCGCAGCGTGCACGGCGAGATCGTGCTGCTGGACGATGCCAATACCCGGCGCTACGCCAATAACCAGATGGGCAATGAAGGCGGACCGACCTTGCTGGGCTTCCCGGTGAAATATTCGGGCAAGTCCGGAGCGACGGCAGCCAGCACGAAGAGCGTGTACTTTGGCAACTGGAACTTCGTGGGCGTGCGCGAAGATCCGGCGATGACGATGCTGCGCGATCCGTACACCCGCTCCAGCTACGGCGAAGTGATCCTGAACTACTACTTCGCCATCGACTATGCGGTGCTGCAGGCGGAGGCGATCGGGTACGGCGTGCATCCGAGCGCGTAAAAACGTTGAACCACTGAGACACTGAGAAAAACTGAGAAGTGATGAAAGATCAGTGAAGATCAGGGTCTTGGAAAATACGGTGGTGGAAGGGAGTGTGAGGTGGGCCGGCGAGGTGATGGAGCTGGACCGGCCCACCGTGATCCAGTTGGAGAGGCAGGAGCTGGTGGAGAGGGTGAACGAGGAGGATTACGAGGATAGGATGGATGACCGTTATCCTAACCTAACCCCCCAGCCCCCTTCCCTAAAAGGGAAGGGGGAGATCAAGGACATTATGGTGTTCACGCCGGTGTACCGGTTGGAACCGGAGACGGTGGAGGCTGTATTGGCTTTGGAGTGGGATGGAGCGATTACGTGGGTGTTCCAACGGGATAATCCCCAAGAGATCATTGGGGACTTAGCCCGGAGTGGAGACGCAAGAAAGGCGGGGATCCTGAACCATCTGCACCAGTACAAGCGGGGACGGGAGACATTCCTGCAGGGCCGGTACGATGCGATGCTGATCGTGGAGAGCGATATGATCCCGCCCAGGGATGCGCTGACCAGGCTGGCGGCAGTTCCGGCGGATGTGATTTACGGGGTGTACCGCTTCAGAGCGAGCGATGTGATCAATATCTTCGAGCTGTACCCAGGGACGCCCAGGAACATCGGGGAGAGCCTGAGCATCCACCCGCACCTGCTAAAGCGGGCGGTGAAATTGGGAGTGTACCCGTGCTCGGGGGCGGGGTTTGGGTGCACGCTGATCCGCAGGCGGGTGCTAGAAAGGCTCGAGCTGAGAATAGATGAGCGCAACAGCGCGCATTGCGATACTTATTTCAGCACGGACGTTCTGAGAGCGGGCTTCCGGCAGGCGGCGGAGATGCGGGTGGTGTGCGGGCATAAGAATACCAACGGTGAGGTATTATGGCCGAGGCTTTGATGTTCTACGATCCTAAGGCGCCCGTTCAGCCTAACCAATACGCCGGTGAGTTCCAAGGGCTGCTATCGCTGCTCCAGGAACGAAATATCTGGCGTGTGCTTGAGATTGGCGCATTCGAGGGCGGCACGCTCTACCAGTGGATGAAGTTAATTGGACCGGGCGGATTCGTGTGCGCTATCGATCTCCCCGGAGCGGCATGGGGAATTAGCAAGACAGCTCACCCCAAGAAATGGCAGCATTGGGCAGAATCATTGGGTGTGACGTTCCAGCTCTTATCGAAAGATAGCCATGATCCAGCCAGCCGACGGTGGGCAAGCAAAAGAGGACCATTCGATCTTATCTTCATCGACGGCGACCACAGTTACAAGGGAGTGGTTCAGGATTTCGAGGATTATTCCTCGATGGCGGCGGAGGGCGGGGTCGTGGCTTTGCATGACATCTTATATCATCCAAGCGATCCATCGATCGAGGTGTATCGCCTGTGGGCAACCCTCAAGGATAGATCAAAGACGATGGAGCTCACCAGCTTTTCCAATCAGGCAGAAAAAGGTATCGGCGTATGCTTTTTCTAACCATTTACACGCCGACCTACAAGAGGCCGGGGATGCTGGAGCGGTGTAAGGAGAGTGTTTGCGCGCAAACACTCCTTCGGAGCCCTCACCCCAGCCCTCTCCCAGCGGGAGAGGGGGTAGGGGAATTGATACAGCACCTGGTGGTGGTGGACGAGGTGGGGGTGGGGATTGCGGGGATGTTCGCGGAGATCGGCAGGCACGTGGACGAGATGATGGGCGAGTACGTGTACGTGCTACAGGACGATGACGAGCTGGCGGACGAGCGGGTGGTGGCGGACCTGGCGAGGTTTATATGGGCGGGAGAAGATTGTTTCGTCGCTAAGGGCGCTCCTCGCAATGACGTGGACAGGGGGCCGGACGTGGTGATGGTGAGGAATATCAAGCGCGGGCTAAACCTGCCGTTGATCTGGCAGGAGAAGCCGCGCGAGGGCTATGTGGACTTGGGCTCTTACGTGACGCGCCGGGGGGTGTTCACGGAAAATGTGACCCGCTTTGGGAAGCGGTATGCGGGCGATTTCGATTTCATAGATGCGCTGTGGGAAGGCGGGTATTCTTTTGCGTGGTTCGATCGCCTGTTTGCCCGGGCGCAGGTGAGGGAGCCGGGGCTGGGCAGGCCGGAGAAGGAATTAGTTTAACCACAGAGTCCCCGTGCAGGAACCGGGGCAATGCACGGAGAACACAGAGAAGAACAGATTGGAGTGAAGAACATGAGGGTCATTATTCTAGAGAATTGCGTGGTGGAAGGGTCGGTGTGGTTTGCGGGCGAGGAGGTGTTCGTGGATGAGGCGCTGGGAGCGATGATGGTCCAGGCGGGGAAGGCGAGGGAGATGGAAGGACCTAACCCCCCAACCCCCTTCCCGGAGCGGGAAGGGGGGGTGGAGGTGAGGGTGGTGAGGGCGAAGGAGCGGGCGGTCAGTAAGAGGGAGCGGGTGAGTTAGGAATTAGGGATTAGGAGCGGAATTATGGGGCTTAGATTGATAACGGGACCGAGCGTAGAACCAATCAGCCTGACGGAGGCGAAGCTGCACTTGCGGGTAGATGGCAGCAGCGAGGATGATCTGATCAATATCATTATAAAGACAGCCAGGCTGGAGGTGGAGACGCTGAGCCTGCACAAGCTGATCACGCAGACCTGGGACTGGTTCCTGGATGGCTGGCCGGACAGCCCGATCGAGGTGCCGTACCCGCCCTTACAGAGCGTGACGAGCATCAATTACACGCTTGAGGGGGCGAGTGAGGCGGTGTGGAGCAGCGCCAATTACAGCGTGGACGCGTACAGCGTGCCGGGCTGGATCGTGCTGCAATCCACGGCTTCCCCCCCGAGCGGGCAGCTGATCGAGGCGAATGGGGTGCGCATGCGCTTCGTGTGCGGGTTCGGGGATGCGGGGGCGAACGTGGACTACCGGGCGCGCCAGGCGATGCTGTTGCTGATCGGGCATTACTACGAGCACCGGGAGGAGGTGATCGTGGAGCGGGGGGTGAATATCCAGAGGCTGCCGATGGCGGCGGGGATGCTGTGCAATGATCTGCGAATGAAAGTAAAACGATTTTGAGCGGTCAGCAGTCAGCGGTCAGCAAGAGCTGAAAGCTGATAGCCGAAAGCTGAGGGCTATTTATGGAAGCGGGACGATTGAGGAACAGGGTGACGATTGCGGAGAAAAGCGTAACGAGGGATACCTACGGGGGGGAGGTGATCACGTGGACGACGGTGACGACGGTATGGGCGGAGGTGGCGCCGATGGTGGGCAGGGAGTACCTGGAGGGGCGCCAGGAGGGAGCGGAGATCACGACGAAGATCCGCATGCGGTATGTGAGCGGGGTCCTGCCGCAGATGCGGGCGAGCTTTACGGATGACGACGGGACGCACGTCTACGACATCCAGGCGGTGCAGCACGTGGAAATGAGGAAGAGGGAAGTGGTATTGATGTGCAGGGAGCAGGTATAGTGTCACGTGCCAAGTGTCATGTGCCAGGTGAGAAGAATGGCTAAGCTGCCCAATAACCCGCCGGGCGCCATCACGGCCAAGTACACGATTGCCAACAACACCCTGGTGAAGGTGCAGCGGGCGAACGTCGAAGAACGGCTGGAGATCGAGGTGGGGGATATCACCGACCGCAATAATTTCAGACCCCATTTCAAAATAAAGAAATGGGACGATGAAGTTAACTTTGCGCTGGCGCTCAATATCCCCGGCAACCAGGCGGAGCAGGTCAGCTACGAGGGCGTGGAGACGATCACCTGGCAAAAGAACGGCTACCGGGCGATCTTCTACGACCATCCGGAGGCGTCGGGCGAGGGCGGTTTCGAGTTCGAGATCCTGATCCCCAGCCGGCCACCGGTCGACTCGATCACGGTGGCGATCACGCATAAGGGGCTGAAATTCATCAAGCAGCCAGCGCTGCCGCAGGAGCTGCTGGACCGGGGATGGATCCAGCCGGAGAACGCGGTCAACTCCTACGCCGTATACCACGAAAGCAAGCGGGATTATCGCCTTGGAGAAAAGAATTACCGCACAGGCAAGGCATTCCACATTTTCCGGCCCAAAGTAACAGATAGCCTGGGCAACTGGATTTGGGCGGACATCGACATCGACCCGCTTGCCAACACGCTGACGCTGAGCGTGGACGGGGCCTGGCTGGACGCGGCGGCCTATCCGATCGTCATCGATCCGACGTTCGGGTATGAGACAGCCGGGGCATTTGGGGCAAACGTCGAAAATATCTATATCACCGGCGGCGGCACGCCAACGGGCTCCGGGACCGTATCGAAGCTGACGGCCTACGTCGAGGCGACATCAGCAAACAAGAATTTCAAGGGTGGCATTCACAATAACAGTTTGACAAAATTAACCAATGGTGAAACGGGAGCAACTTTAGTCTCTACTGTAGGTTGGTATGATCTAACATTTGCAACGCCACCATCAGTAACAGCATCGAGTTTCTATTATCTCGGTGTGGTGTGTGAAAGCCTGGGAGGCACCGGATTAATTTACGTTGATAACGCGGGGGATTATGGATATGGCGAGACAGCGTCCACATACCCGACTGTCCCAACGACCATCAACGATTTCTCAATATTTTTCTTCGTATCGGTTTATGCGACTTATGGGGCAGGGGGAGGACGGACGACGAAGAACACCGACGCGCGCCCGCTGGGCGTGCATGCAGGCATTTCACGGAGGGTTAATCTACCTTGAACCTGATGCACTATGTCAAGAAGGAAAATAGCGGGCTCTTCCGGACGACCTTAGAGCTGGCGAACTACGAGGAGAAGCAAGGGCACGGCGTATGCCTGCGCGAGCCACAGGCGGAAGGGGCGATCTACGGTGTGATGCGCGAGCCGGACGTGGAGCTGGTGCACAGCCAGATGCCGATCACGCAGTACCACAACGGGAACCCGAAGTTCATGTGGATGCACGGCGAGCCATTATCCAGCGTGGGGAACGGAGTGAGCATGAAGGCGATCGTGGACCTGGCGCCGGTGATGGATGCGTTCATTGCTATGAGGAAAGATGAGCTGATCGTGTGGAACAGCATCAAGCGCACCTACTACGTGCGCAAGGGCATCGACCTGGACGTGTACTCCCCGCTGGAGGGCGTGACCGAGCGGCTATCGGGCGAGCCGGCGGTGCTGTATGTGGAGAACTGGCGGGGGCAGCGCAACCCGCTGTACCTGTGCGTGGCGATGCAGGAGGTGTGGAAGAGGTATCCGAACGCCAGGCTCCATTTGTATAACCTGACAGATAAGCGCATGAAGGACACTTTCTCGGCGCTGGTACAGAACAACAAGTGGTGGACGTTCGTGCGGTCCTTGCAGGGACCGGTGCAGGACGTGAACACGCTCTACAACCGGGTGGATATGGTAGTGAGCGGTCTCTACCCGCTGTATGCCAGGGGTATCGAAGCCTTTGGAGCGGGCAAGGCGTTCATCGGGCCGGGATACCGGGAGGACGGTTACCCGTGGACGTGCGAGCTGCAGCCGGAGAGCATAGCGGCGACGATCATCAAGTGCTGGGAGAACTACGGGCAGGTGAACTACCGGCAATGGGCGATCGATCACCACAACGTAGCGGACACGGTGAAGGAAAGCATAGCGATCTATGAACGATATTTATGATCTACTAGATACCAGGGCGGAATACCTGGCGAAGATGGAGCACCGGGTGCCGATGGCTGAATCGATCAGCCGGGAGCAATACTTGCTGGGACAGGCCAAGGGCAAGGTAGTGCTGGATGTTGGGGCGAGCGGGCCGATGAGCGAGGCGATCCGGCAAATAGCGGGCGAGTACCACAGCATCAACCGGGCTAATGCGGAATGGTGCATCGACCTGGACACGGCGCAGGAGCTGCCGGGGATCCCCGGGGTGGAGGTGGTGATCGCAGGCGAGGTGATCGAGCACCTGAGCAACGCAGGGCACTTCCTGGACCTACTGCATGGGTATAAATGTCCGCTGATATTGACCACGCCCAACGCCATGAATAAGAGCGGGTACCAGTATATTCAAGGGGGGGTCGAGATGGTCAACCCAGAGCACGTGGCGTATTACAGCTGGCACACGCTGAAAGTGCTGGTAGAGCGACACGGGTACGGGATCGTGGAATGGTACTGGTACAACGGCGAGCCAGGGACGGCGGAAGGGCTGATTTTCAACCTAACCCTCCCGTCCAAGAACGACGGGACTTCGCCCGGCCCCTTCCCTAAAAGGGAAGGGGAGAAGGAAGGAGTGAAGGATGCCGAATTTTAAAAAGAACGCCATGAACCAGATCATGTTCCCGATGGTGGACAAGACGGACTTTGCCACAATCGAGAGCGGGATCACGGCCAGCGATTTCAACTCGGCGGCGACCAAGAAATTCTTTGGGGTCAATCACGGGGTGAGCGATGCGTTCACATCGGGGACGATCTCGAAAGCAGTGACGCTGGTACACTCGGGCATCTTCCAGCAGACATTGAAGGCGGCGGAATGTAATTATGACTACCTGATTATCCGCTATTCGCACCCATCCTGCGCCGACCAGATCCTGATCTTCCAGCCGCAGGAAATCGACCCGTCGGATGCCTATTCGCTGCTATCCGATCTGATGTCGGATTTCCAGAGCCGGGTGCCGAAGGCTGTAGCGTCGCAGTCCTTGCTGAGTGATGTGAACAGCAATCTATTATCTTACCTACTGGGGATGAGCGGCATGCTGAGCGACGTGGACAGCGCCTTGACCAGCCAGTTCACGGCGGGCCACCCGCTGAACGCCTCGGACATGAGCGACATTGCCAGCCGGGTATGGGCGACAGTGATCGGGGCAGCGGTATCTTCCCGGATTGCGTTGATCCAGTCGAACGTGAGCGACGTGGAGAGCCAGCTCGACCTGAACGCCAGCATGATCAGCGATGTACTGAGCGCGCTGGACAGCCAGTTTGCAGCCGGTCACCCGCTGAACGCCTCGGACCTGAGCGACCTGAGGAGTGCGATTGCCGGAGTGACGGCCAGCGTGAGCGCCTCGGACATGAGCGATATCGCCAGCCGGGTATGGGCGACGGCAGCAGGGGTGCGGGTCGATAGCCGGATCCTGTTGATCCAGTCGTTAGTATCGGACGTGGACAGCGCCCTGACCAGCCAGTTCACGGCCGGTCACCCACTGAACGCCAGCGATCTGAGCGATTTGAGATCGGCGATCGCAGGGGTGACGGCCAGCATCGGGGCGAGCGACATCTCGGACATTGCCAGCGCGGTCAAGCTGATCCTGGCCAGCGACATCTCGGACATCCTGAGCGCGGCGCAGCAGGGGAACAGCCGGGCGCTGGTGGTGCAATCTCTGGTGAGCGACGTGGACAGTCAGCTCGACCTGAACGCCAGCATGATCAGCGACGTACTGAGCGCGCTGGACAGCCAGTTTGCAGCCGGTCACCCACTGACGGCCAGCGACCTGAGCGACCTGAGGAGTGCGATTGCCGGAGTGACGGCCAGCGTGAGCGCGTCGGACATGAGCGATATCGCCAGCCGGGTATGGGCGACGGCGATCGGGGCAGCAGTCTCCTCCAGGATCGTGCTGATCCAGTCAAACGTGTCGGATATAGAGAGCGCGCTGGACTCGCAGTTCGTATGGAACAGCGGCTTCCTGAGCGACATGAACAGCGACCTGGGGAGCAAGATCGGGGCGGTATCCGTAACGCTGACGGCATCGGATATCAGCGACATTGCCTCGGCAGTGGCTGCGGCAGTGACAACGGTCACAGCCAGCGACATCAGCGACATCGCCTCGGCGGTCAAGGCGATCCTGGCCAGCGATATTTCAGACATCCTGAGCGCAGCGCAGCAGGGAAATTCCCGGGTGCTGGTGGTGCGGTCGATGGTGAGCGATGTGGAAAGCCAACTCGACCTGAACGCCAGTGTGATCAGCGACGTGCAGAGTGCGCTGGACAGCCAGTTTGCAGCGGGTGTGCCGCTGAATGCCAGCGACATGAGCGACCTGCGCAGTGCGATTGCAGCGGTAGCCTTTACGCTGGGAGCGAGCGACATCTCGGACATCGCCAGCCGGGTGCAGGCGGTGTTGGCTTCTGACCTGAGCGACATCTTGAGCGCAGCCCAGCAGACGAACAGCCGGGTGCTGCTAAACCAGTCGAGAGTATCGGACATCTACTCATTATTATCAGATGTTCAGAGCGACTTTCAGTCTCGTGTGCCGAAAGCAGTGGCGACCAACTCGCAGCTGAGCGACCTGACCAGCGATCTACGATCTTATTTAGCGGGGATGAGCGGGGTGCTGAGCGACGTGTACTCCAACCTGGCAGCCGGCGTGACGGTGGGCGCCAGCTCGCTGAGCGACCTGTATTCGCAGGTATGGGACACGGCTGAAGCGGAGATCGCAGGCGTGCCGGCGGCAAATGCCGGCTACGGCGATAAATTGGCCTTCGTGTTTGCACTGGCGAGGAACAAGCGCACGGCGACCAGCGCGGTGGAGAGCCTGAGGAACGACGCGGACGGGGCGGACATTGCCAGCGCAGCGGTGAGCGATGACGGGACGACCTTCGTACGCGGGGAGTGGGCATAGTGGCAATTGACACGAGAGATAAGCGGGCGAGCCTTATGGCATCCGGGATCGATGCGCACCTGGTGCTGCCCACGCCCGGAACGCACACGCAGGGCGACCGCCAGCAGGTGGCAGGAAGCTACCGGGGCATCCTGGCGGGGATACTGATGATCATGTATGGAAGTGGAGGAGGGGTAGCAAGGAAGGTCAAGAGAGAAGAAGAGAGCAGCAGGAGCAGACCGGTGGACACATCGAGGAAGAGGCCGGGATGGACGAGCGGGCGGAGAGGGTGAGGTAACGGATGGCTCGGATCTGGGTTGTAGCGACGACAGGCAGTGCGACGGGGCTGGGGAGTTCCAGCGACCCGCGCACGCTGGAGTCGTTAATTGCGGCGGGAAGCCCGGTGGCGGCGGGGGATAAGGTGCTGCTGAGGGCGGGGACGTACACGCCGCTGGTGAAGGGTGAAACGGCTGTAACCTATATGGACGGCACGGCGGCGGTCGCCGGGAAGGGCGTGTACACGTTCAAGGTATCTGGAGCGAGCGGCAGCCAGATCACGTTCAAGAATTATCTACGGGAAACGGTAAGGATCAATGGCGGGGTGCATTTCACGAGCGGGAACTGCAGCTACATCACGATCCAGGGGATCGAGATAGCACCCACGCCCACAACCAGGAGTTTTGCAGCGCAGGCCAACGTGGACTACCCGGCGATCTACATCACAGCGGCGGGGATCAAGATCTACGATTGCTACATCCACGACTGCGAGAATATATACCCGATGGAGGCGGCAGGGTTCGAGATGGACGGGTGCGTGGTTGGGTGGAACGGGTTTTATTCCGCGGCGCTGGGCTACAACGCCGGCTACAACCTATACGCTCACAACCACGGCGGCGGAGCGGTGAGCATCAAAAATAACGTGTTCTTATATTCGTTCCAATCGACCTACGCCAGCCAGGCTTACAACCTCCATTTTTACGGCACGGCAGCCGACGTGCGGGATTACACCCTCGACCACAATGTAGTGATGCACGGCAAGATCCTGATCGGAGCGCCGAGCTACGATAATAGCGGCAACGTGGTGACATACAACTACGTGATGGGCAACCGGGCAGCGATCCAGGCCAGCATCGACACGAGCAACGCCAATCCCTCAGCGATCACGTTGCAGCACAACACGGTGTGGGACGCGGTGGGGGTATACGTGCTGTATTGCCGCGGCTTCAAGAACGTCAACTTATTATCCAACCTGGCTGTGAACAACTCAGGAGGCAGCAAGGAGATCGGCGACTACATGCCCAACAACACCCCGGGAACGGTGATATGGAACCAAAATGTGTACTGGGGAAATCCAGCGGGATCGGCGGCATTCCAATACAACGGCGTGGCATCGAACTACGCCACTTGGCAAGCATCTAGCGGGTTCGACGCAGCCACCACGCACAATTCGGGGCTGCCCACCAGCAACACAGTCGCAGCGATCCCGGCTAGCACGGCAGGCAGAGGGTTTGTGGTAGCGATGAACTTCCTGGGGGCGAGCAGCGTGACTGTAAACCTGACACCCCTGGGGCTGGAGAACGGGGCGACCTGCCGTTACTACAACTGCCTGAACATGAGCGAGTACGTGGAGTTCACGTATGACGCGGACAGCCCGAACCTGACGATCAGCCTGCTGGCAGCGGACTGGAGCCTGAGAAGCCCAACGGGATACGACAGCCCGATCGCGTGGCCGAGCGAGCCGTTCCCGTCCTATGGCGTGTGGCTGGTAGAGGAGGTATCGACGACCATGAGCAACATCGAGGAAGGGCTGTATGAGTACCTGACGACCAAAGCGGAAGTGTACAACCTGGTGGAGACCAGGATCTACCCGATGACGATCCCGCAAGAGGTGAGCAGGCCGGCGGCGGCGTACCAGGTGATCAGCCAGACGGAGATCATGGACCACGACGGTCTGAGCAAGCTCAAGACGGCGCGCGTGCAGCTCACCTGCCAGGGGAACACGTTCGAGGCGGCGAAGGAGCTGGCGAGGATGATAGGTTCCGCGGTGCGAGGGTATAAGGGGCTGATGGGGGATGTGACGGTGGAAAGCGGGGAGGTGCTGAATGAGTTCGACGGGTGGGGAGCTGTAGGAGGTGTGTATACGACCAGGGTGGACGTGGGAATCATGTATAGGGCTTAACCTAACCCCCGGCCCCTTCCCTAAAGGGAAGGGGAGAGGGAAAGATAAAAGAAAAGGAGAATAAAGATGGCTGAGCAAGGTGGATTTGGAGTGGTGTTGAAGATCATGATCAGCACGACGCTGACGGCAGTGACAAACCTGCTGGACGTGGATTTCCCGGAGACGGAGAAGTTCCTGGCGGATATGACGGCGCACCCGGCATCGGCGGCGAGCGGGTATACGACCTGGATCGACTCGGGCGTGAGGGCGCTAAACGCCTTCACAGCGGTGCTGGGCTGGGACGACCTGGAGGCGACGCACCAGGCAGTGCTGACGGCCTTCGATGCGACGGCGGCAGTGAGCATGAGCATCGAAGACCCGGCAGGCCAGGAGATCATTGCCTTCAGCGCCCACATCCAGAAGGTGGGGCGCGTGTCGAAGGTGAAAGACGGGTTCAAGTGCAACGTGACGATCCAACCGACCGGGGCGCCGACGATAACGTAAAGCTATCAGCTATCAGCTATCAGCTATCAGCTTAAAGCTAAGAGCTAAGAGCTTACGGCATATAGCTATTCAAGTTGAGAGGGCGGACGATGACTAAAGCTATTTTAGGTCGTGACGCTATCCTTGCTGCGGACGACCGGCCGGTGGAAGAGGTGGAGGCGTTCGGCGGGAGGGTGCGCGTGCGGGCGATGGACGCGCACACGTGGGGCAGGCTGGCGGCGCTATCGGATGGGAAAGATACGGTCACAACCCAGGCAATCATGTGCGCGGCGTTCCTGGTGGACGAGAAAGGCGAGCCGCTGTTCGACATGGAGAACCAGGCGGATCTCGATCTGCTGATCAGCAAGCGGCTGAAGACCCTGACGGCGATCAGCGAGGCGGGCATGCGGCTCTCCAGGGCGACAGCGGGAGATGTGGAGCAGCTCCGTGAAAATTTTCCAGAGACCCCTGGCGGAGATTCGCCTACCGGCTGAGCCTGGCGCTGGGGGTGTGGGACGTGGACGGGCTGCTGAGCCGCATGCCGGCGGGCGTGATGGCGGAGTGGATGGCGTTCGACCAGGTGGAGCCGGTGAGCCTGGGATACCGGGCGGAGGTGAGCGCCGGGATCGTGGCCAGCCTGATCGCCAACGTGTACCGGGATGGGAAGAAGAGGCCGAAGCCGTATGAGGCGGGGGAGTTTATGCCGAGGTATGGAGCCCTCACCCCTGACCCCTCTCCCACAGGGAGAGGGGGAGAAGAGCCGACCCCCGCGGAGAGCGGCGGGGCACGGCCGGAGGAGGTGTGGCGGAAGGTGAAGATGTGGGCAGAGAGGTATAGTAAGGGCGGGTCGCGACCCGCCCCTACGGGAGATTGATGGCAAAAAAAGCGGTTACGTACATGAAGAGCTCCAGCTCGTTCGTGCTCGAGGGGGCGGACGAGCTGATTGCGATGCTCCAGAAGCTGAGCGATATCGCAGCGGGGGCGGCGGTGATGGAGGCGGTGCTGGAAGGGGGAAAGGTGCTGGAGGCGGAGATCGAGAGCCGGGCGCCAGGGCCGAACATTATCATGGTCCCGGACATGCGCAGCATCAAGCGCGGCTACGCGGGAGTGAGCGTAGGTCCGGACAGGGACCATTGGTTCTACCGTTTCTTCGAGACGGGGGCGGGACCGCACGAGATCGAGGCCAGCCTGGCAGAGGCGCTGCTGCTGGTTGGAGGAAACTTGCGGGAGCGGGTGATGAACCACCCGGGGATGGCGGCGGACCCATTTATGCGACCCGGATTCGATGCGAGCGAGGAGAAGGTGAAGGTGGTGATCGGAAGAGAGCTGATGGAACGATTAAAAAGAGCAAGAGCGTGATCCGCAGATTTCGCAGATTTACACAGATTTTTAAAGCTGACAGCTTAAAGCTAATAGCTGAGAGCGAGGTTTGTTATGGCCGGTGAGTTTGTAATTGGGAACATGATCGCGAAGCTGGCGGCGGACACGTCCGATTTCATCAAGGACATGAGCGGGGCTTCGAAGGTGGCGAAGGATTTCAAGAAGGACGCCGGAGCGATCGACGAGGGCGCCAAGGGCATCAAGGGGGCGTTCAGCGGGATCAGCACGGCGGTGAAGGGTTTCCTGGCGGGCGGAGCTCTGGTGAGCGCGGGATACGCACTGGTCAGTTTCATGAAGAGCAGCGTGGCGGAAGCGGAAGCGGCAGCCAAGGCGCAGGCGCAGCTCGAGGCGGTGATCAGGAGCACGGGTGGGGCGGCGGGGGTGACGGCGGGGGATGTGAACGACCTGGCGGACGAGCTATCCGGGCTGACGGGGATAGAAGACGACCTGATCGTGAAGCAGAGCGCGGTGATGCTAACCTTCACGAAGGTTAGCGACAAGGTTTTCCCGGATGCGGTAGAAGCGGCGCTGGACATGAGCGCGGCGATGGGGCAGGATTTACAAAGCAGCATCGTACAGGTCGGCAAGGCATTGAACGACCCGATCGAAGGGGTAGGAGCGCTGCGGCGGGTGGGCGTGCAGCTCACCGACCAGCAGCAGGATCTGATCAAGAGCCTGGTGGAATCGGGAAAGGAATACGAAGCGCAGCAGATTATCCTGGGCGAGCTGCAAACGGAATTCGGCGGCACGGCCAAGGCGATGCATGAGGCGGGATCCGGGAGCGATTCGCTGAAAAACTCGCTGGGCAACCTGAAGGAGGAGATCGGGAAAGGGTTGATTCCGGCAACCAGGGAGACTAATCTTGAATTTGCGAGTTGGCTTGACACTCTTAGTATTGGGATTTCTGCTCAAAATGCCCTCTTGCAGGCTGAGCGTCAAGGAATCATTACCACGGAAGAGCGTGCCCGGCAGCTCGAGCTAATGGTTACTACCAGCTACGAGGCATCAGATGCAATTGATTGGCTCAAGACAGAGGTAGAGAAATATAACCAAGAGCAGGCCCGGATGCACAGTTTTATGGTCGGATTCAGTGGAATTGCCGAAGGTTATACATCGAATATAGATTCAATCAGTGCGGAGGAAGATGTCCTGGCAGCAGCCCAGAGCATGGTCAATACGGAGTTACGGAAATCCAAAGAGCTGCAGGCATCGGTCAATTCGCTGAACGAAAAGGCGCCTGGGATATATGGAGAGTTAGCCGCTGCCCTGGCAAAGTCAAATGTTCCGCTTTTCGAAAAAAATAGGCTGCTTGATGAGCTGAGAATAAAGTCAGGCGAGACGACCGCCAAAGAACTCGAAATGCAACGGCAAATTGATATATTGACCTTGTCGTTCGAGGCCGGCGCTATCTCGGAGGCAGAATATAAAAAGAAGGGCGATGAATTAGCCAGAGGGATAACAACAACAGCCTTTCCGGCAATTGATACATTGAAAAGCGGGATGAAAGATTTAGCTTCTAACACTCAAACTGCCATTCAAAAAGCCTACGATCTCAGGTCGGAAATTGAAAAGCTGAAAAGCAAGACGATCACGATTAAAGTATTGATGCAAACGACTAAAACATACAAAAACCAGACCGGCCAGGGCTACGGCGGGCAGCACGGCCTGGATACGTACATCCCGCCCGGCTTTCCGAACGACACCTTCCCGGTATGGACCTCCTCGGGCGAGCACGTGACGGTCACACCGCCGGGCAAGAGCGAACCGGGCGGCGGTGGGGATACGTATATCGAGATCAACAACTACAACCAGCAGGCGGCGGCGCTGAGCCTGGCGATGCTGATGAATAGCAGGCTGAGCAGATTAAATGCAAGCATGGGGTGACGACCTGAATCACTGAGAAGATGAAAAGGGCTGAGGAACTGAGAGAGAGGAAACATGGCGGATGGAATGGCATTTATTACTATGGGTGAAAGTACACTGTTGGATCTACGGCAGAGCACGATCTTTTTGCTGCTGGACACGTGGCGCACGACGGTGGTAGGAGACGGGACGGTAATGGAGACGTTCCAGATCGGGCTGACCGGGACGGATGCCACGCTACGCACGAACGTCGAAACGCTGTTGAGTATTCAGCAGCGTGTTATCAATTATTTCGCCGATCCAAACCTGAACAATGGAGCTATGTTTAGAGTCTATAGCAATGGCGAAAACATAAAACAAGCGGTGATATATCAATTCGATGCGGCGCCAGTGAATGGATCAGCCATGACGCCGCTACTGGGACGGGGGCACATGATATATCAGATCGGTTTTTTGCGAGATGAAAGCTGGAACGAAAGGAATCATAGTTTTTACATTAATAGCTCCAATGTGAACTGTACTGGTGGAAAAATCGCCGTGAATCCAGGAGGCGTGTTATATGGATCGCTGAATAGCAGAATAGCAATCTCAAATTTTTTCAGTGGACCGGCGACTGCACTATACCGGCTGTGGCTCGGGATCCAGCGTTATTTGGGAAGCAACACATATTCATGGGTAAATTCCTATTTCGATGCAAGCTGGGAGGCTGAGGTGGGAACAGCAGTAGCCGGGAGCTTTGTGAACGATGCGACTGCCAGCCCGGCTGGGACGAGCTCCAACTGCCTACAGGTAACAAGTGTACCATCCAGTCTGACGAAAGTGTGGTGGAGCAAACTGGCCAACCACGAGCCGACTGCCGAACGCTGTTATTCCTATTTGGGGAACTGGTTCGTATTAGGAAGAATGAAAGTTGATGCGGGCACGGTGGGTGTGCAGCTCCGGACGGGACAGGGATCTTCGTCAGCCACACAAAATTACGAAAAGCTGAACGAGATCGTGTACGTTAGCAATACAGGCTGGCGGTTGGTCGAACTGGGAAAGATAACCATCCCACATTTCGGAAGGTTCAATATAGATAGCAGCTTATTGGCGAATGTCTGCATGTCCTTATATTTGCAACAGATCAGCGGTACGACGACCAGCTTTAAGCTGGATGAAATAATCTTAATCCCGGCAGATCATTTATTGAAACTATATAAATGCAACCTGGGGGCCAGTGATACAGAGACAGTATATGTTTATGAAGATGGGCGGATTAATGCAATGCACGGCGATTGGTCTGGCGGATTAGAGATAACGGCCATTAATTGGGAATGGCCGCATGACGGTGGGTTTATCGTCGTGGCAGGGGAAAGGGAGACGGCGCACGACTTAGGGGATGATATTGATATTGGGCTAGATATTGTTAATCGAGTTCTAGGATATATTACCTGATGTTCACGACACCGGTAGGCATACCAGCGGTTGACAGGGGCAGGGTACAGTGGGACTGGGGGCGGGAGATAGCGATCCCCGGGCCGGAGTACCAGCCCAGCCTGCTGCTGTTCACGCCGGTGCTGCTGGGGAAGAACTTCGTCAAGGATTTGACGAAGGAAGCGCAGGCCTGGCAGCGCAAGGTCAGGCTGCAGGGGGGGGACTGGCAGGGGACATTCCGCATCTACGCCGACGAGGCGACGCTGACGGATTATTTCTATAACTGGCTGGGATATCACCTGGAGGAGAGCGTACAGGGAGTAGTGAGCTGGCGGGGGATGCTCTACGAGATGACGCTGAACACCCACAACGCCAGCCGCACGCGCTCGCTGGACCAGATGTACAACCACGTGCGGACCAAGTGGAACGACGGCACAGACCACATCACATCTGCCAGCCTGGTGCAGGCGAGCATCGACCGCTACGGGCGGCGGGAAGCGATCGAAGACGCGGCCAAGACGGGCAGCGCGCTGGCGGCGGCTGGATCGGCGACTTACCTGGCGGAGCACGCCTGGCCGTGGTCCCGGCCGCAGGCATCGGGGGGAGAGGGGATCGCCAGCCTGGACGTGACGGTATGCGGGTACATCTTCACCGCCAACTGGCGGCACACCACCACCGACGACGACGCCACGGACACGATCCACGACTGGATGGTGGACATCCTGACGAACGACTGCGCCACATTCCTGACGCCGGGAAATATCTGGAACAACACGACCACGATCACACGCACGGTCGAGGGCTACGAGCGCTGTTGGGACCTGATGCTGAAACGGCTGGTGAAGATGGGCGACGCCGGGGGGGCCTTATACCGGGCATATGTCAGGGGAGACAGATATTTTTATTACGAGCAGATCCCAACCGAACCGAACTACTACATCGTGAAGGGCATGCTGAGCAGCCGGCTGGAAGCGGCGGAAGCGCTCAACCCGTGGTTCGTGCAGCCGGGGGTATTCCGGGACATGGACTACACGATGAGCTACCAGGAGCAAGGCAGCTACCTGGCCGATGTGAGGGACCTGATCGTGGAGGAAGTGAGCGTGGGGGTGAACAGCGGATTGAGCTGGCAGGCGCTGGACTTCTCGGAGAGCGCGCAGCTGGCGGCGTACCAGGAGTACGTGAAGGTGGCGGCGCCGGCGAAGGCAAAGCCGAAGAAGAAGAAGAAAAAGAAAAAGAAGAAATAATTTTTACCACGGAGACACAGAGAAGTGAAGAGAAGAATGGGGGGGGAGCTGAAAACGAAACGACCCCGGTGCGAGCGGAGTCGTTTCTACCAGTAAGAACACCACCCAGGGGGGCTATGCTCCCGTTTGGCGGGCATCGATGCCCGCTGTTTGCCTGTCACAGATGGATGGTTGCGCATAGGTGGATTATACCACCTAACCCCCCCCGTCCAAGAACGACGGGACTAGCCCAACCCCCTTCCCGTGTCGGGAAGGGGGAATTGGTTATATGCTCCAATGTGATACCGGTGATGCTTGGCGGTGATTGGAGTCCAGATCAGCCTGGGCGATAGCCAGGTAATTGCGCACCATGTCGAGAGTGGAGTGACCGAGCATGAGTTGCAGGCTCCACGGGTCCCC
>Ga0209341_10000560_pt1 | contig 38632 bp, 27 predicted proteins | sample RifCSP13_2_FD_184020 | JGI IMG/M metagenome (GOLD analysis project Ga0209341, IMG submission 184020) | Soil microbial communities from Rifle, Colorado - Rifle CSP2_sed 13_2 (SPAdes) (version 2) | ecosystem: Environmental > Terrestrial > Deep subsurface > Rock core/Sediment | place: Rifle...
CGATCGTCCAGTCCGGCCTCAACAGCCGCCGCCCGGAAAGCTGCTGCCCATTCCCCGGGGTCTTCTCTATAGGGGAAAGCCTGAACCGGATAAGAGAGGGCCGCTAACTTCCCGGTTTCCAGTTCGGGAAGGATGAGGATTGGGGAAAGATGGGGTGTGAACAGAGCGACAGCCGGGCGTTCGCTCAAGTGAAAATGCAACCCTGTCAGGTATACCAGGCTGGGACCAGCGTTGAGCGCCACGGCATCCAGACGATACGTCTGCAGAGCGCTGGCAAGCTGGGCCTGTCGCTGGCGATACTTGGTTTCATCTTGGATTTTCGGCATAGATACTCCGCAAGCAAGCTGGGTGTGCTGATTATAGCCTGAACTCGTACTCTCAAGCAATAATACTCATTGTCATTGCGAACGAACGTTCTTTGCGAGCGGAGCAATCCCCAGCAAACCAGAGGCGAGATTGCTTCGCAGTGCTGAACGAAGTTCAGCCGAACGCTCGCAATCACATAACGAGAAGGATATTTGTTCAACATGTATTTGACCTTCACATATTCCAGGTGATTTTTCTATCGGGGTATAATGGAGTAGAAATGTTTGATTTACCCCTCTTCCCGCTTAATACCGTGCTCTTCCCAGGTATGCCACTGCCGTTGCATATCTTCGAAGAACGCTACAAGCGATTGATCCGCGATTGCCTGGAAACTCACCAGCCATTCGGCGTGGTTCTGATCCGGAAGGGGTATGAGGCTAATGGCCCATTGGCTGAGCCGCATGAGATCGGCTGTACTGCACGCATTGTCGATATCCAACCCTTGAGCGATGGGCGGATAAATATCATCACCCTAGGGGAAAACCGGTTTCGCATCCACTCCCTGCACTACGAATTGCCCTACCTGGTCGGCAAGGTTGAGTTGTACCCTTTTCTCGCGGAAGATTCAGACTCGCTCACCCTGCTCACGCGCCAGTTAACTTCCAGTGTCCAACTTTATATCCAGATCTTGAACGAAATGGGCGTCCTAAAACCGGATGGGTTAAACCTGGCTGATGATCCGGTCGTGCTCGCCTACCTGGCGGCTGTGCTGCTCCAGGTGCCTGTGGATCAAAAGCAGGGATTTCTGGGTTTAGAACGCACCAGCGACCTTCTGAAGACTTTAGTACAAGCATACCGGCGGGAGCTGGCCCTGTTGCGCGCTCAATTAGCCCACGGTCGAAGTGAGGATGAGGCGGCCGTGTCGTTAAATTAAGCATTGTACGGGATTATCAGGGAGGATGATAAGAAATAGGAGTGGTGAAAGCTGGTCATCAAAGCTGTGTGCGTAGAAAAAGGGTGATGGTTATGAAAAAAAACTCAAACCAGATAAAAAAACGATCGATACCTGGTCTGCTCGGGATTATTCTCTTGAGCGTACTTTTCGTTCAAGCCTGCACACCGAAATCCAGCCTGCAAGAGGGCGTTTTAAGGGTGGCGATGCAGCCGATTGTACAGGCTGATCCGGCCTTTATCTCTTCTGATCCTGAAGTGCTGGTCGCTAACCATGTTTATGATTATCTGATCGATATCACCCCCGATAATACGATCGCTCCGCGTTTAGCGGTAGATTGGGATGCAAGTGACGATGGGTTGCTGTATGTCTTTACACTCGCCAAAGGGGTTACCTTTCACGATGGTACTCCCTTGACCGCCGCGGACGTTGTGTGGACGTTCGACCGCCTGCGTAATCCGGATTTGGGCCTGCCGACAAAGGACCTCTACACCAATATTGATCGGATTGAGGCGACCGGGGAACTGGAAGTCACCTTCACGCTGAAGGAACCTAATCCTTTCTTCCTGTTCGATTTGAGTGACAACCATGCCTTGATCCTCAAGGCAGATACGGCTGACGCCGGAACGCGCTTCAATGGCAGCGGACCTTTTAAAGTAATTTCTTACAACCCGGAAGACCGCATCGTGTTGGAAGCCAATCCGAACTACTTCATTCCTAACCAACCCAAGTTGGCTGGTCTGGAGTTTATCTTTTTCCCAGACCAGGTTGCCCAGGTGGAAGCGCTGCGCGGGGGTCAGGTAGACCTGGTCTTCCTGGCCAGCTCAGTCGAGCTCTATTCAAGCCTGGAGGGAGAATTGGGCGTGATGCTGGTTGAGGTTCCTACCAACCAGTTCGATCTGGTGCGCTTGCGGGCTGACCGCCCCCCTGGAAACGACCCTAAAGTAATCCAGGCCCTCAAGCTGGCCACCGACCGGGAGGCGATTTACCAGCTGGTCGTGCAAGGTCATGGGGCAATTGGACGGGACAGCCCGATCGGACCGATGTATTCCCAATACTATAGTGAGGAATTCCCTGTGCCGGAAAGGGATATGGAAGCGGCGCGGCAATTGCTGGCCGCTGCAGGTTATGCAGATGGCTTAAATCTCGAATTGCATACACCAGACACCGGCAACCGCCCCAACCTGGCGCTTGTGCTCAAGGATCAGTGGGCTGAGGCTGGAGTCGATGTCGAATTGGTCGTCGAAGCAGAGAGCGTCTATTACGGAGACAAAGGCTGGCTGGAAGTTGACCTGGGGATCACTGGCTGGGGGTCGCGCCCATACCCACAGTTTTATCTGGATACGATGCTGGCTTGTGACGCGGTTTGGAATGAGTCACATTTCTGTGATGCTGAGCTCGACCAATATATCCAGAAAGCAGGAACAACCATGAACGAAGAGGCACGCACACAGGCTTATAAAGAGATCCAGCGCATTTTGATCGAGCGCGGCCCGGTGATCATCCCATATTTTTCTGCCCAATTTACCGCCGTCAGAGACAGTTTCCAGGGCATTGGGATCAAGCCCTTCTGGGGCCGTACGGATTTGCGCCTGGTAAGTGTAGCTGGTAATTAAATTTCGTGACTATCATGCTGAAGGTCTCTCGCGCTCAAGGCGCCGCTCCAAGTTGGGGGTGGCGCTTAGCCCGTTTTTTTAAGCGGCTGTATGCAAAACCACTCTCGGCGATCGGTACCACGATCACCTTGATCTTTCTCCTGGTAGCTCTGGCCGGGCCGCTGATTGCGCCCTATGGGGAGAACGAGATTGTGGCCAGCGACGCCCGCCAGCCGCCATCCGCGCAGCATTGGTTTGGCACGGACAACCTTGGGCGGGATGTCTACAGCCGGGTGGTTCTCGGAGCGCGCCAGATCCTGGTTCTGTCAGGATTGGGAACATTCCTGGCAGTGGTCGGTGGGACTTTCCTGGGCTTGCTCAGCGGATACCGGGGCGGCTGGGTCGACGAAGGATTGATGCGCTTCTTCGACAGCTTGCTGGCGCTGCCCGCCTTACTGCTGGCGCTGGTCCTGCTGGGAACATTCGGCCCTTCCACCTTTAGTGTGGTGGGCGTGATCGTTATCGTCTATACGCCCATCGTCGCTCGGGTTGTGCGCAGCGTCGTGCTTGTAGTGAAGTCGAAAGGTTTCATCGAAGCGGCGCGCCTGCAGGGGGAGTCGCAGGCACGCCTCCTATTGCGTGAGATATTTCCTTTCGTGCTGCCAGCCCTGGCGGTCGAGGCGGCGCTGCGCTTTTCTTATGCCATCTTCTTAGTGGCCTCCCTGGGTTTCCTGGGAGCCGGCGTGCAGCCTCCCAATCCCAACTGGGGCTTGATGGTCAAGGAAGCGCGTAGTTTCGTCAACCAGGTACCCTGGGCGTTATATTTCCCTGCTGGAGCAATCTCGATCGTCGTCATCGGCGTCAATTTAACCGCTGATGGGCTGAAACGCGCCTGGCAGGCAGCGGATTGAATCTTGATCACTCCTGTCCTCCAAATCGAAAACCTGACAGTCGCCTACCGCCGGGGCGGTGAGTGGCTGGAGGCGGTGCGCGAGGTCTCCTTTCATGTCCACGCAGGGGAGACATTTGGGTTAGTCGGCGAGAGCGGCTCGGGGAAGACGACCCTGGTCCTGGCGGTGATGCGCTACCTGGGTGAAAATGGCGTGGTTAAGGCGGGGGGGATCACCCTGGCCGGGCGCGATTTGCTGGCCCTCAATCCGGTGGAGATGGAGAAAATCTGGGGTAAGCAGATCGCCCTGGTGCCGCAAAACCCAGGATCCTCGCTGAACCCCTCCATGCGCATCGGGGAACAACTCGCCGAAGTGCTTCGCCATCACTTCGCAATGGATGCAGCAGAAGCCAACCAACATGCCTTGGATTGGTGCGAACGCGTGCACCTGCCAGACCCCGATCGGGTAGCAAACAGTTACCCGCATCAGGTCAGCGCAGGGATGCAGCAACGCGTGCTGATCGCCACGGCCCTGTGCACCGAACCGGGACTTCTGATCTTGGACGAGCCGACCAGCAGCCTGGACGTGACCACCCAGGCTGTCATCCTGGACCTGGTGCGCGAATTAATCCGTGGGCGGCAAACCGCTGTGTTATACGTCACTCACAACCTGGGAGTGGTGGCGCAAGTGTGCGACCGGGTGGGGGTGCTTTATGCTGGGGAGTTCGTCGAGCAAGCCTCAGCCAGGGAACTGTTCAGCCAACCTTTGCACCCCTATACCCAGGGTATGCTTGCCAGCGTGCCTCTCCTGGGCAAGACGAAAGAGAGGGTTCACTTACGGGCGATCCCAGGCCAGATTCCGCCCCTTGGGGAACTCCCTGGGGGGTGCGTCTTCCGGCCGCGCTGCCAGCTGGCGGTTCAGATTTGCGAAACCCGCCCTCCATTATATGTCTCCAGCCCGGACCGGATCGTGCGCTGCCACCGCTGGGCGGAGATCCAGAAGGGCCAAGTGGGTGACTGGCAGTTGCCTGCGGTGAGCAAAATGAGCGAGCCGGCTGAAGATGAGCATCGCCGCTTGGTCTTGAATCTGGACGCGCTGCAAGTGCATTATCCCCGACATCGGTCACTCCAGGAAGCGCTCCTTCGCCAGCCGGCGCGCAAGGTCAGTGCGGTGAGGGGCGTCAGCCTGGCCATTCCCCAGGGTCGGACAGTCGGCCTGGTAGGGGAGAGCGGCAGCGGAAAGACCAGCCTGGCGCGCGCCATCATGGGCTTGACGGTAAGGTCCTCTGGTTCAATCGCCCTGCTGGAGATGCCCTTGCCGATCAGTCTCTCGCAACGCGATCTGGCCACTCTGCGCCGCCTGCAGATGGTGTTCCAGAACCCGGAAGAAGCGCTCAACCCTTATCTCACCGTTGGCGAGACCTTGCGCAGGCCATTAATCACCTTGCTGGGGAGATCGCGAGCGGAGGCCGATCGGGAGGTCGCGGATTTACTCCACGCTGTTCGCCTGCCGGTGAGTTGCGCAGCGCGGCTGCCGGGACAATTGAGCGGCGGGGAGCTGCAGCGCATCGCCATCGCCCGCGCTTTCGCTTCCAATCCCGTGCTGTTGGTCTGCGATGAGCCGGTATCCGCGCTGGATGTGTCGGTGCAGGCTGCGATCCTGGACCTGCTGCTCGAATTGCAGGTGGAATCTGGCAGCAGTCTCCTGTTAATTTCCCACGACCTGGCGGTTGTCGGGTACCTGGCCGACAAGATCGCCGTGATCTACCTGGGCCATCTGATGGAAGTCGCGCAGGCCACCGACTTGTTCCGACCGCCTTACCATCCGTACACCGAGGCATTGCTATCAGCCATCCCGCTGATCGATCCGACAGCCGGACAGAGGCCTATTCGCCTGGCAGGCGATATCCCCAGCCCGACGGAGATGCCTAGCGGTTGTCCCTTCCACACCCGCTGCCCGCGCTTCCTGGGGGAGATCTGCGAGAAGGAAACACCACCCTGGCGGGAAGTCGCCACCACAGGCAAACGCTACTATTGCCATATCCCTGAAGACGATCTGCGCGCCGCACAAGAGCGCCCGCCTGTCTTCGGGAGATCCCTTACTAGGTGATCGATGTCCCGCTATCTCCTGCGCCGGTTTGGTTTTTTACTGCTCACCCTGCTGCTAACCTCATTGGTGGTCTTCACGATCACGCAATGGCTACCGGGCGATGTCTGCCGCGTCATCCTGGGGCGCGAAGTGGGAGAAAACGCCCTGGACGCCTGTCGCCAGGAATTAGGGCTGGACCGGCCATTGCCGTTCCAATACTTTACGTGGTTGGGAAGATTGTTAAGCGGAGATTGGGGGGTTTCCTTCAGCACCAGGTCCCTGATTTTTCCGCTCGTCATGGATCGGTTGCGCAATTCTCTGATGCTGGCGTTGGTCACCCTGGTGATATCGGTGCCGTTGGCAGTGAGCTTGGGGGTGATCGCCGGCTTGAACGAGAACAAGCCGGTCGATGGGACGATCAGTGTTTTCTCCCTGGCGGTGGTGGGTCTGCCGGAATTCGTCACCGGCATCGTTTTAATCCAGATTTTTTCGTTTGGCTTGCGCCAGCGCGGTCTGCCCGCCTTGCCCGCCAGTTCCGCTCTCCCTCCAGACGCCTCGTTCCTGGAAGCGCTGCCGATGCTGATCTTGCCCGCTCTGACCGGCATGCTGGTCTTGCTGGCCTATGTTGCCCGCATGACCCGCGCTGGAGTGATCGAGGAGCTGAAACGCCCTTATGTACGCACTGCCGTGCTGAAAGGCCTGCCGCGGGGCACGGTGATCTTCAAGCATGTCTTGCGCAACGCGCTCTTGCCGACGATCACTGTGATCGCCATCAGCTTTGGCTGGCTGATCAGCGGCCTGGTGGTGATCGAAAATGTATTCAATTACCCGGGGTTGGGCCGGCTGCTGGTGTTTGCCATCGACCGGCGCGACCTGCCCTTAATCCAGGCGGTGACTATGCTGACCGTGCTCGGCTTTGCCCTGGCGAACCTGGCGGCGGATTTGTTGTATGCCTTGCTGAACCCCCAGATTCGCTTCGGATAGGGATTCATTCAAACCTGGTAATCGCCAATAAGCAACTCTCCTTGACAGCCATTCTACGCTCAGGTACAATTCCGCTACCTTAAAACTGGGGCCTGTAGCGCAGTTGGGAGCGCGCTTCAATCGCACTGAAGAGGTCGAGGGTTCGAATCCCTCCAGGTCCACAGGGTAAGAGGGCCCATAGCGCAGTTGGGAGCGCGTCTCAATGGCATTGAGAAGGTCGAGGGTTCGAATCCCTCTGGGTCCACAAATTCTAGAGAGTTGAGAATAGAGAATGGAGAATAGTGACTACTCTCCATTTTCAAATTCCCACTCTCGATAGAGTCGGGGCAGGAGTAGTAGGCCATCCAGCAGCGAGCCGGGATAGCGGTGTTCGCCGACGGACCCGAGGTGGAAACCCGGCAGGGTGCCCCTGGAGCACGGCGCAAGGATGTGTTTAGGCCGAACTCGCCTGCCGCCCCGTTCTTATGGGGCAGACTCCACCGGTAAAAGTGGACCCACGGAAATCATCACGAACCATTCAGGCTTTTCGTGGATAAGGATAGCCGGTGGCGGGATTTGCCCGTTAGCGCAAACCAGAGCAGCCCAATGTAGGTCAAGATGCTATCTCGACCGAAGTAGGGTCAAAATGCCATTTTGACCTACATTGGGAAGCAGGGTGGTACCGCGGAGAGCCCCTTCGTCCCTGGGTGGAGAAGGGGTTTTTGTCATAAAGAGAAGAGGTCCATGTGCCTGGGAAGAGCAGTAACCTTTTAACACGCTCATAACAGCTGTTTCAAATTAGAGGACTTAATGAACGATCAACCGACGTATAATCCCGCTGAAATCGAACCCAGGTGGCAAGCGCGCTGGGAAGTCGATGGACTGTATCACGCCGATATCGACCCCTCCAAGCCCAAGCATTACGCCCTGACTATGTTGCCCTATCCCTCTGGCGACCTGCACATCGGCCACTGGTATGCGATGGTCCCCTCGGACGCGCGCGCCCGCTTCATGCGCATGCGCGGCTTCAACGTGATGTTCCCGATGGGGTTCGATGCCTTTGGCCTGCCGGCCGAAAACGCGGCCATTAAAAATAAACTCCATCCCAAGCAGTGGACCTACGCCAACATCGAACGCATGCGGGCTCAATTACGGAGTATGGGCGCCATGTATGACTGGCGCAGGGAGGCAGTTTCTTCCGATCCGGAATATTATCACTGGTCGGAGTGGTTCTTTCTCCAGCTCTACAAGCATGGTCTGGCCTATCGCAAGCTGGCGGCGGTGGATTGGTGCCCGAAAGACAACACCACCCTGGCGCGCGAGCAGGTCGTTGGAGAAGACCGGCGCTGTGAGCGGTGTGGGACGCCGGTCATCAAGAAGGAGCTCGAGCAGTGGTTCTTCAAGACCACCACCTATGCCGATGAGCTGCTCGACTTCTCGCACATGGATTGGCCGGAGCGAGTAGCGTTACTGCAAACCAACTGGATCGGACGCTCAGAAGGTGCCGAAGTTCGGTTCCCGGTGGTTATTAGTCAGTGGTTAGTGGAAAGTGGAAACTACTCCCCGAAACCAACAAACAACTGGCCACTGATCACTGTCTTCACGACTCGCCCTGACACGCTATGGGGCGCGACCTTCATGGTTTTAGCGCCGGAGCATCCCCTGGTAGAGCAGATCACCACGCCGGAGCAGAAAGCTGAAGTGGAGGCTTATGTCTTGTACGCTACTCGCCAGTCGGACATCCAGCGTGAGGCGACTGACAAAGAGAAGACGGGCGTGTTCACCGGCGGGTACGCCCTCAACCCGGTCAATGGCGAACGCATCCCGATCTGGATCGCTGATTATGTTCTCATGACCTATGGCACCGGCGCTATCATGGCCGTCCCAGCTCACGACGAACGCGACTTCGAGTTTGCCTTGAAGTTTGGCCTGCCGATCCTGCCGGTGATCGCCCGCCCAGATGGCTTGACCAAGTCCTATATCTTGGCCGGGTCGATGAAGTCGGGCTTCGTCGAAGCCGTGCAGGCGGAGGGCATTCCATTCGACCAGCGCCAGGCAGGCTTGTTCTTCACCATCCCGCCGGATAAAGTGGATCGCTACATAGATCTGGCGCAAAGGTTTGTCCTGCCTGGTTCTTGGGTCGAGGTGGTTGGGGATCGTTGGGCGTTCATTTTTTCCGATGGAGTCTGGGAATGGGATTCGCTGGAGAGCGAGGCGCGCATCCTGGAGCGGTGCAAAAGACTCGAACCGGGCGTCCAGGAGGTGCGCACGCTGATGGAGATGCTCTGGCGATGCGAGTTTTACCGGGATGCCCTATACCATCATGAATATGGCCGGATGATCAACTCGGGTGAATTCAGCGGCACTGCGGGGGATGTCGCAGTGCATGTAGTGACGAAATGGCTAGAGCAACAAGGGAAAGGAAAGGGCGCGGTGAACTACCGCCTGCGCGACTGGCTGATCTCTCGCCAGCGCTATTGGGGCGCGCCGATCCCGATCGTCTATTGTCTGCAGCATGGGGCGGTGCCTTTGCCTGACGAGCAGCTACCCGTGTTGCTGCCTGACGACGTAGAGTGGCTACCCACGGGGGAGAGCCCGCTCAAGCTGCACCCCACCTGGAAGAACACCACCTGCCCCAGATGTGGTGAGCCAGCCGAGCGCGAAACCGACACCATGGACACCTTTATGTGCTCTTCGTGGTATCACCTGCGTTATTTGAGTCCGCATTACAGCAAAGGCCCCTTCGACCCCGAGGAATATAACTATTGGATGCCGGTGGACACGTATACGGGCGGTATCGAACACGCCACTATGCACCTGATCTACACCCGCTTCTTCCACAAGGCTTGCCGGGACATGAGTATCACCCAGGGGCCGGAACCGATGGCCCAGCTGCGCAACCAGGGCATCATCCTGGGCGAGGACTCCGAGAAGATGTCCAAAAGCCGCGGCAACGTGGTATCACCAGACGAGCTGGTGGCGCGTTACGGTGCAGATGTAGTGCGCGCTTACCTGATGTTCTTTGCCCGTTGGGAGCTGGGCGCGCCGTGGAACAGCAGCGGCATCGAGGGCGCGGCGCGCTGGCTGCGGCGCGTGTGGGCGCTGTTCAATGAACCGGCTGGAATGGGTGGGTCTGGAACATTGACAATTGAACCATCCTCTGGCGAACAGACCCATCCCAACGTCCGCGCCTTGCGTCGCAAGCTGCACCAAACCTTGCGTCAGGTTACGCGTGACTTCGAGACCTTCGAGTTCAACACCATCGTCTCGGCGTTGATGGAGCTGCTGAACGAGATGTATAAAGCCCGCGACCAAGGGGTGGCCGGGAAACCCGCATGGGAAGAAGCCGGCGATCTCTACCTGCGCATGTTGGCCCCGGTCGCGCCGCACGTCGCCGAGGAGTTATGGGTCCACCTGGGCAAACCGTATTCGGTGCACAACCAGCCCTGGCCGGAGGTGGATGAAGCCGCTGCGGCCGAGGAGCAGATCACCCTGGTGGTGCAGGTGAATGGTAAGGTGCGCGATCGCATTACCGTTCCGGTGGGCATCGGCGAAGAACAGGCCAAGGCGCTTGCCCTGGCCAGCGAGGCAGCGCAGAAGCACCTGGGCGGCAGACCGCCGCGCAAGGTGATCCTGGTGCCGGGAAAGCTGGTGAATATTGTGATTTGATCAAGAAAAATTGCGAATCATCAGAAAAGGATAATTTCGATTATACTAGTAGGATATTGACCAGTAAATACCGTTACGCGTAAACTAATCGATATTGGATGCAAAAGGCGCTGGATTACGTACTTTCAATGAACCGCTCAGCGCAGCGGGAGGCTAATCTGAGTGATGATCCGAGCTGATCTGAGCGACGAGCAGTTAATGAGGCTGATCGCCACTAGAGATGGAACAGCGTTGGAATACCTTTATGAGCGCTATTCCGCCTCAGTGATGGGGTTAGCGATGAAGATGTTGGGTAACCGGGCTGAAGCGGATGAAGTCGTCCAAGAGACCTTCTGGAGGGTCTGGAGCAAGACAGACTCCTATCGCGCCGATCGTGGGACATTATTAAGCTGGATATTCGGTATCGCCCACAACTTATGTATTGATATGATACGACAGCAGAAGGTGAAACTATTAAACATACAGGAAACCCAGATAGTAAATTTTGCTAATCACGGAATGAACGAGGCTGCATCGATAAGAGACGCTGTGGAAAGAGAGCAGGTGCAGTCGGCTATGGATGATTTGCCATCGGAACAGCGAGAAGTGATCGAGATGGCATTTTTTAAAGGTCTTACTCGACAGGAAATCGCGAAAGCGACTGGCGTTCCACTTGGAACCGTGCATACCCGGGCACGGCTTGGCCTGCAGAAATTACGGACAGCGTTACAGGCACGGGGCTTCGAACAGGATTAGTTTGTATGGAGGATAAAATCGAAGAGCTGCTTCCCTTTTATGTTCTTGGCACCCTGACTGTGGACGAGCGGGAGCATTTCGAGGCATATCTGCAGACGAACCCAGAAGCGCGAGAATGGGTTAAGCAAATGACCTTGGTCACCACGGCCTTGCCTCGTTATGCTGATCGCGTTGATGCTTCACCGCATGTTAAAAAGGTGCTCATGGAACGTGTTCAAGAACATAGCCGCGCTAAGCAACTTCCAGCCGAGAAGCTCGGGTTTATCGAACGACTGCGACGACTCTTTGTCCCCAAAGGTGGAAACATGGTGCTACCGGCGATGGTTGTGCTAAGCCTGGTGATCGCTATCGCTTCCCTCGCCTGGGCATTGTTAATGGTCAATCGAGCCTCAGCGTTAAACCAGGAGATTACCAACCTTCAAGAGAAGCTCGCTAGTCAAGAACAATTGATTAATAACCTGCAGGAGCAGCTGGTGAATGAACAACAAGTAATTGCCCTGATCTCCGCTCCAGGTACTGAAACGTTCGATATTACGGGCACGGACCTCCAACCGCAAGCTCGTGGGCGCTTATTTGTTAAACCAAACAGCCAAACGGGAAGCCTGGTACTATCCGGATTAACGCCCCTGGAAACCGGTTCGGTCTACCAGCTATGGTTGATCCAGGGCGATCTACCGGTGGCCGCGGGAGTGTTTACTGTCGACGCACAAGGCCAGGCCACCTTGCAGCTTCAAGCCGTGCAGGCAATCAGCTCATACGACGCTCTAGGGGTGTCGGTAGAGCCGGAAGGTGGTAGCCAGCAGCCGACAGGGGATATCGTGATATTCAGCGCTTTGTCTAAAGACGCTTAGGGTAGGGTCGAGGATCCCTCCTCTTTACCTCTTTCCCTGATATGGGGAAAGAGGTATTTTATTTTTGCGGTATTCGCGGGAATTAAGATAATTTTAGGGTGATTTGTGGTTGGGTCATAGATGCAAATTGAGCTGGTATGCGTATTATATTTAGGTAGCAGCGCCTTATGGTGAGAAGGCGGATGCCAGTATTCCCAAATTTCCGCCATGCCGGCGGTTATCAGAGGAGGTGGTAAGTATGAGCTGATACCAGAAAATGCTCAGTCTTCTCTGGTTGGCATTTATTCCCAACCTGTCCACCCGGGTTAAGCCGGGCGTGATCAACCTCTCAAAGCATGCAGAAGGATTTTTCCAAAGGAGGCAATACGATGAATGGTAAGAAATATACCGTTGCGACTATCCTGGCGGTGATCATCGCCATCAGCTTGCTTTCCGTCAGCCTGGCGCCCCAGCTATCCAGGGCAGCCAGCCACCGGGAGGCACCCCTGATCGCCCTCGACCCCACCGCCGACATAACCGATTTTTTTATGTTCCGCAGTTACGAGCCGGGTAACGAGGATAAAGTCGTGCTGATCATGGATGTGATCCCCGGTGAGGAGCCGAGTTCCGGTCCGAACTACTTTAACTTCGATCCGAATGTGAGGTATGCATTCTACGTCGACAACGATATGGATGGTAAAGCTGACGACGTTAGCTTCGAATTCTGGTTCAAGAACGAGTTTCGCGGTGTACCGGATGCCTTAGGTCTGTTTCTCGCCTACGTGGGCAACATCCCGCCGGTTGATGGCTCGATCGTCCCACCGATCACTGCGCTGGATGGGCCTGGTTCGGAAGGCCTGGGTATGCGCCAAAACTACTCTGTCTTCATGATCAAGGATGGTGACCGTAAGCTGTTGGGAGATGGTCTGTTCGCCGTGCCATCGAACGTCGGCCCGCGCACCATGCCGGATTATGAATCCTTGGCCGCTCAGGGCATTTATGACCTGGGCAACGGCGTGCGGGTATTCGCAGGCCAGCGGGATGATCCCTTCTATATCGACCTGGGTGCTGTCTTTGACACACTCAACTTGCGCCCTGCCACCGTTGGAGGTGGTGGAGGTGGAGGTGCGCCCGATATGCTTTCCGGCTTCAACGTACACACCATCGCCCTGGAACTTCCGGCCAGCATGTTGATGACGGAGGATGACGACCCAGACACACCGGAAATTACTGTCCTTGGGGCTTACGCCAGCACGAGCCGGAAAAATGTCTCGGTCATAGGGGATGATAAGAAAGACGAATTACGGCAACGCCGCGACCTTGTGCAGGTGCAACGCCTGGCAAACCCACTGATCAATGAGGCGATCATCGGCACGGAGGATAAGGACCGTTGGAACAGGCTGGATCCTTCTAAGGAGAAGATGTTCGAGGAGTATTATACGAACCCTCGACTGGCCACGGCGCTCACCCTGATCTTCGGCGTAGAAGCCAGCCCGTTATTCGACCTGCGGGAGCTGCTGACGTATACCTCAGGGGATTATACCAAGCTCTCTGAACTGCTGCGCCTGAACCTCAACGTACCACCCACGCCACTGGCCGATCAAAAGCGTCTGACGGTCTTTGAAGGGGATAACGCTGGGTGGCCAAACGGGCGCCGACCAATCGATGACGTTACCGACATCGCTATCCGAGTCATAGGTGGAAAGTACTTCGCCACAGCAGGTGATAACGTCAACGGCAATGATAAACCTCTAACGGAAGATTTCCCGTTTATCCCGTCCCCCTGGGATGGCCGAAACCGGTTCCATGTTAATCCATAACTAATTTCCGTCATAGGAGGAAACTGGAGTGAACCGGGAATCTGGGGGAATACGGGTTCACTCCCACCTCCATGAATTTCTTGAGATCAATTCAAGCGAGTTGTAGTCTTTTCGAGGATACGATGCAAATCGCAAGACATACCAAGACAATCCCTCGCTTCACCATCCTTCTGGCAACCATGATGATTTGGATGGTAGCGATCTCCTGGTGGCTGGCCAGGGATCGGTTTTCAACGTCCACACACCCGGCCGCGGATTATTTATTCACCGCTGCGGGGCGAGTAGGCACCTCTACTAAAGAACTCGTCGAACAATTGCAAAGCAGGCTACGGTCTTCCCCCGATGATTGGCGGATTAATAGCCAGCTGGGTCTGGCTTACCTGCAGCTAGCGCGCGAAATTGCTGATCCGACCTATTACCAGAAGGCCGAGGCGGCTTTAGAGAAGGCGCTTGATTATGAGCCGGAAGACTATGCCTCGGTCAGCGGCATGGGCGCGTTGGCTTTGGCCCGCCATCAATTCCGAGTGGGGCTGGAGTGGGGAGAACGCGCCCGCCAGATCAATCCCGAGCGAACGTATGCGTATGGTGTCATCGCCGATGCCCAAATCGAGTTGGGGTTATACGAAGAAGCAATTCAGACTTTACAATTGATGGTTGACTTACGCCCGGATATGAGCTCGTACGCCCGCATTTCCTACATCAGAGAACTGCATGGGGACATGGAAGGGGCTTTCGAGATGATGCGATGGGCGGCGGATGGCGGTGCCCCGAACCTGGAGAATTCCGCCTGGATTCGCACGCAATTGGGGAATCTTTATTTCAATGGAGGTGATTTAAAGCAAGCTGAGCAAGAATATGTTAAGACCCTGAACGGTTACCCCGGTTATGTCTACGCCCTGGCAGGTTTAGGAAGGGTGCGCACCGCTCAAGGAAAAAGCGACGAAGCCATCCAGTTGTTGAAAAAAGCGAGCGAGGTGACGCCATTGCCGGAATTTATTATCACCCTGGCAGATATCTATGAGATGAATAGCCAGCACGAGGCAGCCCAACAGCAATATGAGCTGCTTCAGGTGATCCAGAAGTTATACCAGGCCAATGGAGTCGACATGGACCTGGAGATCGCCCTGTTTAATGCCGATCACGGCATCGACTTAGAAAAGACTCTGGCAGAAGCGCGCCAGGCTTATACGCGCCGACCGGGTATTTACGCGGCCGATGTGCTAGCCTGGACACTTTATAACGCCGGTGACTATAGAGAGGCACGCAGATATTCCCAAATAGCATTGAGGCTGGGTACTAAAGACGCGCTGAAGCTCTTCCACGCCGGGATGATCGCCTATCGCCTAGGCGATAACATTCTAGCGCGTGAGTTCCTACGAGAAGCCCTGGCCATTAACCCTTATTTTTCCATGCGCTACTCACCGGAGGCGCAACGCATTCTGTCGATGTTACGAGATGGTTCCAGCCAGAATTAAAGCTCTGTAGAGGTCATAATGCGCAGAACTCGTCGTTTATCGATCGTTGCACTAACCATAGTCATCACATTGGTTTGCGTACCAGTGGTCTCCGCGCACCCGTTAGGCAACTTCACGATCAACCAGTACGCCGGTTTGGAGGTCAGTTCGCAGGGGATCCAACTCGACTATATCCTCGATCTGGCTGAGATCCCGGCCTTCCTCGAGATATCAAGTATCGACACGAACCAAAATGACCAGCCTGATGGAGAAGAGTTGGTTGGATACCCCGTCTCCCGCTGTGAGGCGATCCGTCCAAACCTGGATTTAGGCATCGATGGCCGGCGGCTTCCATTAAGCTTACAGGCTTCAACGATCAGCTTCCCTCCCGGGCAAGCCGGGTTGCTCACATTAAGGTTAAATTGTATTTTTACCGCTGAGTTTGCCACAGTCAATAGACCGGTTCGAGCGGTCTTTGAAAATCATGCATACGAAGATCGTATCGGCTGGCGGGAGATTGTGGTGAATGGAGCGGGCGTTTCCTTGGAGGGAGATTTTGCCAATACGAGCATCAGCGACCGGCTGGTTTCTTATCCCCAAGACCTTCTCTCGAGCCCACTAGACCAGCGGGAGTTATCTTTGCTCGTGGGGCCGGGTGGGAACGGAACGGAACCGACAGCCAGTGCAGGTTTGCCGGTGAGCAACCAGCTGCCGGGAAGCCGCAATGACGCCTTCACACGCTTGATCCTGATGGAGAAGTTCACGTTGCCAACCATACTTCTGGCGTTGGCTATCTCCTTTGGATGGGGAGCGATGCATGCCATGACTCCTGGTCACGGCAAGACTATCGTGGGGGCTTATTTAGTGGGGTCCAGGGGAACAGCGTTGCATGCACTGTACCTCGGATTGACAACAACGATCACGCACACGGCAGGCGTGTTTGCCCTGGGGGCTGTGACGATTTTCGCGTCACGCTTCATCTTTCCGGAGCGGTTGTTCCCCTGGTTGAGCTTTATCAGCGGCATATTGGTGGTCGGAATTGGTGTGAATTTATTCCTTCGGCGCCTGCGGAGCGCCCGGCAGATAAACCAGCCCACCTTGGAACCGGCTAACCATAATGATCATTCTCTTGTGTATAGCCTCAAAATTAAGCACGGGCACCAGCATTACCAAGAACATCCTGATGGACATGATCACGAACATGACCATGAATACGAACACCGCCATATGCATCCTCACGATCAGGACCATAACCACTCGCCTGGGGGTCACCCTCATCTTCCGCCGGGCGCAGATGGTGCTCCTGTAACGTGGCGCAGCCTACTGGCTTTGGGGATTACAGGTGGTCTATTACCCTGCCCCTCGGCGTTGGTAGTTTTGTTGAGCGCTATTGCCCTGGGACGTGTGGGCTTTGGACTGGTGCTGGTCGTAGCCTTCAGCCTGGGGTTGGCGAGCGTACTGTCCGGCATGGGTCTAATATTCGTCTACGCGGGGAAGTTTTTCAACCGCTTACCGGTGCAGGGGAGAATGTTGGGGTTGCTGCCAACAGTCAGCGCGCTGTTCATCGCCCTGGTCGGATTGGGGATCACCGCTCGGGCGCTGATGGAAATCGGAGTGATTTAATTTAGTCAGGTTCGATATCCGACATGTAACCACTTTCCGAAAGATCGTAGCTTTCGGGAAGTTGATTATGACATATGTCATTTACTTTACATGACCGATGCTAGATGAGAAATCTGGTCGATTGTGCTTTAATGAACATAGTTGATCGCTGATTTCCAATCCATTGAAAGGATAAGATCATGTCAAAGACCACTGAAGATTTGAAAGCTGCCTTCGCGGGAGAATCACAGGCCAGCCGGAAGTACTGGATATGGGCCAAGAAAGCCGATGATGAGGGTTATCCTCAAATCGCCAAGCTATTCCGGGCTGCAGCGACCGCCGAAACCACTCATGCTTTTAATCACCTGCGCGCCCTCGGCCAAATCCTGTCCACGGCTGAAAACCTACGGGCTGCTATCGCTGGGGAGAATTACGAAGTCGATAATATGTACCCCGAATTCATCAAGGACGCCGAGGAAGAGCAAGTAAAGAAGGCAGTGACTTCTTTCCGCTGGGCCTGGGAAGCAGAGAAGGTGCACGCGCAGGCTTACACTGCCGCCCTGGAAACCCTGGGGTCGGATCTTTCGCTTGAAGACTATTATGTCTGCCCGGTGTGTGGATTCCTGCATCGGGGTTCTGCACCGGACAAGTGCCCGATATGTGGTACGCCCGGTAGCCGCTTCGAGCGCATCAGCTAAGAGTCTGATTTGACAAAACCTCAGCGGCTTCTATATCGGCAGCCTGCAGCGTGAGAACCGTTGTTAACACAACAATCGGAGCAAGAGCATGACCCATCCACTTGTCGAACAATTTCGCTTCACGCGCAGAGAATGGCTGCGCGGGCTGGAAGGCATATCAGAAGACGAGGCAACTTATCATTTTGGCCAGATGAATTGCATCAGTTGGATCATCGGACATCTTGCCTGGCACGAACACCGCTACTGGCTTGAGCTGGCGCAGGGTAAAATGCTGTTCCCCAATTTGAATAAGGTATACGCCTACGGTGCGCCGATGAGCAGCCCATCCTTAAACGAAATGCTGGAGATCTGGAACAGCGTGACGCGTGCAGCAGACCCATTCCTCGACACCCTGACCAATGAGATATTACAGAGTGACTTGTTGCGAAATGGGAAATCCGTCGGTCAAAGTATCGGTTCGGCGCTACGGCGCATGACTTACCATTATTGGTTTCACATCGGTGAAATTCAAGCTATCCGGCAAATGCTTGGGCAAGCAAAACTTCCTGAATACGTGGGCGACATAGAGACGGAAGCCCCTTATCGACCTGAATAGCGAGTGATGGAGGAAAAAAATGAAAGGCAATGAAAAGTTGTTGACGGTGTTGAACCAACTCCTGGCGGATGAGCTGACCGCCATCAGCCAATACATGGTGCATTCGGAAATGTGCGACAATTGGGGCTACGATAAGCTCCACAAGGCGATCGAGAATCAAGCCAAGGACGAGATGCACCACGCCGAGTGGCTTATCCAGCGCATTATCTTTCTTGAAGGTATGCCGATCGTTTCAAAGCTCAATCCCATGAAAATTGGCGCAAGTGTCCTTGAAATGATCACCAACGATCAAGAAGCAGAACTCGGAGCCGTGCGTGCCTACAATGCGGCCATCGCTCTGGCGCACGAAGTGAGCGACCAGGCCAGCGTCGATTTGTTGATCCGCATCCTCAAGATGGAAGAGGGGCATGAGGATTGGGCAGAAATCCAGCGCGACCAGATCGAGCAGATGGGTCTGCAGAATTACCTGACCAACCAGACCGAAGGTGCAGCTTCAGGTTAGCTTCCGCCGGACGGGCAGGAAAGGAATAATCAATCCTTAAGCTTGTGCACCCAGGCATTCGTCACGCAGCACACGTAGGTGCAAGGCGCGACACTGCTGGGCGGCGCTCTCGCCGGCTTCCTCCTGCCGTTGGTCGGATTGCCTGGTCTGGCCGGGCTGCGGGTCACCGAGCTGCTCGAAGCGGGGGAAATTAAGTAAGGATTTTTTTGAGCGCCAGATTTGAATGAAATGCGGCTCTCAGGCTTGGCATAATCAGGCCGGAAGCTGCATTATTTTTTATTTCTATTCAGATCCAGAGACTGTTTGGGGCGTGATAATAGCTACCAACTCAGTCGATGTTACTCATCGGAGGTAGCTACCTAAGCAACAGGTTCATTGAATGGTAGTAGAATTATTCACATTGAGGGTATACCCCTAATCGCTCAGGAAAGAGCTTCATCGGAGAGAGGCGAATAATGGATTCTAAGGAATTCCTCACCAAGCATGTCGAGCCGGGTCAAGAGTTCCTTGCCGGTTTAATTTCAATCGATATGGTCGGGCACTCTAAACTGGCTGGGGCAGACAGAGAGAAGTCAGAGACGAAAGCAGCCCTTGAAAGTTTGCTGAAACATGAGCTCAAGAACGAATTTGCCATAATATTGACATGGCAAGGCGACGGGGGGATTGTATTATTCGATATCTCCAGAGGGTGCGATGAGTTGATTCTATTCGCAGACCGCATCAGGCATCTCGTCCCTTTATTCAATCGTACCAAATCGATCTTGAACAAGTTACCTCATCGCCAGGAGATCATTTTGAGAATCGTTTGCCATGCCGGCAGCCTGGTTAATCAAAATGGCGAGCCAGGCGAACTGGCGGGGGATACATTGAATTTACTGGCAAAGCGCGACAAGGAGATCGGTCAGCCTGGTTACGTTGTCCTTACTTCGGAGATCTATCGCCGTCTTTTGCCCGAATTCCAGGAGCGTTGCCTTTTCACAAATGAACATCCTGCCTTCGGGAAAATCTACACTCTTGACGGGAAGACGGCGTTATGCTCGCTCCATTCTAACGACCGCAGCTCGAATAACCTGAAGGAATGGATAACCGCTACTCGCCAGCAACGCAAATTCGACCGGCTGCTCTATTTTGCATATACCAATGAGCTGCTTTATGATTTTCTGGCTTATGATTTGGAAGGTCTTGAGGTGAAGATTATCGCTCGAAATTGGGTGGTTGAACACCGAGATGAAGAATCGTTTAATAAAATTTTATTGCAGAAAGGATCCGAGATCGATATTAAGCAGCGACAGTGGTTTAAGTCCGATGTGATCAAGGTGAGGGCCAAAGAAATTTATGAGAAGGCGATCAAAATGGGCATGCCAATTGACATGCGTTTCTATGACATACCTCCTTTATTTAATGGCGCAGTATTAGAAAGCCATTCAGACTCATCCGCGGCTTTTATTGGAATAATCAAATGGGAAGAATTTCCAGAGGGGGGAGGATCTCCTTATAAACTTGAAGAATGGCCAGCGATGGTATTGGATGGTAGAGATCGAATCCACGCCCACCTGCTTCAGTATCTTAGCAGTCGATTCTGGGAAAGCTGGAATCGAGGGCTTACCTACGAGCAAGTTTGTAAAGAGGAAGAGAAGTATGAGCTCATGAAGCCTGCTATCGTTGGAAAAATTTGGAGGTTCGATGATCTCCCCTATCTGCTCGTTTATCCTTGCCGGCGGATCTCAAACCGGTCATTTCCGGTGGTGGCATTTGAGGACTTGATGGCTGTCAGATTGGTTGAGAGGTTCTTGAATGAATATCGGGTCGAAGTGAAGCACCTTAATTTTGAACTGCCGGATGTACTACAAGGAAATTGGTTCCCTGGGGAGGCGATAGCGAAAATCAATGACTGGCCTGGACATGTTGTCTATATTTGCACCAAATCCGTACCTCCTTCCTTGATGGCTTCTTTGCTGGAACAGGGTTTTGAGTATGACATTTGCAGCGTAGGCACGGATTCTCCTTACTTACAACATCGGCGCAGAAAAGAACAGGTCCTCTCGTCTCCAACCGACCAGGTGCCCCCTGAGCCGAGAGATTACTCGCTGATCGCAAGGCTTAAGCGAGGAGGTCAAGAAGGATATGGATATATCTTAGCCGGTATTCGTGCGATGGGTACCTGGGGAGCTGCAGAATACCTTACTGATAGGAGTAACCTCCAGGCGTTGACACACTTAGTAAGGGAAGAACAGTTCGCAGCAATCATAGAAACAATATTTAATCCTGATGAACATCGCATCGCGGAGACAAGACTCCATCTGGCTCCCGAATATTTTGGTAAATAATTGGCCACCCTGGATATTGCCGTTAACAAATTGAGGCGTAAGGAGGGGGTAAATTGAATGGAAGCATGATCTGAATGCTGCTAATCAGAGGAGGAAAAAGGGGCATCTATGCGCCTTGAAGACTCGAACTGGTTCGACGTTGAAAGTTATTTACAGCATGATGACCGGTTGATCTTGGTGCTGGGAGCGTGCGAACAGCACGGCTACCTGAGCCTGTTGACCGATGTGAAGATCCCTCTCGCCCTGGCGGATGCCGCCAGCCAACAGAGCGGAGTGCTGGTCGCCCCTCCGCTCAATTTCGGCGCCTCCCCGTATTTCATGAAGTACCCGGGCACGCTCAGTCTGCGCGTCAGCACGCTGCTCGACCTGCTCGACCTGGTCGAGGACCTGGTGCGCTCGGCTTATGGGCAGGGCTACCGGCGCTTCCTGGTGCTCAATGGACATAGCGGCAACGACCCGGCGCGGCTGCGCCTGTATGAATTGGCCAACCAGTTGCCCGGCCTACGCCTGGCCTGGTATGCCTGGTGGCAGGCGCACAGCGTCGAAATTATCGCCCAAAGCTACGACTTGCGACCCACCCACGCCAATTGGTTGGAAGCCTTCCCATTCACCCGCGTCGCCGATCTGCCGCCCGGAGAAAAGCTCCCGCCGCGCGTGCCTGGCCTGATGGATGCTGAGCAAGCGCGCCAGGTTTATGGGGATGGGGTTTTCGGCGGCCCGTACCAGGTTGACCAGGCGATCATGGACCAGCTGTTTGCCGCTGCTTTAGAAGATGTACTTCAACTTTTACGTTTTGAGTAGGGAAAATGATTTATTATCAGGAAGCCAGGAATACAGGAAAGGAATTTTGTAATTCTTAGATTCCTCATAAAAAAAAGCACCTTTGGGAAATTTACATTCAAGAGGAGAGAACATGGCAAATAAAAAAGTGATCACCACCGACAAAGCCCCTAAGCCGATCGGCCCTTATTCCGCCGGTGTACGCGTCGGAGACTTAGTGTTTACCGCCGGGCAGATCGGTCTCGATCCGCTGACCGGCGAGGTTGTGCCTGGCGGCATTCAAGCCGAGACGCGCCAGGTAATCCGCAATCTGCAGGGTGTCCTGGAAGCAACCGGGTCTTCGCTGCAAGAAATCGTCAAGACTACCGTATTCCTGCGTGATATGAACGACTTCGCCCAAATGAACACCATCTACGCCGAGTTCTTCTCCCAGGACTATCCAGCCCGTTCGACGGTTCAGGTCTCGGCATTGCCGAAGGGCGTGGCAGTGGAGATCGAGGCGATCGCGTTAATCAGTAATCAGTGAAACGCTCACAGTGCTCTCTTTAAATATCCAACTTCTATCGTATACTAACCTCTGAAAACTGAAAACTGAACACTGAACACTGGATACTGGATCCTGATAGAGTTAAATCTTCCCTTATGCCTCCTCTCGTATCGATAATTGTGCCATGTTACAATGAGCAGGATACCATCCGCCTGCTCCTGGAGGCGGTTTTTGCGCAGACATTTCCGCGGCAGGAGATGGAGGTGGTGATTGCCGATGGGCGTTCGACCGATCGCACCCGGCAGGAAATTGCCGCTTTTCAGCAGAACCATCCCGAATTGCAGGTGATCGTAGTGGATAACCCGCGGCGCATCATCCCGGCTGGGTTGAACCGGGCGATCGCAGCCGCAACCGGTGAGTTCATCGTACGCCTCGATGCACATGCTGTGCCTTCTCCAGATTATGTTGCCAGTTGTGTGGAGGTGCTGCAGGCTGGGTTGGGTGAAAACGTCGGCGGCGAGTGGGAGGTGCAGCCGATCGGGAATAGCTGGCCAGCGCGGGCGATCTCCGCCGCAGCAGGGCATCCTTTGGGAGTGGGCGACGCGCGGTACCGGCTCGGCGGTTATGCTCAGGCGGTGGACACGGTGCCGTTCGGCGCCTTTCGTCGGTCTTTGGTTGAGCGAATCGGTGCGTTCGATGAAACGCTGTTGACCAATGAGGATTACGAGTTCAATACCCGCATCCGGAAGGCGGGGGGCCGAGTTTGGTTTGATCCGGCGATCCGTTCAGTTTATTTCGCGCGCCGCACCTTTGGCGATCTGGCGCAGCAATACTGGCGCTATGGATACTGGAAAGCGCGCATGCTTAAGCGTTATCCGGAAACATTTCGCTGGAGGCAGCTGGCCGGGGTATTCGTGATCAGCATTCCGCTACTTGGCCTCCTGGGGATATGGTTCTCCTGGGCGCTCTGGTTGCTAACCGTTGAGGTAGCGGTTTATTATTTGGCTCTGCTGGCCTCTGGGGTGCAGCTCGCCCTCAAGGAACGGCAGATAGATTACGTGATCGGCCTCCCTTTGGCGATCGCCACCATGCACTTCACCTGGGGAGCTGCTTTTATGTGGAGTTCAGTAGTCATGTTAGTTCACCCGCGGGGCGTACCAAAATCCAAACGCTGGCGTTTGCGTACCCGTGAACGGCGCACTTTATTACTGATCGGCGATTTCATCACGGCCCAGATCGCTTTGGTGGTAGCCCTTTACTACTGGGCCAGCGCAGCGGAGTGGTTGGGCTTCTCGCTTGAATTCTTGAGGCAGCGCCCCCCGACCTGGTTTTACTTGTTGCCATTTGTCTGGCTGATCCTACTCGTGGAACTGTATGACGTTCACCGCGCTGGTGACTGGGGTGACACCGTGCGCGGCGTAGCCACGGCGGCCATCATCGGTCTGGGTTTATACCTGTTGCTTTATTTTTATTTTACTGATCCGCCAAAGTCGCTCTTGCCCCGGCGCGGAGTAGCGGGATTTCTGGTGGCTGCTTCCCTGTTGACCCTGGTGTGGCGTTTCATCTACATTAAAATTTTCACAGCCCCGGCATTTCTACGCCGAGTATTGCTGGTCGGAGCTGGTAAGGCTGGGCAAACCTTGTTGAAGCTGATCAATGATTTGTGGCCTCCGCCTTTCTATGTGGTGGGGATCATCGACGATGATCCTCAAAAAATAGGCACAAATTTCGAAAATTATCCCATTCTGGCAGCTAGCGATACCCTCTTGGAGATCATTGAGCTCGAAAATGTTTCGGATATTATCGTGGCGATCTCCGGTGAGATGCACGGCAGCACGTTTCAAACCCTGTTGGACGCCCAGGAGCGTGGGGTTGAGATCACACGCATGCCGGTAGTATATGAGGAGTTGCTCGGCAGGGTGCCGATTCGCTTACTGGAAGCGGATTGGATCTTGCGCTCTTTCGTAGACCAGAGCCGGGTGAACCAGTTCTATGAATTAGGAAAACGGATCGTCGACATCCTTGGTGGAGTGGTCGGTGTCTTATTTCTGGTAATCACTTTGCCTTTTCTCAGCCTGGGAATCTTGCTCGACAGCGGACGCCCGATTTTCTATTCACAAATGCGTGCTGGGCGTGGTGCACAGCTTTACCGCATCTTGAAATATCGCACGATGCGCCAGGATGCCGAAGCGGATGGCCAACCCCAATGGGCGAGAGAGGATGACGAACGAGCTACTCGCATCGGCCGTTTCCTGCGCCGGACACACCTGGACGAGGTGCCTCAATTTATCAATGTCTTACGTGGCGAGATGAGCCTGGTGGGGCCGCGAGCCGAGCGACCCGAATTGGTGGCGATGTACCAGAAGCACGTACCTTTTTACCGGTCACGCTTGTTGGTGAAACCAGGCATGACCGGGTGGGCGCAGATTCACTTCGGATATGCATCCACGATCGATGAGACCGTGGTCAAGCTGGAGTATGACCTTTACTACATCAAGCACCGTAACCTGCTGATGGATTTCCTGATCTTATTACGCACACCGGCGACGGTGTTTGGATTACGAGGGCAGTGAGTTGAACAAGGTTTTGGTGACAGGCGGCGCGGGGTTTATTGGGTCGCACCTGGTGCGTACCCTGCTGGCGCGCGGTGACCGCGTGCGAGTGTTGGATGATTTCTCCACAGGCAGGAAAGAAAACCTGACTGGAGTTGACGAACCATTCGAGATGATCGTGGGAGACCTCCGCCATCCTGCTAGCGTTGCTAGCGCGGTACACGGGGTGGATTATATCTTTCACCAGGCTGCTTTCGTATCCGTGCCTAAGTCGATGATCGACCCCAATCTATGTTACGCCGTCAACGTGCAGGGCACAGCGAATTTGCTGGAGGCTGCCCGGCAAGCTGGCATCCGGCAGGTTGTGCTGGCTTCCAGCGCAGCGGTTTACGGCGATTCCCAAGATTTTCCCTTACGCGAGGCGGTCGAGTTGCGCCCCCTTTCGCCTTATGCCGCTTCGAAGCAGGTGGACGAAATCTACGCCGGGACTTATACACGCGCTTTCGGGCTGCCGGTTGTCGCTTTGCGCTATTTCAATGTTTATGGTCCGCGGCAATCACCGGATTCGGATTACGCGGCAGCGATCCCGATCTTCATCCGCCGCCTGTTAGAAGGCAAGGCTCCCACAGTCTACGGCGACGGTCACCAGAAGCGGGACTTTATCTTTGTCGCCGATGTCGTGCGCGCCAATTTGCTGGCAGCCGAATGTCCGCAGGCGGCTGGCCAGGTCTTCAACGTTTGTACCGGCTTGGAGACGAGTCTGTTGGATCTTTTAGAAACCCTGGCTGGGATTTTGCCCGGCGCGCCAGAACCCCAGTTTAGCTCGCCCCGCCCTGGGGATATTTTCCGTTCCTTAGGGAATCCTTCCCGCGCCGAACTAGTTCTAGGATTTCGAGCCCAGGTCGGCCTGGCCGAAGGCTTGCATGAGACGGTGGAGTCGATGCGGAAATGAGAGCTGCGCTGCGCCATCCCAACCGCATGTTGTTCATTGGAGACCTGTTGATGATCGTGGTCTCCGTCTTGGGTAGTTTTGCTTTGCGGTTGCCCCTGGGTCCCCTGTTCATTTACTACCTGCCCCAGGCTGCATGGATGTTCAGTGTGGCTTTGATCATCAAGCCGATCATATATTTTGGTTTCGGATTGTATCGCCGTGTGTGGGCTTACGCCAGCACCCGCGAACTGAAATTGATCACGGTCGCCGTCACCACGGCTTCCGTGGCAGTCTCCTTAACCGTCATCTTACTGGCATCTTTGCGGGTGTATACAGGTTTTCCGCGCAGCGTTTTAGCGATCGACTGGTTGCTCTCCTTGCTGGCAGTCGGCGGCTTGCGTTTCGCTCTGCGCTTGTTGGCCGAGAGCCGGTCGACAGGTGTGGATACCCAGCGCCGCGGACGAAGGGTGCTGATCGTGGGAGCGGGCGATGCCGGTGCATTGGTAGTGCGTGAAATGCAGAAGAACCCCCAACTAAACCTTTCTCCGGTGTGTTTCGTTGACGACGACTCGTCCAAGCAAAAGCAGCATATCCACGACGTGCCAGTCGAGGGCACACTGAATGATATCGGGCGGCTAGTGGATGCGCGGCGCATCCAGGAGGTGATCATTGCTATCCCCAGCGCTCCGGGGCGAGTGATACGTCAGGTGACCGAAAGCTGCCGGCAAAAGGGGGTGCACTTCCGGACTATGCCGGGGATCTACGAATTGATCGGTGGCAAGATTAATGTAGGGCGCTTGCGTGAGGTGGAGATCACCGACTTGCTTCGGCGAGCACCTGTACAGATCGACGAGAACCTGATCGGCGCCAGTTTAAGCGGGCGGCGAGTGTTGGTCACAGGCGCGGGGGGCTCTATCGGTCGGGAGTTGTGCCGCCAGATCGCTCGTTGGGGACCGACGGATTTAACTCTTTTAGGGCACGGCGAAAACAGTGTTTTTGAGACGCTGGTCGACCTCGAAGAGAGTTTCCCTTCCTTGCCCTTGCACACCATGATCGCGGATGTGCGTGACCCAGACCGTCTGGCGAACATCTTCGATAGCTTCCGCCCCCAGGTTGTTTTTCACGCCGCGGCGCATAAGCATGTCCCTCTGATGGAAGCCAACGTTGAAGAGGCGATCACCAACAACGTAATTGGCACACGCAATGTTGTCGAAGTTGTGCTCAACTTCGAAGTCGAACGCCTGGTGATGATCTCCACCGATAAGGCCATTCGCCCTACCAGCGTCATGGGGGCGACCAAACGCCTGTCCGAGCTGCTGGTGCTGGACGCCGCGCAACGATCGAAACGTGCTTTCTCGATAGTGCGGTTTGGCAACGTGTTGGGCAGCCGCGGGAGCGTCATCCCGCTCTTCAAACGTCAGATCGCCAGCGGTGGCCCGGTGACGATTACCCATCCGGAAATGGAACGCTATTTTATGACCATCCCCGAAGCGGTGCACATGGTGCTGCAGGCTTCCGCCATGGGCAATGGAGGTGAAGTTTTTGTGCTGAAGATGGGCGAACAAATCCGCGTCCTGGACCTGGCCGAGGACCTGATCCGCCTTTCCGGGCTAGAACCGGAAAAGGATATTGAAATCGTCTTCACCGGCATCCGGCCAGGGGAGAAATTGAGTGAGGACTTGTGGGATCAATGGGCGCGTTTTGAACCCACCGCGCATGCTGATATCCTGCGCCTGGTCGATGAGGACATTCTCAGCAGCCAGGCTTTGTCGCGCGCCGTGAACGAGCTGGCTTACCTGGCCGGCGAGGGTGATGTAGATGGGATCATCCATTTGCTGGACGTGACGATTCCCGGTGCAGCTGTGCGCAGCCTTCCTCCACCTGATTTGACTGCGGTGGTCTAAGTATAAGCGTGATGCGCGAAACGTGATGGGTGAAGAAGAACAGGTAGCTTGATGGCGATTGTGACTTCAGCCGAATGGGATGCTTTTCTTACCAATCGACCCCACGCTCACCTGATGCAGACGACGGCGTGGGGCGATTTGAAATCCGCCTTCGGTTGGCAGGTCACCCGCCTGGTCACGCAGCTGCTAGAAGGGGCAGTCGGCGCACAGCTGCTCTTCCGGCGACTGTACCCTGGCCTGACCCTGGCCTATCTGCCCAAAGGGCCGGTAGGGGATCTGCCCGGACAGATCGATCTATTGCAGCCCCTATTGCCGGAGTTAGATAATCTCTGCCGCCAAAGGCGCGCAGTGTTTCTGAAAGTCGAACCGGATCAGCTGATCGATCCAGTAAACCCGTTAGAGCTCAGGCCACCTACCGGGTTCCGGCCTAGCACGCACGCCATCCAGCCCTCCCGCACCATCCTGGTGGACTTGCGCGGCAATGAAGAGCAAGTGCTGGGTCGAATGAAACAGAAGACCCGTTACAACATCCGCCTGGCCTTGAAGAAGGGGGTGATCGTGCAGCCGAGCGCCGATCTCGAGCTGTTCTATCGCTTGCTGGAAGCGACCGGCCAGCGTGACCAGTTCGGCATTCACTCCGTGGATTATTACCGCCGGGCATACGAGCTCTTCCACCCGCGCGGCGAGGGGGAGTTGTTGTTAGCCAAGTTCGAAGGGGAACTTCTGGCGGCGCTGATGGTCTTCGCCCACGGCGAACGCGCCTGGTACTTCTACGGCGCTTCGGCCGGCCAACGCCGGGACTTGATGCCCACATATCTGATCCAATGGGAAGCCATGCGGTGGGCGCGCGCCAGGGGGTGCACCGAGTACGACCTATGGGGGGTGCCAGACTTCGCGGAGCAGGTGTTGGAATCGCAATTCACCGAACGCGCCGACGGATTGTGGGGCGTATACCGCTTCAAACGCGGCTTTGGAGGGCAGCTGCATCGCGCCGCCGGCCCCTGGGACCGTGTGTACCGAGACTCCTTCTACAAAGTGTATCTCAGGTGGTTGAGGAAAGGATCAGGGGAGAGGGGATAAGGGGTTATCTGCAACTAATAACTCCCAACTCACAACCAGCAACCTTGAATATGGATGCCTCAACCTGGAATACCCTGATCGCAACCCTGCCCGGCGCCCACGTCTTGCAGACCTGGGAATGGGGACAGGTCAAGGCGCGCCTTGGCTGGGAACCGATCCCGAAAGTGTGGCAGGATGCGCAGGGACAGACGTTGGCGGCGGCCCTGGTGCTGGCGCGCGCCCTGCCAGTGCCCGGCCTGGCTGGTCGATCCCAGGTTATATATGTTCCGCGTGGGCCTCTGCTGCAGGATTGGGCAGACCCAGGCTTTCGTCGCCAGGTAATCGAGGACTTGCACCTCCTGGCGCGGCAGCGGGGGGCGATTTTCATAAAAATCGATCCGGACTTGCGCCTGGGGAGCGGCGTCCCTGGGACACCCGACGCTGGCGAGGATGAAGTAGGCCAGGCTGTGCGCGCCGATCTGGGTGCACATGGCTGGCGGTTTTCCGAGGAACAGGTCCAATTCCGCAACACGGTCGTGATCGACCTGAGCTTATCTCCCGAAGACCTCCTGGCGCGCATGAAGCAGAAGACGCGTTACAATGTCCGCCTGGCCGAGCGGCGGGGCGTCACTGTACGCCAGGGAACGAAGGCCGACCTGGCATCCCTCTACCGCATGTATGCCGAGACCTCCTTGCGCGACAATTTTGTCATCCGGGAAGAAGCCTACTACCGGGCGCTCTGGGAGACATTCATGCAGGCTGGGATGGCCGAGCCGTTGATCGCTGAGGTGGAGGGCCAGCCCGTGGCGGCCCTGGTGATCTTCCGCTTTGCAGGCAAAGCCTGGTATATGTTCGGCATGTCGCGGGAAGCAGCCCGCGAGAAAATGCCCAATCACCTGTTGCAGTGGGAGGCCATGCTGCGGGCGAAGGCCGCCGGGTGTACGTTTTACGATTTGTGGGGCGCGCCAGATGAGTTCCTGGAAAGCGATCCGCTGTGGGGAGTGTACCGGTTCAAAGATGGTTTAGGGGGGAGGGTGGTGCGCTGGATTGGAGCGTGGGATTTGCCTGTGCGACCTCTTTATTATCGCCTGTATACCCAGGTTTTGCCGCGCCTCCTGGAATGGATGCGCCGCCGCGGTCGCGTCCGCACTCAAAACTCGATATCGACATTAAATCCTTAATACCGCGAAGTCGCAAAGTAAGCAAGGAGAAGTCCATGATCCCACGAATTCGTTTTGCACACCTACCCACCCTGGTCGAGGCAATGCCCCGCCTGTCGGCAGCACTGGGCGGGCCGCAGCTGCTGGTTAAGCGCGATGACCAGACCGGTTTAGCCTTTGGCGGCAACAAGACGCGTAAATTGGAGTTCTTGTTGGCCGAGGCGCAGGCTCAGAGCGCGCGCACCCTGATCACGGCTGGGGCAGTCCAGTCCAACCATTGCCGGCAGACTGCCGCCGCCGCGGCTCGTTTTGGTTTTGAATGCCTCCTGGTATTGACTGGAGAGGAACCGACATCTCCCTCGGGGAATATGCTCCTGGATCGCCTGTTTGGCGCGCAGATCGTGTGGGCCGGCGAGGCGGGGCGCGAGGGGACTTTGCAGCAGGTTTTCAGGCACGCCCAGGAGGCGGGCCAGCGCCCCTATCTGATCCCCTATGGCGGATCCAGCCCGTCCGGCGCGGCGGCCTACGCCTATGCGCTGCAGGAATTGATCGAGCAGGGCGTCCGGCCAGATTGGATCATCTTCGCGACTTCCTCAGGCGGCACCCAGGCCGGATTGGTAGCCGGGGCGCGCTGCTTTGGATTTCAGGGCCACATCCTGGGGATCAGCATTGACGAACCAGCCCCGGTATTACGAGAACGCGTGGCGGAATTGGCACGCAGAACCGCCGATTTGATCGGCGAAAATGCCTCATTCTCAGCCGATGATATCCTCGTTAATGCTGATTACCTGGGGGGAGGCTATGGGGTCATGGGATCGGGCGAGCAGGAGGCTTTGCATCTCTTTGCCCGCCAGGAAGGCCTGCTGCTGGACCCGGTCTATACCGGGCGAGCCGCAGCTGGCCTGATCGACCTGGTGCGGCAGGGATTCTTCTCGCCAAACGAGATGGTGCTCTTTTGGCACACCGGCGGAGGCCCAGCGCTGTTCGCCGATCGCTATCGCGAGATGCTGTTGCGGTAATCTAGCGCAATCCTATCAACTCATAGACCCGAATCGGCTCACTCTTCCCCTTGGCGACCACCGGGGTCACCTGTTGGGTAAGCACCTGGTTGCGCACCTGTTCATAGACCTGGACGCTGATCAGGATTTGCCCTGGATTTGCATTTTCCTGGAGGCGCTTGGCGGTGTTGACGCTGTCGCCAATGACGGTGTATTCCATGCGTTTTTGGGTGCCGATCAAGCCCAGGACCGCCTCCCCGGAGTGAATGCCGGTGCCGAATGATAGCTGAAACTGAGGCGGTAGTTCTTTTTGCACTGCGGAGACGGCAGCCCGCATGGACAAAGCGGCGCGCATCGCCCGCAAGGTGTGGTCTCTTTGCGGGATAGGGGCGTTAAAGAATGCCATGATGGCATCGCCCAGGAATTTGTCGATCGTGCCTCCTTCGCCCAGGATGGCTTCGGTTGCGGCTCCCAGGTAGCGGTTGAGCACGGACACCAGTTCTTCTGGTGCACAGCGTTCGCTCAGGCTGGTGAAGCCGCGCATGTCAGCAAAGAGGGTGGTGATCTGGGTGCGTTTGCCGCCCAGCTGTAGCTCGCTCGGGTTAAGTTGATCGATCACCGCCGGGGAGACCATGCGTTCGAATAAGCGCCGCTGAGCCTCCAGGCGCCTGGTTTCCGTCAAATCCTCCATGACGATCGCCACGCCTTGGGTGGTGATATGCGCATCTTTAAGCGGTGAGAGGTTAAAACTCAAGGTGAGCGAGCCGCGCCCAGGCAATTCGGGGCTGAATTCCAACCCTACGATTTGCTGGTTACTCTGGCGAACACGTGCCAGATAGCGCGGCAGTTGCAAATTGCTCAAGAGGGGCACTTCGCCAACATTGCGGCCGATCAAATCCGACCGGCTTTGTCCAAGGATGGCTTCCGCAGCGCCATTGCTGAGGGTGATCCGATCTGCGAGGTCTGTGGTGATCACGCCGCTGGCAATCGAAGCGAAGACATCGTCCATCAAGTTTTTAAGTTCGCTCACATCTGCCAGACTGCGGTGGATGGATTCGAACAGGCGAGCGTTCTCGATGGCCACGGCAGCCTGGTTGGCGAAAGCTGCCAGTAAGTTTCGTTCCGCCTCGGTGAATAACCCGGTGCGGATGCGATTATCGGCATAGATCACACCGATTAAATCATCCTTGACTTTGAGGGGCACGCACAGAATCGAGCGCAGGTTCAGGGCGATCACGCTTTCCTGACTGTCGAAGCGCGGGTCTTGTTGGGCGTTGGTGGTGAGCACCGGCTGTCCTTCGTCGATCACCCGGTTTACCACGCTGCGGCTGAGGTCAGATTCAGACGCGTCGAGGGTTTCTTGCTCCCAGTTGCGAGCGATGTGGATGGCTAACTCCCCCTGCCCGTCTTTCAGCATGAGAAAGCCGCGTTCGGCACCAGTCAGGCGCACGATGGTATCCATCACAATGCGCAGGACGTCATCCAACTGGAGCGAGGAGTTAACGATCTGGCTGATGCCTGCCAAGGCCAGCAGGTTGTCCCGCTCCTCTTCCTGCCTGGCGATCTGGCGGCTGATGCGGGTTAAAGAGCCGGCTAGTTGGGCCAGGTCTTCCAGGGCGTCTTCGGAACAGGGATTGTACTCTGCCTGGAGCGCCAGGCGGACCTGGTCGGTGAACTCGCTGAGGCGCAGGATTTGCCTGTCCAGCGGGAGGGTTGTGGAGGGAGTGGATTTGTGATCCATCGCGCAGTTTTGCGTTAACGATTCTGACGACCGGTAGAACGCACACTAGCTTTGGGTGGTTCCTGGAAGCGAGCGAAAATGCGCTGGAGCAGCGCCAGGTAGGAAGTGTTGCGGATCTCTTTCCCCGCTTGCTGAGCCACCCTGGCATCTCCACTGCGCTCCCCATACGTGGCTGCCTGGTATTCAAAGAGCAGGCTGCGGATGGGATTCTCTGCTACCGGCAGCAGGCCTTCCAGGAGGGCGGCGCGCTCGGCCGGGGTGTCGGTCGTGGCGGGTGGCCTGCCCAGGCGTGACAGGGCGCGGTTAAGTTCCAAATAGGCGCGGGTGAGCGGGGAAAGGGCAGCGGAGGTTGCCCAGCGACGCAGCGTGGCCGGCGGCTCAAAGCCCATCCGCCGCAGGCTGGCTTCAAATTGTACCGGGAAGGGGGGGTAGCCACGCTTCCGGCGGACCTGTCCAATCAGGAATAAGATGAAAGTGACCACCACCACCAGGATCAGGAGCAAGTAGGCGAGTGGGATCCTCTGCAGCAATCCGATTGATTGGTCAGGTGACAGCGGCCCCTGGCCAGCTGCGTCCTCCAGGTTGTTCAGACTCCGGTTTCTGGGATCCTGCCCTTCATTTGTCAATTCGGGATTCTCTGCGGAGTTGGTGTTGTTTCCTGTGGGGCGAAAGATCGGCAGCTGGGAGGCAGTTGGTTCGAATTCTACCCAGCCCATATCGGGGAAGTAAACTTCTGGCCAGGCATGGGCATCGCGGTGGCGCACCGTGTATACCCCGCCGGTGACAACCGCCGCTTCTGGAACAGCGCCGGAAGGCAAGGTTGGGATGGTTGCCGGCTGTGCCGGAGAAGAGCGCTCTCCCTCGGCATACCCCACGGCCAGACGGGAGGGGATGCCCAGCGAGCGTAGCAAGATGACTTCAGCGGTGGCGTAGTAATTGCAGAATGCCTGGCGATGGTCGAACAGGATCCAGTCGATTGGTTCTTGCCTGATGGGGACGGTGGGGACGGTCTCGTTATAAACCAGGTTAATGCGCAGGTAATCGGTAACTGCCTGGGCGATATCGTAAGGGTTGTCCAGGCCAGAGGCGATCTGCTCCGCCAGCTGGCGGGTGCGAGGCGTGATCGTTTCTGGCAGCTGCAAATAGCGCCCAGTTACCCAGGAAGGGTAATCCTCCCCTGCTGCGCGCAAATCGGCGACCGTGGCGGAAGTGAGGGAGGCCGTGACCTGGTAGACATCTCCCGCCCTTAACAAGGGATTCGCTTTCAAATATCCCAGGTCGATCGTGCCATCTGGGTTGAGAGCGATTTGCGCCTCGACCGGGCGGCTAACCCACAGCGGTTGGGCGGGTGTATTTAAGTTTTGGAGGGGATAGAGGGTTTTGATGGTGAAGTCGCCGGTTGAGCGCCCCTGGTATTCGGGGAAATCCAGGTCAAAGGTGTCAGGATTCAGGGAGCGGACACCAGGCAGGGTGCTCGACCAGCTGCCTTCGTAGGTGTCGTAGACTCGGGCGCGCCAGTAATAGCGCACACCCGCCTCAGCCTGGGGCGGCGCCTCGACGGCCATGATCACGGTGTCGGTCAGGGGATTGCCGCGCCCTAATGGCAATGTGTCTCCATACAGATCGGTCACAAATCCCACCGACGCCTGCAGGGAGGCGAAGGCATTGCTCAACCGCTCGCGAACAGTGATCCACGGCCGGGTGGCACGCCCCCAGACCTGTTCGGCGGGTGGGAGAGCCTTAGCCAGGGCTGGCGCAGTCCAGGCAAATAACACAAGAATGGCTGTGGTCACCAGGCCCAAGCGGATGGAGTCTAACCCAACAAAGGGCGGGAGATAGGTGCCGTTCTGTTTCCAGCGCTTTTGCAGGTTAAGAAAGTGCAGCCGGGCGACCAGCAGCAGCGAAAGGAAGATATAACCTGCCAGGAACCAGGTGCGGACTGAAAAGAAGGCGTCATAAGTTTGGATGATGACCAGCGCCAGCCCCGTGGGGAGGATCGCCTGCCAGGAATACCCGTGACGCGCCAGACTATAGCCAGCATAGACACTCATTGTCCAGAACAGGATAGCCATCAGGCAAATGAAGAACAGGTTATCAGAGACTGGTTTCTGGCGGAAGATATCGTCCAGGATGATCAACAGGCGGTTGCCGACGCTGACCATTCGCTCCGGCCAAAGCACCCCCCGTCCCAGGGTTAACCCGATCTGCCAGCCGATAGCAAACAGACCATAAACGAAGGCGAAAAGCCTGGCGACCGAGGGCGAGAAGCGGCTTTGACCCAGGGCTAGACCGGCGAGCGCCCCCAGGAAAGTTACGGTCTGCACCAGATTTAAGTGATCCGCCCATTCGGTAGCGTTCAAACGGGTGGCTGCCGTAAGTAGGGCGGCCAGGAGCAGCAAGGCAGCTGGCCAATCCCACCAGCGCTCGGAAATTTCTGGGTTTGTCTCAGTATACATAAGTCCAGTTTAACCCAAAATCAAAGCGGTGGCTAGGCAAAATTGTAAAAAACCCCCTCCGGCAGCGATTGAACCGGAGGGGGCTATGGATCCAGAAGGGTAGTCAATTACCCAAACCGGTGGAAGTCAGACACATCTCTCAGCCATTGGTCCCAACGTGAATCGGTTATATGCTGGCGCACCCGGCCGAACCATAGATCTGCATAACCCTGGAAATCCTCATCCAGTTTGGAGATGCCGGTTTGCGTGGTGCCCCACATGGATTCGTGGATCTCCGACATAGGCCACATCAGCTTGAGGCGGGCGAAATTCTTCGGCGTCACTTCGCCGAAGTACTCCTGCAAGAGACAACGCACCAGGTCGTCGTTCAAGCGATGGTGGTGGCAGAAGTTCCCCAGGTCGAAGAAGATGTCGCCCATGCCGGCGTACTCCCAATCGAGCAGGCGCAGCTCGCCGATCTCGCCCGGCACATCCTCATCCAGCCAGTTCAGGTTGAGCAGGTCGTCGTGGCAGGGAGTGGGGATATAGGGGTCCCTGAGCAAGGCTTCTTCGCACTCGTGCATTTTCTGCATGATCCAGTCGAAGTCGAAGGGGAACTTGCAGTTGTTGCGCTGGGAAACGCTAATCAGCCATTCCACCCGGCGGAAGACGTTAAACTCGCCCTTTAGGGGCGGACACTGCTTGTGGAAGAGGCGGATCTTGCGCACAACCCGGATGATGTTATCCGGCTTGCTGATCTCCTCGGGTGGGACGCGTTTGCCGTTCACAAAACGGGTGACCAGGTAACCTTCCGGCTCGATGAAGTACACCACTTCTGGGGCGACGCCCAGCTTGCCGGCTTCCAGGTTGGCTTGGTGTTCCACATCCCGCTTGATGCCCAGTTTGTCGGTATCGGCGCCGGTGATGCGCAGCACATAAGAATGGCCGTCGGCGTCGATCTTGTAGTTCAGGTTGGTAATGCCGCCGCCGAGCTGCGCGGTTTTAATGCCTTTGGCGTTGGCAAGGAAAGGTACGCGAGCAATCGACTCTTCAAGAGTAAGAGCCATGGAGTTCCTCCAAGAAATCAGTATTCAGTGTTCAGTGATCAGTTCGAAGAACTGATCACTGAACTGCGATGATGTCGTTCGTGGATTCCTGGGGAGCGGCCTCCGGGGTGAGGCGAACGGCATTGGTGCGGGAGGCCGCCTCCCAGGTTAGAAATCAGATACTTCGCCTAAATTGTCATTCTGAGCGAGCGCAGCGAGCGAAGAATCCCTCAAGCCGGGGTTAAAGTAAGCTTTAGGGATGCTTCGGCTCCGCTTTGCTCCGCCTCAGCATGACAATACACGGGCTGCGACGAAAGACTTGCACATTCAGCAACCTAGTCGGCGTGCGCTGGTCGGTGAGCCAAAGCTTCCAGTTCTTCCTCGATGCGGCGCAGGTCTTCCTCGGCGGCTTTCTTGGGTCCGCGGAACCACTTCTTGGCGCCCACCTGCCAGTAGACAAACATCACCACGAACAGGCTGACCATCGTCCACAGCACCAGCTCGTTGGGCGGCAGGATGAAGAGGATTGTAATAAAGATGATCCAGACGAACGCGATCACATTAATGATCGGTCCCCAGTTTTTCATGTACCAGGGCGCCGTCTCGGCGGTTGTATACTCGCCCTGCTTCCTGCGTTTGTTGCGCCAGTTCAGGTAGCTCGGGATGCCATAGGCCAGGTAAAGCGTGATGGTGCTGATCGAGGTCACCACGAAGTACGCTGCGGAGTAGATTGTGATCAGCACGGCGATGACGCAGGTGATCAGGATCGCGTTCACCGGTGTGCGCCATGTGGGGTGGATCTTCTTCATCAAACCGGCTCCAGGCATGCCGTCGTCGCGGGCGAAGGCGAACCACATGCGGCTCATGCTGGTGATCGATGATTGGCCGCACAACCACATCGCCACAGCGATGATCAACCCGATCAGCGAAGCCAGGAAGAGCGACAGGTTCTCATAAGCGATGTACAGCACCGGGTAGGCATCGGCCGATGTGGCAGCGACATCCCCCCGCGGGATGGCAAAGGTCAGGGCCATCAACACGATGTAGCCAACCACCGCTGAGACCGCCACCGAGAGGAACACGCCCCAGGCGCTGTTCAGGCGAGACAGGACAGTCTCTTCCGCCAGATGGGCGGAGGCGTCGTAGCCGGTGTAGGTCCACTGGGCCTGCAGGAAGGCCAGCACGAAGACCAGGGCGAAGGGCGCCGCGCGGTAAAAATTGGTCAGGCCGGGCAAGATGGAGAACAGCGGCGACTTGAGCACCAGCGTGCCGATGACCAGGGCTGGGCCGGTAGTGCCATCTGGAAAAACTACTGAGGAAGCATCGAGTGGATTGACTGTGTTTACCGCTGAAAACACGAAGCTGGCTGGATTGTGGTATTTCCCGAAGAAGGTCAGCAGCAGGGCGATGATGAACACGCCGGCTATGTGCCAGTAGACGCTGATGTCGCTAAGCAAGGCCGAGAGCTTAATGCCAAAGATGTTGATCAGCACCTGAGGGATCATGATCAGGACCATGACGAAGATGTAGAAGCCCCAGCTGGTGACCGTGCCAAACAGAGGAAAAGCGGTGTCCGGGGCGATCCCGAAGGTCTTGCTGATAAAGCCGACCAGGTAAATGGCCGCGGCGACATTGATCCCGGCAGTGATCGTGATCTGGCCGAGCATGTTCAACCAGGCGGTGACCCAGGCCCATTTGAACCCTCCCAGGCGGTTCGCCCAGTAGTACAGGCCACCCGCCGTCGGGTAGGCCGAGGCGATCTCCGCCATGGAGGCAGCGATGCACAGCGTGAACAGGCTGACCACCGGCCAGCCCACCGAGTTGATGATCGGGCCGGCGAACTTAAGGCCGTAGCCATACAACAAGATGGCGCCGGTCAGGATGGAGATGATCGAGAAGGAAATGGCAAAGTTGGAGAAGCCGCCCATCTCGCGAAACAGCTGCTGGGCGTAACCTAGCCCGTGCAGGTCTTTCACATCTTGCTTGATGATCTCCTCCCTCGTCTTTTTTTTGTTTTCAGACATCATTCATTCTCCTTCTTTATATAAGAGTCGGTGTTTCTTGGTATTCAGGACAATTCATCTGACTTAAGGACCCGAAAGGTTCTCAGTGTCAACCGAATCGCTTTCTAATCGGGGGCCTCACCTCCTTTCTTGAGGGGTTGGTTCGCTCCGGATGGGATGGAAGAGCGATGATTTCTGTCCGGAGCCAACCATTAATTGTTCTCGCCGCAGTTGCACTGCGGCGGGCACGGCAGTGCAACTGCCGTGACATCAGAGTTTTGCACCACGAACTACCCGTGGCTGGAGGATAAAAAAACGAGGCAAATTGCCAGGCGGGCAGCTTGCCTCGTTTGGATTACTGTAACCGATCCACAAAAATCGTTTTTATGTCGGCCATACATCCAGAGATGTTTAACATCCTGTACTGCTCAGACTTTTTCCAGGACGCGCTGTCCGGCGACGACGGCCATGCGGTTGCCGACGTATTCTTCCAGGCCGATGGAGGCCTTC
>Ga0209341_10000561_pt1 | contig 38603 bp, 37 predicted proteins | sample RifCSP13_2_FD_184020 | JGI IMG/M metagenome (GOLD analysis project Ga0209341, IMG submission 184020) | Soil microbial communities from Rifle, Colorado - Rifle CSP2_sed 13_2 (SPAdes) (version 2) | ecosystem: Environmental > Terrestrial > Deep subsurface > Rock core/Sediment | place: Rifle...
CCGTCACCCATTCGCCCGAACGCCGCGCTGCGCGCGGCGGACGGGACGAAGGGGTCCCACAGCGCCGGCCGCGCGGGGGCCGCACCCTGCGCCACCCGCCCGGTCGCGCCAGCGCCGTTCGCGAATAATGCGCGCTAGCGTACGGTCCACGCACTCATGTCGACGGGCGCCGCGCGCCGGGCCGCCAGGCGCGGGCGGGAGCCGCGCGAGGCGCGGACCCCGTGCGCCTGGATGAAGCCCGGCCACACGGGGCAGGCGGACGCGGGCCGCGTGGTCCGGTCGACCCCTCCCGCCCGCGCCCGGCGGCCCGGACTCCACGTGCGACGGGGCTTCACGGGACTTCGAGACCGGCACACTCGCCCGCGTCCTCCCCGCGCGGCACTGGTGTGGCCGGGCGGGTGGCGCAGGGTGCGGTCCCGCGGGGCCGCACCCTGCGACAGGACCCGCCCGCTTCACGCGAGCCGCGCGCGGGGACGACGCGGACTAGGCGCGGGCGGCGGCGGCGCGCAGCAGCTCGAAGATCCGCGCGGGCGTGAGGGGCAGGCGCTCGACCTCGACGCCCCGGTCGGCGAGCGCGTCCTCGACGGCGGTGGCGACGACGGCGCCGGGCGCGATCACGCCGCTCTCGCCGACCCCCTTGATCCCGAGCTCGTTCACGCTCGAGGGAAACTCGACGTGGACGAGATCGATCGCCGGGAAGTCGCCGGCGCGTGGGAGCGCGTAGTCCATCAGCGAGCCCGTCAGGAGCTGTCCCGCGCTGTCGTGGACGACCTCCTCGAGGAGCGCGCTCCCGAGGCCCTGCGCCGTGCCGCCGTGGACCTGGCCCTCGACGACCATCGGGTTGATCGGGCGACCGCAGTCGTGGACGACGACGAGCCGCCGGACGGCGAGGGTGCAGGCCTCGAGGTCGAGCTCGACCACCGCCGCCTGGGCGCCGAACGCCCACGTGACCGTCTCGGGGTAGAAGAACGCGCAGCTCGCGAGGCCGGGGCCGCCGGCCCGCGCGAGCGCCCGGCTGCGCACCGCGGCGCGCGCCACCTCGCCGAGGGGGACGCGGCGGTGCGGCGCGCCCCGCACGGCCATGTGGCCGCCGGCCAGCACCACGTCCTCGGCGGCGCACTCGAGCATCTCCGCCGCCACGAGCCGCGCCTTGCCCGCGACCTCACGCGCCGAGCGCGCGACCGCCGGCCCGGCGACGGCGGCGACGCGGCTCGCGATCGTCCCCATGCCGTAGCCGACGCGGTCGGTGTCGCCGCCGCGGACGACGACGCGCTCGACCGGCACGCCGAGCTCCTCCGCGCACACCTGCGCGAGCGTGGTCTCGTGGGCCTGGCCCTGGGCGCTCACGCCGACGTCCACGTAGACGAGCCCGCCCGGGTCCACGCGCACGTCGGCGCCCTCGAAGGGGCCGATGCCGGTGCCCTCGACGTACGCGCAGAGCCCGATCCCGAGGGGCCGCGCGCCGCCCCGGCGGGCCGCCTGCTCGCGGCGCCAGGCCGTGTAGTCGAGCCGCGCGAGCAGGGCGTCCCAGGCGCCGACGTAGTCCGCCGGGTCGTAGGCGATCGGCACGCCGTCGCGGTAGGCGAGCCCGGTGGCGTACGGCATCTCGGCGCGGCGGACCAGGTTGCGCCGCCGGAGCTGCGCGGGGTCGAGGCCGAGCCGGCGCGCGGCGCGGTCCAGGAGCACCTCGACGACGAACGCCGCCTCCGGCCGGCCGGCGCCGCGGTAGGCCGCGGCGAAGCTCTTGTGGGTGACCACGTTGCGGGCGCGCGCGCGATAGCTCGGGACGCGGTAGGGACCGACGAGATGGTTGATCGTGTTGGCCGTCATCGCGGTGCCGAGCGTCGGGTACGCGCCGTGGTCCCGCGTGAACGTCGTCTCGAGCGCGGTGATCGTGCCGTCCGCGCGCACGCCGAGCCGCGCCTCGTGCGTCTGGTCGCGGTCGCCCCCGGCGGTGAGGAAGTGCTCGCGGCGCGTCTCGATCCACTTGACCGGACGGCCCAGGCGCCGCGCGACCGCGGGCACCAGGACGTCCTCGGGATAGACGTGGCCCTTGATGCCGAAGCCGCCGCCGACGTCGGGGGCGATCACACGCACGGCATCCTCGGGGAGCGCGAGGAGCGCCGCCACCGCGCTCCGGACGTTGAACGGCACCTGCGTGGAGGACCACACGGTCAGCCGGCCGCTCTCGGGATCGGGCGCGGCGAGGACGCCGCGGGGCTCGATCGGCACGCCGGTCACCCGCGGGTAGGTCAGGCGCGCGGCGACGGCCAGGTCGGCCTCGGCGAAGCCGCGGGCGACGTCGCCGACCGCGCTCTCGTGGGAGCCCGCGTGGTTGTCGCGCCAGCCGTCGTGCACGCGGGCCGCGGCGCCCGGGGCCGCCGCGACGGGCAGCGGCTCGTACTCGACGGCCACGGCGTCGGCGCCGTCCACCGCGCGGCAGGCGTCCTCGGCCACGACGACGGCCACGGCCTCGCCCACGTGGCGGACGCGCTCGGCGGCGAGCAGCGGGTGGCGGTACGCGGGCCAGCCGGGCTCGCGGATGAGCGGCGGGATCGAGCCCGCCAGCTCCGGCGCGTCCGCCACCGTGAGCACGGCGAGGACGCCCGGCAGGCGCAGCGCGCGCCGGGCGTCGATCCGGACGACGCGCGCGTGGGCGTGGGGGCTCCGGACGAGCGCCAGGTGGGCCAGGCCCGGCACGCGCAGGTCGTCCACGTAGCGGCCGCTCCCGGTCAGGAAGCGCCGGTCCTCCTTGCGCTTGAGCGAGGCGCCGACGAGCCGGGGCGTCGCGGCCGGATCGCTAGACCGCATTATTCACGAATGGTCATCGCGCGAGGCGGGCAGGGCCTGTCGCAGGGTGCGGTCCCCGCGGGGCCGGCGCCGTCACCCATTCGCCCGAACGCCGCGCTGCGCGCGGCGGACGGGACGAAGGGGGCCCACAGCGCACGGCTCCGCGGGGACCGCACCCTGCGCCACCCGCCCGGTCGCGCCTGCGCCGTTCGCGAATAATACGGGCTAGCGCCCGGCCCGGAGGTGCTCATCGCGCCGGGCCTGGAGCTCACGGTCCGTGTAGCTCATGAGGTCGGGCCGGGCCTTGCCGAGCATCACCTGCAGGTACGCGGGCTCGAGGCCGGCGTTCTCGTAGCCGTGGATCACGCTGGCGGGGCAGGACACACAGTCCCACGGTCCCAGAACGGTCTCGACCCGCTGCCCCGACTCGTCCTGGAAGAACACGCGGACCTGGCCCCGGAGGATGAAGAACACCTCCTCGACCTCGTGCGTGTGGGCCGCGTTGCCCTGGCCGGGGGGCACGAACATGATGCTCAGCGTGAAGTGCTCGGCCGGGATGAAGCGGCCGTCGCTCTTCCCCGAGGCGCCCGACCCGATGAAGCGGTGCTGGGCGCGGCGGTAGCCGTCCACCCGCGCGTCGGCGAAGGCGTCCCAGTCGGCGACGCGGTCCACGAAGCGCGCGACCTGGCGCTGGAGCAGCTCGGACAGCGGTGGCGTCATGCGGGTCTCCTCCGAGGTCACGCATTCTACCAGAGCCGGCGCTGCCTACGCGGCGGGCGAAGCGGTCTAACCCGTCGGAAATCCGGGACTGGCCCTCGGTTGCCCACGCGGTTATCCACGGGTCGGTCACACTCGCTGTGGAAAACTGATATCCTTCCTGCGATGTCGCGCGTGAATCTGGCCGGCCTCCTGCCGTCCGAGCTCGAGGACCTCGCCGTGGAGCTCGGCGCCTCGCGCTACCGCGGGCGCCAGCTCGCGGCGTGGGTCTATCGGAAGGGCGTCTTCGACCTCGAGGCGATGACCGATCTCCCGAAGGACTTCCGGGAGCGCCTGACCGAACGTGCGGTCATCGAGGTCCCGGAGCCCGAGCGGGTGACGGTCTCGCAGGACGGCAGCCGGAAGCTCGTCTTCCTCCTCGCCGACGGGCGCCGGGTCAGCGCGGTCCTGATGCCCGACGACGACCGGATGACCCTCTGCGTCTCGACGCAGGTCGGCTGCGGCTTCGAGTGCCGCTTCTGCCTGACGGGCGTGATGGGCTTCGAGCGCAACCTGACGCCCGCCGAGATCGTCGGCCAGGTGCTCGCCGCCAACCGGCTGCTCGCCCCGGCGCAGCGGGTCACCCACGTCGTCTTCATGGGCATGGGCGAGCCGCTCGCCAACTACGGGGCGCTCGTGACCTCGCTCCGGATCCTCACCGACGCCCGGCTCGGCGTCGGCTACTCGCCGCGCCGCATCACGGTCTCCACGGTCGGCCTCGTGCCGGGCATCGAGAAGCTCGGGCGCGAGGGGCTCCGGGTGAACCTGGCGATCTCGCTCCACGCGGCCACCGACGAGGTGCGCACGCGGCTCATGCCGGTGAACCGCGCGTTCGGCCTCGCCGCGCTGATGGCGGCGCTCCGGCGCTACCCGCTCGCGCCGCGCCAGCGCATCTTCTTCGAGTACGTCCTGCTCGACGGCGTCAACGACTCGCCCGAGGATGCCCGCCAGCTCGCGCGGCTCCTCCGGGGCCTGCGCGCCAAGGTCAACCTGATCCCGTTCAACGACTGGGACGGGGCGGAGTTCCGGCGGCCGCCGCTCCCGCGGATCCTCGCCTTCCAGTCGGTCCTGCTTGACGCGGGGATCACGACGACGGTGCGCTGGAGCAAGGGCGAGGACATCGGCGCGGCCTGCGGTCAGCTCCGGGAGCCGGTCCCGGCGTGAGCGCGCGGACGGTCGCCTTCGCGACGCTCGGTTGCCGCCTCAACCAGGTGGACAGCGCGCAGCTCCAGACCGCGCTCGAGGCGCGGGGCTTCCGCACGGTGCCGGTCGCGGCGCCCGCCGACGTCGTCGTGGTGAACACGTGCACGGTGACGGCGCGCGCCGAGTGCTCCGACCGCCAGGCGATCCGCCGGGCGGCGCGCGTGAGCCCGGGCGCGCGCCTGGTCGTCACCGGCTGCTGGGCCCAGACGAGCCCGGGCGAGGTGGCGGGGCTCGCCGAGGTGGACCTGGTCGTCGGCAACGCCGACAAGGCGCGGCTGCCCGACCTGCTCGAGGGGCTGCTCGCGGGCGCCCCCGGGCGCGTGCACGTCTCCGACGTCGCGGCGGCGCGGGCGGTGGCGGTCCCGCCGCTCGCGCGGGTCGGCGGCCGCTCGCGCGCCTTCCTCAAGGTCCAGGAGGGCTGCCAGCACCGCTGCGCGTTCTGCATCGTGCCGCGGGCGCGCGGCCGGAGCCGGAGCCTCGAGCCCAGGGTCGTCCTCGACCACGCGCGCCGGCTCGTCGAGGCCGGCCACGTCGAGCTCACCCTCACGGGCGTGGACCTGGGCCACTACGGCGCCGACCTCCTGCCGCGGACGACGCTGGCCGCGCTGCTGCGCGCGCTGGACGCGCTGCCCGGGCTCCGCTGGCTCCGCCTGTCCTCGCTGCTCCCCGCGTACTTCACCGAGGAGCTGATCGAGGTGCTGACGGCCGCGCCCCGGCTCGCGCCGCACCTGCACGTGCCGCTGCAGAGCGGGAGCGACCGCGTCCTGCGCCGGATGCGGCGCCCGTACACGGCGCGCCTGTACCGGCGGCTCGTCGAGCGCCTGGCCGCGGCGATCCCGGGGCTCGGCCTCGGCGCCGACGTGATCGTCGGCTTTCCGGGCGAGCGCGAGGCGGACTTCGCCGCGACGCGCGCGCTCGTGGAGGCGCTGCCGTTCTCGTACCTGCACGTGTTCCCGTTCTCGGCGCGGCGGGGGACCGAGGCTGCGACGCTCGGCGACCGCGTGGACGCGCGCACCGCGGCGCGGCGCGGGCGCGAGCTGCGCGAGCTCGGGGGCGCGAAGCGCGCCGCGTTCGGCGCGCGGCTCGTCGGCGGCGTGCAGGAGGTGCTCGTGCTCGAGACGCGCGACCGGGCCAGCGGGGACCTGGTCGGGCTCACCGGAAACTACGTGGAGGTGGTCTTCCCGGGGCCGGACGCGCGCATGCGCACGCTCGCGCGGGTCCGCGTCACCGGCGCGCGGGGGGACCGAACCCTGGGAGAGCCCTGGTGAAGGCACGCCGATGAACGAACCCGCGATCGGCATCATCGGCGGGAGCGGGCTGTACGAGCTGGAGGGCCTGCGCGGGGTCGCGTGGAAGCGGGTCCGCACGCCGTTCGGCGCGCCCTCGGACGACTACTGCGTCGGCACGTTCGCGGGCCGGCGCGTCATCTTCCTGCCGCGGCACGGGCGCGGGCACCGACTGATGCCGAGCGAGCTGAACTTCCGCGCGAACGTCTGGGGGCTCAAGGCGCTCGGCGCCGAGTGGGTGATCTCGATCTCGGCCGTCGGCTCCATGAAAGAGGCGATCCGGCCCCTCGACCTGGTCATCCCGGACCAGTTCTTCGACCAGACCAGGCGCCGGGTCTCGTCGTTCTTCGGCGACGGGATCGTCGCGCACGTCGGGATGGCGGAGCCGGTGTGCGCCGACCTCGCGGCGACGCTCGAGGCGGCCGCGCGCCAGACGGGCGCGACGGTCCACCGCGGCGGCACCTACATCTGCATCGAGGGGCCGCAGTTCTCGAGCCGGGCCGAGTCGCGGATCTACCGGGGCTGGGGCGTGGACGTGATCGGCATGACCAACATGCCCGAGGCGAAGCTCGCGCGCGAGGCCGAGCTGTGCTACGCGACGCTCGCGCTCGCGACCGACTACGACGTCTGGCACGAGACGCACGAGGTCGTGTCCGTCGAGGCGGTGATCCAGAACCTCCTGAAGAACGTCGCGACCGCCAAGGAGGTCCTCAAGCGCGTGATCCCGCGGCTCGGGCCTCCGCGCGCGTGCGGCTGCGCGCGCCTGCTCGAGAGCGCGGTCATCACGAGCCCCGGGGCCTTTCCGCCGGCGACCCGGCGCAGGCTCGACCTGCTCATCGGCCGCTACTTCCCGGCGCGGCGCCCGGCGCCGCGGCCGGCCGCGAAGGGAGCCCGTCGCCGTGGGTGATCTCCTGGTCATCGGCTCGGTCGCACTGGACAGCGTCGAGACGCCCTTCGGCAAGGTGCGCGAGGTGCTGGGCGGCTCGGCGACGTACTTCTCGTACGCCGCGAGCTTCTTCACCCAGGTGCGCCTGGTCGCGACGGTCGGCGAGGACTTCCCCGAGCCGCACCGGCGCCTGCTCGCCGACCGGGGCGTGGACACCCGGGGGCTGCGGGCGTCGCAGGGCAAGACGTTCCGCTGGGCGGGGGAGTACGGCTTCGACCTGAACGAGGCCCGCACGCTCGACACCCAGCTCAACGTGCTCGCCGACTTCCGCCCCGACCTCGGCGAGGACCTCCGGCGCACGCCGTTCCTCTTCCTGGCGAACATCGATCCCGAGCTGCAGCTCGACGTGCTCCGCCAGATGAAGGAGCGGCCGCGCCTCGTCGCGCTCGACACGATGAACTTCTGGATCCGGGGCAAGCAGGCGGCGCTGCGCCGCGCCCTCGCCGAGGTGGACGTCGTCACGATCAACGACGCCGAGGCGCGCCAGCTCGCGGGCGAGCCCAACCTGATCCGCGCGGCGCGGGCGATCGGCGCGATGGGCCCGCGCGTCGTGGTCGTCAAGCGCGGCGAGTACGGCGCGCTCATGCTCGCCGACGGCGCGTTCTTCTTCGTTCCCGCGTACCCGCTCGAGTCGGTGTACGACCCGACCGGCGCCGGCGACACCTTCGCCGGCGGCTTCATGGGCCACCTCGCGGCCCAGGAGCGCGTGGACGCCGCGGCCATGCGGCGCGCCGTCGTGTACGGCTCGGTCATGGCCTCGTTCACGGTCGAGGACTTCTCGCTCCGCCGCCTGACCCGGCTCAAGCCGGGCGACATCGCGGACCGGTACGCGTCGTTCCACGACCTGATCCGGCTCGAGGCATGAGCGAGACGAAGTACGCGCGGCTGCTCGAGCTGCTCCGCGGGATGGAGAGCGTCGTCGTCGCGTTCTCCGGCGGCGTGGACTCCACCTTCCTCGCGCGCGCCGCGAAGGACGCCCTCGGCGCGCGGGCGGTGCTCGTCACCGCCGACTCGGAGACCTACCCGGCCGGCGAGCTCGCCGAGGCGCGGCGTCTCGGGGCGCTCCTCGGCCTGCGCCACGTGGTCGTGCGCACCGAGGAGCTCGCCAATCCCGACTACGCCGCCAACCCGATCAACCGCTGCTTCTTCTGCAAGGAGGAGCTGTTCGCGCGGCTCGCGCCGGTCGCGGCGCGCGCGGGCTGCCGCGCGCTCGTCTACGGCGCCAACATGGACGACCTCGGCGACCACCGGCCCGGGATGAAGGCGGCCGAGGCGCGGGGCGTCCGGGCGCCGCTGATCGAGGCCGGGCTGTGGAAGGCGGAGATCCGCGAGCTGTCGCGCGGCCTCGGCCTGCCCACGTGGGACAAGCCCTCGTTCGCCTGCCTGTCCTCGCGCTTCCAGTACGGCGACCGGATCACGCCCGAGAAGCTCCGCCGCGTGGACGCCGCCGAGGAGGTGCTGCGCGCGCTCGGCTTCCGCCAGTTCCGCGTCCGCGACCACGACCGGCTGGCGCGGCTCGAGATCGCGCGCGACGAGATGCCCCGGCTCTGGGCGGACGGCCGCCACGAGACGGCCGTGCGGCGGCTCCGCGAGCTCGGCTACCTCTACGTTGCGCTCGACCTGGCCGGCTTCCACTCCGGCAGCGCCAACCTGCTGCTCGCGCCGCGCCCGAAGGCGCCGGACGCCTGACCGTGGACCGGAACGCGATCCGCAGGCTCCTCGAGGAGGTGCAGGCCGGCCGGCTCGACGTCGAGGCCGCGGCGGCGCGCCTGCGCCGGCTGCCCTACGAGGACCTGCGCTTCGCCAAGGTGGACCACCACCGGGCGCTGCGCGGCGGCGCGGCCGAGGCCGTGTTCTGCCCCGGCAAGAGCCCGGGGCAGGTCGTCGCGATCGTGCGCCGGCTGGCCGAGCACCACGCGAACGTGCTCGCGACGCGCGCGGGCGCGGACGTCGCCGCGGCGGTCGCGGCCGCGGGGCTCCCCCACGTCTACCACGCCGAGGCGCGGCTCGTCGTCGTGCGCCCGGCGCGCGGCGAGGCGGTCGGCCTCGTCGCGGTCGCGGCGGCCGGCACGGCCGACCTGCCGGTGGCCGAGGAGGCGGCGCTCGTGGCCGAGGCGCTCGACAACCGCGTCGAGCGCGTCTACGACTGCGGCGTGGCCGGGCTCCACCGCCTGCTGGACCACTACGACCTGCTCGCCGAGGCCAACGCGATCGTCGCCGTCGCGGGCATGGAGGGGGCCCTGCCGAGCGTGATCGGCGGCCTCGTGGACCGGCCCGTGATCGCGGTGCCGACGAGCGTGGGCTACGGCGCCTCGCTCGGCGGCCTGGCCGCGCTGCTCGCGATGCTGAACTCGTGCGCGCCCGGGGTCTCGGTCGTCAACATCGACAACGGCTACGGCGCCGCGCACCAGGCGAGCCAGATCAACCACCTCGTCGCCAAGGTGCGATGACCCTCCGTCCCATGACGGTCGTGTATTTCGACTGCCCGAGCGGGGCGGCGGGGGACATGATCATGGGCGCGCTCGTGGACGCGGGCGTGCCGCTCGACGCGCTCCGCGCCGAGCTGCGCAAGCTCCCGCTCGAGGGCTGGGACCTCGCGGCGCGCGAGGTCCAGCGGGGCGCCTTCCGGGCCACGAAGGTCGACGTCGAGGTGGACGCCGCCGCCCACCGGCACCACCGCGGGCTCGCGGACATCGTCGGGATCCTGGAGGCGAGCGGGCTTGCGCCGGAGGTCACCGCGCGCGCGACCCGCATCTTCACGCGGCTGGCGGACGCCGAGGCGCGCGCCCACGGCACGACGCGCGAGGCGGTCCACTTCCACGACGTCGGCGCGGTGGACGCGATCATCGACGTCACCGGCGGGGTGATCGCCCTCGCGCTGCTCGGGGCCGAGGCCGTGCACGTCTCGGCGCTCCCGCTCGGCGGCGGCTTCGTGGACGGGCCCCACGGGCGGATCCCGGTGCCCGGGCCGGGCACGGTGGAGCTGCTCCGCGGCTTTCCCGTGGTGGACACGGGCGTGCGGGCGGAGCTGGTGACGCCGACGGGCGCGGCCATCCTGACGACGCTCGCGGCCTCGGCGGGGCGGATGCCCGCGATGACCGTGACGGCCGTCGGCTACGGCGCCGGCACGCGGGACCTGCCCGGGACGCCGAACGTGCTCCGCTGCCTCGTCGGCGAGACCGCCGCCGAGCCGGCGGGCGAGGAGACGGTCCTGCAGGTCGAGACCACGATCGACGACATGTCGCCGCAGCTCTACGAGCCCCTGCTGGACCGCCTGTGCGAGGCGGGCGCGCTCGACGTCTTCCTGACGCCCGTCGTGATGAAGCGGAGCCGCCCGGGCGTGGTCCTGACGGCGCTCTGTCCGCCGCCGGCCCGCGAGGCGGTGACGCGCGCCCTCTTCGAGGAGTCCACGACCATCGGCGTGCGCTGGTCGGAGTGGCGCCGGGCGCGCCTCGCGCGCGAGCTGGTGACGCTCGCGACCGCCTACGGCGCGATCCCGTTCAAGGTCTCGCGCCTGGGCGGGCGCGTCGTCACGGTCACGCCGGAGTTCGCGGACATCGCCCGGATCGCCCGCGAGAAGTCCCTGCCGGTGCGCGAGGTCCTCGACCAGGCGCGCGCCGACGGCCGCCGGCTGTTCGCCGGCGGGTAGGCGCGGACGGGACCGACGCCCCCCGTTGACAGGGACAACGAGGCGGCTTACGCTCTGACGCGCCTGACGCGGCCACGCGCGCCAAACCGCTCGAACCCCGGAGGCGAGTCGTGAAACTACCTGTCAAGATGACCATCAACGGGCAGACCCACAGCCACGAAGTCGAGCCGCGACTCCTGCTCGTCCACTACATCCGCGAGGTGATCGGGCTCACGGGGACCCACGTCGGCTGCGACACGAGCCAGTGCGGGGCCTGCACGATCCTCCTGGACGGCCAGGCGGTGAAGGCGTGCACGCTGTTCGCGGTGCAGGCCGACGGCGCCAGGATCATGACGATCGAGGGGCTCGCGAAGAACGGCGAGCTGCACCCGATCCAGATGGGCTTCTGGGAGAAACACGGCCTGCAGTGCGGCTTCTGCACCCCCGGCATGATCATGGCCGCCTACCAGCTGCTCGAGCGGTACCCGAAGCCGAGCGAGGAGCAGATCCGGCACCAGCTCGAGGGCAACCTCTGCCGGTGCACGGGCTACCACAACATCGTGAAGGCGATCCAGTGGGCGGCCGACAACATGCCCGCGAAGAGGTAGGGGGGCGCCATGGCGGTCACCGAGGAGCGGCTGTTCGGCAAGGCCATCAAGCGCCGCGAGGACCCGCGCTTCATCACGGGCCGCGGGCAGTACGTGGACGACGTGAAGCTGCCCGGGATGACGTACGCGGCGTTCGTGCGGAGCCCCCACGCCCACGCCCGGATCAAGAAGGTGGACGCCGCCGCGGCCCGGAAGGTGGCCGGCGTGCTGGCGGTCTACGCGGGCGAGGACGTCCAGGTGGGCGGCCTGCCGTGCGGCTGGATGCTCCCCGGCATCAAGGTGCCGGCGCGCCCCGCGCTCGCGCAGGGCAAGGTCCGCTACGTCGGCGAGCCGGTGGCGATCGTGATCGGCGAGACGCCGTTCGCGGCGAAGGACGGCGCCGAGGCCGTCCGCGTGCAGTACGAGGCGCTGCCGGGCGTGGCCGACGGCAAGAAGGCCCACGCGCCGGGCGCGCCCCAGCTCTTCGACGAGATCCCGAAGAACCAGTGCTTCTACTGGACCATCGGCGACAAGGCGTCGACCGACGCGGCGTTCGCGTCGGCGGCGACGGTCGTCACGCAGCCGCTCGTGAACCAGCGGCTGATCCCGAACGCGATCGAGCCGCGCGCCTGCGTGGCGAGCTACGCGCCGGGGACGGGTGACCTGACGCTCTGGGTGACGTCGCAGAACCCGCACGTCCACCGGCTTCTCATGGCCGCGTTCGTCCTGGCGATACCCGAGACCAAGATGCGCGTCATCTCGCCGGACGTCGGCGGCGGCTTCGGCTCGAAGATCTTCGTCTACAACGAGGAGGTCGTCGTCTCCTGGGCGTCGAGGACGCTCGGGCGGCCGGTGAAGTGGACGGCGGAGCGGCGCGAGAGCTTCCTCAACGATGCGCACGGCCGCGACCACGTCACCGAGGCCGCGATGGCGTTCGACCGCGAGGGGAAGATCACGGGGCTCCGCGTGAAGACCCACGCGAACCTCGGCGCGTACCTCTCGACGTTCGCGCCGCTGATCCCGTCGTACCTCTACGGCCCGCTGCTCTCCGGCGTCTACAAGATCCCGGCGATCTTCTGCGAGGTCTGGGGGATGCTCACGAACACGGCGCCCGTGGACGCCTACCGCGGCGCGGGCCGGCCCGAGGCGACGTACCTGCTCGAGCGCACGATGGATCGCGCCGCGCGGCAGCTCCGGCTGGACCCGGTCGAGCTCCGGCGCAGGAACTTCATCCCGCCGTTCACCGACGGCACGCCGTACCAGACCCCGGTCGCCTTCGCCTACGACAGCGGCGACTACGCGCCCGCGCTCCGGCGCGCGCTCGAGCTGGCCGGCTACGAGCAGGCCCGCCGTGACCAGGCCGCGGCGCGCGCGAAGGGCCGGTACATCGGCATCGGGGTCAGCACCTACATCGAGGCGTGCGGCCCCGCGCCGTCGGCGGTCGCGGGCTCGCTCGGCGCGGGCGCGGGGCTCTGGGAGTCGGGCCAGGTGCGCGTCCACCCGGCGGGCTCGGTGACCGTCTACACGGGCTCGCACTCGCACGGCCAGGGCCACGAGACGACGTTCGCCCAGGTCGTGGCCGACCAGCTCGGCATCCCGATGGAGCAGGTGGAGGTCGTCCACGGCGACACCGCGCAGATCCCGTTCGGCATGGGCACCTACGGCAGCCGCTCGGCGTGCGTCGGCGGCAGCGCGATCGTCAAGTGCCTGGACAAGATCAAGGAGAAGGGCCGCAAGATCGCCGCGCACCTGCTCGAGGCGGGCGAGCAGGACCTCGACTTCAAGGACGGCGCGTGGTCCGTCAAGGGCTCGCCCGACCGGAAGAAGGCCTGGGGCGAGGTGGCGCTGATGGCGTACCTCGCGCACAACATCCCGCAGGGGATGGAGCCCGGCCTCGAGGCCACGTCGTTCTACGACCCGGTGAACTTCACCTTTCCGTTCGGCGCCCACGTGGCCGTCGTCGAGGTGGACGCGGAGACCGGCGCCGTGAAGCTCGTCAAGTACACGGCCGTGGACGACGTCGGCCGCGTCATCAACCCGATGATCGTGGACGGCATGGTGCACGGCGGCATCGCGCAGGGCGTCGGCCAGGCGCTCTGGGAGCACGGCGTCTACGGCGACGACGGCCAGCTCCTGTCCGCGACGATGATGGACTACGCGATGCCGAAGGCCGACGGGCTGCCGAGCTACACGACGGACCGCACGGTGACGCCGAGCCCCATCAACCCGCTCGGCGTCAAGGGCGCGGGCGAGACGGGGACGATCGCGTCCACGCCCGCGGTCGCGAACGCGGTGATCGACGCGCTCGCCCCGTTTGGCGTCACGCACCTCGACCTGCCGCTCACCCCGCAGAAGATCTGGAAGGCCGTCGCGGCCGCCAAGCGATAGAGGAGGCGCCACGCATGTACCCTGCCGCGTTCGAGTACCACGCGCCGACCAGCGTGAAGGATGCGCTGAAGCTCCTCGCCAAGCTCAAGGACGACGCCAAGCTGCTCGCCGGCGGGCACAGCCTCGTCCCCATGATGAAGCTGCGCCTCGCCCAGCCCGGGCACCTGATCGACCTGCGCAAGGTCAAGGGTCTCTCCGGGATCAAGGAGGAGAAGGCGGCGCTCGTCATCGGCGCGATGACGACGCACTGGGCGATCGAGTCCTCGAAGGCCGCGAAGGCGAAGCTCCCGGTCCTCGCCGAGGTCGCCGGGATCATCGGCGACCCGGCGGTCCGCAACAAGGGCACGCTCGGCGGCTCGGTCGCCCACGCGGACCCCGCGGCCGACTGGCCGGCGGCCATGCTCGCGCTCGGCGCCGAGATGGTGTGCGAGGGGCCCAAGGGCAAGCGGACCGTGAAGGCGGACGACTGGTTCGTCGGCCTCATGACGACGGCGGCGAAGGGGAACGAGATCCTCACCGCCATCCGCGTGCCCGTGTGGCCGGCGGGGAGCGGCGCCGCCTACATGAAGTTCCCGCACCCGGCCTCGCGCTTCGCGGTGGTCGGCGTGTGCGCCGCGGTGACGCTCGACAAGCAGGGCGTGTGCACCCGGGCGGGGGTCGCCGTGACCGGCGCCGGCACCCGGGCCGTGCGCGCCAGGGGCGTCGAGGCCGCGCTCACCGGCAAGAAGCTCGACGCGGCCGCGATCGAGGCCGCCGCGCAGAAGGCCGCGGACGGCGTCGACGTGCAGGCGGACCTGCAGGGCTCGGTCGAGTACAAGGCCCACCTCTGCCGCGTGTTCGCCAGGCGCGCGATCAGCGAGGCGGTCAAGCGGGCTGGCGGGTAAGCGCCACCGCGCCCGGTCTCGCCCGGCGATGATCGCGGCGATCGTGCTGGCGGCGGGGCTGGCGCGGCGGATGGGCCGCCAGAAGCTCCTCCTCGCGCTGCAGGGCAAGCCGGTGGTCCGCTGGGCGGTCGAGGCGCTGCTGCCCCTGGTCGAGGAGGTCGTCGTCGTGACCGGGCGCGAGGACGCGGCCGTGCGCGAGGCGCTCGCCGGCCTCGCCGTACGCTACGCGCAGAACCCGCGGCCGGAGTCGGGGCAGGGCAGCTCGATCGCCGTCGGCGTCGCCGCGCTCAAACCGTGGACGCGCGCCGCGCTGATCGCGCTCGGCGATCAGCCGCGGCTGCCCGCGGCCGTGGTGCCCGCGCTGCTCGCGGCGCACGCGCGCAGCGGCAAGGCGATCGTCGCGCCGGTCTACGGCGGCGCCCAGGGCAATCCCGTCCTCTTCGCGGCCTCCGTGTTCCCCGAGCTGCGCGCGCTCGCGGGCGACGCGGGCGCGCGCGCCGTCGTCGCCGCCGACCCGGAGCGCGTCGCGCGCGTGCCGTTCGACCTCCCGATGCCGCCCGACGTGGACACGCCCGAGGACTTCGCGAAGCTTCATGTACAATAACGAGTCATGCGCGACGAGATCCGGAAGATCCAGGAGCTGATGGAGTCGGCGGAGTACGTGACGGACGCGCCGGTGGCGACGTCCGTGCACCTCGCGATGCGGCTCCGGAAGCCGCTCCTCATCGAGGGGCCCGCGGGCGTCGGCAAGACCGAGGTCGCCAAGGTCATGGCGCGGATGCTCGGGACCAACCTGATCCGCCTGCAGTGCTACGAGGGGCTCGACGCCTCGACGGCGCTCTACGAGTGGAACTACCAGAAGCAGCTCCTGCACATCCGCCTCGCCGAGGCGGCCCACGCCGAGCGCCCGATGGCCGAGCAGGAGCACGAGATCTTCTCCGAGCCCTTCCTGCTGCGCCGGCCGCTGCTCCAGGCGATCACCCAGGAGACGCAGGCGCCGGTGCTCCTGGTGGACGAGATTGACCGTAGCGATGAAGAGCTGGAAGCGTTCATGCTCGAGGTGTTCTCCGAGTGGCAGGTGACGATCCCCGAGATCGGTACGATCAAGGCGACGCACCCGCCGCACGTGATCCTGACCTCGAACCGCACGCGGGAGCTCTCCGACGCGCTCCGCCGGCGCTGCCTCTACCTCTGGATCGACTACCCGACGCTCGACAAGGAGACGCGCATCATCGAGCGCAAGGCGCCCGGGATCAACGCGCGCCTCGCGCGCGAGATCGCCAAGTTCATGGAGACGCTCCGGCACGTGCGCCTGGCGAAGGTGCCGGGCGTCGCCGAGACGCTCGACTGGGCGCAGGCGCTCGCGGCGCTCCACGCCGACCACCTCGACGAGCCGCTCGTGGCCGAGACGCTCGGCTGCCTCCTCAAGGACGCCGACGACCTCAAGCGCTTCCGGGCCGAGGTCGCCAAGGCGGGCCTGACGCCGTTCCTGCCCGCGACGACCTGACGATGGTCGCGCGGGAGCTCAGCGCCGCCGTCGCGCGGTTCGCGGCGCTGCTGCGGCAGGCGGGCCTGCCCGTCACGCTCCCGCACGTGACCGACGCCGTGCGCGCGCTCGACCACCTCGACATCGCCGACCGCGCCGAGCTCTCCCTCGGCTTGCGCACGGTCTTCGTCGGGCGGCCCGAGGAGATCCCGCCCTTCGACCGCTGCTTCGCGGCGTTCTGGCGGACCGCGCCGACGCAGGAGGGCCTGCCGGGGCTCGTGCAGGCGCCGCCGGGGGAGGCGGGCCCCGAGGCGCTGCTGACGTCCTCGAGCCAGGAGCGGGACGCGCTCGCGCTCGAGACGTGGGGGGAGGAGGAGGACGAGGAGGGCGGCGAGCCGCTCCGCGTGCCGGCCGCGTCGGACGCCGAGGCCCTCATGGGCCAGGACTTCTCGACGTTCGGCCCCGACCAGCTCGACGAGGTCCTCCGCCTCACGCTCCGGATCGCCCGGCGGCTCGCGCGCCGGATCACGCGGCGGCGGCGCCCGGCGCGCCGGCGCGGGCGCGTGGACCTGCGGCGGACGCTGCGCGCGAACCTCACGCGGAGCGACCTGATCGACCTCCGCTTCCGCGAGCGCAAGCGCCGGAAGGCGCGCCTGGTCCTGCTCTGCGACGTCTCCGGCTCGATGGACCTCTACAGCCGGTTCCTGCTCCAGTTCCTCTACGCCGTGCAGAACGTCTTCGGTCGCGTCGAGACCTTCACGTTCTCCACGCGGCTCACGCGCGTCACCGAGCACCTGCGCGCCCTGACGTACCGCCAGATGCTCCGGCGGCTCGGCGAGGTGCGCGACTGGTCGGGCGGCACGAAGATCGGCGAGTCGCTCGCCGAGTTCAACCGCGGCTGGGCCCGCCTCGTGGACCGCCGGACGATCGTGATCATCCTCTCCGACGGCTGGGACACGGGCGAGCCCGAGGCGCTGGCGAACGAGCTGCTGCGCATCAAGCGGCGCGCGGCGCGGGTGATCTGGCTCAACCCGCTCCTCGGCAACCCCTCGTACGAGCCGCTCACCCGCGGCATGGCCGCGGCGCTCCCGCTCGTGGACGAGTTCGCGGCGGCCCACAACCTGGCGGCGCTCCGGGACCTGGCTGGCAAGCTCCACCTCTAGCGCGGCCTGTTTCTGGTGCTGGTCACCCGGCGCGCAGGGATGGGGCCTGGAGCCGGGGCAGCCGGTGTATCATTGGAGTCCCATGACGGAACTCTTCGACCAGATTGACGAATTGCGTCGCGGCGAGGGCCGCGTCGCCGTCGCCACGCTCGTGAACACCCGCGGCACGACCCCCCGCAAGGAAGGCGCCAAGATGCTCGTCGGCGAGGGGGGCCGCATCCTCGGCTCGGTCACGATCGGCGGGTGCGTGGACGCGCAGGTGATCGAGGAGTCCGAGGACGTGCTGGCCTCGCGCACGCCGCGCCTGCTCGAGCTCAGCCTGGGCGACGAGGAGGCCTGGGAGATCGGGCTCACCTGCGGCGGCACGATCGAGGTCTTCGTCGAGCCGCTCGCGACCGAGCTGCTCGAGCGGGTGCGCGCGCACGCGCACGCCGGCCGGAGCGGCGCGATCGTCACGCGGCTCGACGGCGAGACGGGCCGCAAGCTCCTCGTGCTCGACGACGGCAGCGTCGAGGGGAGCCTCGGCGAGGCGTTCCTCGACGCGCGCTTCGCCCGCGAGGCCGAGGCGGCGATCCGGACGGGGGCCTCGCGCACGCTCTTCCTCGAGGGCACGCGCGCGTTCGTCGAGGTGTTCACGCCGGCCGCGCTGCTCCTCGTCGTCGGCGCCGGCCACGTGGCGATGCCGCTGACGCAGCTCGCGCGGATCCTCGGCTACCGCACCGTCGTCCTCGACGGCCGGCCCCGCTTCGCCACTCGCGAGCGGTTCCCGGAGGTGGACGAGCTGCGCGTCGGGATCCCCTCGGAGCTGGTCTCGGCCTACCCGCTCGTGCCGTCCACGGCGCTGGTCCTCGTGGCCCACGACTACAAGTACGACCTCCCCGTCCTGCGCCACGCGCTCTCGACCGACGTCGGCTACGTCGGCATGCTCGGCTCGGCCCGGCGCGGGGCCGCGATCCTCGGGCTCCTCGCCGAGGAGGGGGTGGGCCCGGCGGCGCTCGCGCGCATCCGCGTGCCGGTCGGCCTCGACCTCGGCGCGCGCTCGGCGCCCGAGATCGCGCTCGCGATCCTCGCCGAGATCCAGGCGGTGCGCGGCGGCGGCAGCGGGCTGCCGATGCGCGCGCGGCCGCCCAGGGCGGCGCCCGCGTGAAGGCGCTCGCGCAGCGGCGCGAGGGCACGGGGGTCGAGCTGCTGCTCTGCCGCGTGCTCTGCCACGACGTCCGGGACGCCGACGGCCGGATCGTGGGCGAGAAGGGCGCGCGCCTCGACGCCGCCGCCGCGGCGCGTGTGCTGGCGGCGCCGTGGGAGGAGCTCCACCTGCTCGCGCTCGAGCCCGGCGACCTCCACGAGGAGGACGCGGGCCGGCGCCTGGCCGCCGCCGTCGCGGGCGAGGGCGTGGAGGTGCGCGGCTACACGGGCGGTCAGTGGACGCTCGCCGCGGCGCGCCGGGGGCTCCTGCGCGTGCGCCGCCAGGCGCTCGAGGACGTGAACGCGCTCGAGGGCGTGTCGGTCTTCACGCTGTTCGACGGCCAGCCGGTGGAGCCCGGCGAGACGGTGGCCAAGGCCAAGGTGACGCCGCTGGTCATCGCCGGTGAGACCATCCGCGCGCTCGAGGCGACGGCGCGCGCCGCCGCGGGTCTCGCGGCCGTCGCCCCGTTCCGGCCGACGACGCTGGGCGCGGTCGGCCAGGAGCGGCTCGAGGACAAGCAGCGCGCCCGGTTCGAGACCGCGCTCACGCAGAAGGTCGGGTGGTTCGGCAGCCGGCTCCTGCCCGTCCGCTACGCGACCAGCGCGCCGCGCCTCGTCGCCGACGCGCTCCGGGCGCTCCGCGCCGAGGGCGCCGAGGTGCTGATCGTCGCGGGCGCCTCGGCGCTCGACCCGCTCGACCCGGTCTTCGGCGGGCTCGCGCTGCTCGGCGCGCGGATGGAGCGCCACGGCGCGCCCGCGCACCCGGGGAGCCTGCTCTGGCTCGCGTCGTGGGAGGGGCGGCCCGTGCTCGGCATGCCGACGTGCGGGATGTTCTCGCAGGCGACGACGTTCGACCTGGTGCTGCCGCGCCTGCTCGCGGGCGAAGCGCTCGACAACCGCGCGCTCGCCGCCCTCGGCCACGGCGGCCTGCTCTCGCGCGACATGGCCTACCGGTTTCCGCCCTACCGCGCCGGCGCGGCCCGCGGGGAGCTCGAGTGATCGCGACGCGCGGGCCCTACAGCGAGGTCATCCGCGAGCGCTGGCGGCGGCCGCGCTTCCGCCGCGCGCCGGCGGGCGCCACCCTCGTCGCCGAGGACGTGAACCCGCTCTGCGGGGACCGCGTGCGGCTGATGCTGCGCCTCGACGGCGGCCGCGTCGCCGAGGCCGGGTTCGTGGGCGACTCGTGCGCGATCTGCACGGCCTCGGCGGACGTGGTCGCCGAGCTGGTCTCGGGCAAGCCGGCCGCCGAGGCGCGGGCGCTGGAGCCGGCCGACGTGCTCGCCGTGCTCCAGGCCGACATCCGCCCGACGCGGATGCGCTGCGTGACGCTGCCGCTCTCGGTCCTCGCGAAGGCGCTCAACGGGGGCGGGGCGTGACCCTGCACGAGCTCACGCGCGGCGACTTCCCGATCCTGGCGCGCGTCGTCAACGGCCACCCGCTCGCCTACCTCGACTCCGCGGCGTCGAGCCAGAAGCCGCGCACGGTGATCGAGGCGATGAGCCAGTACTACGAGCGGAGCCACGCCAACGTCCACCGCTCCATCCACACGCTGGGCGAGGAGGCGACGGAGCTCTACGAGGCCGCGCGCGACCGCGTCCAGCGCTTCATCGGCGCCGCGCGCCGCGAGGAAGTGGTGTTCACGCGGGGCACGACCGACGGCCTGAACCTCCTGGCCGACGCCCTCTGCGCCGGGCTCGCCCCGGGCGACGAGGTGCTGATCACGGAGATGGAGCACCACTCGAACATCGTCCCGTGGCAGCTCGCCGCGCGGCGGCAGCGGCTCGCCCTGCGCGCCGTGCCGATCACGGGGCCGGGGCTCCTCGACCTCGACGCCCTCGACCGGCTGCTCACGGCGCGCACACGCGTGGTCGCCTTCACCCACGTCTCCAACGTCCTCGGGACGATCAACCCGGTCGCCGACATCTGCGCCCGGGCGCGCCGGGTCGGGGCCGTGACGGTCGTGGACGGCGCTCAAGCTGCGCCTCATCTGGCGCTCGATATGTCGGTGCTGGGCTGTGATTTTTACGTCTTCTCGCCTCACAAGATGCTGGGCCCCACGGGCATCGGCGTCCTCTGGGGGCGGCGAGAGCGCCTCCTCGGGCTCGAGCCCACGCGCGGCGGCGGCGAGATGATCAAGGAGGTCTGGATCGAGCACGCCGAGTGGAACGACCTGCCGTGGCGGTTCGAGCCCGGCACGCCGCCGATCGCCGAGGCCGTCGGTCTCACCGCGGCCGTCGAGTATCTCGAGAAGCTCGGGATGGACCGCGTCGCCGAGCACGAGCGCGCGCTGACGCGCCAGGCGCTGGCCGGGCTCACGGCGCTGCCGGGCGTGCGGGTCTTCGGCCCGCCGGCGGGCGTGGAGCGGGGCGCGGTGGTGGCGTTCGCGGTCGAGGGTCTCCACCCCCACGACGTCGCCGCGCTGCTCGACGCCGAGGGGATCGCCGTGCGCGCCGGCCACCACTGCGCGATGCCGCTGATGCGCCGCCTGGGCGTCGTCGGCACCTCGCGCGCGAGCTTCTCCGTCTTCAGCACGCCCGCCGAGGTCGCGCGGCTGGTCCGGGCCGTGGCCGACGTGCGCGCCGTGCTCGCGTGAGGGCGGCGGTGCCCGCCCGCGCGCTGGGCCTGGCCGCAGCGGTCGTGGCGCTCCTGCTCGCCCCGGCGCTCGCCGCCGCCGAGGCGGGCTTCGTGGCCCGGCTCGACATCGACGGCGTGATCAACCCGGTGACCCTGCGGCTGGTCGGCGTCGCCATCGAGCGCGCCGAGGCGGAGGGCGCCCAGGCGCTCCTGATCCAGCTCGACACCCCGGGCGGTCTCGAGCGCTCGATGCGCGGGATCGTGCAGCGGATTCTGAACGCGCGGATCCCGGTCATCGTCTACGTCGCGCCCACGGGCGCGCGCGCCGCCTCGGCCGGCGTCTTCATCACGATGGCGGCCCACGTCGCCGCGATGGCGCCGGCCACGAACATCGGCGCGGCCTCGCCGGTGGCCCTCGGCGGCGGCGCCGACAAGACGATGATGAAGAAGATCGAGAACGACGCGGCCGCGTTCATCCGCTCGGTCGCGCTCGAGCGCGGGCGCAACGCCGACTGGGCCGAGAAGGCGGTGCGCCAGGCCGTGTCGATCACCGAGCGCGAGGCGGTCAAGCTCAAGGTGGTGGACCTCATCGCCGACTCGGTGCCCGACCTCCTGGCCAAGATCGACGGGCGCACGGTGAAGACGGTGGCGGGGACCGTGACGCTCGCGACGCGGGGTGCGCGCGTCAAGGCGATCGAGATCGGGTTCCGCGACCGGTTCCTCAACGTGATCACCGACCCGAACGTCGCCTACATCCTGATGATGCTCGGCATGCTCGGGCTCTTCTTCGAGCTGTCGAACCCGGGCGTGATCCTGCCCGGCGTCGTCGGCGGCATCTCGCTCATCCTGGCGTTCTTCGCGTTCCAGAGCCTGCCGATCAACTACGCGGGGCTCCTGCTGATCCTCTTCGGGATCGTGCTCTTCATCGCGGAGATCAAGGTGGTGAGCCACGGCGTGCTCGCGATCGGCGGGACGATCTCGATGGCGCTCGGCTCGATGATGCTGTTCGAGACGCCGGAGCTCGGCTTCCGCGTGTCGTGGTGGGTGATGCTGCCGACGGTCGGCATGACCGCGGGGGTCTTCGTGTTCGCCCTGGGCGCCGGCGTCCGGGCCCTCTACGGCCGCCAGCTCCTCGGGCCGAGCGGTTTCATCGGCCTGCGGGGCACCGTGCGCGAGCGGGTCGCGCCCGAGGGGCAGGTGCTGGTGCAGGGCGAGCTCTGGCGCGCCGTCGCGGCGGGCGAGGCGCTCGAGGTCGGCGCGGAGGTGCGGGTCGTCGGGGTGGACGGGCTCACGCTCAGGGTCGAGGCGGACGCCAAGGGAGGCTCCTCATGATCTCGGTCGACATGCTGCTCGTCATCGGCGTGGCTTTCGCGCTCCTCTTCTTCATCGGCTCGTTCGCCAAGATCCTGCGCGAGTACGAGCGCGGCGTCATCTTCCGCCTCGGGCGGAGCACCAGGGCGATCTTCAACCCCGGCGGGCAGGGCAACGGGCCGGGGCTCGTGCTGCTCGTGCCGATCATCGACCGGATGGTGAAGGTAAGCCTCCGAACGGTCGCGATGGACGTGCCGCCCCAGGACGTCATCACGCGCGACAACGTGTCGATCAAGGTCAACGCAGTCATCTTCTTTCGCGTCGTCGATCCCGAGCGCGCCGTCGTCTCCGTCGAGGACTACCTGTACGCGACCTCGCAGATCTCGCAGACCACGCTCCGGAGCGTGCTCGGCCAGGTCGAGCTCGACGACCTGCTCTCGGCGCGCGACAAGATCAACCAGCAGCTCCAGCGGATCATCGACGAGCACACCGACCCCTGGGGCATCAAGGTGACGACGGTCGAGGTCAAGCACATCGACCTGCCCCAGGACATGCAGCGCGCGATGTCCAAGCAGGCCGAGGCCGAGCGCGAGCGGCGGGCCAAGGTCATCAACGCCGACGGCGAGTTCCAGGCGGCGGCCAAGCTCGCCGAGGCGGCCCGGGTCCTCGCGGAGGCCCCCATCGCGGTGCAGCTCCGGTATCTGCAGACCATGCGGGAGATCGCCTCGGAGCGGAACACGACGACCTTCTTCCCGCTGCCGATGGACCTGTTCGCGCCGCTGCTGGAGGCGTTCAAGAAGGGCGGGGGCGGCGGCTAGCGCGCCGGGCCCGCGTGGTTCCTCGAGGCTGGGCCGGGCGCGCGTCGTCTTCTGGAGTAGGGGCCGGGCCGTCGCCCGGGCGTGACCGGTGGGGGCGAGCATGAAAGCGCGCGGCTACGCGGTGGGTCTCGGGATGCTGACGGCGGCGGTGCTGTGGGCGGCGCCGGCGGGCGCCGACTCCTGGGGCACCTGGCGGTGGGGAGGCGCAGGCGGGGTCTCGTCAACCATGGTGAACCTGCCGCCCGGCTCGAAGCACACCTTCGTCCTCTGCGTCGACGCGGCCTCGGCCGACACGGTGTTCTGGGCCTCCCCGCTGCCGCTCAAGGTGAAGATCGCGTGGAACAAGTGGAAGAGCGACCTGGCCTACGGGCCCTGGGCCGGCCAGGCGCCGGTCCTGCCGCTCGCCACGGCCATCGACCACAAGGCGATGGGGCCCAAGGGGAAGCTCGAGTACTGCGGCCCGCAGGTCGTCGTGAAGCACGCGGACTTCCCCTCGACCGGCCCGTGGATCATGAAGGCGTGTCTGCCGAACACGAGCGCGTTTCCCTGCTTCACGACGCAGTGGGACGTGAAGCCGAAGATCCTCCGCGCCCCGAAATCCGGCCCGGACCCGCAGCGGGCCAAGCCCCCCGTGCCGCCGCCCACGCGCTGACGCGGGAGGCCGCGACCCTGCGCGCGGGGTGCCTTGGCGAGACCGCGCATCCGGCCGGCGCCTGCGGTAAGATACGTTCGCTTCGGATGTCGGGGGGTTAGCTCAGTTGGGAGAGCGCGGCGTTCGCAACGCCGAGGTCGAGGGTTCGAATCCCTTACCCTCCACCATGAAATCTTCGCTTGACGTATCGCGCAGTTGCCCCTCAGTCGCGCCCCCGGCGTCCAGAAACGTGGACGCCGGTGGACGCGGCTGAACGCCTCCCAACACCGCATCCAGGTCCACGCGGCGCTCGTGCCGCTCGCGCTCGAGGTGACCGTAGGTGCCCTCCGTCTCCTCGATGCTGGCGTGCCCGAGCTGGTCCTTGACCCACCGGAGGTCAGCGCCCGCCTCGAGCATCCAGGTGGCGTAGCTGTGGCGCATGGCGTGCGGCTTCCGGTAGGGCAGTTTCGCGGCGGGCTGGCCCGGCCAAGTCGGTCTTCCAGTTTGATGTGCAGGGCTCGGTCGCCAAGTCCACCCATGCCGGACTGCCGTGGCTACGCTACCTCCGCCAGCAGGTGGGTGACCGGGTACATTTCTGGCCCTTCGACGGCTGGGGCATCCCGCTCAGGCGCTCCGTGGTGGCGGAGGTCTATCCGTCGCTGTGGAGCCGGACCTTCGCGCGCGAAGGACGCAACGTGGACCAGCATGACGCCTATTCCGTTGCCGTATGGCTGCGACGCGCCGATGTCGAGGGCCGTCTCGGTGAATTCTTCGAACCCAGCTTGACGCCAGCCGAGCGCACGGTGGCTCAGATTGAGGGCTGGATTCTGGGGACCAAGTGAGGGCGGCGGTCACGGGACGCGATCGAACTTACAGAATTCAAGTGGGTATTATGCACCGGTCCACCGTTACCACCTGGCGTCACCAGTCCGAGCAGTTCCGTGTGTCCCGTGTCGCGGGTGATTTTCGCGTGGCTCCTCTTGTGTAGCTGAACGCCCTCACGCATCATCATCCGATCCATGCAGAACCGAGACGGACGCATCCTTCTTTCCCCGTCGGACCTGAACGACCACGTCGAGTGCCCGCATCTGACAACGCTGGCCCTCGAGGTGGCGCGGGGCGCGCGCGCGCGTCCGCACGTTCCCGACGAGGAAGCCGACCTGCTGCGCCGCAAGGGCGAGATGCACGAAGGCGCGCATCTCGAGCGCCTGCGGGCCGAGGGCCGCGCCATCGTCGAGATCGGCCTCGGCGAGCCGTGGGATTTCGAGGCCGCGGCCCGGCGGACGGCGGAGGCCATGCGGGCGGGCGCCGAGGTGGTCTCCCAGGCCACGTTCGTGGACGGGCGTTGGCGCGGGCGCGCCGACTTCCTGCTGAGGATCGAGCGGCCGACGCGGCTCGGCCCCTGGGGCTACGAGGCCCTCGACGCCAAGCTGGCCCGCGCCGAGAAGCCCACGTACGTCCTGCAGCTCTGCTTCTACAGCGACGGCGTCGCCGCGATCCAGGGCACGCCGCCCGAGCACATGCACGTGCTGCTGGGTATCGGCGAGCAGCGCGCGCTCCGGTACGATGACTTCGCGGCGTACTACCGCCGCGTGCGCGCCGGATTCGAGGCGGCGATCGCCGCGCCGGCGGCGACCGAGCCGTACCCCGTGGAGCACTGCGCGCTCTGCCAGTTCCGCGGCGTGTGCGCAGCGCGCTGGGCGGCGGAGGACCACCTCGTGCAGGTTGCCAGCGTGCGCCGCGATCAGGTCACGCGGCTGCGCGACGCCGGCCTACCGACGCTCACCGCCCTCGCGCGATCCGCGCCCGACACGCCGGTGGCGCGCATGGCCACCCACACGGTCGAGACGCTGCGCGACCAGGCGGCGCTGCAGCTCCATCGACGGACCACGGGGCGCCTGGACTGGCACACCGTCGATGCCGATCCCGGCTGCGGGTTCGAGCTACTGCCGCAACCGTCGGCCGGCGACGTCGTCTTCGACATCGAGGGCGATCCCTTCTGGGAGCCGGCGCGGGGACTGCACTTCCTGTTCGGCCTACTCCTGCGCGAGGGCGTCGACTGGCAGTACCGCGCAATGTGGGCGCACGACCGGGTCGAGGAGCGTCGCCTGTTCGAGGCGTTCGTGGACCTCGTGCACGAGCGGCTCGCGCGCGATCCCGACATGCACGTGTACCACTACGGCGCGTACGAGAAGGTGGCCATGACGCAGCTCATGGGCGTATACGCGACGCGCGAGGACGCGGTCGACGACCTGCTGCGGCGGAAGGTGTTCGTGAACCTTCATACGGTGGTACGTCAGGGCTTGCGGGCTGGCGTCCCGAGCTACTCGCTCAAGGAAGTCGAGGCGCTCGCGGAGTTCGTGCGGAAAGCGGAGCTGAGGAGCGGCACGCGCGCCGTGCTGGCCTACGAGCGGTGGATGGACACGCGCGACGCCGCCTTGCTCGCGGAGATCGCCGCCTACAACGACGAGGACTGCCGCGCGACGCTGGCGCTTCGCGACTGGCTCGTGGCTCACCGGCCGGACGGCACCCCGTGGGCCGAGGCCGTGGCCGCCGAGGCGCGCGACGACGCGGGCGCCGGCGCCCGGGCCACGTTACGCGGGGCGCTCGTCGAGGGCGCCGAACCGGGATCGCCGCGGTGGCTCGCCGGCGAGCTGCTCGAGTACCACCGGCGCGAAGCGCGACCCGCGTGGTGGTGGTTCTTCGAGCGGCGCGATCAGATGACGGTCGAGGAGCTCGTCGACGACGCCGAGGCGATCGGGAACCTGCTACCCGCCGGCGCGCCGGTCCCGGACAAGCGCTCGTTCGTGCACACGCTCACGTTTCCGCCCCAGCAGCACAAACTCGCGCCAGGCAACCAGTCGATCGACCCGGCTACCAGGAAGCCGGCCGGCGTGATCGTCGACCTCGATGACGTCGCGGGGACCCTGGAGCTTCGCCGGGGCCCGAGCTTCGCGGGCGTCGCGCTGCCGCAGGCGATCATTCCTGGAGGCCCGTTGCCGACCTGGGAGCAACGAGGAGCGCTCGCGCGGCTGGCGTCCTCGGTGCTCGCCGACGATAGCCGCTACCCGGCGCTGCGGGCCATCCTCGCCCGGAGGCCCCCGCGCCTCCGCGGCCGCGACCCGGGCGGCGCGGTGCAAACGATCGAGCTTGCCGAGCAGCGGGTACTCGCCGTGGCGCTCGATGGGAGCTACCTTTTCATCCAGGGCCCGCCCGGAACCGGCAAGACGTGGACGGGCGCCCACCTGATCACCGAGCTCATGCGCGGCGGCCGGCGGGTCGGCGTAGCGGCGACCAGCCACAAAGCGATCCACAACCTCCTCGACGAGGTCGAGAAGGCGGCGCGAAAGGAGGGTCTCAGGTTCCGGGGCCTCAAGAAGGCGTCCGCCGGCAATGAGGAGTCGTTCTACGCTGGTGGCTCGATCGCGAACGCGACAGATGTCGCCGCGTTCGCGCGCGCCGGCTCGGACGTCCTGCTCTTCGCGGGCACCGCCTGGCTTTTCGCCCACGAAGACCTCGACGGCGGCGCGGCCCCGACGATCGACACGCTGGTGATCGACGAGGCCGGGCAAGTGTCGCTGGCCGATGCCCTCGCGATGGGGACGGCCGCGCGCAACGTCATCCTGCTTGGCGATCCGCTCCAGCTCGCCCAGGTCTCGCAGGGGACGCATCCGCCGGGCACGGAGGCTTCGGTGCTGGAGCACCTGCTCGGCGAGCACGCGACGATCCCCCGGGACAGGGGCGTGTTCCTCGAGCGCACGCTCCGGATGCACCCGGATGTGTGCCGGTTCATCTCCGAGGTCGTGTACGAGAGCCGGCTCGACGGCATCCCCGAGCTCGCGCGCCAGGCCACCGCGTTCGGCACCGGGCTGCGGTTCAGGCCCGTCGATCACCTTGGCGACGCGTCCGCCTCGACGGAGGAGGCGGAGGCGGTCGCCGCGGAGGTCCGCAAGATGGTGGGCGGGTCGTGGACGGACCGGGAAGGCCGGACCCAGCCGCTTCGCCAGCAGGACTTCATGGTCGTCGCGCCCTACAACGCGCAGGTGCGACGGCTGCGGGAGGCGCTGCGGACGGCCGGGCTCACCGACGTGCCCGTCGGCACCGTCGACAAGTTCCAGGGTCGCGAGGCGCCGGTGGTCTTCTACTCGATGGCGACCTCCAGCGCCGAGGACGTGCCGCGCACGCTGGAGTTCCTGTTCTCTCGCAATCGCCTGAACGTCGCCGTGTCTCGCGCGATGTGCCTGGCCTTCGTCGTGGCGAGCCCACGGCTGCTGGAGTCCCGCGCCCGGACCATCGAGCAGATGCGGCTGATCAACGCGCTCTGCCGGTTCGTGGATCTGGCGGAGGGGCAGATCGAGTCATGTGCGGCGCCATGTCGAGGTTATCCCTCTACGCCCCCTTCGACTCTGTGAAAGCTGTGTGAACAGGGGCGACGGCCCGGCCGAGATAGCTGACCGGGAGGACCGGGAGTGAAGGAGACCTCCGGGAATCCTCGCTGGGAGTTCGTGCGCCGCTTCCGCCGCGGCGCTTTCGGCTGGAAGTCCGAGCCCGCGATCCAGCGCGTCAGACAGGCCGTGAGCGAGATCAAGAAGGTCGCCCGTCGCGATCCGGTTCTGGGCGCTGAGGGGGCCGTGCTGTTTCTGGAGCGCGTGTCGCCCGCGCTCGAGCATGTGGATAGCTCGTCGGGCGCCATCGGTACCGCGGTGAACCACGCCATCGAGGAGCTCGTGGCCATCATCGCCAGGGCGCCGGTCGGTGGGACCGAGCGCGAGGGCTGGCTCGACCGCCTCTGGGACGCCCACGCCAATGACGAGGTCCCGTACATCGAGCGGCTGGGAGACTTCTGGGGCGACCTCTGCGCGTCGCCGGAGACCGCCTCGGCGTGGGCGGATCGGCTCGTCCCCATCGTGGAGATGGCCTGGAGCCCGGACCCGGAGCGGCGCGGCTTCTTCCACGGCACGATGGCCTGCTTCAGTGCGCTCTTCCGGGCGGGGCGCCATGAGGAGATTGTCGCCCTCCTCGAGAAGGACCCGTTGCCCTGGTGGCCCTACCGCGAGTGGGGCGTGCGCGCCCTGGCGGCGCTGGGCCGCCCGGACGAGGCGATCCGCTTCGCCGAGGCATCGCGCGGGCGGAACGACAGCCCCGTCGCCATCGCGGCGGCGTGCGAGGAGGTCTTGCTCGCGTCGGGTCGTGTCGAGGAGGCGTACCGGCGCTACGCACTCCAGGCGACCCGGGGCACGTCGTATCTGGCGACCTACCGGGCGCTCGCCCGGAAGTATCCACGGAAGAGGCCCGAGGAGTTGCTCGGCGATCTCGTGGCGACCACGCCCGGCGACGAGGGAAAGTGGTTCGCCACGGCGAAGGAGGTGGGGCTCTTCGACGAGGCGATCCGGCTCGCGAATGAGACCCCGTGCGATCCGAAGACGCTGACGCGCGCCGCGCGGGACTTCGCCGCCGTGCGTCCCGAGTTCGCGGTCGAGGCGGGCCTGGCCGCGCTCCGCTGGCTGGTCGAGGGCTACGGGTACGAGATCACGAGCGCCGACGTGTGGGCCGCCTACACGGAGACGATGAAGGCGGCGGAGCAGGCGGGGCGCGCCGGGGACGCGCGGGATCGAATCAGGGCGCTCGTCGCGAGCGAGACGTCCGGCGATCGTTTCGTCACCCGGACCCTCGGCCGGGCGCTGGGGCTCTGACCTCGGCAGACTCGGCTGTGGACCACGAGGAAGCCGAGGTCGTGGCCTGAGAGGCTGCTCTGATTGACCTGGGGGAGATGGCCCTGTACGTTGGAGGCATGCCGGCCAAGGCGGTGATCACGGCTCCGGTCCCGACGGTGCAGGAAACCGCTCGGGAGATGGGGGTGGCGAAGGCGCGGGTCCGCCAGCTCCGGCGGCTCATGACGGCCATTGTCGAGGGCCGCGACGGCCGCGTCGTACGGTTTTTGACGCGGACGACGCCAGCGGGGCCGAAGCGCCGGGCCGTGGCCAAGCGTCGGGTCACGAGGCGCAAGCAGACCGCGCGTTCGTAGCCGCCGTTGGGGCCGATGGCATCGCGCCGCCGTCGAGCCGGACCTCGTCCACGCCTTCCCCTCAACACCGTGTTCGTCAACGTCCCCTACGACCCGGAGTACGAAAATCTCTTCATCGCGCTCATCGCCGGGTTGAGCGGGTTCGGCCTGATCCCGCACGCGACGCTCGAGATCCCAGGAAGCGAGCGACGCCTGAACCGGATCATGGGTCTCCTGCGCCGCTGCCGGTACTCGTTCCATGACCTGTCACGCGTCGAGCTCGACGCGACACCCCCGGAGACGCCCCGCTTCAACATGCCCTTCGAGTTGGGGCTCGCCGTCGCGCTCCGCCAGACCCTCCGCCGGCGACACGCGTGGTTCGTGCTCGAGGCGAAGGCCCATCGGCTGAGCAAGTCGCTGAGCGATCTGGGCGGCACGGACGAGCTGGTGCACGGCGGGACACCTCGCGGCGTCTTGCGGGTGCTGACGAACGCCCTGGCGCGCAGCCGCCACCGTCCCACCGTCGCCGAGCTCGAGCAGATCTACGCGGACCTCGTGACGGCCGCCGGAGCGATCAAGAAGAGCGTCGGGACCGATTCGCTCTATAGCGCTCGTCCGTTCAAGGAGCTGGTGGTGGCGGCGCGGATCAGCGCGCGCCAGAGGATCGGGTCACTCGGGCGGCGACCGCGGAGGCGCCGGCGCGGGTAGACGAGCCCCGGCGTCCGCTGGCACTCCAACAGCTGTTTCATTCCCGCCGTCAAGTCTGCGAATTCCAAGGACAGCGCATCCGACACCATTGGCGAAAGCGCGGCGCGACTCAAACACGGGTTCGACTCCCGTACCCTCCACCATGGACACCTCGAGCGAGAAATCGCGTAGTTGACCCTCGCCCCTGTCCAACGGCGTCCGATGCGTGGACGCCGGGGGACGCGGGTGAGCTGCTTCGCCACCGGGCGATGGAGGAGCCGCTGTTCTCCGGGCCCGCGGCGTCCGCGGGCTAGTGCAACCGCCCCCTCGGCACTGAGGCGACTGTGGGATTGCGCGCCCCCCGGCCCGGCGCCATGGTCTGAAGTGGCGGTGGTGGCCGCCCGAAAGAAGGTGACGCCATGGAGTGGCTGGGCACGATCCTGACCGGGCTCGCGCTCCTGGTGCTGCTCGCCCCGCTGCTCTCGCTGCTCGTGACGGTCTTCGTCCTCGTGCCGCTCGCGCACCTGCTCCCGCACCCGGCGATGGTCGCCCGCGCGTCCTTCACGTGCCCGTTCTCGAAGCGGCGGGTGAGCGCGGCGTTCCTGACCTCACCCGGGTCGCAGGCGCCGTCGGACGTCCTGTCCTGCTCGCTCTTCGGTGACGGCGGCGTCCGGTGCAAGAAGGGCTGTCTCGGCCTCGCCGAGAGCCTGTGGGAGGGGCGCCCGGTCGTCGCCCGCTACGCGTTGCTCGCTGACGGCGAAGCCTCGCGGCTCTGAGCGCGGCGCCGGCGGGTCGTCCCGCCGGCGTCTCAGCGCCGGCCGTCCTCCGGGGGCTCGAGCAGCCTGAGCAGCCCCGAGCTGTCCAGGGCGCCGAAGCCGCGCTCGCTCGCCTCGCCGTAGAGCCGCCACGCCTCGCGCCCCACCTCGGCGCGCGCGCCCGCCTCGCCGGCGAGCTCGAGCGCCAGGCCGAGATCTTTCCGCGCGAGGTCCACGAAGAAGCCGGCGCGGTAGTCGTGCGCGGCGAGCGCCGCGCGCTTGCGCTCGAGGATGAAGCTCCCGCCCGAGCTCTTGCCGAGCACGTCGGCGACGCTGTCGCGCGGGACGCCGAGCCGGTCGGCGAGCGCCATCGCCTCGCAGAGCACCGCCTGGCCGGTGAGCGCGACGTAGTTGTTGAGGAGCTTCAGGATGTTGCCCCGGCCCGTCTCGCCCAGGCAGAAGAGGCTCGTGCCGATCGCCCGGAGGACCGGCTCCCAGGGGGCGACCTCCGCGGCGGTCGCGCCGAGCATGACCGCGAGCGTCCCGGCGCGCGCGCCGCTCACGCTGCCGCTCACGGGCGCGTCGATCAGGCGCACCCCGCGCTCGGCGAGTCGCGCGGCGAGCCGGCGCGTGCTGGTGGGGCTCACGGTCGAGAGGTCGAAGATCACGTCGCCGCGCTGCGCGCCCTCGACCAGCCCCGGCGCGCCGGGGGCGCCGAGGACGACCGCCTCGACGACGCGCTCGTTCGGCAGGCTCAGGAGCGTGGCGCGGACGGCGCGGGCGAGCGCCGGGAGGTCGGCGGCGCGCTCGGCGCCCAGCCGCTCGAGCTCCGTGGTCGCCTCGGGCCGCACGTCGTAGACGGTCAGCCGATGCCCGGCCTTGAGGACGTTGGCGGCCATCGGGGAACCCATGTTGCCGGTGCCGACGAATCCTGCGTGCATGCGGGGCTCGGGCGGGGGGCGGGCGGTCGGACTAGACCCGGGGCTTGGCCGTGGCGGCGCGGGCCGGGCACATCTTGTGGTACCAGGTGGAGCCGAGCTTCACGTGGTTACCGTTCTTGCGGATCCTGCGCTTGCACCTGGGGCACGTTCCCATCGAAAGCTCCTTCTGGCGGTCGCGAGTTGGGGCTCGGCTATTATAGCAAGCGTGCAGGGAGGCTCCGTGAAGGACTGCGCGTTCTGCCGCATCGTCGCCCGGGAGAGCCCGGCCGACATCGAGTACGAGGACGACGCCGTGCTGGCGTTCCGGGACATCTACCCGAAGGCGCCGGTCCACGTGCTCATCGTGCCCAAGCGCCACATCCCGTCCGTGATGGCGATGGAGCCGGGCGACGCCGAGGCGGTCGGGCGGTGCGTCCTCGCGGCGCGCGCGCTCGGCGAGGCGAAGGGGTTCGCCGCGCGCGGCTACCGGCTGCGCGTGAACTGCGGCCCCGAGGGAGGCCAGGTCGTCTACCACGTGCACGTCCACTTCCTGGCGGGAGGCCGGGCGAGCGGTGCCTAGCCACGTCATCGACTTCCACCTCTTCGGCGATCAGTTTTCCACGAGCGAGATGCGCGCCGTCTTCGACGAGCGCGCGATGCTGCAGCGCTGGCTGGACGTCGAGGCGGCGCTCGCCGCGGCGCAGGCCGAGCTCGGGCTGATCCCCGCGGAGGCCGCCGGGGCGATCGCGGCCGCGGCCCACGTGGACAAGCTCGACCTCGCGGCCGTCAAGCGGGACCTCGGCGTCACCGCGCACCCGATCGTCCCGCTGGTCCGCGAGCTCGGGCGCGTCGCCGGCGACGGCGGCCGCTGGGTTCACTGGGGCGCGACGACGCAGGACATCCTCGACACGGGGATGGCGCTCCAGCTCCGCGCGGCGCACTCGATCCTGCGGCGGGACACGGTCACGCTCCTGCTCGAGCTCGCGGACCTCGCCGAGCTCCACCGCGACACGCTCATGGCGGGGCGCACGCACGCGCAGCAGGCGCTGCCGATCACGTTCGGCTTCAAGGTCGCGACCTGGGTCGCCGAGTGCGTGCGCCAGGTGGAGCGGCTCGACGAGGCGGCGCCCCGCCTCTTCGTCGGCCAGCTCGCCGGCGCCGTGGGCACGCTCGCCGGGTTCGGGCCCCGGGGCGAGGCGGTCCAGCGGACCGCGCTCGCGCGGCTCGGCCTCGGCGCCCCGCCGATCGCCTGGCACGCCTCGCGCGACACGATCAGCGAGTTCGTCGTGCTCCTGGCGCTCATCGGCGCCACGCTCGCGCGCATCGCCAACGAGGTCATCCAGCTCCAGCGCTCGGAGATCATGGAGCTGGAGGAGCCGTTCGCGCCCGGCACGGTCGGCAGCTCCACGATGCCCCACAAGCGGAACCCCGCGCACGCCGAGCGCATCGTCGCGATCGGACGCCTGCTCCGCGGGCTCGCGACGACGGCGCTCGAGACCGCCGTGGCCGCGCACGAGCGCGACATGAGCGTCGGCCGCGCCGAGTGGGTGCTGGTGCCCGAGGCCGCGTGCCTGGCCGCCGGGGCGCTCCACTGGTCGCTCGCGGTGATCCGCGGGCTCACGGTCAACACCGCCCGCATGAAGGAGAACCTGCACCGCCTCGGCGGCCTCCTGCTCTCCGAGCCGATCATGCTGCGGCTCGCCGAGACGCTCGGTCGCCACGTGGCCCACGACCTCGTGTACGAGGCGGCGATGGCGGCGTTCGAGGGGCGGGGGAGCTTCCGCGACCTGCTGCTCGCCGACCCGCGCGCCCGCGCGTCGCTCGACGACGACGACCTCGACCGCCTCCTCGACCCGGCGGCCTCCGTGGGGCTCGCGGGGAGCTTCGTGGACCGCGTGGTCCACGAGGCCCGCCGGCTGAACGCCTAGGCCGGCTGGGGTGTGGGCTTGGGCTCGAGCGGCAGGCCCGCGTTCGCCCAGCTTCCCAGCCCACCCTTGAGGATCCGCACGTCGCGGAACCCGAGCTGTCGGAGCTTGTGCGCCACCCGGGCGCTCGTGGCCTCGTCGGGTCAGGTGCAGTAGGCGACCACGGTGCGTGCCCGGTCTGCCGCGAGCTCGGCGTTACCTTTTTCGAGCGCCTCCATCGGGACGTGGAGCGAGTTCCGGATCTTGACCGGGCTCCGGTCGTAGGTCGCCCCGTCCCGCACGTCGAGGAGGACGGGCTTCTCCGGCGCGGTCTCCAGCAAGCGCACCACCTCGGACGGGCGGATGCGGTAGCGGTTGCGCTGCCAGCGCCGCCACGCCAGCACGCCCCAGGCCCCGAGGCTCAGCACCGTGATCGCGCCCGCGACCGCGGCCCACGGGAACGGCCGCGGCGGAGGGTGCTTGGCCTCGGCGCTGAGCCGGCGCACGTCGGGCAGCTCGGGCAGGAGGCGGTTCGCCTCGGCGAACCGGCGTTCCGCCCTGGAGTAGTTGCCCGCGAAGTAGTCGCGCAGGCCGGCGTGCCACGCGGCGTTGAAGCGACTGGGCTCGTCGAGCGGCGCCGCCGTGCCCTTGAGGAAGTCGCGCACGGCCGCCGAGGGGATGACGAAGTTGAAGCCCTGCACGATGTTGCCGTCGCCGCCCGAGAGCGAGACGAACGTGAGCACCCCGAGCACCTCGCCACGCGAGGTGACCACGGGCCCGCCGCTCGCGCCCCAGGCCGCCGGCGCGTCCGTCTGGATCACGGGGTGGTTGGCCACGTCCTGCTTGAAGCCCGAGATCGCGCCGCTGGTCACGGAGGCCTCGGCCTTGGCCGAGGCGTTGAGGAGTTCGTGGCTCAGGACGACGCCGGGGAAGCCGAGGATGTGGATCTTGTCGCCGAGCTGGGCCCCGGAGGAGTCGGCGAGGGGCAGGGTCGGCATGTCGGCGGCGTCGAGCTTGAGGAGCGCCAGGTCGCGGCCGGACATCGCCTCGCCGACGAGCGGGGGGCTGTACTTGGCGATCTTCGCCGGAAGCCGGGTGCCGTTCGAGAGGATGACGTAGAGCGAGGGCTCGAGCTTGACGCGGGCGCGGGCGACCGCGGCGGCGAGCGCGCCCGAGGCGAGGTCGCCGCAGGCCTGGCGCACGCCCCGCTCCGCCTGCAGGTGCTTGACCGCCTCGGTCGGCTGGTGGGCGGGCGAGACCACGTGCGCGTTCGTGATCATGAAGCCGCTCGGGCTGACGAACCAGCCGGTGCCGGTCTCGCGGAACGGCGGCGGCGCCACGGTGACCTCGACGCCCTGGGTGCAGCGCACGCGCACCTGGGACCCGACCTCGGCGACGACGAGCGCGACGGCCGGCTTGGCGCGGAGCAGCGCTTCCTGGACGGAGATCTCGGCGGCGAAGGCGGAGGCGGGAAGCAGGGCGAGCGAGAGCAGCGCCGGCCACCTACCCATCTGGCGGAATGGTATACCTTCGCGCGCGGGGAGAGAAAAAAGAAGGCTCCAGGGGAGGGCCCCTGGAGCCTTCGTCGGCTGCAGTGGAGTTGCTACTTCAGCGTCGCCATGGCGGCCTCGGCCTTCGCCTTCGCCGTCGTCATGTCGCCCGCCTTGCACGCGGCCTCAGCCTCGCGGACCAGCTTCCACGCGTTGCCGGTCGTCTTGGCGCCGGCGAGCGAGCGAGGAGCCTGCACATCCTGACCGCGAGGAGCCTGCACGTCCTGACCACGCGGGGCCTGCACATCCTGACCACGCGGCGCCTGCACGTCCTGCTTGCCACGCGGGGCCTGGACATCCTGACCGCGCGGGGCCTGCACATCCTGCTTGCCACGCGGCGCCTGGACATCCTGACCACGCGGCGCCTGCACGTCCTGCTTGCCACGCGGGGCCTGGACATCCTGACCACGCGGCGCCTGCACGTCCTGCTTGCCACGCGGGGCCTGGACATCCTGACCGCGCGGGGCCTGCACATCCTGCTTGCCACGCGGAGCCTGCACGTCCTGACCGCGCGGGGCCTGGACATCCTGACCACGTGGCGCCTGCACGTCCTGGCGCGCGCCCGCTAGCGAACGCGGGGCCTGCACATCCTGACCACGCGGGGCCTGCACATCCTGCTTGCCACGCGGGGCCTGCACGTCCTGACCACGCGGGGCCTGCACGTCCTGACCACGCGGCGCCTGCACGTCCTGACGAGCACCGGCGAGCGACCGCGGCGCCTGGATGTCCTGGCTACGCGGGGCCTGCACGTCCTGGCGCGCCCCGGCGAGCGAGCGCGGGGCCTGGACGTCCTGGCTCTTGGCGATCTTGCTGATCATCGCTTTGGCCTGGGCGACCTCAGGCGGGCACGGCGACTGGGCGTCGGCCATGGGCGTCATCGCGCCCAGGAACGCCACGCTCATGATGGCTGCGAGAACCTTCTTCATCAGTGTCCCCCGTTTGTCTGCGCTGGTTGCGGCCTCGGTACTCCCATTCCCTCCCACGTTCCTTCCCCACGTTCCATTCCGCATGACAGGGGATAAAGCAAGGCCAGTGCCACAGGCGAATCACGCCGATGATTTCCCTAATAACAAGGACTTACGTCAATGTTTAGCTATCAACCATTGGCGTTGTGCCCGGGCTCTCGGGAGGGGGAAGTGCGGCATTCTGCCCTGCCGACTCCCAAAGCGCGGCGCCGGCCAACCCCTATGGTAGGCTGGCTCATATCATGGTCCGTCCGGCGCCCGTGGCGCCCCTGCTGGCGCTCGCATTCCTCCTGACCGCGTGCGGGGTGACGCGGCCGACCCCCGCCCCCACGACGACGGCCCTCGGGCCGGTCGAGCGCATCCTGGCCAACGGCGTCCGGGTCGTGGTCCAGGAGTTCCGGGCCAGCGAGGTCGTCGCCCTGCAGCTGTGGGTGCGCGCGGGTGGGCGCGACGAGGCGGCCTCGGAGCTCGGCCTGGCCCACTACCTCGAGCACATGCTCTTCAAGGGCACCACCACGCGGCCGCGCGGCTTCGTCGAGCGGGACGTCGAGGCCGCGGGCGGCCGGATCAACGCGGGGACCTCACTCGACTTCACGTACTACCACGTCGTGCTGCCGGCCGCGCGCGCGCGCGACGCGATCGAGATGCTGGCCGACGTCGCGGTCAATTCCTCGCTCGACCCCCGCGAGCTCGAGCTCGAGAAGAAGGTCGTGCTGGAGGAGATGCGCCTCGGCGAGGACAGCCCGCGCCGGCGCCTCGTGCGCCAGCTCTACGAGCGGCTCTTCGACGGCCACCCGTACGGGCGGCCGGTGCTCGGGACGCCGGAGCTGGTGCGCGGGCTCGCGCGCGAGACCTTGCGGAGCTTCTACCGCCGCCACTACGTACCCGAGGCGTTCACGCTCGTCGTCGTGGGGCCGGTCACGCCGGGCGAGGTGCTCGCCGCGGCGGAGGGGACGCTCGGGCGTCTGCCCCGGGGCGGCGTCTCGCGCCTGCCCGCGCCGCCGCCGCCGCCGCTCGTCCCGGTGCGCCTGGACACGGAGCGGCCCGGGAGCCAGGCCCATCTGGCCCTCGGCTGGCTGGCGCCGCGCCTGGACAGCGCCGAGACGCCGGTCGTGGACCTGCTCGCGGCCATCCTCGGCCAGTCGCGCTCGGCGCGGCTCGTCCAGGCGTTGCGCGAGCGCGAGCCGGTCGTGAGCTCGATCAGCGCCGGGTACTCCGCCCTCGAGGCGGCCGGCGTCGTGACGGTGACGGCCCAGCTCGAGCCCGCCAACCTCGGGCGCGCCGAGGCCGGCATCCTCGCCGAGATCGGGCGGCTGCGCTCCGCCGGCGTCACGCCGGAGGAGCTCCGGCGCGCCGTGACGGCGGCCGAGGCGCGCCACGCGTTCTCGCTCGAGACCGCGGAGGGCCGCGCGTTCGGCTATGGCCGGGCCGAGACGATCTGGCGGCTCGAGGAGGAGCTGGCCTACATCGACCGGGTGCGCTCGGTCACGGCCGAACAGGTGCGCCAGGCGGCGCGCCGCTACCTCGACCCGGAGCGGTACGTGCGGCTCGCGTTCGTGCCGCGCCCGCGATGAGCCCGGCGGGCCGGCTCGTCCTCCCGAACGGCCTGAGGGTGCTCGTCCGCGAGAGCGCGAGCGCGCCCGTCGTCGCCGTCTCGCTCCAGGTGCGGGGCGGCTCCCACTTCGAGACGGCCGAGACGGCCGGCGTCACGAACTTTCTCCAGCGGGTCCTGCTCCGCGGCACGACGAAGCGCTCGGCGGTGCGGCTCGCCGAGGCCGCCGAGGACATCGGCGGTCGGCTCGACGCCGCCGGCGAGGTGGAGTCGGCCGAGGTGCGGGGCGAGGCGCTCGCACGGCACTGGGAGGCGCTGCTCGCGCTCGTCGCGGAGGTCGCGCTGGCGCCGGCGTTTCCGTCCGAGGAGATCGAGAAGGAGCGCCGCCTGCTGCTGAGCCAGCTCCGCACGCGCGCCGACAACCCGTTCCCCGCGGGCTTCGACGCGCTGGTCCGCGAGCTCTACGGGCCGCACCCCTACGCGTGGCCGAGCCTCGGCAGGCGGGCGAGCCTCGAGCGGCTCGGGCGGGAGGCCCTCGTGGGGCGCTACCGTGAGTTGTACCGGCCCGATCGGATGGTGCTCGCGGTGAGCGGCCAGGTCGCGCGCGCGCGCGTGGTCAAGGCGGCCGAG
>Ga0209341_10000563_pt1 | contig 38436 bp, 34 predicted proteins | sample RifCSP13_2_FD_184020 | JGI IMG/M metagenome (GOLD analysis project Ga0209341, IMG submission 184020) | Soil microbial communities from Rifle, Colorado - Rifle CSP2_sed 13_2 (SPAdes) (version 2) | ecosystem: Environmental > Terrestrial > Deep subsurface > Rock core/Sediment | place: Rifle...
GCAAACGAATGCCGACCCTCGCCGCGGCATCGGCCACGAGAAGGTCCTCACGAAGATCAGGGTCGACGACGCCGCCGTCGAGCTCGTCCGGGCCCAGGGCTTCGAGCTCGACGACGTGCCGCCCGAGGGAACGTGGATCAAGCTCGCCCTGACCGGCAACATGTCGACCGGCGGGACGTCGATCGACCGGACCCTCGAGGCCCACCCCGACAACGTCGAGATCGCCGAGATGGCGGCCCGCGTCGTCGGCCTCGACGTCGCCGGCATCGACTTCATCTGCCCCGACATCACCGTCCCGGTCCGGGAGACCGGCGGCGCGATCGTGGAGGTCAATGCCGCGCCCGGCTTCCGGATGCACACCCACCCGACCGAGGGCGAGCCCCAGTACGTCGCTCGGCCGGTCATCGACCTGCTCTTCCCGCCCGGCGCGCCGTCCCGGATCCCGATCATCGGCGTCACCGGGACGAATGGCAAGACGACGACCGTCAGGATGATCGCCCACATCCTGAAGCTCATGGGCCGGCGCGTCGGGATGACCTCGACCGACGGCATCGTCGTCGACGGCCGAATGATCAAGCGGGGCGACATGTCCGGCCCCAAGTCGGCCCGGATGATCCTCCAGAACCCGACCGTGGACACGGCGGTCTTCGAGGTCGCCCGGGGTGGGATCCTCCGGGAGGGTCTCGGCTACGACCGCAACGACGTGGCGGTCGTGACGAACGTCAGCGGCGACCACCTCGGTCTCGGGGGCATCGACACCCTCCGCCAGCTGGCCGACGTCAAGGCCGTCCTCGTCGAGGCGGTGCCCCGGACCGGGACGGCGGTCCTCAACGCCGACGACCCGAACGTCGCCCGGATGGGCGCCGCCTGCGACGGCGCGGTCATCTACTTCTCGATGCAGACCGAGAAGGGCGAGCCCGGCTTCGACAAGGTGGACGGGCACTGCGGCCGGGGCGGCGCGGCGTTTGTCCTCCGCCACACGCCAGAGGGCGACCAGATCGTCCTCCGCCACGGCCCCCGGACGATGCCGGTCCTGTACACCCACCTCATCCCGGCGACGTTCGGCGGCAAGGCCCGGATGAACGTTGCCAACGCCCTGGGCGCCGCCGCGGCTGGCTGGGCCGCCGGGGCCCATCTTCACGACATCCGGCAGGGCCTCCGGACGTTCACGACGTCGTTCTTCCAGGCGCCCGGCCGCCTCAACCTCGTCGAGGTCGGCGGCGTTCGGGTCGTCATCGACTACTGCCACAACGTCGACGGGATGCGGGCCCTGTCCGACTTCGTGAACCGGATGATGGTGGAGAACGGGACCCGCGACGGCCGGGCGATCGGGGTCATCGGCGTCCCCGGGGATCGTCGCGACGAGGACATGCGCGACTACGGCGCGCTGGCGGCGACCGCCTTCGACGAGATCATCGTCCGCGAGGATCGCAACCGCCGCGGGCGGGCACCCGCCGAGACCGCGGCCCACGTCCTGGCGGGCATCCGGGGCGCCCGGGTGAACGGGTCCCGGACGACCCGCTCGGACAAGATCCTCGACGAGATGTCTGCCGTGCGGGCCGCGCTCCGGCGGGCCAACCCGGGCGATCTCCTGGTCATGTGCGTCGACGACGCGATCGGGGTCTACAAGGAGACGATGGCCGCGGCCGGCCACGGCCTCGGGACGACCGCCTTCGCAGACCCGGGTGAGCTCGAGGCGCCGGAGGGTTAGCGAGCGGCGGGCCGGCGGCCCCCGCGTTCAGCGGCCGATGTTGAGGTTCGCGCTGACGACCCGGACGATGCCGTAGATCTCGATGGCCGCGATGACCACGAGCGCGATGCCGATCGCCATCTCCACGAGTTGGGCCCTCCACTCCTCGTCGCCGGCGGCCCGGCGCGTGACGGTGATGATGAACCGCGGCCGGGCCGCTCGCAACGCCGATCCGTGAGGGTCGCAGTCGCCGACGAGCGCGACCACCACGCAGATCAGCGCCGCCGCGGGCGCTCCTCGAGGCGCGGCGCGAGGCTGACGAGCTCGGCGGGCGTCTCGACCGGCCGGAACCCGAGGTCCGCCAGGAGGGCGAAGACACCCGGCCGGTCCTCGTGGCAGAGGAGCACGACGACGCGGGCCTGCTCGGGCCGGGCCCCTCCCGCGGCGGTCCCGGCGCCGTTGAGCTCCGCCCGGAGGGCCGCGGCCTCGGATTCGTAGACCGGGATGTCGTCCTTCCAGCCGGCGGCCCGCGCGCCGGCCCGCAGCTCGCCGATGACCGCCTCGCGGGACCGGCCCCGGAGATAGCCGAGGGTCTCCTTGATCGCGACCCGCTGGGCCCGCGACGCCGCGATGGCGCCCATTCCCCGAAGGGTGTCGTCGGGACGGTCACCGGCCGTGCCGATGATGATCGTGATTGGCGAGACCCGGCCACCGGCGCCGGCGGCGATGCCCTCCGCAACGTCGAGCAGGGCCGCGACGCCCGCCTCGTTGTGGGCGAAATCGACGATGGCAACCCGCGAGCCGTTCCGGAAGATGTTCAGGCGGCCGGGCGATTCGGCCGAGACCGGCCGGAAGTCGACGAGGCCGGCGGCGACCTCATCGATGGTGGCCCCGAGGGCCCGGGCTCCGGCGGAAGCCGCCAGCGCGTTGGCCACGTTGTGACGGGCCAGGCCGGCCAGGCTGATCGGGACGTCCCGGACCGGCGCGAGCGGCGTCCAGCGCGGGCCCTCCGCCTCGCCGAGCTCGCCGCGGCGAACGAGGTAGGCGCGGCCGCCGGCGGCGAGATGCCGCCGGACGAGGCTCGATCCGTCGCCCTCGAGGCTGAAGAAGGCGACCCGCGCGCGGACAGACCTCGCGACGGCGGCCACGAACGGGTCATCGGCGTTGAGGATGACCCAGCCGTCGGGCTTCGTGATCCGGCAGACAGTCGCCTTGACCTCGGCCAGCTCGGGCAGCGTGTGAATCCCCTGGAGGTCGAGATGGTCCGAGGTGACGTTCGTAAGAATGCTGGCGTCGTTCGATTCGTAGCCCACGCCCCGGAGCACGATCCCGCCCCGCGCGGTCTCGAGGACGGCGACGTCGATATCCGATCGCCGGAGGATCTCCTGGGCGCCGCCCGGGCCGGTCCAGTCGCCCGGCTCCACCATCCGCTCGTCGACGAGGATCCCGTCCGAGGTCGTCGTCCCGACCCGCCGCCCCGCCCGCAGGAGGATCCGGGTGATGAGCCGTGTCGTCGTCGACTTGCCGTTCGTACCCGAGATCGAGACGATCGGGATTCGCCGGTCCGCGTCCCGGACCCACGGCGGCGGCGAGGTTGAGGCCCGCTGGATCCGCTCGACCCAGGAAGCGAGGAGCCGCTCCTGCGCGCCCGTCAGGTGGGCCCGCCGGGCGGGGGTCGCGGACCGGTCGGCGAGCGCGACCGCCGCCTCGGCGATGAGCCGGGCCCGTTCCGCACCCAGCCACGGCCAGGTCGCGATCCAGTGGCCCGGGTCGGACGAGCGATGGACGCGGATCCCGCCGGCGCCCTCGCCGTGCTCGCGACGAAACCGGGCCGCCCAACCCGTGAGCGTGCCGACCTGTTCGGGCCAGTCGCGTCGCGGGACGGCCGCCCCCAGCCGGACCAGCGAGTGGGGGGCGGGGATCCGCGACCCGTACCAGCTCCGCCGCCGCCCGATCGCGACCTCGACCTTGACCACCGGCTCGGGCCGGTAGACGTTGGGACCGTCGAGGAGGCGGATCTCGATGAGACGCACGATCCCGGGAGGATAGCAACGGGTCGTCGGCGTCGACCGCCCGCTGTCGCGTCGACCGACCGTTCCGCGGCCGCTCTACACTCCCGCCGTGGACACGATGACCGCGCCGGGGACTGGCGTCAGCGCCGACGAGCTGGGCCGCCTCGATGCCACCGTCAGGGCCGGCCTGCCGGCGTTCCTCGAGGCCCTCGAGCGACTCTGCGGCATCGATTGCGGGAGCTACTCCCCGGCCGGCGTGAACGAGGTCGCCGACTGGGTCGCCGGCGCGTTCTCGGACCTCGGCGGCGAGGTCGAGCGCCGGCCCGACCCGGCCGGCCGCTACGGCGACACGGTCATCGGAACGTTCCGGGGGCGCGAGGGCGCCGGCCCGCGGCTCCTCCTCATCGGCCACATGGACACCGTCTTTCCCGACGGCACGGCCGCCGAGCGGCCCTTCCGGATCGAGGATGGCATCGCCCGCGGGCCGGGCGTGACCGACATGAAGTCCGGTCTCATCGCCGGCATCCACGCCCTCGCCGCGCTTCGCGAGCTCGGCGACGGCTCGTGGGCCGCCCTGCCGTTCGAGCGGATCACGTACGTGGCCAACCCGGACGAGGAGATCGGCTCGCCGAGCTCGACGCCCCACATCCGGGCCCTCGCCCCGGAAGCCGACGCCTGCTTCGTCCTCGAGTGCGCCCGGGCGAACGGCGACTTCGTGTCCTCGCGGAAGGGGATCGCCGACCTGCGGCTCACGGTCCATGGCCGGGCTGCGCACGCCGGCGTCGAGCCCGAGAGGGGTCGCAACACGATCCTGGCCGGCGCCCGGATCGTCGAGCGGGTCCACGCCCTCAACGACCGCTGGCCGGGCGTGACGGCCAACGTCGGGGTCTTCCAGTCGGGGACCCGCCCCAACGTCGTCCCCGACCTGGCCAGCCTGGAGGTCGACGTCCGGGGCGTGACCCGGGCCGAGCTCGAGGCGGCCATTGCCGCGATCCACGCGATCGCCGCCGAGCCCGGCGTGCCCGACGTGACCGTGGAGATCGGGCAGATGGCGGGCTGGCTGCCGATGGAGAAGCTCGAGCGCTCCGGCCGCCTCGCCGATCACGTCATCGCGCTGGCGACACGCCTCGGTTTCTCGACGCTGGACGTCGCAACGGGTGGCGCGTCCGACGCGAACACGACCTCGGGCATGGGCGTGCCCTCGATCGACGGGCTGGGCCCGATCGGCGGGCGGGATCACTCGCCGGACGAGTACCTTGAGGTCGATTCGATCGTCCCGCGGACGACGCTGCTCGCGGCGCTGCTGCTGGCGACCGGCCGGGACCCGGTCGTCGCCGGCTGGCGGGACGAGCGGCCCGGGTGAGGCGGCCGCGGTGACCCGCCGGCGGATCAGCTCGGGCGCGCCGTGGGAGGCGCCCTACGGCTACAGCCGGGCGATCGTCGAGGGCGACCGCTGCTGGGTCTCTGGAACCGCCGATCCTTCCGGTGGGCACCTCGGCGACCCGGCCGGCCAGGCTCGGGCCGCGTTCGCGATCATCGGCCAGGCCCTGGCCGAGGCCGGCTTCTCGTTCGAGGACGTCGTCCGGACGCGGACGTACATCACCGACGGGGCCTTCGCCCCCGAGGTGATGGCGGTCCATGGCGAGATCTTCGGCTCGATCCGGCCCGCCGCGACGCTCGTCGTCGTCGCGGCGCTCATTGAGCCTGGGCTGCTCGTCGAGTTCGAGGTCGACGCCGTCCGAGGTTGATCCGCACGCTCGGATGACCGGATTCCGCGGTCAAAGCGGCGTTCGTTCTCGTCATGACCGTCGCCGTAATGGGAAAGGCGTGGTCCGGGGCCGCGCGGATCACCCTCGGCGGCGCTCGTTCATCCACAGCCCCAGGCCGACCAGGCCAGCCGTCGCGACTCCCGCCGCCCACGAGACCCAGGCGTCGCAGGGCACGACGTAGCCGAACATCGAGTAGCACGTCGGTGGCTGCGCGCTGTTTCCGCTCCCGGGGAACAGAAGCAGGAGCACAGCGAGTCCGACGACAAGAGCAACGATGATGGTTCTTCGATTCGGCCGGGCCGCCTGCTTTGTCGTCTGCTCCATCGGAGTCCCTCCTTCCATCACGGCAGTTCCGATCATCGGGTCCCAAACGGGGTCACGCAAGAGCCGGACGTCTCCTGGTCGCCTTCAGTTGCGTCGTCAGGGCTGCACGGAGCTTCGCGCCCCCTTGAGACCGTACCCCCGGAAGCATCCGGAGCGGTCACGTGAAGGAACGAGCGGTCAGGCGAAGCCCGCCGCCCGGGCGAGGGCCGCGATGAGGGCCGCCACGACCGTGCCGACGAGGAGGCCCCGCCGCGCGACCATCAAGCCGACGCAGGCGCTGACGGCCAGCCACTCGATGCCGACGTGGAACGACGGGTTGCGCTCGGCATCGATCACGACGAAGACGTTGACCGCGGCGAGCGTGGCCAGGATCGCCGGCCCCACGAGCTCCAGGTAGGCGCGGGCCCTGGCCGGCAGGTGGTCGATGCCCGGGACGAGCATCGGCAGGCCTCGCGATGGCCAGGTCGCCGCGCCCATCAGGACGGCGAGGAGGACGAGCTCCGTGCTCATCGCGGATCGCGATCCTGGCTCGGGACGTCGAGGGTCAAGGCCAGGTCGATCGACGCCTCCCGGCGGTGCTCGTCCCGGCCTGGCGGCGTCAGGAGGCCGAGCAGCGGCCCGAGCAGGCCGCCGGCCATGATCCCGGCGGCCGGGTCCCAGGCCAGTCCGACCGCGACCCCGATGACCGCGCCCGAGATGGCGGCGACGAGCTCCCGCCGTCCCGTCACGAACCCGACCGCGAGCCCGGCCATGGCCGCCGGAAAGATGACGTCGAGGCCGAACCGGCCCGGGTCCGGGATCTGGCCACCGATGAGCACGCCCGCCAGCGTCGCGAGGTTCCAGGGGATGAAGGTCGTGACGATCGCGGCCCACCAGTAGCCCCACAGGTCCGCCCGGCCGATCCGCCGGAAGTGGGCGATCGAGAGGGCGAAGGCCTCGTCGGTGAGGAGGTGAGCGAGGACCGCCCTGATCGGCCGCGGCACCTCGGCCAGGTACGGCGCGAGGGCCGCCGAGTAGAGGACGTGGCGGGCATTCAGGAAGGCCGTCAGGACGACGACGCCAAGCCACGAGAAGCCACCGAGGACGTAGCCGACCGCCGCGAACTGGGCCGCCCCGGCGAAGACGATGACGCTCATCGCACTGGCCTCGATCGGGGAGAAGCCCGCGCCGCGGGCCGCAAGGCCGTAGACGAGCCCGAAGCCGCCGGCCGTGGCGATGATCCCGAGCCCGTCGAGGACGAGCCGTCGCCGCGAGGCGCCGACGGGATCGGGCGCGACGCCGGCGGTCATCGAGAGCCCTCCGTGCGGCCCTCCATCCGGGCTCGACGTAACCGATGATACGATGTCAATCGGTTACCAGCATCGGACGCAGCCGGCCTGCGGGCTGTCAACGGATCAGCGCAGGAAGGTCTTCGCGCACGTTCCGTCGCAGACGACGAACAGGGCATGGAGGTCCCGGGCATAGCCGGCCACGTGGAGGAGCCCGGGACAACCCGCGGTCGGGCACTTCCAGACCCACCAGCGCTCGTTGGCGTCCAGCGGCGTCGTCTCCGTGGCGAGCTTCCCGGTCAGGTCTTCGCGCGCCTTCTCGAGCGCGGCGATCGACTTCGCCCGGTCGGCCTCGGATTCGCTGGTGTAGGGGTAGCTCTGGCCGACGTTCGAGGTCACCGATGCCTCCGGGCGGTCGAGGAGGGGAGACCGGTGGCGGCGGTCGTGTGAGCGCAGCCGCGCCACCGGCGACCGGGAGTATCGCACACGCTGTCCAGCGGCTCGGCCGGGGTCCGCGTCGTCGCCTCCGCGCCCTCGCTCACGCACGTTCGAGTGCGCCCGCTATCGCGAGGTCCGTGTCGCAGGCGTGGCGAGGTTCCGGCGAAACGTGATCGCGTTGTCGGGCCGTATGGACGTCAGTCGCGGGGGAGGGCCTCGGGGGCCGACCCCGCGCGGGCGGCGCCCGCGCTCGCGGCCGTCACACACGCGATCGCCAGCAGCTGCAGGGGCGTGAGCCACTCGCTGAGCAGGAACGCGGCGACGAGGGCGGCGGCGGCCGGCTCCAGGCTCATCAGGATGCCGAACACCCGGGCCGGCAGGGTGCGCAGCGCCACCATCTCGAGGCTGTAGGGGACCACCGAGCTCAGCAGGCCGACCAGCGCCCCCAACACCAGCAGACGAGGTTCGAGCAGCAGCTCGCCGGCCGCCACCACCGCGAACGGCGCGATCGCCAGCGTGGCGATCGTGCTGGCGACGGCAAGCCCCTCGACGCCGGCCCAGCGGCGCCCGGTGGCCGCGGTCGAGACGATGTACAGCGCCCAGCAGCCGCCGGCGAGCAGCGCCAGACCGAACCCGACGGGGTCGACCCTGGTGGGGCCGACGCCGAACAGCGTGATGCCGAGGGCGGCCAGGGCTACCCAAACGAAATCGCGCGGTCTCCGGCTGCCGACCGCGGCCACGAACAGCGGGCCCCAGAACTCGATGGTGACCGCCCCGCCGAGCGGGATGCGGGCGAACGACTCGTAGAACGCCCAGTTCATCGCGCCGAGCGCGAACCCCAGGACCAGCACCGGCCGCCAGTCGGTGACCGTCCGCCCGCGCAGCCGCGGCCGGACAACGGCGAGCAGGATCATGGAGCTGGTGACCAGGCGGAGGAACACCATCCCCAGCGGCGGAATCTCGCCGAACTGGCCCTTGGCGACCACCGCCCCAAACTGCACGGAAAGGATGCCGGCCAGGACGAGCCATACCGGAGAGAGGCGGGGCGTGGACACGCCGTTCACTCCAGGAGCCGTGCTCCGGCCCGCGATCGATGTTCGGACGGGGTCGGCGAGAATTCGTGACCTGGCCGCCTGGCCAACGATTTCATCGTGGTCATGCACGGAGCATGCGTCGTGGGTCGAGCGCGACCGCAAGGCCAAGCGCATGGATGGCGGAGCTCGCGAGGCGTGCTGTCACCACACCGCGGGGAGGCCGGCGCTCCTGGGATCGGTGGCCGCGGTGACTGAGCCGGCGTCGGCCGCGGGGCCGCCATCGATGAGCTCGATCGCGTGCTCGTGGCCGAGCTCGGCGTCGAACGGCGCGAGCTGTCGAACGTCGTGGCCCATCGCAGCGAGCGCATCGACCAGGCCGGGCCGGACTCGGGGCTCGATCCGGACGACGTTGGGCGGCACGAAGTGCCGCTCGGCCTCCACCGCCCAGCGAGGCATCGAGACCGCGGTCCGGACATCGAGGCCGCCATCGACGAGCGCGCTTACAAGCTGGGCGTGGACCTGGGGCTGGACGTCGCCGCCCATCGAGCCGGCGACCACCCAGGGCCGATTCGGCTCGCGGAAGAGCATCCCGGGCAGGAGCGTGTGGAGCGTTCGCTTCCGCGGCGCGAGGACGTTGGGGTGGTCGGGGTCGAGCGAGAAGTACGAGCCCCGGTTGTGGTAGTGGATGCCGGTCTCGGGGTCGACGACGCCGCTCCCGAAGCCGAAGTAGTCCGATTCGATGAGGCTGACCGCGTTGCCCTCGGCATCGACGACGCCGAGGTAGACGGTCCCGCCGCCGGAAGGGTTCGTCGCCGGGGCCGGCCGGGAGGCTCGATCGGGGTCGATCCGCGCCGCGAGGTCGGCCGCGTAGCCCTTGTCGAGCAGCCGCGCGACCGGGATGTCCCGGAACTCCGGGTCGGTCAGGTGGGCGTCGCGGTCGGCCATCGCGAGCTTCGCGGCTTCGATCGCCCGGTGGATCCAGCGGGTATCGCTCACGGCCCGGCCGTGCCCGTCGACATCGGCCCCGAACAGGCCCTCGGGCGGCGGTCCGGCGGCCTCGATGACGTTGAGCAGCTCGAGAGCAACGATCCCCGACGAGTTCGGCGGATGGCTCGTCACGATGACATCGCGATAGGTCGTCGAGATCGGGTCCGTCCAGGTCGAGGCATGGTCGCGGAAGTCGGCGGCCGCGAAGGAGCCGCCCGCGGCGGCGAGGAACCGCGCCTGCCGCTCGCCGAGATCGCCGTCGTAGAAGGTGTCGAAGCCTTCCGTGGCAAGGCGCTCCAGGGTCGCGGCAAGCGCGGGCAGCCGGACGATCTCACCGGGACGCCATGGCCGGCCGACCGCCCGGAAGTGTCGTCCGAACGCCGCGTCCGGGCCCATCGCCTCGGCGATGATCGGCAGGATCCGCTCGACCGCGGCGACGAACCCGTCCCAGGCCGGGAAGCCGCCGTGCGCGAGCTCGATGGCCGGGGCGAGGATGGCATCCCGTGGCAGCCGCCCGAAGCAGGCGTGGGCGTCGCCCCAGGATCGAACGGCGCCGGGGATCGTCACCGTCAGCGGGCCCCTCATGGGCAGTGTCTCGAGCCCACGTGCCCGCAGCGCCCCGGGATCGGCACCCACAGGGGCGCGCCCGGAGCCGTTGAGCGCCAGTTGCCGCCGCGACGCCGCGTCCCATATCAGCCAGAACGCATCGCCGCCGATCCCGCAGGAGCTCGGCATCACGACGGCCAGGACCGCGTTCGTCGCGATCGCCGCATCGACGGCGTGACCACCGCCACGGAGCACGGCCAGGCCCGCCGCCGTCGCGAGGTAATGCGGCGCGACGACCGCACCACGTCGACCGCGGGCCGGCGGGACGGGCACGAACGGCCCCCCGCCGTCCTCGGTCATGCCGGCTCGTCGCCGAGGACGGAGGGCACGCCCGGCCCGAGGTGATGCTCCATCCCGCGGAGGCGCGACAGGGGGACCAGCGCGACAAGGAGGAGCGCACCCGTGGCCAGGAGCAGCCCGTCCATGCCCTGGGCATCGGCCACTAGCCCGCCGATGAGGCTGCCCCCGATCTGGCCGACGGCCAGGAAGACGGAGTACAGGCCCATGATCGCGCCCCGGTCACCCGGGAAGCGCTCGCTGACGTCGGCCAGCAGGCCGACAGCGGCCGGAGTGGCGCCCGCGAGGAGGAAGAGGCCTGCCGCGAAGACGATTCCCGCGCCGCCGATCAGCAGGCTGTGGCCGGTTGACGCCCCCGCCTGAAACGCGCCGTGGTTCACGACGAGCCCCGCCGCCACCAGGCCGACGCCGCCGAGGACTCCGAACGTGATGATCGTCGTTCTCCGGAACCGGTCGAACCGATCGCCCCACCAGATGATCCCGGCCCCGAAGACGATCGCGATCGCAATCGCCCCGAGGGTGATCTCGTTGGCCGAGAAGCCGCGGAGCAACCACTGGTCGGGGAACTCGGGGTTCGCCTTCGCGAGCTGGAACAGGGACTGGCTGAACCACAGCCCGATCGAGGCGTTGACCGCGATCCAGGTCGGGGCGAGGAGGAGGACATGGGAGTGCCCCACGAGCGAGAGGTAGCGGCCGAGGCTCGTGTGCCGGGCGGCCAGGGCTTCCCGCTCGCCCGTCGGGTCGGCCACGACGAAGCGGTAGATGAGGAACGAGCCGCCGTAGAAGAGGGCGTTGAGGAGGAAGGCGTTCGGGCCGAGGATCTCGAAGAGCTTCGGGGCGGCGATGAACCCCGCCCCGAGCCCGGCCAGCGTCGCGCCCTCGAAACGGGCCGCGGCCTTGCCCCGGAGGACCTCGTTGCGGGCCGTGACGAGGGCGATGTAGCCGAGGATCGAGGGCACCGACGCCGCCGTGCTGGCGCCCTCGAGGATCCGCGTCCCGCCCAGGACGACGACGTTCGAGGTCAGGGCCGTCATCACGACGGCGATCGCCCCGAAGGCGGGGCCATAGAGCATGACCCGGTGGTGGCCGAGTCGGTCGGCCAGGATCCCGAAGAGCGGCGAGAGCGTCAGCTCCGCGAGGTAGAAGAGGGCCGCCAGGAGGCCGACGACCTTGGCGTCGATGCCCGACTGGCCGGCGTCGGCGAGATCGGCCAGGTAGAACGCCAGCATCGCGCCCGTGAGGCCGGTGCTGAAGCGCAGCGTGAACGTGCCGAACAGCACGGCCCGGAGGGAGCGATCCATCGCCGGGAAGGGTACCGGACCGGAGCCCCGGGCCCGTATCATCGGCCGGAGGAGTGGAGGCGCCCGACGTGCCCGGCACGACGCCTCCGAGGAGGAGTCCCGTGAGCCACGTCGCCATCGTCACCGACTCGGCGTCCGACCTGGCCCCCGCCCGGGCCGCCGAGCTCGGCATCTCCGTCGTGCCCCTCGAGGTGACCTTCGGCAGCCAGTCGTACAAGGCCGGGGTCGACCTCTCGACCGAGGACTTCTGGGCCCGGATGACCGCGCCCGACGCACCCTTCCCGAAGACCGCGGCCTCGGCGCCGGGCGACTTCAAGGCGGCCTACGACGCGGCCTTCGAGGCGGGTGCCGACGCGATCGTCTCGATCCACGTGGCGGGGACGCTGTCGGGCACGATCAAGAGCGCCGAGATCGCGAAGGGCATGCTGCCCGACCGCGAGATCCTCATCGTCGATTCGATGGGGGCCTCGATGGGCGAGGGCCTCCTCGCCGAGCTCGCCGTGGGGATGGCCGCCATGGGCGTCGGCGCTGCCGAGATCGCGCGCGTCTGCGAGGAGCGCCGCGAGGACATCGCGATGATCGTGGCCCTCGACACGCTCGAGTACCTGAAGCGCGGTGGGCGGATCAGCGGCGCCCAGGCCGCGATCGGGACCCTCCTCTCGCTGAAGCCGATCATCGACGTCAAGGACGGCAAGGTCGAGACCGCCGACAAGGTCCGGACCCGCGGCAAGGCCCGCGAACGGGTCATCGAGATGGTCTGCGTCCGGCCTGTGGAGCGCCTCTCGATCCTCCACACGACGAATGCCGAGGTCGAGGCCTTCCGCGACGCGCTCCTGCCCCGGATCCCCGGCGGCATCGATCCCTCGAAGGTATCGATCGACCTCGTCGGGCCGTCCGTCGGCCCGCACCTGGGGCCCGGCTGCGTCGGGGCGGTGGCGCTCTACAAGCACGGCGGCTAGGTCAGCCGGGGGCGGTCGGGCACACGCCGAAGGGCCATTCGGCCCCCGTCAGGAAAGGTTGCGGCACGGTTGCGAACGGGATTCCGGCAGGTGTCGGTCCCGGCGGTGCCCGGCTATACTCGCCGCGTTTCCACGCGTGACGCGTCCCGCCTCGGCTCGCCGCGCCGCGCCCGTGGGGTCGTCCGGGAGACGACCCAAGGCTTCCGGGCCCGCAAGATGCCGGCCCGATCCGGAGGAACGCGCCAAGCATGACCACCGAGCCCGTTACCGCCCCCATCAACGCCTGGGCGGTCGCGCAGCAGCAGTTCGACCTCGCGGCCGAACGGCTCCACCTGGACGACGGCATGCGCCGGGTCCTGCGCGAGCCCCGCCGCGAGTTCACGGTCCACTTCCCGGTCCACATGGACGACGGCACAGTCCGGGTCTTCACCGGCTACCGCGTGCAGCACAACCTCGGCCGCGGGCCCGCCAAGGGCGGCATCCGCTACCACCAGGACGTCAGCATCGACGAGGTCAAGGCCCTCGCGATGTGGATGACCTGGAAGTGCGCCGTGGTCGGCATCCCGTACGGCGGCGGCAAGGGCGGCGTCATCGTCGACCCCAAGCAGCTCTCGATGCGCGAGCTCGAGGCGCTGACCCGGCGCTTCTTCACCGAGATCGAGGTCCTCGTCGGCCCCGAGAAGGACATCCCGGCCCCGGACGTCAACACGAACGCCCAGATCATGGCCTGGATGATGGACACCTACTCGATGCATGCCGGCTATACCGTGCCGGGCGTCGTGACGGGCAAGCCCATCAGCCTGGGTGGTTCGGAGGGTCGCAACGAGGCGACCGCCCGCGGCACCGTCTACTGCATCGTCGAGGCGGCCCGCCACCTCGGCATCGAGCTCCACAAGGCCAAGGTCGCCGTCCAGGGCTTCGGCAACGCCGGCTCGATCGCGGCCCAGCTGATGGTCGCCGAGGGCTCCACGGTCGTGGCGGTCTCCGACTCGACCGGCGGCATCCACAACCCGAACGGCCTCGACATCGCCAAGGTCATCAACTGGAAGAAGGAGCACGGCACCGTCCAGGGCTTCCCCGGCGCGACCGACGTCACCAACGCCGAGGTCCTCGAGGTCGAGTGCCAGATCCTCATCCCGGCCGCCCTCGAGAACCAGATCACCGAGCGCAACGCCGGCAACATCAAGGCCCGGCTCATCGCCGAGGCCGCCAACGGCCCCACGACGCCCGAGGCCGACCGGATCCTCTGGAAGAACTCCAAGTTCATGATCCCGGACATCCTGTGCAACGCCGGTGGCGTGACGGTCTCCTACTTCGAGTGGGTCCAGGACCTGAACCGCGACCACTGGAGCGAGCAGGTCGTCAACGAGAAGCTCAAGGAGATCATGGTCAAGGCCTTCACCTCGGTCCTGGCCATCGCTCGCCGCGACCAGATCGACATGCGCACCGCCGCCTATCTGCTGGCCGTCCAGCGGGTGGCCGACGCCATGACCATGCGCGGCCTGTACCCGTAGATCGCACTTCCCGCACCGACCATCGAGGCCCCGGGCGCGTCCGGGGCCTCGATGATTCCGAGCACCGGAAGCCACGCGAGGGAGCCGCTGCGGGCCGGTGCTACCATCCCGCCACGATGCTCGACCACGAAGAGAAGTTCCTGTTCAAGGAGGAGATCGTCCACCTCGCCAACGCGGTGGCCGAGGCCGGCACGCTCGACAACGTCGAGGACCTCCTGACCGACGTCATCACCAGCCCCCGCTTCGATTCCGAGGTCTTCACCCTCGAGCGGAGCCTCCAGGTGATGCTCGGCGCCCGGGCCGGGACGACGCTCGTGGGGCTCCTGACCGTGGCCCCCGAGGTCTTCGACGAGGTGGCCGAGGTCCGGATCCCGCCAGAGGTCCACGAGCGCCTCGTCGGCTGGCGAGCCCGCTTCGGGCTGGCGATCGACAACGCCCTGAACTACCTGAACAACCCCGACGGGATCCAGGGCCACAACTTCGCGACCCAGATCGCCCACGTGGAGGAGCGGCGGGTCCTGCAGGGCCGGCTGACCCTCGTTCGCTACAACAACGAGCCCCAATTCTTCGTGGCCGACGCGGCCGTCTTCCTCGGGCTCATCGCCGACATCATGGATCGCCTGGGACCGTATCTCGAGCCGGACGTCATCGACGCCGACACGGTCTCGCGGCTCCGCGACGGCATCCAGCTCGTCGAGCGCAAGACCTCCGCCCGCGGCTGACGCGTCGCACTCGACGTCGAGCTAGTCACGCCCGACCGATCAGCCGATGCGCCAGCTCTACCTCGCCGCCACCGGCCAGAACCGGGGCAAGACGACGACCGCGCTGGGGCTTCTGAACGGCTTCCTCGAGCGGGGGCTGCGAGCCGGGTTCATGAAGCCGGTCGGCCAGCGGACGGTCATCGACCACGGTGAGCCGGCCGACGAGGACGCTGTCCTCATGCACGAGACATTCGACCTGCCGGAGCCGTACTCGGCAATGAGCCCCATCCACATCCCACGCGGGTTCACCAAGGCCTACATCGCCGGTGAGGTCGTGGAGGATCTCGCGGCGCTCGTCGCGCGGGCCGGAGCGACCTTCGCCAGGCACGACGTCCTCCTCGTCGAGGGGACCGGGCACGCCGGGGTGGGTGCCGTCATCGGCCTGTCCAACGCGACGGTCGCGGCGCTCCTCGGCGCCCCGGCGATCATCGTCAGCGAGGGCGGCGTGGGCCGGCCCATCGACGAGATCGTGCTCAACGCGGCGCTATTCCGGGACCATGGGGTCCACGTCGCCGGGGCCATCGTCAACAAGGTCGACCTCGACGCTCAGCCAGGGATCGCCTCGGTCATCGAGCGCGGGCTGGCGCCCTACGGCATCCCCCTCCTCGGGACCCTCCCGGTCAGGCCGATCCTGTCCAACCCGACCCTGGAGATGATCCTCGAGGGCGTCCACGGCGAGCTGCTCCACCCGGGACCGGACCTCGAGCGGGTCATCGACGGCGTCGCGATCGGGGCGATGGAGCCTGGCCACATGCTGGAGCGGGTGGGGCCGGGGACGCTCGTCATCGTCCCGGGCGATCGCGAGGACGTGATCCTGACCCTGACGACAGCCCATCTCATGGGCCCGGCCGGCAGCGCCGACCCGGGCGAGTTCATCGGTGCGGGTGGGCGCACGAACGTGGCCGGCCACGAGGGCGCCGCGATCGGGCTCGTCCTGACCGGTGGCTATCGCCCGCGACAGGCCGTGATCGACGCCATCCGACGGGCGGACCTGTTCGCGACCCTCGTCCGCGAGGACACCTACTCGGTCGCGTCGGAGGTCCACGACCTCCTCGTCAAGACGCATCCCGCCGACATCGAGAAGATCGAGGAAATCAAGCGCCTCGTGGCCGAGAACCTCGATGTCGACCGGATCCTGGCGGTCGCCACGGAGGCGCCTTCGCCGCCGGCGTAGCCCTCCGCGGCGGCGCGGCCGACGAGGCGTAGCCGACCATGGCCCCCCTCGCAAGGCGGTTCCTGGATGTCGTACACTGGCGAAGGTGCGTTCCCGCGCCCGACTGCCAGACCGAGCCCCCACGCGGCGCGGCGATGCGGCGGTAAAGGGGATCCGGATCCTCGGGATGAACCGGTCGACCATCCGACCGGCCGACGACGCGGCGGTGTGGGCGCGCGCGTCGACGGCCGCGACGGAGAGTTGACCGATGACCACCGACAAGGCCTTCAAGCGGGTTGTTCGTGCCCGCATGGCCAGGACCGGCGAGCGATACGCTGCCGCCCGACGGGCCCTGCTCGAGGGCGCCACGGACGGACATCACGCGGAGCCGACGGCCGACGCCACCAGCCCGTCGGGCTATCGGATGCGCGGCGGCCTGCACCCGGAGACGGCCACGCTGGCGAACGTCCTTGCGAATCAGGGCGTCGTCTCGGGCCTGACAGGCGAGCCGTTGACCGAGGCCGCGATCCTCGGCATCGGGGGCGGCCTGGGCGCCGGCTACATCCTCTGGGAGTTCAAGAGGCACGGCGCGCCGGTCCTGACCCTGGGATTCCGGAACCAGTGGCAATACCCGTCGATCCCCGGCTGGACCGGCAAGACGCTCGATCGGCTCGGCATCGAGCCCGACCTTCACGAGACCGGCGGCGCGAAAGGGGCTCGCGAGGCGCTCGATGCACGCCTTGACGCCGGCCTCCCCGTCATCGCCTCGATCGATCCCCAGTCGGTCGGGACCTGGGGCCTGCCCGACGCGCTGGCGGGACACTTCGGTCTCGTCGTCGTCGTCTTCGGGCGTTACGCCGATGGCTCGTACGTTGTTGACGACCGTGGCCGGGACCCATTCCGGGTATCACCCGGCGTGATGGCCGCCGCACGCGGGCGGATCGGCTCGTTCAAGCACCGGATCGTCGGGCTGCGCACGACGCCCGGACCGATCCCGGCCGCGCGGCTTCGGGAGGCGATGCGCGCGGGCCTCGAGGACCAGGTGGATCACCTCCGATCCCCATCCGGCTCCTTCTCGCTCCCGGCCTGGCGCAAGTGGGGCCGTCTGATGACCGACGCGCGGAACGCGAAGGCGTGGCCGCAGATCTTCGGCGACGGCCACGGCCTGTTCGGCTCGCTGATGGCCCTCCACGAGATCGTCGACGACCGGGTCGGGCCATGGGGTGGGCACTTGCGGGAGCTGTACGCCGCATCACTCGATGATGCGGCCATCGCGCTCGAGAACCCTGCGCTCGGCGACGCCGCGCGGGCATGGCGGGGCGTCGCCGACCGATGGGAGGAGCTGGCCGACGCGGCGGTGCCGCCCGATCTCGAGGGTGCAGCCGAGGCGGTCGAGGCGGTCGAGACGCTTCACGACGCGGTGATGGCCGGCGAATCGGGACGGTCGCGGGTGGGCGTGGCCGCGGCGACTGCGTGGGCGATCCGGGATCGCTACGCCGACGCCTTCCCCCTGCACCCAGACCGCATCGCGGCGATCCTCGAGGATCTCGGCGACCGGCTCGGCGCGATCTACCGGGCCGAGGTCGACGCGCTCGACATGACCGCTCGGGCCATCGGCAGATGAGGCCTTAGCCGAGCAGGATGCGGCGCAGGGGCGACGTTCGGCGGGCCAAGCCGGCACTCCGCCGACCGCCCGCAGCGATCGCCCTGAGCCAATCGGCATCAGCCCGACACTCCGCGATTGGGATCAGCCAATCGCCCTAAGCCATTGGGCGTTCGCCCAATGGCTCGTTGTCGATGAGGCGAGTCGCCCCGAACCGGACCGCGAGCGAGAGCAACGCCGGCCCGGCCACGCGGTCGAGCTCGGCGAGCGTCTCGGCGTCGGCGACGGACACGTAGTCGACGCTCGCGAGCGGCTGGCGCGCCAGCTCCACCCGCATCTTGTCCCGGAGGACCTCGCCCGAGCGCTCGCCACCCTCCCACGCCTCGCGCGCCGCCAGGAGCGCCCGCCGCAGCACCGGCGCCGCGGCCCGCTCGGCCGGCGACAGGTGGACGTTCCGCGACGACATCGCCAGCCCATCCGCCTCGCGGATCGTGGGGCAGGGGACGACCTCCGTCCGGATCCCGAGATCAATCGCCATCCGCCGGATGACGGCGACCTGCTGGGCATCCTTCTGGCCGAAGTACGTCCGGTCGGCGCCGACGAGGTTGAAGAGGATCGCGACGACCGTCGCGACGCCCTCGAAGTGACCGGGCCGGGCCGCGCCCTCGAGCGGTCGGGCGATCGCGCCGAGGGAGACGGTCGTGTCGAAGCCCTCCGGGTAGACCTCCTCGACCGGCGGCATGAAGACGAGTTCGACGCCTTCGGCCTCGCAGATCTCCAGGTCGCGATCCTCGCTCCGCGGGTAGCGGGCGAGATCGGCCGGATCGCCGAACTGGCGCGGGTTGACGAAGATCGTGACCACCGTCGTGGCGTTCTCGGCCCGGGCTCGCTGCATCAGCGCCCGGTGGCCCTCGTGGAGCCAGCCCATCGTCGGCACGAGCCCGATGGGCCGGGGTGCGACGTCCAGCGCCGCGCGCAGCGCGGCGCGGGTGCGGACAATGCGCGTCCGGACGGCCTGGGCCAAGGAGCTTCCTAGAGGTCGCGATCGAGGGGGATGCCGGCCGGCAGGCCGTCGGCCATGCCCACAGCCGATCGGTCGTCCGGTGTCCGCCCGAGTGCCTCGTCGAGGGTCGTCTCGTCCATCCGGACGGTCTCGGCCGGCCCGGGGAAGGCGCCGCTCGCGACATCGGCCGCCCAGGCCACGGCGGCGGCCCGGATCGAGCCCTCGAGGTCGGCGTACGTGCGGGCATGCCGTGGCGTGAACGTGCCGAGGCCAAGGAGGTCGGTGACCACCTGGACCTGGCCGCTGCAGCCGGCGCCTGCGCCGATCCCGATCGTCGGGATCCGGAGCCGCGAGGTGATGACCGCGGCCAGCTGCTCCGGAACCAGCTCGAGGACGATCGCGAACGCGCCGGCCTCCTGGATGGCGACCGCGTCGCTGAGGAGGGCGCGGGCCGTCTCGCGGCTCTTGCCCTGGACGCGGACCTTGCCGCCCAGGCCGTGCTGCGACTGGGGCGTCCAGCCGATGTGGCCCATGACCGGAATGCCGGCCCGGACGAGGGCTTCGACGATCCGGCCGGAGCGGACGCCGCCCTCGATCTTCACCGCGGTCGCCCCGGCCTCGCGAAGGAACCGCCCGGCGTTCTCGACCGCCTCTTCTGGGGTGCTGTAGGACAGGAACGGCATGTCGCCGATGACGAGGGCCCGCTTCGTCCCGCGGACCACGGCCGCGGTGTGATGGAGCATCTCGGTCATCGTGACCCGGACGGTGGAGTCGTACCCGAGGAGAACCTGGCCGAGCGAATCGCCGACGAGGAGCATCGGGATGCCGGCTTCGTCGAGGATCCGGGCCGTCGGGTGGTCGTAGGCCGTGAGCATCGGCAGGCGCTCGCCGTCGGCGTGCATCCGGCCGATGTCGGCGACCGTGAGGCGGCGGACCGTCTGGGAACCTGCGCTCATCGCTGGGCCTCCTGCATGAGGGCAGTCTGCCCCGCCGCGTCGCGCTCGTCCAATGCCGCGGCCACCCGGTCGAGGAGCCGGTCCGCGACCTCGCGCTTCGAGAGGAGCGGCAGCTCGTCGCGGCCTCCGCCAGCGTCGAGAATCACGACCCGGTTCGTGTCCGTGCCGAACCCCGAGCCGGGTTCCGCCACGTCGTTCGCGACGAGGAGGTCCACGCCCTTCGCCCGGAGCTTGGCGGCGGCTCGCTCGAGCGAGCCCGTCTCGGCGGCAAACCCGACGAGGATCGGGGCGGGCTCGACGGACGGCAGGGTCGTGGCGCCCGCGGCATCCAGGCCGCGGCAGATCCGGGCGACCTCGGCCAGGAGGTCCGGGGTCGGCTGCAGCTCGAGGGTCAGGCCCTCGCCACGGGCGAGCTTCCGCGTCGCCGGCCGTGCCGGCGTGAAGTCGGCGACCGCCGCGGCCATCACGAGGGCATCGAACCGGGCGCCCCCGTCAGCGTGAGAGCCGCCGAAGAGGACATCGAGGAGGGCGTCGCGAAGCTCGGCGGTCGTCTCGACCCGGATCACCCGGGCGCGGTCGTCGGGCAGTATGACGGCGACATCCGCGGCAACGATCGTGACGGCGCCACCCCGGTCGAGGGCCGCCTCAGCGATCGCGAGGCCCATCCGGCCCGTCGAGCGATTGCCGATGAAGCGGACCGGATCGATCGGCTCGCGGGTGCCGCCCGCGGTCAAGACGACGTGCCGGCCGGTCAGGTCTGCCTCGCGGGGCGCCGCAGCGGCGAGTGGCGGCCGCGAGGCCGCGTCCGGTTGCCGGACCGGCCGATCGGCCACCGCCGCGACGACGGCCTCGACGACGGCGGGCAGCTCCGCCAGGCGACCCACTCCGGATTGCCCGGAGGCGAGCGGCCCGCTGTCGGGGGCCACGATCGAGTAGCCGAAGTCGTCGCGGAGGCGGGCGACGTTCGACTGCGTCGCCGGGTGGGTCCACATGTCGCCGTCCATCGCCGGGGCCACGACGACGGGCGCCGACGTCGCCAGGCAGGTGGCGGTGATGACGTCGCCGGCCAGGCCGTTGGCCATCGCCCCGAGGAAATGGGCCGTGGCCGGCGCGACGACGATCGCGTCGGCGCTGTCGGCGACCACGATGTGCCCGATCCGCCCGTCCGGCAGGAGGTCAAGGACCTCGGTCTCGACCGGGTGGCGCGACAGGGCCGCGAAGCTGAGCGGCCCAACAAACCGGGCCGCCGACGGCGAGAGCAGGACGACGACGTCGGCGCCCTCGGCGGCCAGGAGCCTGAGGAGCTCGACGGCCTTGTAGGCCGCGATCGAGCCCGTGACGCCGAGGGCGATCAGCCGGCCCGCGAGGTGCCCATCCGCGCCGCCGGCCTCCCCGGGTCGGGCGCCGATCCGCGTCATCCCAGGCCCAGCTCGAGCGGCTCGCCGCCGCTGACCTCGGCGTGGAGGATCCCGAGCCCCTTCAGGGTCAGGTCGGGATCGATGACCTCGACGCCCTCGATGGCCGTCGCCCAGGGTGCCGCGCTGAGGCCGCCGGTCAGGATCGTGTGGACAGCCTCCGGCGCGACCCCCGAGGCGTCGGCGAGCTCGCGCCGGACCCGGGCCAGGAGACCACTCGCGAGGGCCTGGTAGCCGAGAACGGCTCCGGCCTGCATCGCGCTCACCGTGTCGCGCCCGATCGCCCGGTCGGGCGCGCGGAGCTCGATCCGCGGCAGCTTGGCCGTTCGCGCCGCGAGCGCCTCGAGGCCCAGCTCCAGGCCCGGCGCGATCGCCCCGCCGACGTACGCGCCGTCCACGGCGACACAGTCGAAGGTCGTCGCCGTCCCGAAGTCCGCGACGACCGCCGGCGTCCCGTACAGGCGCGCGGCCGCGAGGGCGTTCACGAGCCGGTCGGCGCCCACGTCGCCGGGCCGCTCGACCCTGACGGGCAGCGGGACGGTGCCGACGCCGGCGACGACGATCGGCCGCTCCCGGCGCTCGGCAACCGCTTCCAGCGCGGCCGTCAGGCTCGGGACGACGGAGGCGCAGGCGATCGCCGAGATATCGGCGAACGAGGCGTCGTCGAGGCGGAGCAGGCCGTCGAGGAGGAGCTCCAGCTCGTCGCTGCTGGCGCGCGGATTCGTGGCCGCCCGGCGGGTGCCCAGGAGGGACCCGTTCCGGAACCGGCCGATCGTGACGTTCGAGTTCCCGATGTCGATCGCGAGGAGCATGGCCGGATCATACGCGGGCCCCGCCGGCGGCCCGCGGACGGCCCGCGCGGACCCTCCGCTGGGGTAGCATCGACGGCGTCGCGCGCCCCCAGAGCCCTCCCGGAGGAGACGCCCGTGTCCAGCGAGCCGCCGGCGAAGTTCTTCGTCAATCAGGGCGTCGTCTCGAGCCGGGAGGACATGCTCAACCTCCTTCGGCCCCTCCTCAAGCAGACGGTCACGTACCGCTACTTCCGCGAGCGGGAGCTCGTCTCCCACGGCACCGGCTGGGTCGAGCGGATCGTCACCGAGCAGCCCGAGATCTCGACCTACTTCACCCCGATCGCGGTGACCCTCAACGTCGATTCGTTCGAGCACCTCGAGTTCACGACCCGACCCGATCAGCTCCTCGTCTACACCCTGGTCCAGGGCGACGAGCGCGTCGTCGTGGAGTTCACGCCGGTCGGCGACGGCGCCGGGCGCTCGCCCTTCGAGCCGGAGCAGCTGGCCTTCGACACCTCGGGCTACGTCCAGATGGAGCTCCTCGGGTCGGAGTCCGTCGAGGACTGAGGCGCCTGCGATTCGGGTGATCCGCAGCCGATTCCGCGCGCTACCATCGCGCCATCGCGCCCGAGGCAGCTGTCCGGCACGGCTGTGACCGATCTCCTGGCCAATCAGGCGATCGGCGGCTCTCGGAGGGAGACGATCGCCCGCCAAACGGCGACCGCCGACGGCGTGAGCGGGGTCCGAGGACCCCGGGAGTGCGCGACCCGGCCCGACCGGGCCGGGACGCCGGAGGGACTGGAGGGTCGTCAGCGCGTGGACGCGATTGCGCAGTACTTCAAGTTCGCTGAACGCGGGACTAACCTCGCGACGGAGGCGCGAGCGGGCCTGACCACGTTCATGGTCATGGTCTACATCGTCTTCGTGAACGCCGGGATCCTCGGCGACGGCTTCGGGCTCGCTGCCGACGATCCCGGCCGCATCGCCCTCTCCGCGGGCACGGCGCTCATCGCCGGGCTCATGACCATCGCGATGGGCCTAATCGGCAACTTCCCGCTGGCCCTGGCCGCCGGCCTGGGCATCAATGCGATCGTCGCCTTCAGCCTCACCGGCCGCGGACTCTCGCCGGCCGGCGCGATGGGCGTCATTGTCCTCGAGGGCCTCGTGGTCTTCCTCCTCGTTCTCGTCGGCTTCCGCGAAGCCGTCATGAACGCGGTGCCGCTCAGCCTCAAGCGAGCCATCGGGACGGGCATTGGCCTGTTCATCCTGTTCATCGGCTTCCACAACGGCGGCCTGGTCACCGCCGCGGAGGGCCCACGGCCCGTCTTCCCGGCCTTCCCGGTCGAGGTCGGGCAGTTCGTCTTCCTGTTCGGCCTCGCCCTGACGTTCGTGCTCTACGCCCTCAAGGTGCGGGCCGCCCTCGTGATCTCGATCATCGGGACGACGATCGTCGCCCTTGCCGCCGGCGTCGCCAGCGTGCCCTCGACGCTGACGTGGACGCCGAACTTCTCTACGCTCGGCCAGTTCGACGTCGGGAACGTCTTCAGCGTCCTGGGCCCCCTGACGGCGGCCCTCGTGATCTTCGCGATCCTGCTGACCGACTTCTTCGACACGATGGGCACGATCACCGGCGTCAGCGCCGAGGCCGGCCTCGCCGAACCCGATGGCTCCGTCCCGGGCGTGGGGCGACTGCTCCTCGTCGATAGTGCGGCCGCGGCCGTCGGTGGGCTCGCGGGCGTGTCGTCGAACACGACGTACATCGAAAGCGCTGCCGGCGTGGCGGAGGGCGGTCGGACGGGCTTCACGTCGGTCGTAACCGGCGTGCTCTTCCTCCTCGCCATCCTCCTCGCACCCCTCGCCGGCATCATCCCGACCCAGGCGACGGCCCCGGCCCTCGTCCTCGTCGGCTACCTGATGTTCGTCCAGGTCAAGGACATCGACGTCAACAACCTCGAGGACGGCCTGCCGGCCCTCCTCACGATGATCCTGATGCCCCTGACATTCGACATCTCCGTGGGGATCGGGGCCGGCTTCATCAGCTGGGTCCTCATCAAGGTCGCCCGGGGCAAGGTCGCTGAGGTCCATCCGTTGATGTGGGTCGTCTCGATCGCCTTCCTCGTCTTCTTCCTCCAGGAGTGGATCCCGCAGTACCTGCCGAGCTGATCAGGACCTCGCGAGCCGATCTCGCAGATCAATCGGCCCGTCAGCGGCCGGCGCCCGACGGGCGCCGGCCGTCTCGATTCCCGGCCCGAGCAGGTACCATCGGGCCGATGTTCGAACGCACGGAGCTGGCCGACGGGCCGCGGGTCATCAGTGCCCGGCTCCGTGATTCCCGGTCCGTGTCCGTGGCCGCCTACGTCCTCGCCGGCTCCCGCGTCGAGGCGGACGACCAGGCCGGCGTGGCTCACTTCCTCGAGCACCTGACGTTCAAGGGCACGTCGGCCTATCCCTCGACACGGGCGCTGAGCGAGGCGATCGAGGGCGTCGGCGGCTCGTTCAACGCCGCCACGGACCGCGAGTCGACCGTGTACTGGGCGCGCGTCCCGCGGCGCGAGGCGACGCGGGCAATCGACGTCCTCGGCGAGCTCATCTGCCGGCCGGCCCTCGACGAGGGCGAGATCGACCGCGAGCGGAGCGTCATCGTCGAGGAGATCCGGGGCTACCTCGACGACCCGGCCGAGTACTGCCAGATCCTGTTTCAGCAGGCGATGTTCGGGCGAGGCCCGCTCGGCCGTGAGATCTGCGGCGAGGAGTCGGACATTCGGGGCCTCGTGCCCGGCCGGATCCTGGAGTTCTGGGCGACCCGCTACCGGCCCGCCAATACCGTCGTCGCGGTTGCCGGCGACATCGCCCACGACGAGGCGGTGGGCCTTGTAGGCCGGGCGTTCGGGCAGGGCAACGGCGTCGCCGGCGGGTACGACGGGGCGCCGCCGCTCCCGGCCGGCGAGCGGGTCATCGTGGGCCGGCGCAACACGACCCAGGCCCAGCTCTGCGTCGGCGTTCCGGCCCTCCGCCGCGACCACCCCGACGCGTGGGCCTTGTCGGTCCTCAACGCGGTCCTCGGCGACGGCATGAGCAGCCGCCTCTTCCTGTCCCTCGTCGACCGCGACGCGCTCGCCTACGATGTCAGCTCGGGGCTCGTCGAGTACGCCGACGCGGGGTCGCTCGAGATCAGCGCCGGCGTGGACCCGGCCAGGGTACGCGCCGCCCTCGACGCGATCCTCCTCGAGCTGGCCCGCCTCCGCGACACGGCGATCCCCGAGGCCGAGCTCGCGAAGTCGAAGGCCTACCTCTCCGGCGGCCTCGAGCTGCGGATGGAGGAGACGCGCCACCTCGCGTCGTGGGTGGGCGGCCAGGAGGCGCTCCACGATCGCGTGCTGACGCTCGACGAGGCCCTTGCGGCCGTCGAGGCCGTCACTGCAGACGACGTCCACCGCCTGGCCGGCCGCCTCATCCGCGACGACGTCCTCCGGATGGCCGTGGTTGCCCCGGCCCGCTACCTTCGCGGCCTCGAGGCCCGCCTCCGGTTGCCGGCATGAGCGAGTCGAGATCGAGGCGGGCCGCCGCGCGCCGGGGCGCGCCGAGTCGTGGCACGCCGAGTCGTGGCACGCCGAACGAAGGCACACCCAATCGCGGCGTGACGAGCGACCCGGCCGCGACCGGCGCAGCGCCCGCGGCGATGGACGACCCCCGAGCCGGCAGGCCCGGCGATGCCGAGGACCGGCGCCTCGCGACGCTTCACCTCCGTCTCGGCAGCCTGGCCCTCGCCCGGGCCGAGCTCGAGGATCTCCAGCGGCGGGCGGCGCTCGACGCCCCTGGCCTCGCCGACCTCGCCGAGGCTCGCTGGCGGGGCGGTGACCTCGAGGCCGCAGCCCGGGCCGCCCTCGACCATCTTGCCGCCGGCGGCTCTCAGCCGATCGCCCGCGTCGTCGCGGCCGAGGCCGCTGCGGCGGCCGGGCGGCCGGTCGAGGCGCGGGCCCACGTCGACGCCCTCGGGGCGGTCGACGCCGAGGCCCTGGAGCGCCTCTTCGCGGGCATGCCGAGGCGGGCGTTCTGGCCGTCCGCCCCGACCGCACCGAGCGGGCCGGCGGCCACGATGTTCGATGCCGACCGCACCGCGCCGCCGGGCCATCGCCCCCCGAGGACCGAGCGATCCGACGCCGCGAAGCCGGGCGCCGGGCTCTCGACCGCGTCGAGCGAGCTGCCCGAGATGGCCGGCCTGTGGGGCGACGACGAGCCCGGGCTCGCCGGACGGACCGCCGCGAGCGCGCCGTCCGTGCCGTCCGCGCCCGCCACTCCGGCCGAGGAGCTGGCCCGCGCCAGGGACGAGCTTGCGACCGGCGGCGCCCTTGGGCAGGATCGCGGTCTCGCTCGCCTGGCCCTCGTCCTCCGGCGGGAGCCGGCCCTGGCGGCCGACGTCCTGACGACGCTGGGGCCGCGGCTCGACCCGGCCGCCCAGCTCGTGCGGGGCGACGCCTGCCGGCTCCTCGGCCGCCACCTCGAGGCCGAGGCCGCCTTCGCGGCGGCCGCGCAATCGCTCGACGAGCCCGCCCCGCGCCGTCGACCACGAACGTCGTGAAGCGTCGACGCGCATGCCCCACCATTGGGGCGATCTGCCGAGCCGATCTGCCCAGGTGTCCCGCCGTGGAGGAATCGTGACCGAACGCACCCTCGTCCTCGTCAAGCCAGATGGCGTCCAGCGCCTGCTCGCCGGCCGGATCCTGGCCCGCTACGAGGAGCGCGGCCTGCGCCTCGTCGGCCTGAAGCTGATGGTCGTCGACCGCGACCTCGCCGAGCGCCATTACGCCGTCCACCGCGAGAAGCCGTTCTTCCGTGGCCTCGTCGAGTTCATCATCAGCGGCCCGCTCGTGGCGGCCGTCCTCGAGGGTCCCAACGCGATCGGCGTGGTCCGGGCGATGAACGGTGCGACCCGGCCGCACGAGGCCGCGCCGGGAACGATCCGCGGCGACTTTGCCCTCGAGACCGCCCAGAACCTCGTCCACGCCTCCGACAGCGCCGAGACGGCGATTGCAGAGATCGACCTCTGGTTCACGGACGACGAGCTCCTGCTCTACGACCGGGAGATCGATCGCTGGGTCCTCGGCCCGGCCGACTGAGCCGACACGGCCGACTGACTCGCACCGCGGCCCTGAGCCGTCTCGCGACGAGTTCGCCGCTCGGGACGTCGCTCCTCAGAGCCCGCCGTCGATGGGGCTGGACCGCTCGGTGACCCCGAGCTCTCCGCCCAGCGGCTGCTCCACCGCGGCCCCGCCCAGGCCGGCCGTCGCGACGCCGAGGCCGATGACCGCGACGAGGAGCGCCGACCCGGCGGCCAGCGCGAAGCGGTTCGCCCGAATCGCCGCCTGGAAGGCGGTCGGGACCGCCATCGCCACCGCCGGTGCGGATCCGGCCGTCCAGCCGGCCGGCCGGAAGCCCCGAAGTCGCGGTCGAGTGCCCTCGGACCCCCGAACCGCGTCGGACATGCGGTCGAGCCCGACGACCAGGATTCGCCCCAGATAGACCAGCGGCGCGAACGCCGCGGCGAGGACGAAGAGATCGAACGGCGAGGCGACGGCCGCCTCCGTCAGGAGACTCCGGGCAGCGAACGTGGCCATGCCCGGCAGCCCGACGGCTCCGAGGGCCACCACGACGAAGGTCAGGGCGAGGAGTGGGGATGAGCGAGCCCAGCCGCGCAGCTCCGAGAGTCGCCGTACCCGGAACGTGGCGCGGGTGACGAGGACCCAGGCCGCGAGCCCGCTCTTGACCGCGACCATCCCGATGAGCCAATCGCGCCCGGCCTGGGCCACGTCCGGCCGAATCACCCCGAACGCCAGGAGGGCGATCCCTGCGTCCTGCACGATCGAGTAGCCGAGGACGTGCTCGAGATCGTCATGAAGCATCGCGGCGAGCCCGCCGAGGAGGACGCTCGCCGCCGCGACGACGGCGATCAGGCCGTGCTCGGCGAAGAGCGGAGCCGCGGCCGGGGCGATCGTCACCTCGACCCAGCCGAGGGCCACCAGGGCGAACCCGGCCGCCCCCCAGCCGAGGGTCGCCGGGACGGCAGCGACGGGCACGGCCTCGGCAAGCCGGGAGGCCCAGACGTGGGCCGGGATCGCCCCCATCCGGACGATGACCGCCGTGACGACGACGAGGAGGCCCAGGCCGAGCGCGGTCTCGAGGGCCGGGTCGACGCCGGCGAACGGGTCAGCCGCTACGAACGGGCCGACCGCGGACGCGCCCCAGGCGACCGCGGCCAGGCCCAGGAGCCCTGCAAGGACAAGGGGCCGGAGCAGTCGGAGGCCGACGAGCGCCACGTCCGAGCCGGCCCCGGGCAGCCAGGCCAGCGGGCCCACGGCGGCCGCCAGCCCGCCGGCGGTCAGGAGCGCGAAGCCGATGCCCGCGTCCGCGACGGACAGGGCGAGGACGCCGGTCCCGAGCCCCATGAGCGAGGGTCCCAGCGTCGCCCCGCCACTCCCGACGAGGACATCGGCAAGGCCCAGGAGAGCGATGACCGCGGCCCAGGTCAGGGCCACCGTCCGCAACCCGTCCGAGCCCGACACCACGGTCCCGGCGAGCGGGACCGCGTCCTGGGCGCCGATCGTCGCGGCCACGGCGACCGCGAGGATTGCCGTCACGCTGCCGATCGCCAGCCCGAGCCGCGGCCGTCCGAAGGTCAGGAACGCGGCCAGCCCGCCGGGGATGGCCACGGCCGCCAGCAGGAGGACGCTCATCGACCGGTCGCCGAGGCCGAGGACGGGTCTGGCCGGCCGGGTCCCGCGTCACCCCGGCCCGACCGCCCGGCATCCGTTGCCCGGTCATCGGTCCGCTCGCCTTCGGGCGTCGAACGCCGCTCGATGTGGGCGATGAGAGCGGCCGAGGTTCCGACCGTGAGGACGAGGCCGTCGATCCCGAGTTGCTCGAGCGCGCCGGGCGGTCCGGCCAGTCCCGTCCGGGCGAGAACCAGACCCTGGACGACCAGCAGCAGCCCCACGGCGCTCCGCAACGCCCGCCCGCCGAAGCAGGCCGGGGCGAGGCCGACGACGAGCGAGGCGAGCCCGGCGGCGAGGGCCAGGGCCGACGGCGTCAGTGCGTCGAGGGGGCTGGTCGCGGGGCCGGGTAGTGGCGCACCGGGGGTGACCGAGGCAAGCCCGGCGGCCATCGCCACGCCCGCGATCGCGACACCCGCGGCGATGACGCTCTCGGCCGGCCAACCGAGCCGGGACCCAAGCCCCCGAGCCTCCGACCTGGCCGCCACGGCCCAGAGCAGGTAGACCACGAGGATTCCGGTCACGACGCGCGCTCCGAGGATCGCGGCGCCGGGCAGCGGGTCGGTGAGGAACGGCCCGAGCCCCAGGACGAGGGCCAGCCCGACGAGGGCGGCGCGAGCCTCGCGGGACGACGCTGCGATCACGGCGCCGGCCGTCACCGCGAGGGCCACCCCCGCGAGGGCCGGGTTCATGGCGCCGGGCTCGCCAGCTCCGGGTACGTGGGGACGGGCAGGATCGTGAAGGTGTTGAAGGGCCAGTAGCGGAGCCACGCTCGCCCGACGACGTGGGAGACCTCGATCGGCCCGAAGTTGCGCGAATCGGCCGAATCCTGGCGGTGGTCACCCATGACGAAGAGCTCGTCCACCGGAACCACCCAGTGGGTCGCACCGCCCGCTGCCGGCAGGCTCTCCTGGGGGACCCCGTCCCGCGTGAAGATGTAGGGCTCGTCGATCTCGATGCCGTTGACGTAGACGAGGCCGTCGCGCAGCTCGACCTCGTCGCCGGCGATCCCGATGACGCGCTTGATGAACGGGACGGTGGAGCCCTGCGCCCACGAGTCCGGCGGGTTGAAGACGATGATGTCGCCGATCGCGTAGGCGTCCCAGCGCGGCGACAGCTTGTCGACGAGGACGTACTGCTCGGGTTGGAGCGTGTTCTCCATCGAGCCCTGCTGGACCTTGAACGGTTGGGCGACGAAGGACTGGATGCCGAAGAAGATGAGAACGGTGAGGACGAGGGTTTCAAGGACCTCGAAGGCACACCCGAGCGCTGGTCGTTGGCTCACAGGCAGCGGAGTATAGGGGCTGTGCTATCGTCCCGCCCCGTGACCGGCTCTCCCAGGCGGTGGTGCGGATGCGCCGGCTGATCTCCTTCGTCAGCATCGCGGTCGCGCTCGTCGCGCTCGCCCTCGTGCTCTACAACGCGACGCTCGTCGACCGCAAGGCCCCCGCAGTCGTCGAGATCTCGCTCAGCGCACCGGCGGGCGACGAGCGGATCGCCCAGACGGTCACGGCGATCGACGTCGAGTTCAGCGAGCCGGTCAGGACGAGCACCGTCGAAGCCCGCTTCCGGATCGAGCCGTACGTCGCCGGCGCCTTCGCCTGGGACGGTGCGACCGCGATCTTCACGCCCTCGGCGAAGCTGCCGGGCGACACCGAGTTCTCGGTCTGGCTCGACGCCGGCTACGAGGACCTCGTCGGGAACGTCGCCGGCCTCGCCCTCGAGCCATGGATCTTCCGGACCGTCGGGCCGCCGCTCGTCGTGACCTCGGCGCCCCAGGACGACGTCACGGGCGTCGCCGTCGATGGGGTCGTCGACATCGAGTTCGACCGCCTCATGGACACGGCGTCTGTGGAGGCGGCGATCCGGATCGAACCGCCGGCCACCTTCCATGCGTCCTGGAGCGGCGAGGGGGTCCGCCTCCTGTTCGACTCCCGGCTCCGCTTCGGGACCACGTACACCCTCACGATCGGGCAGGGTGCGGCCGACACCGGCGGCAATCGCCTGCGCGAGCCGTTCATCCTCCACTTCTCGACGGTCGCGGCCGGCCTCGCGGCGGTCGAGATCGTGCCGGCCGACCGGGCCTCCGGGGTCAGCGTGCGGACGCCGGTGGCGATCCGCTTCGACGCGCCGATCGATCCCGACACCGCCCGGGCGGCCTTCCGCATCACCCCGAGCGTCGACGGTGAGGTCCGGATCGTCGGCATCGCCGACGACCTGGCGCCGTCGGATGGCTCGCCGCCCGCCGCCGGGGAAGCGGACACGATCCTGTTCGTGCCCGACGATCCGCTCGCGCCGCACACCACCTACGCCATCACCCTCGAGCCGACCGTCGCCCGGCGGGATGATCCCGAAGCCGTCGCCGCGGGTCGCAGCTGGACGTTCACGACCGGCTCGCCGACCGCGTCGGGCCAGAACCTGGTCGCCTTCCTCAGCGCCCGGGCAGGTGTCCGCAACGTCTGGCTGATGAATCCGGACGGCACGAATCCCCGCCAGCTGACGACGGAGCTCGCCCCGGTCTCCGGCTTCGATGCCACCGGGGACGGCTCGCGCGTCGCCTATTCCGCGGGCGGCATCGTGAGCGTCGTCGGCAGCGACGGCGAGGACCTCGTCAGGCTGACGGCCGATGATCGGTTCGAGTACGCGCCGGTCTTCAGCCCCGACGACCGGCGCCTCATCGTCGCGCGACGCGGCGTTGACGGCACCGACCTCGGCTACTGGCTCGTGCCGCTGCCGGGCACGGGCGGCGAGGAGCTCCAGCTTGTCGACCGCGGGGCGCCGGAGCTCGGATCCGCGGGCCTGGGCGGCGAGGGGATCGGCGGAACGGACGGATTGCCGGGCTGGATGGCCCGCTCGGCCTTCGACCCGACCGGGCGCTTCGCGATCATCGTGACCGCCGGCGGCGAGGTCCTGACGCTCGAGATCGGTCCCGATCCGTTCCTCGGCGTCGCCGTCCGGGTCCCGCTCGTCACCGATGCGGCGGCGGCCTGGTCGCCGCGCCACGAGGCGTTCATCCTCGCGGCGGCGCCGGCCGACGGCGGCTCCGCGACCGACGGCCCGGCCCTTTGGGCGATCGCCCCGGACGGCAGCGCCCACAGGCTCGAGGGCACGGGGGGCGCAGTCGGCCCGATCTCGGTCGGCCCCGACGGCTCGATCGCGATGACCCTCTCCGGCTCCGGCGACGAGGCTGCCGGGATCGGCCTCCTGTCGGCGGCCTCGATCACCCTGACTCGCTTTACCCCGGACGCTCGCTTCGACGATCGCTGGCCGACCTTCTCACCCGACGGCGGGACGCTGCTGATCGGGCGGACGTCCCTGGCGCAGCCCGACCACGCCGACGGGATCTGGGCCCTCGACCTGTCGACAGGGGTCGCCCGGCAGCTCTCGGCCGACGGGGCCTATGCCCGCTGGCTGCCGTGAGGCCGGCCCGAGGCTGCATGCATCGTCCGCAGCGCCGCCCGGATTTGACCCGTTCGAACGGCAGTTGATACACTCCGCCGCGGCCTGAACGGCCCCGTCCGGCGATGCGCCCCGTGTACCCGCACCCGGATCGGAGCCGCCCGGCCCGATCTCCCCGAGTCCGCCCGGACAGGCGGCCTGCGCCCGGCGCGCGCCCGCTACGACGACCTCGACGAACCTGGAGGAACGGACCACCCCGATGGACGCCAGTGCGCTCCAGCTGATCATTCCCGTGGCGGGCGTCGCCGCGGTCCTCTTCGCCCTCTATCTCGCGCGCGACGTCCTGTCCCGCGACACCGGCACCCAGGCCATGCGGGACGTGGGCGACATGATCCGCGAGGGCGCGGACGCCTTCGTCAAGCGCCAGTACACGACGATCGCACTCCTCGCCCTCGCCGGGGCCGTGGTCATCGGCATCGTGATCACCCTCGTCGAGACCAAGGACGTCGCCGACGTCCCGTCGCTCGCCGGCAGCCCGATCGGGATCATGACCGCGATCGCCTTCCTGGTCGGCGCCGGCTGCTCGATGCTCTCGGGCATCATCGGCATGACGATCAGCGTCCGCTCGAACGTCAGGACCGCGGCGGCCGCACGGCGGAGCCTCGTCGAGGCCGTCCAGGTCGCGATGCGCGGCGGGGCGGTCTCCGGGTTCCTCGTCGTGGCCCTCTCGCTCCTCGGGGTCTGGGGCATCTTCATGGCCTACGAGACGTTCGTCGCCGACGTCACGGTCGCCCAGGCGCCGTTCCTCATCGTCGGCTTCGGCTTCGGGGCCAGCTTCGTGGCCCTCTTCGCCCAGCTCGGCGGCGGGATCTACACCAAGGCCGCCGATGTCGGGTCGGATCTCGTCGGCAAGGTCGAGCAGGGCATCCCGGAGGATGACCCGCGCAACGCCGCGGTGATCGCCGACCTCGTCGGCGACAACGTCGGCGACTGCGCCGGCCGAGGCGCCGACCTCTTCGAGTCCACCGCGGCCGAGAACATCGGGGCCATGATCCTGGGCGTCGCCGCCTTCTCGATCGCGACGACGGCCGGCTGGCCGAACCCCGAGGCCTGGATCTTCTTCCCCCTCGTCGTCCGCGCCTTCGGCCTCCTGGCCACGATCGTGGCGATGTTCTTCATCCGCGGCTCCGAGACCGAGAATCCGATGAACATCCTCAACCGTGGCTACTGGGTCACGACGGCCCTGTCCGTCGTCGGCCTGGCGATCACCACGAACATCATGATGAACTCCGGCGGCACCGAATCGAACGGCCTGCCCGTGTGGGTCTGGTTCTTCGGCGCCGGGATCGTCGGGCTCGCAACGAGCGTCGCCTTCGTCTACATCACCCAGTACTACACGGCGGGCACGTTCCGGCCCGTTCGCGAGATCGCGGAGGCGTCCAAGACCGGCCCGGCCACGAACATCATCAGCGGCACCGCGGTCGGCTTCGAGACGACCTTCGTGACCGCCGTCACGATCGGCATCGCCCTCATCGCCTCGCACTGGCTCGGCCAGCAGGCCGGTCTCCTGACCCCCGAGGGCAAGGACGTCGGCGGCATCTTCGGGACGGCCGTGGCGACGATGGGCATGCTCATGACGACGGCCTACATCCTCGCCATGGACACGTTCGGCCCGATCACCGACAACGCCGGGGGCGTGGCCGAGTTCAGCCGGTCGGAAGCCGGCGCCCGGGAGATCACCGATCGCCTCGACGCCGTCGGTAACACGACCAAGGCGCTCACGAAGGGCTACGCGATCGCGTCGGCCTCGCTCGCCGCCTTCCTCCTGTTCAACGCCTACATCGACAAGGTCAACCTCATCCAGACGAACCGCGGCGGCGAGCTCCTCGAGGCCGTCAACCTGGCCGATGTCAGCGTCTTCGTGGCGGCCCTCCTCGGCGCGATGCTGGCCTACTTCTTCAGCTCGCTGGCCATCCGCGCCGTTGGCACGACGGCCCAGTCGATCATCGTCGAGGTCCGCCGCCAGTTCCGGGAGATGCCCGGGATCATGGACTACACCCAGCGCCCCGACTACGCCCGGGTCGTCGACATCACGACCCGGGCCGCGCTCCGCCAGATGGTCGCGCCGGGGCTCGTGGCCGTGGCCACCCCGATCGTCGTGGGCCTCCTTCTCGGGTACGAGGCGGTCGCCGGGCTGCTCATGGTCGGCACGATCGCCGGCGTCCTCCTGGCGACGACCCTGAACAACGGCGGCGGCGCCTGGGACAACGCCAAGAAGTACATCGAGTCGGGCCACCTCCTCGACGACCAGGGCAACGTCCTTGGCAAGAAGACGCCGGCCCACGCCGCAGCCGTCGTCGGCGACACCGTGGGCGACCCGTTCAAGGACACGGCTGGGCCGTCGCTCCACGTCCTCGTCAAGCTCCTCGCGACGATCACCCTCGTCCTCGCCCCGCTCTTCATCCGGTAGGCGGGCACCGGTCCCGCCCGAGCGCCCTGAGTGATGGATCAGCTCATCCAGGCCATCGTGATGGGGGTCGTGCAGGGACTGACGGAGTTCCTGCCGGTGTCCAGCTCCGGCCACCTCATCATCGTCCCGGCCCTCCTGGGCTGGGACGACCCGTTCATCGAGAGCCTCGCCTTCAGCGTGATGCTCCATCTCGGAACGCTCCTCGCGCTGCTCGCCTTCTTCCGGGCCGACTGGCTGCGGCTCGTCCCAGCGTGGTTCGCGTCGATCCGGGATCGGTCAATCGGAGGCGATCCGGACCGGCGACTGGCGTGGCTGCTGGCGCTCTCGACGATCCCGGCGGTCATCGTCGGCCTGCTCCTCAACGACCTCATCGAGACCGCGTTTCGTGAGGCCCGCCTCGTGGCGGTGACGCTCGTCGTCGGCGCGGCCATCCTGTGGCTCGCCGAGCGGGTCGGCAGCCGGACGCGCGCCATCAGCGACGTGTCCGCCAGGGCCGCGCTCGGTATCGGCGTCGCCCAGGCGCTGGCCCTCGTGCCCGGCATCAGCCGATCCGGGATCTCGATCTCGGCCGGCCTCTTCGCCGGCCTGGACCGTGAGGCTGCGGCCCGTTTCAGCTTCCTCATGGCGACCCCGATCACGGCCGGGGCAGGCGCTTACGAGACGCGCAAGCTCCTCACCGGGGAGGCCGGCGTCGACGTCCAGGTCGCGCCGCTCGTGGCCGGCATGATCGCCGCGGTCGTGGCGGGGTTCGCCGCGATCGCGATCCTGCTCCGCTTCCTGCGAACCCATCCCACCACCATCTTCATCGTCTACCGGCTCGTCCTGGCGGGCGTCGTCGTGGTCGCCTGGCTCGGGCTCTGGGACCGGGCGGTATAGGCCGGGGCCGCCGCGATGGAAGTCATGAAGCAGCTTCGCCAGCGGGCGATCCGCGACCTCGTCGAGCAGCGGCTCATCCGGACCCAGCAGGAGCTGGCCGCCGCCCTCAGGGAGCGTGGTTTCCGGACGACCCAGGCCACGATCTCCCGGGACGTCGCGGAGTTGGGCCTCGTCAAGATGGTCCGCGACGGAGCCCACGTCTACGCTCTCCCGCCCCGCCTCGTGGAGGCCGAGGTCTCAGGCGAGGATCGCCTGCGACGCCTCTTCCATGACCTCCCGGTCGAGATCCGCGAGGCCGGACTCCTCCTCGTCGTCAAGACGCTGCCGGGCTCGGCCCACCCGATCGCCGCAGCCCTCGACCGGGCCCGCTGGCCGGAGGTCGCGGGCTCGATCGCCGGCGATGACACGGTCTTCGTCGCCGCCACCGACCGGGCCGCCCTCCAACGCGTGAAGCGCCGCCTCCTCCATCTCACCGGCAAGGGGTGAGCCGTCGAGGGCCCAGCCCGCGAGGAATGATCCGGCGACGGGTGAGCCGTCGAGGGGACGCGCCGTTCACAGGAGCCGCCGCGAGGCTTTGACACTCCGGAGAGGGAGCGCTAGGCTACGCGCCCGGCTCGAACTCCAGCCCGCGGGGGACCCGTGGACAGCTGGGGTTCTCTTGTTTATCCAGATCGCTCCTGCCTCGCCGACCCGCAGCCGCGGTGACTCGGGGCACACCCACCCGGGGGCCGAATCCGCGTGAACAACAAGCCCACCTACATCTCCCGCGACGGTCTCGAGAAGCTCCGCAGGGAGCTCGAGGAGATGGTGTCCGTGCGCCGTCCCGAGATCGCCCAGCGGATCCATGACGCCAAGGAGCACGGCGATCTCAGCGAGAACGCCGAGTACGAGGACGCCAAGAACGAGCAGGCCTTCGTGGAGGGCCGGATCCAGACCCTCGAGGCGCTCATCAAGAACGCCACGATCATCGACGAGAACCACTCGATCGAGATGGTCCAGATCGGCTCGACGGTCAAGGTGGACGGTCCGGACGGCAAGGAATCGTTCACGATCGTCGGCTCGACCGAGGCCCGCCCCACCGAGGGCCGGATCAGCAATGAGAGCCCGGTCGGACGGGCACTGCTCGGGCGCAAGAAGGGCGAGGTGATCTCCGTGCAGGTCCCCGCCGGCGACATCTCGTACACGATCGTCGGGATCAGCTAGGACAGAGCACCCGGTTCGACGCTCGAAGTCCGGAGCGACGCCCGGGCACATGACCAGGAGCGAGCGGACCGATGGAATGGGCTGACGAGCTGGCGGCGCGGGTTTCCGGCCCGCAGGTCGTCAACGACTCGAAGACCCCGTCCGGCACCGTCCACGTCGGGAGCCTCCGCGGCCCGGTCATCCTCGACGTCATCACCCGGGCGCTGCGGGCCTCGGGCCACGAGACGACGCTCCTCTACGGCGTCGACGACCTCGACGCGATGGACGCCCAGGCGCTCCTCACGCCGGACGCCGTCGAGCGCTACATGGGCGTGCCTCTCGCCCACATCCCCGACCAGATCGAGGACGGCCACGCCTCGTACGCCCGCCATCACGCCCAGACCTTCATCGACCTCTTCGCCGACCTCGGCATCCACCCCAGCCGCTACTACTGGATGAGCGACATCTACAACACCGGGGACATGGACCCCTACATCCAGCAGGCCCTCGATCGGGCGCATGTCGTCCGCGACCTCTACCGCCGGGTCTCGAACGTCCAGCATCCGGACACCTGGCACCCGGTCCTGGTGATCTGCGAGACGTGCGGGCGGGTGGGCACGACGATCGTCACGAAGTGGGACGGCGACCGGGTCTACTACGAGTGCCGCAAGGACCTCGTCCAGTGGGCCCACGGCTGCGGGACCTCCGGCTGGGTCGCCCCGTTCGGCGGCCGCGCCAAGCTGCCCTGGAACCTCGAGTGGGCAGCCCAGTGGAGCCTCTTCGGGGTGACGATCGAGCCGTGCGGCAAGGACCTCGCCACGGCCGGAGGCTCGCGCGACCGCTCCGACGCGATCGCCCGCGAGGTCTTCGAGCGCGAGCCGCCGATCAACGTCCCGTACGAGTTCCTGAACATCGGCGGCCGCAAGATGTCGACCTCCAAGGGTCGCGGCGCCGCCGCCCACCGCATCGTCGAGGCCATCCCCCCCGAGCAGCTCCGGACGCTCTTCATCCGGCCCCGCCCGAACCACGCCATCGAGTTCGATCCGGAGGGCACGGACGCCATCCCCCGGCTGTTCGACGAGTTCGACAGGCTGGCCGACGCGACCGCCGGACGGCCGGTGAAGGGCGAGCTGCCGCCGGGCTCCGCCTCGATCTTCAGGTATGCCCTGCTCGACCCGGCGGCCGACATCGAGGCCGAGGCCACGGCCTTCCGGCCGAGCTTCGCCCACCTCGCCTTCCTCGTCCAGGTCCCCGGCGCCGACATCCCCGCCCTCATGGCAGCCGAGAAGGGCAGCCCCCTGACCCTCCGCGAGCGGGCGGTCCTCGATGAGCGGCTCGCGGCCGCCCGGGCCTGGCTCGCGGCGTACGCCCCGGATCGCGCCCGCATGTCCGTCCACGAGGCTCTTCCGGACGAGGCCAGGACGCTCGATCTGGACCAGCGGTCGTTCCTCGCCGCGCTCGTCGCGGCCGCCGGCGGAGCGGGCCAGCCGAGCGGCGGCGATGATTGGCAGGCAACGATCTTCTCGACCGCGGCCGGCGTCGGCCTGCCGCCGGGGCGGGCCTTCGCGGCCCTCTACCTGGCCTTCCTCGGTCGCCCCAACGGCCCCCGGGCCGGCTGGCTCCTCGCCAGCCTCGATCGGGGCTTCGTCGCGGCCCGGCTGCGCGAAGCGGCGGCCGCGGATGCGACGATGTCACCCGCAGGAGGTGGCGCATGAGCGTTGGCCTGGCGCGGCTCCGGGAGGAGCCGGACGCGATCCGGAAGGGCGCCCGTGACAAGGGCGAGGATCCCGCGCTCGTCGACGCCGCCCTCGAGGCGGACGCGCGCCGCCGGGCCCTCCAGGGCGAGGGCGACGCCCTGCGG
>Ga0209341_10000564_pt1 | contig 38387 bp, 33 predicted proteins | sample RifCSP13_2_FD_184020 | JGI IMG/M metagenome (GOLD analysis project Ga0209341, IMG submission 184020) | Soil microbial communities from Rifle, Colorado - Rifle CSP2_sed 13_2 (SPAdes) (version 2) | ecosystem: Environmental > Terrestrial > Deep subsurface > Rock core/Sediment | place: Rifle...
CGTCTCTGGCGCCACAGTCTCCCGGATTGCTCCCTGAGCACGCTCGAGGCCGAGTTGTTGGGGGTGCGGCGTCAGGAGCTGGATGTGCCGGGAGCGGAGATCCCCGAGATCTACCTCGACTACTTGCGCTCGGGTCGGACCGAGGGCATTCGACGGATCGTCTACCACAACGTCCAGGACGTCCTCTCCCTGGTCGGGTTGGCGGCCCACGTCCTAGATCGTCACGCCGCCGATACCGCCGGCCTTTCCGAATCCGAAGCGCTGGCCCTGGCGCGTTGGCACGACCGCCTCGGCCGCCGGAACGAAGCCGAGCGCTACTATCTGGCGGCCTTGGAGTCAACCGACCCCTGGACGCGGCGGGACGCGCTCAGCGGATACACCATGCTCCTCAAGGGCGCCGGGCGGCGGGCGGAGGCGATCTCGGGTTGGGACGAGTGGGGGGCGTTATCGCCGGCGGATCCGACCCCGGCGATCGAGCTGGCCAAATTCTATGAGTGGCAGGTGCGCGACCCGGAACAGGCGCTGCTTTGGGCCGAGCGGGCGCGCCGCAGCCTCGAGACCTGGCCCGTCGACTGGCGTCGACGAACGGCCGAGGAGTCCATCGACCACCGGATCCTCAGATTGAACCGCAAGGCGGCACACGGCTAAGCCCCAGCCGAGCCGGCGCGCCGAGGAAGGAGGCGCGCAGCTCGTCTCGTCCCGCCCTCACGTTGACGAAGAAACGCGAACGGCCGGCTAGGTCTGCAGGCCCCAGCGTTCGCGCACTCGCTGCTCGAGCTGGCCGAAAAGAATCTTGTCTGTCAGCAGGCCGAGGGTGATGACCACCAACATCACCGCCACGACCCGGCCCATGTCGTTCAGCTCGCGACCCATCGTCAGCAGGTACCCCAGACCGGGGAGGGTGTAGAGCAGCTCTCCGGCGAGGAGAGAGCGCCAGGCAAAAGACCAGCCGAGTTTCATCCCGGTGATGATCGACGGCAGCGCCGAAGGCAGGATCACGAACAGATACATCTGCCAGCCGCGAGCCCCCAGGTTGCGCGCCGCTCGCAAATATACCGGGGAGGTATTGCGCACACCGTCCTCCGTGGCCTGGGTGATCGCCAGCACCGAACCCATGACCACGACGAATAGGATCGCTTTCGGGCTGAGCCCGAACCAGAGCAAGGCCAGGGGCAGCCAGCAGATGCTGGGCAGCGCCTGCAACCCCATCACGGCCAGGCCAGCGTGTCCTTCAGCCAGCGGGTCTGCGCCATCAGCAGGCCGAGGGTAAGGCCGAGGACCAAGGAGATGGCGTAACCTTGAATCAGTCGGACGACGCTGGCCCGGATCCCGATGGAGAAAGTCCCGTCGCGGAGTCCCGAGACGAGTGACGCCCCTACTTCCCCCGGGGAAGGGAAGAGGTAGTTCGGCCATAGCTCCGGCACCCAGGCTCCGTCGATCTGGCCCAAGCGGAACAGGTCGAGGATCTGGGGATTGGCGGCGTTGACGACTTCGACATCGCCGCCTTGTTCGACCGTTTTCAGACCATTCGATTCCAGATAACCGCCCAAGGCGACGTCCTGGGTATTGCCCAACTGCAGCGAGGCGAGAGTCTTCCCATGGAGGTCGTCCGGGGTCTCGATCCCGGCATCGGGACGAACGACGAACGCCGCCCCACCGCTGGTGGCCCCCGCCACGATGCGCAAGGCCTCGCCGCCCGACTGGACGTAGCCGTTGATCGCAGGATTCGGGCCGATGTAGGCCAGGTCGATCTGATTGGCGAACAGAGCTTCGATCACCGACGGCCCGGCGTTGAATGTCGTGGTTTCAATCTGCGTTTCCGGACCGAGAGCTTTGGCGAAATCGCCGCGGGCCAGGCCCAGCAAGGCCTGGGAGTGTGTGATGTTCGGGAAGTAGCCGACTCGAATGACGCCGGGCGCGCCGCTGGAGGCGGGGGCCGACGTTCGCCCGCAGGCGGCGATGGACAAAGCCAGAAGAAAGGCGACCAAGGCTCGGCCAGGAGAGGCGGTCACCGGTTGCTCCCATGGGCGGGGGGGAAAGCGGAACTTCAGGCGGGGTTGGCGTCGATCTCTTGCCGGACGGCGCGGTACAGACTCTCGGCCTTGAGCTCCGACAAGGTGTAACACGGCCCGCCCAGATGCTCCGCCAATCCCGTAGCCAGTCCCTGGTCGAAGGCGGCGTGTTCCATGTTGATGACGACCGCCCGGACGTCGCTCCGGTGAATGAGGTCGGCTATGGCGTGGGCCTCCTCTTGGGGCGGAAGGTGGCTCATCGAGACGTTGCCGGCGCCGTCGGTCAGCAGGATCAAGAGCGGAAGCACATCCGGATGGGCGATGCGCTCCTGCTGGAAGAGCTCGTACGCCAGCCGCAGCCCGGCGGAAAGCGGGGTCTTGCCGCCGACGGGGATGTCGGTCAGTGCCTTGTGCGCCAGGTGGACCGAATTCGTCGGCGGCAAGACCGTCAGGGCGCGGTCCTTCTGAAAGACGATCAGGCCGACTCGGTCGCGACGCTGGTAGGCATCGGTGAGCAGCGACAGGATGGCGCCCTTGGTGGCCGACATGCGTTCGGCCACGGCCATCGACCAGGAGGCGTCGACGACAAACAGAATCAGATTGGCGGCGCGACGGACGCGCACCTTGCGTTGCAGGTCGGAGGGTTCGATGGCCAGGGCCAGTCGCGGGCGGCGCGGCCGGCGTTGGCGCTGGTAGGGCGCGGCCGCGCGCAGGGTGGCGTCGAAGGCGATGTCGCTGGTGTGGCCACGCGCGGGTCGGGCGGTGATGTAGCGGCCCCGCTTCTGGTCCGTCCGAGTTTGGGTGCGGCGGCCGCCCTGCCGCCGGGTCAGTCGATCGAGGGGGGTTTCCAGGCGTCGCGGGGTGAAGGACTCCCCCACGCGCACCTGGTCTCCGCCTTCCCACCAACGGGCATGCAACGAGGTCGACACCGGCTGTTGGCCGGGATGCACCGGGCCGGCCTGCGACCGGTCTTCCTCTCCATCACGGGCTAGGCCGCGCTGCGTGCTTTTTTTTTATCCCCCGGCTCGCCCTCGCCCTCGCCGGCGGCTTGCTGCGCCGCGGCCGGGGCAGGCTCGGCCTGGGTCTGGATCTGCTGGATGCGCGAGTGCAGGTCGTCCAAATCGACTTCGGCCGACTGGAACGGGCCGCGGCGCAACCGGTGGGGCAGCGCCAGCTCGGCCGCCAGCGCGATATCACGGTCGGTGAGGCTGGTCCGTCCTTCGTAGGCGGCATGGGCACGGGCGGCTTTGAGAATCACCAAGTCGGCGCGGTGGCCGTCGACGTGCAGGGAGGCGGTGAGTGTGGCGATGGCGAAGAGATCGCCCGGCGAGTAGCTGACGTGGTCCACCAGGCGGCGGGCGGTTTCGATCTCCCGCGACAGCGCCTGCTCCCGCGGGTTCCACTCAGCGCGGAAACCATCCGGGTCCTGCTCGAATCCCAGGATGCGTTCCATGATGGCAATGCGATCATCGGGGTCGCGCAGGCCGTGGATCTCCACCGACAGGGCAAATCGGTCGAGCAGCTGGGGCCGCAGGTCGCCTTCCTCCGGGTTCATCGTGCCCACCAGGATGTAGCGGGCCGGGTGGCTGAAGGAGATACCCTCGCGCTCGACGATGTTCATCCCCAGGGCGGCCGAGTCGAGCAGGACGTCGACGACGTGGTCGTCGAGCAGGTTGACCTCATCGATGTACAGCAGGCCGCGGTTGGCGGCCGCCAGGACGCCGGGCTCGAAGTGGCGCTCGCCTTCCTTGATGGCGCGCTCGATATCGAGCGTGCCGACGACGCGGTCCTCCGTGGCCGAGACCGGGAGATCGACGAAGGACGTCCGGCGCAACGAGGTCGGCAGCACCTCCCCGGCGGCCGCGCGTTCGCGGCATTCGGTGCACCACGTCGTCGGCGAGTCGGGGTCGCAGCCGAAGCGGCAGTCGGCGACGACGTTCACTTCGGGTAACAGCGCCGCCAGCGCGCGCGCCGCGGTCGATTTAGCCGTCCCGCGTTCGCCGCGGATCAGGACGCCCCCGATGCGGGGATTGACCGCGTTCAGGACCAGGGCACGGCACATGCGCTCCTGGCCGACGATGGCCGTGAAGGGGAAAACGACGGGCACGCGCGACCTCCAACGCGGGATTATACCGCCGTCACACGGTCTGTTCGAGGAGGTGCCATGTCCCTCTCGTCGCATCCTCCGTCGCGCCGGCTACGAAGGACTCGGATTCGCGCCGAAGGTTTACAAGAGTTCGCTTCCCCCGTATAATGCCCGGACCTTATCGAGAAGGAAATCTCCGTTCATGGACCCGAATCAAGAGCCCCTCGAAGCGCCCCCCGGGGACAAACCGGAGGGAGAGGGAGTCGAAGCCCATCCGATGGATGCCTTCCTGGAAGAGGAAGCCTATGGGATGGATTCGCCGAAGCGGGGCGAGACCCGCACCGGAACCATCGCCCGTATCAGCGGCAACGACGTCCTGGTCGATATTGGGGCGAAGTCCGAGGGCGTCGTCCCCGCCTCGGAAGTGGAACAGATGACGGAAGAACAGCGGGCCGAGCTCGTCGTGGGCCGCGAGCTGCCGGTGTATGTCGTACGTACCGGTGATCGCGATTTCGGCATCGTGCTCTCCGCCACGCGCGCCATGGAGGAAACCGACTGGGGCCGGGCAGAGAAACTGCAGCAGGACCAGGATGTCTACGAGGGCACGATCGGCGGCTACAACAAGGGTGGGCTGATCGTCAAGGTCGGCAACCTACGCGGCTTCATCCCGGCTTCCCAGATCAGCCTGTCTCGCCGGCGGCAGAGCGAGGGCGAGACCCCCGACAAGCGCTGGGGCAAGATGGTCGGCGAGCCGATCCTGGCCAAGGTCATCGAGGTCGATCGGAAGCGCAACCGGCTGATCCTTTCCGAGCGGGCCGCCGCCCGCGAGGCGCGCAAGGCGCTCAAGGAGCGGCTGATCGTCGAACTGCAGGCGGGCGAGATCCGTACCGGGAGGGTCATCTCGCTGGCCGACTTCGGCGCCTTCGTTGATATTGGCGGCGCCGACGGCCTGGTCCATCTGTCCGAGGTTTCCTGGAAACGCCTTTCGCATCCGAGCGAGATGCTCGAGGTCGGGCAGGAAGTGCGGGTCAAGGTTCTGGCGGTCGATACTGACCGGAAGCGGATCAGTCTGTCGATGCGAGAGCTCGAGGCCGATCCGTGGGAAGTGATGGCGGAGAAGTTGCAGGAGGGCCAGCTGGTGGAAGGCACGATCACCAAGCTGACCAAGTTCGGCGCCTTCGCCAGGCTGACCGTCGAAGAAGGCTATCAGGTGGAAGGTCTGATCCACATCTCCGAGCTGTCCGACCGCCGCATCGAGCATCCCAGCGAAGTCGTCCAAGAAGGACAGACGGTGACGTTGCGCGTCATCAAGGTCGACCGACCCCGCAAGCGGATCGGGCTGAGCCTGAAACGTGTGGCTTCGGCCGAATACGCCGACCAGGACTGGCAGGCGACGGTCCGGCTGGCGACGATTCCGGCGGCCGAGCCGGCCGAGCCGGCTGCGCCTGAGGTGGAAGACTTCGACGCCGCGCTCGAAGATGAGGCGATCGACGAAGACGAAGCCCTGGACGAAGCGGCAGAACCCGAGGATCCCGGCGGCGAGGAACACGAGCCGGCCTGAAGCAGATCGTTGCACGATGCTTAGGGGACAACGGGCGCCTTGAGGGTGCCCGGCGCTTTATCCGGTGGCGAGTCATCTAGGCTTATGAGGCACCCGTCCGGCGGCGCGGGGTCGCCCTAAGGTTTGTCATTCCGAGCCCCCGCCCTCACCCCTTCGGGCACCCCTTCGGGTGCCCTGAAGAGGGTAGAGGGCGAAGGGCGTAGAGGCAGAAGCCCGATGCGCGGGGGCGACATGATTTGGGGATACAACGAAGCCCCCCTCGCGCCCAATCCCCACCGGGACGCTAAGCGCGGTCCCCTGCGGGATGCGAAGCGCGATGGCCACATGCTCCAGCAGGGCCTGGATCCAAGTCCCCGGTAGGGCCATTAAGAGTTAAGGTCAGAAAGGCCGCCTTTCAAACGCCTACACTTGCGCCGCCTAGGAGGGATTCACCGTTCCGGGGCCGAGTCCGTTTCTGGTAGAATCCGACAGATGCAGGCCGGATTCGCCGCGCACCCAGGAGACCCCCGTGGCCGATAAGATGCAGCGATTCACCCAGCGGGCCCGCCGGGTGCTCAGCCTGGCCCACGAAGAGGCGGAGCGACTGCACCACAATTACATCGGGACGGAGCATCTCCTGCTCGGGCTGATCCGGGAAGAGGGGGGCGTCGCCGGGCGCGTGCTGCGCGAGCTGGGGCTGGATCCGGCGCGGGTCAAGGAAACGGTCGAACGCCTGACGGGCGTCGGGCGCCACGCCGGCGGCAAGATCGAACTGGCCCCCTCCACCGAACAGGTCCTGCAGTTGGCGATCGAGGAAGCGCGGCGGATGGGCCACCACTACATCGGCACCGAGCACCTGCTGCTCGGGCTGGTCCGTCAGGGCGAGGGCGTCGCCATCGACGTCCTGCGGCGACTCGGTATCACTCCCGAGCAGGTCCGCCGCCAAACGCGCCGCGTCTTGCAGGAGACCCCTGCCCGACAGGTGGCGGCCCAGCCCGTGGGCGGGTCCGAGAAGAAGGAAGCCTCGGCCAAGACGCCCTTGCTCGACCAGCTGGCCACCGATCTGACCGGCTTGGCGGAGGCCGACAAGCTCGACCCGGTGATCGGCCGCCAGACCGAAATCGAACGCGTCATTCAGATCCTGGCGCGCCGCAACAAGAACAACCCGGCGCTGATCGGCGAGCCCGGCGTAGGCAAGACGGCCATCGTCGAAGGCCTGGCCCAGCGCATCGTCGCCGGTGAGACCCCGGAACCGCTCCTCGGCAAGCGTGTCCTGCAGCTGGACGTCGGGTCGCTGGTGGCGGGGACCATGTATCGCGGCCAATTCGAGGAGCGCCTGAAGCGCGTGATCGAAGAGCTCAAATCGTCGGCGGCGATCCTGTTCATCGACGAAGTCCACATGCTGGTCGGGGCCGGCTCGGCCGGCTCGTCCGTCGACGCCGCCAACATTCTCAAGCCGGCGCTCTCCCGCGGCGAATTGCAGGTCATCGGCGCCACGACCCTCGACGAGTACCGCAAGTACATCGAGAGCGACGCCGCCCTCGAGAGGCGCTTCCAGCCGGTGATGGTCGAGGAGCCGTCGGTCGACGAAGCGCTCGACATCCTGCGCGGGGTCAAGGGACCCTACGAGGAACATCATCGCCTGATCATCACTGACGAGGCTCTGGAAGCGGCCGTCCACCTCTCGGCGCGTTACGTGCCCGACCGCTACTTGCCGGACAAGGCGATCGACCTGATCGATGAGACCGCCTCGCGCGTGCGGATGTACAAGAGCCCCGAGGCGCGCACCTTGAAGAGCATGACGGACCAACTGCGCCAGACGCGCCAGGCGCGCGCCCAGGCCGTCGAAGAGGCCCGTTTCGATGACGCCCAGGAGCTCCTGCTGCATCAGTCGACGCTGGAAGAGCAGCTGCAGCAGCTGCGCGCCGGCTGGGACCGCAGCGAGGATGGGCCGCGGGTCACCGCCCACGATATTGCCGAGGTCGTTTCGATGTGGACCGGCGTCCCGGTGATGCAGATCGCCGAGGAGGAGTCGGAGCGCCTGCTGCAGATGGAATCGGCGCTGCATGCCCGGGTCATCGGCCAGGACGAGGCGATCGAAGCGATCTCCAAGGCGGTACGCCGCGCCCGGGCCGGCCTCAAGGATCCCAAGCGGCCCGTCGGTTCGTTCATTTTCCTCGGACCGACCGGGGTCGGCAAGACCGAGCTGACCAAGGCGCTGGCCGAGTTCATCTTCGGCAGCGAAGACGCGCTGGTCCACATCGACATGTCGGAATTCATGGAGCGCCACACCGTCAGCCGGTTGGTGGGCGCGCCGCCGGGCTATGTCGGCTACGATGACGCCGGCCAGCTGACCGAAGCCATCCGGCGCCGGCCCTACTCGATCGTCGTCTTCGACGAAGTCGAGAAGGCGCACCCCGACGCCCACAACATGCTGTTGCAGATCATGGAGGAAGGCCACCTGAGCGACGCCCGCGGCCGCAAGGTCGACTTCCGCAACGCCATGGTCGTGATGACGTCCAACGTCGGCGCCGAGCTGATCCGGCGTCAGACGCAGCTCGGCTTCGCCCTCAAGCGCGATGAGGTGGTGGAAGAGAAGCAAGCCTTCGGCGAAATGCGCAAGAAGCTGATGGAGGCATTGCGCAAGGTCTTTCGGCCGGAATTCCTCAACCGGGTCGACGCCGTCATCGTCTTCCACGCCCTGAGCCGCGAGCAGATCGCCGCCATCGTCGACCTGGAGCTGGCCAAGGTGGCGCGGCGACTTGGCGAGCATCAAATCGCGTTGCAGGCCACCGACGAGGCGCGTCTCCTGCTGGCCGAGTTAGGCTACGATCCCGAAATGGGGGCTCGCCCGCTTCGGCGAGTGATTCAGAACAAAGTCGAAGACGTGCTGTCGGACCAGTTCCTGGCGGGCGAGTTCAAGGCGGGCGACCATATCCTGGTGGATGCCAAGGACGGCGAGGTCGTGTTGCGCCGGCAAGAACCTTCCCCGGAGCCGGCCGAGCCGATGCCGACGTCCTGAGCCAGAACGCAATCTTCCCGGAAGCTAGAGGCTTCCGGGAAGATGGAAGCAAGCTTGGAGCGGCCCGGCCCAGCCGGGCCGTCTTGTTTTCGGCGGCCAGGTCCATCGAGAGAGCGAAGGAGGGGCGATGGAGAGGAGAACGTCCATCACCCCCGCCGCCCACGCTTCGCCCCTACGTTACGGCTCGACGATCGCCAGGTTCATGTGTTGGGCGATCCCGATGGGAGCGGCGACATAGCCCGTGATGCGGGGCTTGACGAGGATGTAGCGCGTTGGCGATTGGACCAGGAAGATCGCTGCCGCATCGTCCACCAGAAGCTGCTCCGCCTCACGATAGAACGCCAGCCTGGCTGCCACCTCCTGTTCGCTGCGAGCTTGCTCCAGCAGGCGATCGAGCGCCGGGTTGCTGTAGTTGCCGATGTTCTGCCGGCTTCCGCTATGGAACAGGAGGTCGGCGAAGTTCTCCGGGTCCGGGTAATCGGCGCACCATCCCCACGGGACGAGCTGTCCGTGGTTGCCGGAGTAGATCTGGTCGCTGTATCCGAACGATTCCAGCTGTTCTACCTCAACGGTGACTCCGAGCGTTTCCTGCCAACTCTGAATCAGAAACGCGGTGGACGAGTCGATGTCCGTGCCGGCCCCGTTGTCGGTCAACAGGATTTCGGGCAGCGCCTCGGGACCTGCATAGGCAGAGCGGGCCAACGATCGGCGCGCCGCCGTGGCGTCGAAGGGGAGGGCGAGCGCCTCGTCGCTGAACCCAGGCAGGCCGGGAGGGTAGAGACCGGCGGCCGGTGTCATGCCGCCCTCATAAACAAACTCGTTGTAGCGGTGGTTGTCGACCGACTGGGCGAAGGCAAGGCGTACCGCGGGGTCGTCGAAAGGCGGCCGGGAGGAATCGAAGGCGACATAGTAGGTGCAAAGATCGGTGATGGGATAGACCTGGCCGTACAGGGTGTCGGAAGGATCGCCGGCTCGCTCGAGCAAGTCCTCAGGCAGATACGTGAAGTCGATCTCCCCGCCCTCGTAAAGCCGGACGGGATATCCGGGGTTGATCAGGTACACCACATAAGGGAGCGCCACGGGGCCAAGGTGGTAGCGCGGATTCCGCTCCAGCACAATCTCCTGCCCCGGCGTGCGGCGGAGCCACTGGAAGGGTCCCGTCCCGATCGGGTGTTCTTCCATCTGGTCGATCGTCTCGCGGTCGACAATCCAGGAGGTCGGGTAAGCCAGTTTGGCGAGGAAGTACGCCTTCGGGGACTCCAAGCGGACGGAGACGGTGTAGTCGTCGACGGCGGTGACGCCCTCGATATCCTCGGCGTCTCGCTCCAGGAAGGCTTGAGCGCCCAAGATGTCTCCCAGGTAGGTTGAGGCGGTGTGCGAGCCCGTCGCCGGGTCGAGCGCTCGCTCCCAGGAGAACAGGACATCAACCGCGGTGAAGGGGCGGCCGGAATGGTAGACGACGTCGCGGCGCAGGTGGAACGTGTACAGCATCCCATCCGGACTGACGTCCCAACCCTCGGCCAGGTCGGGGATGACCTGCAGTCTCGTGTCGAGCCGGACGAGCCCGCTGAACAAGTCGCCTACGATCTCGTCGGCGGAGCCCGACCACTTTGCCGGATCGAGGGTGTCGGGCTCGGATTCGGCCAAGAAGAGGGCGTTGGCGTGATTGATTACGGCCCCGCTTTCCGATGGGGTCGAGAAAGGTTCAGCGGGGAAGGAAGGGATGAATCGAGACGGTTCAAGCAGAGAACAGGACAAGATGAGCGCGACGGGCAAGACTCGCATGAGGACGTGAGGAGTTGCAAGGCGGTATGAGTTCATCCTCGCCTCCCAGGCGAGCTCCCCGCTCGCCGCCGCGCGACGGGGGCCAGCAGAATCCCCAGGCCGACCGCCCCGAAGGCGGCGGGCGTGACGCAGAGTCCCGGCCGAGCCTGGCCCGAGCTGGAGAGATTCTCAGCGGTGGACGTGGGAGCCGCGGTGAGCGAGGGTCGAGGTGAAGCTGACGCGGCCGGAGGCAGGTACGCCCCTCCTAGAGGGATGAACGTGGGATAGGGGGTGCGCGTTGGTTTCGCTTGGGCCGTACCGGAGAGGAGGATCGAAGGTGCGCCGATGTGCTGCCGCCATGCGGCCTCCAGGCCGTCACGATCGAACGAATAGACCCGCTGCAGGGCCAGATCCTCCGGCGCGCCCTGGCGGAACTCGTCGAGCAGGCGGACCATCTTCTCCGGACCGAACTCTTCCACCAGGAAGGCGATCAAGCTGTAAGACTCCGCGTAGGCCAGATTGGCCAGGTCGGGATCGTTCGAGAAGATCTGGCTGAGCGATCGCACGGAGAGGAGCGATCCCTGCCGGATGGCCTCGTCGAGATAGACGGCGAACCCATCCTCCAGGTCGCCTTCGGTGTACATCGCCAGGCCTTCCGCCGCCCAGGGAGGCGTGGAATCCAGGCAGGAGAGAGTGTAGTGACCGATCACGACGTGTGTCAGCTCGTGAGCCACGGCCCGCTGACCCCATTCGAGCTCGCTGGGGCCAATCGCGATCAGAACCGCGCTGTGTTCAGGGAATGCCAGCCCTCCGCTCCAGTCCGGCGCGAAGAGCGTCGCCGACTGCATCTCGGCCGGGTCGCCGTAAATGTAGAGCCGGATGTCGCCTTCGTATTCGACTCCCATCGCCTGGTGGATAGTGCCCAGGGCGGTCTGGCCGGCATCGATCAGCGTCTGGGCGAAGCTCGTGCTGCCCATGTACCAATGGAGGTGGAGCGGGCCGGCCGTGGTCTCGCGCCAGGTGTGCTGCGTGTCTTCGATCAGCAACGACTGATCGGGCGTCGTCTGCTCTTCGCCGCCGGCCGCGTGCAGCTTCCAGCGCCACCAGACCGCCGTCCCCGGGGGAAGGGCGCCCGTCCGGCGAAAATCCCATGTCCATTCTGTGGTGATCGAAGTCCCCGGCGCGAAGGCTTCGGGGACGATGCGGGCGATGCTATCGCCGCAGGCTCGCGCGTCCGTCCCGAACTCCAACTCGACACTCTCGATAGCGGCAGGCGACGAAGCAGCCAGGTAGAAGGTGATCGCCTCGGGGAAGCGGGCCGAGGCCTCGTTGCGGGTCACCTCGATTTGCGCATGGGGAATGCGTATGGGCAGGGAGAGTGCAGTTGCAAAGGTTACGAAGAGCAAGGCCTTCATGCGGGAGGCACGGCTCGATGCCCGTCGGGCCGGCCAAAAGAGAACAGACGGCAGCGACTCATCTGTGGCTTCACGGAGGCGTCCGCCTCACCCGAGCTGGAGCAGATCTGTTGAGGGTAATCCGTGTTGGGTCCCCCATCCGAATGCGCCAAGGCTGCCTGGAGGCTCGTCGGAAGACTTCGCACCGGCGAATTCTATCTCACGAGCCTTCCAGGAACGCATGGGACATTGGGCATGCAGGCTGGAACCCTGGGTCCCTCCTTGCGAGGGTGGGGCGAATTGCCCTCACGCTTGCCTTTCACTCTCCTGAAGTAGCGTGTTGCTCGGCCGATTCGTGTTGTAGACTCTCTCGCACGCGGCCGTGTGTGCCAGGCCGGCCGTCGCGCCTCCCGCCCATGACATTGACCAGCATTTCGCTCAGCCGTCTACTTCAAGCCATCCGCGACCAGTACCAGTTGCCGTGGTGGGGGCTGCACGGGGTCACCCATTGGGCACGAGTGTATGAGAACGGCTTGCGTCTGGCGGATGACACCGGCGCCGATCGGGAAGTGCTGCTCTACTTCGCTCTGTTCCACGACGCCAAGCGGATCAATGAAGCGTGGGATCAGGGCCACGGTCTCCGCGGCGCAGAGTATGCCGCCATCTTGCGGGGGTCGCATTTCGACATGACCCAGCGTTCCTTCGATCTTCTCTTCGAAGCCTGCCAGCACCACACCGACGGCCTGCTCGAGGCGGATCCCACGGTGCAAACCTGTTGGGATGCCGACCGGCTGGACTTGGCCCGGGCGCGCATTCTCCCGCGCCCGGAGCATCTATGCAGCCAAGCGGCCAGGAAGCCGGAGCTGATCGCGTGGGCGACCGAGCGCAGTCTTCAGCGCTGGGAGCCGGCCTTCCTCAACGATGCCTGGGCGACGGATGGGCCCGCCGCCGAACAGGGTGAGAGCCCAACGTGACCCGCGCCCGCGTCCAATACGTCTGTCAGCAGTGCGGCAGGGCGGCGCCCAAGCCGCTGGGTCGATGTCCGCAATGCGGCTCGTGGAACAGCATGGTTGCCGAGGCGAGCGAACCTCGTGCGGCCGGGCGCGGCGTTCGACGGGCGGGCGCAGGCGCGGTGCGCCTCGGAGACATCCAGGATGACGGTGATGCGCGGGTTGCGGTTCCGCTGGAGGAGTTCTCGCGCGTCTTAGGCGGGGGGATCGTCCCCGGGTCGATCGTTCTGATCGGAGGGGACCCCGGGATCGGCAAGTCGACCCTGCTGCTGCAGGTGGCGCTCGGGTTGGCCGATCGCGGAGCGGTGCTCTATGTTTCCGGCGAGGAGTCCGTCAGGCAGATCAAGGGAAGGGCCGGCCGGTTGGGCGGGGGCGCCGCCGACGGGCTCTACCTGATGGCCGAGACCGAGCTGGGCGCCGTGTTGCAGCAGATCGAGGCCCTGCAGCCGAGATTGGCGATCGTCGACTCGATTCAGACGATGCACGACCCCGACCTGGAGCCGGCGGCGGGCTCGATCACCCAGGTCCGCGAGTGTGCCGCGCGCCTCCAGGCTCTGGCCAAGCAGAGCGGAGTGCCGGTTTTCCTGATCGGCCACGTCACCAAAGACGGCGCCATCGCCGGGCCGCGGGTGCTGGAGCATCTGGTGGACACCGTTCTGTACCTGGAGGGCGACGCGCAACACGCCTACCGTCTCCTGCGGGCGGTGAAGAACCGATTCGGGCCCACAACCGAGGTGGGGGTCTTCGAAATGAGCGGCGAAGGCATGGTGGAGGTCCCCAATCCGTCTGAGGCCTTCCTGGCGGAGAGAGTGGTCCAGGCGCCGGGTTCGGTGGTGGGGATCACACTCGAAGGGACGCGACCGCTTCTGGTCGAGATTCAAGGGCTGACGAGCCCGACCGCCTTCGGAAACCCCCGGCGGACGGCCAACGGGGTTGACTTCAACCGTCTGCTGCTGATCACGGCTGTGTTGACGCGGCGCCTGGGCCTCCGACTCGGCGACCAGGACGTCTTCGTCAACGTCGTGGGAGGCCTGCAAATCGATGAACCGGCGGCCGATTTGGCCATCGCGGCGGCGTTAGCCTCGTCGGTGCGAGATCGCGCCGTGCCGGCAGATATGGCGGTCGTGGGAGAGGTTGGGCTATCGGGAGAGCTTAGGGCCGTTCCCCAGCTCGCAACTCGATTGCACGAGGCGGCGAAGCTCGGATTCCGTCGGGTTGTGGCGCCTCGCACCCCGCGATTCGACCCTGCGCCGGCCGGACTCGAGCTTCTGGCGGTGCGATCCCTGCGCGAAGCCCTCGATCTTCTGCTGGGAGAAAACTGAAATCGAGCGCGGTGGCCTGGTCGGCGGGTACGTTTCGCATGATCGCAGGCCATTGCGAGGCGGAGACCTCGCTATCACCGCCTGACGCGCACGCTGCCTCTGGACTCAAGCCATCGTGAATCGTTAACTTTCATGCCTTCCCTTCAAGGAGTGCGACTTGAGTTCCCGTTGACCGGGCCACATCTGCTCCGGGCATGCGCGCCGGCAAGAGATGTGGCGGGTGAAGCGGGGTAGATCGCTCTCAAGGCCAACTACCCGCGCGTCGATGTTCACTGCGTTCATCGTTAACCTTGCGTCGTCTTAAATCTTCGATTCTTTTTAGGTTGAAGTAGGCCATGCGTATTGTAGAGTCGTCGCCGTTCTGATAGAATGCATTCGTCACGGGCGGGACTCGCAACTCGACGGATCGCGCCTCGCATCCCGGAGGGGAGAAGATCCGTTCCGAGTCGAAGCCAGCGGGGTACGCTTGGCGAGCCCGACCGTCAGCGTTGATCCTTGTTTAATCGAATCGAGCTACCGGCGGCCTGCAGCGGGCAGGTCTTCCCGCCGTCCGGGCCGCCGCAGGGAGGTGCGCATGGATGCGGAGCGAACGTGGGAGGCGGCGCTGGGCCAACTCCAGCTGGAATTGCCCCGAGCGACGTTCGACACCTGGGTTCGCGACGCTGAATTGCTCGCCTATGAGGACGGCACCTACGTTCTGGGAGTTCAGAATGCCTACGCGCGGGACTGGCTCGACCAGCGTCTGCGAGGGACTTTCAGCGAAGTGCTCGGCGGATTGAGCGGGCGGACGGTCGAAGTGCGCTTCGTCCTGTGGCCGGGAGAAGCGGCAGCCGAGGAAGCACCGGTCGTGCTGCCCGATCCGACCCCAACTCCCCGCCCGACACAGGCTAACCTGACCGCACGCTACACCTTCGACTCCTTCGTCGTCGGACAGGGCAATCGCCTGGCCCACGCCGCTGCGCTGGCGGTGGCCGAAAACCCCGCCCGCGCCTACAACCCGCTCTTTCTCTACGGGGGGGTCGGTCTGGGGAAGACTCACCTGCTGCACGCGGTGGGCCTGGCCTGCATCGCTTCCGGGCTGCGGGCGCTGTATGTCTCGTCGGAAGAGTTCACCAACGACCTGATCAATTCCATCCGGACCCATACGACGGATGCCTTTCGGGAGCGATATCGCCGGATCGAGGTCCTGCTGATCGACGACATCCAGTTCATTGCCGGCAAGGAGTCGACGCAGGAGGAGTTCTTCCACACCTTCAACGCTCTGCACGGCCAGGAGAGGCAGTTGGTGATCTCGTCCGACCGTCCGCCGAAAGCCCTGGTGACCCTGGAAGAGAGGCTGAGGTCGCGCTTCGAATGGGGGTTGATCGCCGACATCCAGCCCCCGGACTTCGAGACCCGCATGGCGATTCTGCGCTCGAAGGCCGAGCGCGCCGGGCGGAGCGTGGAGCCGGAGTACTTGGAGCTGATCGCCCGACGGGTGCAGAGCAATATCCGGGAGCTGGAGGGGGCGCTGACCCGCCTGCTGGCGTTCGCTGACCTGGGCGGGCTGCCCATGACCCGCGAACTGGTCGAATCGACGCTGACCGACCTGCAGACGCGTACGACGGCCATGACCCCCGACCGGATCATCGCCGCCGTGGCCGACCATTTCGGCGTGGACGAAGACCGGCTGCTAAGCACCGATCGCTCGCGCCAGGTGGCCCTGCCGCGCCAGGTGGCGATGTTCCTGATCCGGCAGGGGACGGACGCCTCCCTGCCCAAGATCGGGGAGGTCCTGGGCGGGCGTGACCACACGACCGTGATGTACGGGCTGGACAAAATCGCCAGCCTGCTCGAGACGGACGACAACCTGCGCCGGCGGGTGGCGGCCATCCGTGAGGCGCTCTACAACGACGACCGGTTCAGCGCATAGGAGAAGTTGTCAGTGGTCAGTGGCCCGTGGCCAGTGACCGCATACGACTAGTGCCGTCCGACCTGCACATTGCCGAGGCCGGGATCCGGGAGGCCGGGCGCGAGCTGACGGTTTCCGGCCGTCTTTGTCGGAATTTCATCTGCCTTACAAGTGACAGGAGTCGATTCCCCCCGAGGCTTTTCTGGGGTATGTTGGAATCGCAACCGCCCACGGCTCCGGCGTCGGAAGCCAACAGCGTGAGCTGACATAGACGAGCGACTCGTTGTCCGGTCCCTGCGGGGCTCCCGGCCGGCGCTCCAAGGATAGTGTCCCCCAGCTCCGACGCCCCTTCGGGGGCGGTTTGCTTTCAGCCGGCCGAGAGGCCGGCTGAGTGACCAGTGGCCAGTGGTCGGTGGTCAGTGAGAGGCGATCGGGGATGCGCGTAGGCCAAGAACCTGGGGGTCGGCTGATGGCTACCCGTTGAAGGCTTACCGATGTTGTCTGACCACCGACCACTTCCTAGGGGTTTGGTGCAAAGGCCGCCTAATCCCCCAATGTGAACATCGCCCGAGGCCCCGGAACGCCGGCCGCCGAAGCGTAGCTCAAGACTAGATCGGTCTCCCCCTGGCTGAGGACGAAGACCAGATCGCCGGACGAGGCTTCGCCGCTGGGGATCTGCTCCCCATCGAAGAGACCGCGCAATCCCGAGAAGGACATGGCGAATTCGGGATAGAACGTAGCCCCGGAGGCTCCGCTCAAGCTGAAGTTGAACTCGGTCACGTTGCACGACTCACCGGCGGGCGCTCGGCACGTGACGGAAACGTCGACCAGGGCGAATTCCTCTCCTGGTTCCAACGCCGGATAGCTGTCGGCCCGTTTGATGATGTGGTCCGCTGGTCGGGTGACCTCGTTGACGACGATGTCGACTTGCCCCAGGCTCAGGGTCGAGCCGATGGGCGCCGGACCGACGGACTCCCATGAACCCGAAAGCGACGGAAGCGTGGCGAAGTAGGTTTCCGGGAAAACCGGCGCGGCCGTGGGGAGAAGCGACCAGAGCCCGGAGGCATCGCAGCCCATCGCCGCCAGAAGGCCGGCAAGCAAGAAGTACAAGCGAAAGCTGGGCCTTCGGGGAAGGCGAGCCATCGTTAACCTCCTGGTGAGCGGGTGCGGCAGCCTACGGTGCACCGAGGTCTTGCGGCGAGCAGTATAATCACAATGAGCTAGGTGCGTGGCCCTTCGGCTGCGGCCGGAGCTGCGCTCCGGCCTCCGCTCAGGGCGGGAGGTAGAAATGGCCAAGAGAGAAACGTCGGAAGGCGAGCACGAATGGCGCAGGTTGATGCCCGAGGAGACCCTCGAGCATCTGCGGGCTGCTCGCAAAGAATGGCGGGAGAGCGTGGAAGGGATGCTCCCACCGAAGTTCGTCGAGCACCGCAAGGCCGCTCGCCGCGAGATGCTGCTGGCGGCGCGCAGCTGGATCGACCACGCGCTGAGCCGAATTGAGGAGTAACGTAGTCAGGTAAGACACCTCGCCCTTAGGCGAGCACCTATTCGTCTGGTTGGTAGGGGCACGGCACACCTGCCCTCCTCGACAGGACACCGGGGCGGTGGGGCGGGCGGTGCCAGGGTGCCGTGCCCCTACGGTTTCCCTACCTAGATACGCCTCGGCCGGAGCCATACGATTAGAAGGACCACAGCGACCCCGAGCGTGATCCCGCCGAAGAGCGGCCGGTCGGCGACGAAAAGCAGCGTTGCTACCACCACCATGACGCCGAAGAGGATGGCGCCCACCAAGCGCTCCACGGCCAGCGTCAGCGACCGCAATTGCGCCTCAAGTTCCGTGGAGGCGCTAGCCCTCACCTGAAGCTCCCCCCGTTCGATCCGGCGCAGGGTCGCATCGATCCGCCGCGGTAAGCCGCCAAGAAGTCCGGCCTGCTCCAATAGCCAATCCAGGGCCGTCTCCCATCGCGCTTCGCATCCCGCAGGGGAACCAGCCCCGCGCTCCTCTTCCAGCAGGCCGCGGGCGAAGGGGGCCAGGCCTTCGAAGAGATTGAAGTCCGGGTGCAGCCCCGTGCACAGGCCGGAGAGAATCCCCAGGCAACGCCCGAGGAAGAGCAGGTCGGACGGCACCTGGAAGGGCATCTCGTAGATCAAGTCGCGAAACTTGTGGGCGAATTGACGCATTTGCTGCGGATGCGCTCGGACAAGGTCGCGCACGCTCATCCCCCATATCCGATCGAACAAGACCTCCTCGGCTTCGCGAATCCGGTCGAGGTCGGCACCCGGCAGGAGCATCCCCAGCTGCTGGAAGGCTCGGTTCAGCCGATCCAGGTCCCGCGTGCCGATCCCGATGGCCAATTCGCGCAGACCGGCCTTAGCCTCGGCCGTCAGCCGTCCGACCATACCGAAGTCGACGAAGGTCAGGCGCCACTCGCCATCGCTCAGGGGTTGGACGAACAGGTTTCCCGGATGGGGGTCGGCGTGGAAGAAACCCTCGACGAAGATCTGCTGCAGGTACGTGCGAAAGACGCGCTCGGCGACCTGGACGCGGTCGATACCGGCCGCTTCGATGGCCGCGTAATCCGTGATCTTGATGAAATAGACGTCCTCCAAAGTGAGGACGCGCCGAGTCGTTTGGCTGAGGTAGACCCGTGGGATGCGGACGCTCTCGTCTTCGGCGAACATCTCCGCGAAGCGCTGTGCGTTCTCGGCCTCCTTCAAGTAGTCGACCTCGTCCCAAAGCGTCCGGCTGAACTCCGCCAGCAGGGCACCGAGATCGACGCGGCGGGAGATGGCGCGGAGGCGTTTGAGCCAGCCCATCGCCGTCTTCAACGCGCGAAGGTCGACTTCGATCAAGTCATCGATCTGGGGCCGCTGGACCTTGACCACGACCGAGTCGCCGCCGGGCAGCCGTGCGCGGTGAACCTGGCCGAGCGAGGCGGAGGCCAGCGGCACAGGATCGAACCACGCATAGGCCGAGCCGAGCGGCATGGCCAACTCGGCTTCGATCATCCGCTGCATCGTCTCGAAGGCCTCTGGGTTGACCTCGTCCTGGAGCTGGGCGAGCTCCGAGGTGACCGTCTCAGGCAAGACGTCGACGCGGGCCGAGAGAAACTGACCTACCTTGATCCACATCCCGCCCAGGTCGGAGGCCAAGGCGCGGAAGCGTCGTGCGGACTGGCGATAGCGGCCCGGGGCTGTGCGGCGGGCGAGCGACGCCAAGCCGATCCGGCGAATCCCCGTCTCCCAAAAGAGCGTACTCAAGAGGATTCCGAAGAACAGCCGCAGCACACGCCGGTAGCGGGCACGTAAAGGGAGGGGCGAGCGACGCTCGGGGGACCTTCTGGACACGAGAGCAACCTCGGGGGCAAGCTGATGCTAAGCCACTGTGGTGGGAAAGGCAACCTGGGTAGGGAGCGGGATCGGCTCCGTGCGCCGCGGGGACCGTGACCAGGGATTGAAGAGCGGCGTATGACATTTCTCGCGTCCGGAAGTGCATTTAGTCCGCCATCCCAGTTGTTGCGTTCGGGCCAACTCCGCTGTAGAGTGAACATGAGGGGGAGTGCATGGGGGACTTGTGACCCTCACCGTCTGTCTCGCAGTGCAATTCTCGACAATCGTGCGCTACCGGGCCTACAGGCCGTGTGGCAGCTCTGCTACCATTGCCCGCCATCCTCGCTCGAACCCACCCAAGGGGGACATCCATGCCTTCCAATGCGCGCTCGTCGTTGGCACTTCGCTTCCCGGCTAGCTTTCGCCGCCTCGACCGAACCTGCTCCAGAATTGTCTATCAAGGACTCGTACTCGCCGTCATAGCGTCGATGCTGCTTGGCAGCGTGGGCATAGCGCAGGCCGCCCCGCCGACCAGCCGGCCGTCAGGCCGCCGCCTCATATGGCGCCTTCCACGCCGGCGACTTGTGAACGTGAACAACTTTCCAAGCGTCGCCGAAGCGAACGAGCACGCGGCTCTCGTTGTGGTTGCGGACGGCCACGCCCTCGGCGGTGCCGCGAGTGACGAGCAACGTGTAGGAGCAGACGGCGCTATCCCCGTGGACCTGCTCGTTGTAGTTCGCCAGGTCGAAGCGCTGCCGGGCCTTGTCGACGGTGCCGGCCCGGCCCGCCGGATCGAGCGCGGTCGCGGGCGTATCCGGCCGGGCGGCCTCCGCCAGCATGAAGTCGTGAAAGGCGAGCCCATCGATTCGATGGGGTGTGACATACCACTCGTACAACGTCAGCTCGGGCACCGTCGTGGCGTGATAGGCGGCGACGTCGTTGTCGAGAATCGATTGCAGATGGCGTTCGAGGACGGCGCGGACGGCTTCGTTTGGGGACATGCAGACCTCCTCAGGAAATAGTCAGTGGTGAGTGATCGGAGCTCGTAGCGCAGGCTTTAACCTGCGATCCGAGGTCCTGCGCAGGCTAAAGCCTGCAGTTACGTCCGACTACCACCACTGACCTCTAGAGCAGACTCACCGGCTCCACATCCGCTGTCCACCCCTCGGGCAAATCCGAGGGCACAGCCTTCGCTGGATCCGAGCCGCGCAGCAGAATCTGCCATCGCCATAGCCCATGCAGCCGCGTGAAGAAACACGGGGTCGGGCCGACCACTTCGGTCGGGTCCTCGCGCCGCGCAAGCTCGGTGCGGATTCGGCCCGCCAGGCGCTTGGCCTCGCGTTCGGCGCTCTCAGCAGATGACGAGCGAAAGAGCAGCCGAACAAGTCGGCGAAACGGCGGGTAGCCGAGCTCGCGCCGGTGGCGCAGCTCGTCTTGGTAGAAGGCCTGATAGTCGTGGCCGGCGGCGGCGCGAATCGCGGCGTGGTCGGGATGATAGGTTTGCAGGATGACCTGGCCGCCGGCCGGGCCCCGTCCGGCGCGCCCCGCCACCTGGGTCAGCACCTGGAAGGCGCGCTCGCCAGCGCGGTAATCCGGGAGGTGCAGGCCGGTGTCGGCCGAGACGACCCCGACCAGGGTCACCAGGGGTAGATCGAGGCCCTTAGCGAGCATCTGCGTCCCGATCAGGATGTCGGCGCGATGCGCCGCGAAATGGGCCAGGATGACGGCGTGCGCTCCCTTTCGGCGGGTGACGTCCCAATCCCAACGCAAGGTGCGCACGCCGGGGTGCCGCGCCTCGACTTCGGCCTGGATGCGCTGCGTCCCGGCCCCGAAGTAACGAACACGCCGGCCTCCGCATTGCGGGCACGGACGCGGTGGGCGGCGCTGGTAACCGCAATGATGACAACGGAGGGACTCCGCCGTCGGATGATGAGTGAGCGGCGTGTCGCAGCGCGGACAGCGCGCAACCCAGCCGCAGTCACGGCAGAAGACATACGTGGCGCCACCGCGCCGGTTGAGAAACAGAATCGCCTGTTGGCCGGCGTCCAGCGTCCTGGATAGGGCCTGATCGAGGCGGCGGCTGAATAGAGAGACATTGCCGGCCCGCAATTCCTGCCGCATATCTACGACGTGGACTGGAGGAAGTTCGATGGCGACGGCGTCGCCCTCGAGCGGCTGGTAGGCGAAAGGAAGCCGATACCGGCGCTGCTGGGCCTCGACCGTCTGGCGATGGCCGAGAATGCGCTCCGGCAGACGCAGCAGGCGAATCACGCCGGCTTCGGCACGATGGAACGTAACCACATCCGGCGTGGCACTGCCGAGCAGACATACGCCGCCGAGCAAGCGCGCATAAGCGAGCGCCGCCTGGCGCGCGTGGTAGCGAACGGCGCCCTCCTGTTCCTTGTACGAGTCGTCATGCTCCTCGTCGACGACGATCAACCGAATGTCGGGCAAAGGGGCGAACAACGCGCTGCGCGCCCCAACGATCAGACGCAGCACGCCGGCGCGGGCGCGCCGCCAGGTGTCATACCGCTCGCCCGCCCCCAAGGACGAATGCAGGAGTCCAACCTGGCCGGGGAAGCGTGCCAGGAACCGCTCCGTCGTCTGGGGTGTCAGTGAGATCTCCGGGACGAGGACGATCGCCGTCCCGCCCGCATGTAGGACCTGGTCGACCGCGCGCAGGTAGATCTCGGTCTTCCCGGATCCGGTGACCCCGTGTAGCAGAAACGCCGCGGTGACGCCCGAGTTCAAGGCCTCGCGAATCGGCTCCCACGCCGCCTGCTGGTCCCGCGTCAGAACCGGCGGGGTGTCCTGAGCCACCAGAGTCTCGGCCAGGGGATCGCGCAGGATCTCGCGGGCGTTGAAAGCGATCAACCCGCGACGCTGGAGAAAGCGCAAATCTTCCGAACGCGCGCCGGCCTCGGCATAGAGCCAAGTCGCATCCAGAGGTTTCGCTTCGTTCACGACGGCCAGAAGTGCGTTCCGCCTCCGCTTGGCCGCTTCACCTCGCCCCAGATCACCGAGGGCTGCGTAGGCCTGCTCCGCGGGGACGGCCAGGCGGACGGTGCGAATGCGGCGCGGGCCGACGCTCGGCTCCTCGAGGACGGGCGCCGTGCCAATGACTTCGCGCCGAACCAGGGCTTCCGCCGCACGACGCCAGGTGCGGCGGCCGAGGTGCCGTTCGATCTGGCGGCCGCGCAGAGGGCCTCGCACGCGAAGTAGCTTCACAAGCTGTCCCTGAGTGTCGCCGTTGGGCTGAACCGAGGGTTCGATCAGCCGGTACTCCTGGTCGGCGTGCTGCCCCAACCCAGGCGGAATCATTAAAGCGACGCATTCGCCGAGCGGAGCGAGCGTCGCCTGATGCATCCATGCCGCCAGGGCCAATTGAGGCGGAGTCAGAACCGGTTGAACTTCGACCAGACCTTCCACGGGCCGCGTTTCCGGTACCGGAGATTCATCGGCCAGCCGAACCACAACGCCCTGGGCGCGTCGGCGTCCGAAAGGGACGACGACCAGATGACCCGGAGCGAGGATCGGCAGCAGCTCGTCAGGGATGTGATAGTGGAAAGCGCCCTGCACCCGGGCCAGATGCAGGGCGACTTCAGCGTAGCGCGGCATCATCCGGCCGCAGGCGGCGGGTGGGCGGCCGGCTCACGAGTGAGCGACACGCGAGCGATGCGCAAGCCGTCCATCGCCTCGACGCGCAGCTCCCCTCCGTCCACCGTCACCCGGTCGCCGACCTGCGCCAGACGGCCAAGCCGCCCGAGCAGATAGCCGGCGACCGTGTCGTAATGGGGGTCGTCCAATTGCAGGTCGAAATGCTCGTTGACCTCGGTGATCGGGGTCAGCCCGTCGATCAGCGCCGTCCCATCGGGCAACGGTTGAATCTCGGGCTCGTCGAACGGATCGCTGACCTCGCCGACGATTTCTTCGACGAGGTCCGCCAGAGTCACGACGCCGGCGGTCCCGCCGTACTCGTCGAGCACGACCGCAATGTGCTGCCGCCTGCGGCGGAAGCGCGCCAGCAACGTGCTGACGTGCGTCGTCTCCGGGACGTAGATCGTCTCGCGCATCACTTCGCGAGCCGTCCGGCCGTCGGCCGAGCCATTCGGCCACAGGCGCAACAGGTCCTTGACGTGGAGCACCCCGATGATGTGGTCGAGGCTTCCTTCGAAGACGGGAAGCTTGCTGAACGGCTGCTCTTTCGCCAGCCGGATGATCTCGCCGACCGGCGCCTCGGCCGGGATGGCCATCATTTCGGTGCGCGGGACCATCACCTGCCGTACCAGGGTGTCCCCAAAATCGAAGACGGCCCGCAGCATCTCCTCTTCTTCATCTTCGACCACGCCGCCCCGGGCGCTGGCCGAGACGAGCATCTTGAGCTCCTCGACAGAATGGACCATCCGATGGCCCTCGGCCGGACGGACTCCGATGGCGCGCAGCAGGGCGTTGCCGGCGCCATTGAGAACCACGATGGCCGGATGGAAGATCCAAGCCGTCCAGACCGTCGGACGCGCCACCGCCAGCGCCGTCCGTTCCGGGTCCTGCAGGGCGACCGACTTGGGAGCGAGCTCACCGACGACGACGTGAAGGAAGGTGATCAAGGCGAACGCCAGGCCGGCCGAAAGCGCGCGTGCGACGGGCTCTTCCATCGTCCCGGGAAACAGGGCGATGACGGGTTGAAGCAGGTGGGACAGCGCCGGCTCGCCGATCCAACCCAAGCCCAGGCTGGCCAGCGTGATTCCCAACTGGGTGGCGGCGATGAAGCGATCGGGCTTGGCGATGGCGCGCTCGGCCCAGGCGGCGGCACGATGGCCTTGGCCGGCCAGTTCCCGAATGCGCGTGCGTCGGACACTGACGAGCGCAAACTCCGCCGCGACAAAGAAGGCATTTGCCAGCACGAGAATGACGACGCCCACCAGACCCAGGAGATCGAGCCCGATGGCCGTCATGATTCGCCGCCGCGGTAGACCACTGCGGCGCCATAACCGACGACCGATTCGTTGTCGCCGGTGACGTCGCCGGAGTGGGCGTAGCCGCGCAGTTGAACGCCGGTGGCCCCCAGGTCACGCGCCGCCCACAACGCGGCAGCCAGCGCCGCCTTGCCGCATGCGAATCCGAGGCCCTCGTCCTCCGCTTGCAGCACCGCTTGCGGGTCGAAGGCCTCCAGCCGGGCCAGCATTTCCTCGTCGAGTCGCCGGGCGATCGGGCCTGGATAGAAGTGCGAAAGATCCGAGCTGGCGACGATCAACGCCGATCGGCCGCGTAGAACCGCCGCCAGCGAGTGACCGACGGCCTCGGCCACCCGCCGCGACTGGTCGCGCAGCATGACCGGCAGGAGTCGAAAGCCGGCGGCCAGGGTGCGCTGCAGAAAGGGGAGTTCGATTTCAAGCGAATGCTCCTCGTCGCGCGAAACGCGGACCAGACGGATACCGCAGCGGGCCTCCAGGTCGGCCGCGAACTCGGCCAGGAGCGGTTTGTCGACCGCGATCTCGCCGAGAGGTGTCCAGTAGGCATCGTGGGTGGTGGAAAGCACCTCTCCGGCTGAGAGATGGTGCATCGGAGAGATGACGGCCACGCAATCGGGCGCTAATTGGCTTACCAGGCGGAAGGCTCGGGCGGCGACGGCGCCGGAATAGCGATGGCCGGCGTGGGGCGCGATCAGCCCCACCACCGCGCCAGGCGGCGGCTGGGGGTCAGCCTCGGCGAGCTGCTTGTCGACAGAACGGGCCAGCGCTTCGGCGTCGCCGGGGTACCAGGTGCCGGCGATAGGGGATGGACGGACGTCGCTCATCCCTGGTTGAGGGCCATTCGAGACGATTGTAGCACACCGGACAGAGGAGGAGCTGGACCTTGACAATAGCACTGATGTTCTATACAATCAAACTAGAACATAGTTTCTATCTGTGGAGGGGCTGTGGAGAGATCACTTCGCAGGACAGCAGCGGGCCACCGAACCAGCCAAGCACCTAAGACCTTTTTGGCACTGCCGGGGATCGCCCTTGGCACCCCGGAGGGGGCTTCTAGCCAGGCCCTGCAAGAGCCTGTGGCCATCGCGCTTCGTCGCGCTTCGCACCCCGGAGGGGGCATCCCGGCGGGGACCGCGCTTAGCGTGCCGGAGGGCATTGGGCGCCAAGTAGACCGTCGCGTCGATAGACTAGCCCGTTCGTCGCGATCGACAGATCACGGTTCGCCCTGGGATCACGCATTGAGTAGCAAGATCACTCCAACCTACCATCAGAACGAACCGCGCTCCCCTCGTCTCCTGGAGCTAGTAAGGGGCGAAGGCAGAATCGGTCCATTTGCTGCTCCGATCGGCGTTGACGCAGCCGGCGCGCTGGTCTGGCACGACCTACACTCCCCAACGTCAAGCCATCTTCTCATCTGCTGGCCGGCGCCGGAGAGATTCGAAGCTATTCGCAGCGTGGCGGCCGGCTTGGCTCTGACAACTCGGCCGGCACTGCTCCAACTGCTGACTATCGATTCGACCGGGCGCGAACTTCTGGTGCTCGAAAACCTTCCGCATGCCGTCGGCCAGACGGCTATCGATCCGACAGCCGCGGCGCTGAGCCTGCGCTGGCTGACGGCGGAACTCGCTGCCAGGAGGCGGGAGGGAAGGGCGTGGCCCGGAATCCTGCTGGTGATCGGTGACCTCGCCGGGCTCGAAGCGGGCCGTTCCCGAGGATCGCGCCAGGTTCTGGGCAGAATCCTCAGGCATGGGAGCGCCCTCGGGATTCACGTCGTGGCGGGGACGGACCAGGTGCCGCGGGTATGGTGGCGATCCGGCTGGAGGCGGTCCGATGTCGCTCGCATGACCGCCATCGGGGCGGGGGAATACGCATACCGGCGTGGCCAATGGCGATGCCGCCTGGCGCTCGCCGCCCTTCCCGCGGTGGATCTGGATCTACTGGCCCGGGGGCGGGTTCATGGGCCTCATTTCCTGGCCGAGAGGCGCTTGGAGCACGCGGCCTGGCCGAGCGCGGCCGGGCTTCGCGTGCCTGAGAGAGGCGCTCGATGAACCGAGTTCGGATCGAACGGAGGGCCGGTGTGGGAGACGCGGTCCACGTCTGGCAACGGGCGCGGTCCGTCGCCCCTGAGGAGTTCATTTGGAGGGGCCGGCGCTACCTGGTGCGGTCCGTCGAATCCGATCAAGTTGGACGACCCGCCGTCACCGGCGTCCGACGCCTGCGGATTCGCACAACCAATGGCCTGCATTGCGTCCTGGCGCAAGACCCTGCGTTGGGCTCGTGGACGATGGATCGTGTTGTTTCCTCCGGAGGTGGAAGATGAAGGTGGGAATGCTCTGGCTGGATGAGGAGAAGAACGCCGACCTTGGGCATCGGTTGACTCGCGCGGCTGATTACTATGCCGCCAAGTACGGCCGGCGGGCGACGCTATGTGTGGTCCACCCGGAGACGGCGGGAGAGAATCCGCCGTCGGCCGTCGCCGACCTGGCCGTGCGCGTGCGGCCGGACGTGCTGAGAAACCACTTTTGGATCGGGGTGGACGAATCGATCGCCAGGGAGAATTAGGCCGCCGGCAGAGGGTTCGCCGGCCCGTGGAGGGTCGAATGCCCAAGGCACGAAGGGACTCCGGCCTGGCCGCTATCAACAAGGCTCGCATCTACTACGAGATCGCCGGCGAAGGGGAACCCTTCGTGATGATCCATGCTGGGGTAGCTGATAGCCGGCAGTGGAATAGCGAGTTCGAGCATTTCGCAAATGGATATCGCGTCCTCCGCTACGACATGCGCGGATACGGCAAGAGCGAACCGGTCGACGGCGAGTACAGCCATCTGCTGGATCTGACGGCAATGCTAGACTATCTGGCGATAGACCAGCCCCTCATGGCCATGGGGTGCTCGATGGGCGGCGGCTTGGCCATGGATCTGGCTCTGGCGAGGCCGTCCAGGGTGAAGGCCTTGATCATGGTGGATGCGGCGCCGCCAGGCCTGGAATTGAATGTACCGACGCCCGCCAAATTCGCCGAAGCTGAGAAGGCCTACCAAGCCGGCAACCTCGACCTGGTGGCGGAAATTGAGACGCAGATCTGGTTCGATGGAACGGGCCGAACGGCATCGCAGGTGGATCGAGCGGCACGCCAACTGGTCTATCAAATGAACCGGAAGGGACTTTCTCACGATGCGAAACGACTCGGCAAACGCCTGCCCGACACTCAGGTGCCTGCTGTCGCGCGCTTGCGTGAGCTGCGAATCCCCGTGCTCGTCATCGTCGGGGCCCACGATACGCCCTACATGCAAGCGGCGGCCGACTACATGGCCGACAAGCTGCCCTCGGTTCGGAAAGTGATCGTCGACGACGCGGCCCACCTCCCGAACATGGACCACCCGGATGAATTCCGGCGCATTCTTGCGACGTTTCTGGACGGTCTCGCTTCTTGAACCGGAGCCCGGTGTCGACCAGGTCGAGCACGCTGACGCCCAACAACCCGACGGAGCCCCTCCGCTTCGCTCCGCTCTCTACGCCCCTTCGCTCTCTACAGAGCGCCAAGGGCGGCGCACACCCAAGGTGCACACCCAGGGTGCACACCCAGGGTGCACCCGAAGGGGTGCCCGAAGGGGTGCCCGAAGGGGTGAGGGCGGGGATCTTCGACTGGCCCGGCCGACCGATGTCGGGCCCGGCATGTGATCATCGCTGCGATCTGACCGCAGAGTCGTCTCGGCGCGGTCAGGCCGCCCCTCCGTGACTCACTTCGGAGAAAGGCTATGGCGACCTCCCTCAAGAGAACCTTCCCGCTTAACTCGTTAAGCCACTTGGAGTTGCACCAGGTGAGGGCGGACTTGGTGACCTATCGTGGTCGGCGGGCCGTGCGACTGGTCGAGTCCGACGAGGAAACGGCCGAGGAACACGCGTTCGCGATCCTCGCCACGTCCGATTTCAAGGACGGCGTGATCCAAACCGCGGTCGCCGGCGCCCTGCGGCCGGATGCGCCGCAGGATATGCGCGGCTTCGTCGGTGTGGCGTTTCGAGTGCAGCCGGACGGATCTAGGTTTGAGTGTTTCTACTTGAGGCCGACGAATGGTCGAGCGGACGAGCAGCTGCGGCGCAACCATGCCACTCAGTACATCTCGCATCCCGACTTCCCATGGTTTCGGCTGCGAGAGGAGACCCCCGGCGTTTACGAATCGTACGCCGACCTCGTTCCGGGAGCATGGACGAGCGTCAAGATCGTCGTCTCCGGCCTGCGGGCGTTCCTCTACGTCAACAAGGCCGACCAGCCATGTCTTGTGGTTAACGACCTCAAACTGGGCGAAGGCCGGGGCAAGATCGCGCTCTGGATTGGGGCCGGTACGGAGGCCTACTTCAGCAAGGTTGTCGTGGATGAGGCCGGGAGCGCGGCTAGCCCGTCTCCTCTCGATATGCCGAGGCCGCCCGTCGGATCGCACCCCGCAAGGTAGCGCCGTCGCTCGCCTGAGGGTGGGGCCCCTAGCGCGCTAGCGACGCGATCAGGCTTTCCAGGCCGACCTCGAGCTCGGCGCGGCCGGTCTTGCTGGCGAGGTCGAGACTCGCCAATTCGTGGTAGGCGTCGGAGAGCTTCTCCATCGAGAACCCGAGCGCCTGGCGGCCGACTTTGTCGGCGGCGAAGCCCGGCAGGCGATGAGGGCCTTCCGTCAAGACCTGGCGCGGCGATTGACCCTGATCCAGCGCGGCGCGGGCCAGCAGCAGCAGCCGAAACTGGCGGACGACCATGCCGAACACATAGCGGGCGTCCTCTTCTTCGAGCAGGTGGCGCATCATCCGCAAGGCTTTCCGTCCGTCACGACCGGCAAGGGAATCGACCATGACGAACACATCCGGTTCGGCATGGAACGGGGTCAGGCGCTCGACATCGGTGCGGGAGACGGGGCGCGCGCCATCGACGTAGTCCGCCAGCTTGCGCAACTCCTGATCGGCCAGGAGCGTGTTTTCGCCGCTGTATTCGCGCAGCAGGGAGGCCGCCTGCCCTTCGATCTCCGTCCCGTGGTGCCGGGCCCTCGCTGCCAGCCAGCGCTCAAACGCTGCGCCACGCGGGCTGCGCAGCTCTCGAGCGAGAGCCCGGTCGGCGTGCTCGGCGACCCAACGGAAGAGCGGTGAGATCTCGGCGTGGAGTCGGGCGAAGGCCTCGCCCGACTTCGCCTCGCCGCGGCGGCGCACCAGTCGTTCCGCCTCGTCGTAGTTCACGGGCTCGATGGCGACGAGCACGGAAGTGGGCGGAAGGGAGGCGAGCAACCGGAAGAATCGGTCGGGGAGATCGGGCTTGCGGCCGGGGATCGCCGCCATCTCCAGAACAACCATGCGGCGCGGCGCCAGAAATGGCAAGGTCGACAATTCGGTTTCGAGCGCATCGAAGTCGAGTTGAGCTATGGAGAAGCGGACCAGGCTGGGACTCGGCTCGGCGGGCTCGCCCAACCGGGAGGCCAGATCGGCGAGGCGCTCCTCGATGGCTAGCTGATCGTCGCCGTACAGCAGAATGACAGTCGGTTTGGCCGGCTCGGCCATCTTCTCTCGCTCGCCTCGGAACGGCCGGGACGGCGCGTCTAGCCCGTGGTGAGGACGCGGTGAAGGGTGGTGCGTCCCCGCCGCCATGTCCTGACTTCGAGGATCTTAAGCCCCTTCGGATCGGCCTGTGTGGTCACGGATCGCTGCAGGGCGGTCCCCAGCGGTTGGGCGATCAACAATCCGACGGCCGTGGCCGCGATGGCCAACGGCAACCGGCTGAGCCGACCGCGTCCATTCCCGCTCCCGGCAAGGACGGCAAAGGCTGCGCTCCCCCCGAGGAGGCCGGCCGTCACGATGTTCGTGCCGCAGTTGGGGTGAATCGCCAGGCGCCGCTCGCCGGCCCGCAGGCGGGCGAGCGCCTCTTGCGCCGCGTCGGCGACGGCTTGCGTGCTGGCATCGCCGAAAAGGAAGAAGCCGCGAGGATCCGAGCGCCCGATCAGGGTCGTCCTTGGCTGGCGCGCGCTCAGAAGGTGAATCGTGGCGTGCTCCAGCGCATGATTCCTTCGCAGACGGGATATCGCGGGACGTTCGAGGAGGCCTTCGGGCATGAAAGCGGCTCGTTGCCGGTCCGTCGGATTATAACTTGTCGCTAGGAGGCGCCGGAGAAACCGAGCCCGACCAGGCGAGGAGATGCAGACGTTGGGAACGAAGGTGAGATCGGTGACAAGGCGGCGAGCCGGCCATACAGGTCCGCCCCGCTGGCGGCGGTCAACAAACTTTGACGAAATTCGTCGGACACAATCAGGCGGTCCAGGTAGCGCGTCAGGTGCTTCCGAAAGAGGACCGCGGCGCGCGCGTCGCCGTAATAGACCGCCATCCTGGCAAAGTGGGAACGGACGACCCGTAAGACCTCCGATTGCGCCAGAGAAGCCGAGGGGCTTTCGCGGAAGATCCACGGGTTTCCCATGGCCCCTCGCCCGATCATCACGCCATCACAGCCGGTTTGCCGCATCAGGCGATAGGCTTCTTCGGCGGTGCGGACATCCCCGTTGCCCAGAACAGGGATCCGGACCGCAGCTTTGATCTCGCCAATCGGAGCCCAATCGGCGGCGCCTCCGTATCCCTGGACCTTGGTGCGGCCATGGACGGCGATCAGTTGTCCGCCGTTGTCCTCGATAGCCCGAGCCACGTCGAGGTAGTTTCGGCTGACCCCGTCCCAACCGAGGCGGATCTTGGCCGTCACCGGGATGCTCACTGCCCGGCTCAACCGGCGTACGATCCGCCCAACTTTGACAGGCTGGCGGAGAAGCCCGGCTCCCGCGCCGCGGCCCGCCACACAGCGGGACGAGCAGCCCATGTTGACGTCCAGGATGTCCGGCCGTCGTTCCAGCAGGTGAACGGCCGCTCGCGCCAGCCGGTTTTCATCGTCGTCGAAAATCTGGAAGACGACCGGCCGCTCTTCCGGCAAGAACTCGAGCACCGCGTCTGCTTGAGGCGAGCCGGCAAGGATGGCGGCGGCATTGACGAACGAGGTATAGCTCATCGCCGAGCCGAACGCGCGACAGAGGGAGCGAAAGGGGAGATCGGAGAATCCGTCCATCGGCGCCAAGATGAGCCTTCCGAAAACCGGAACTGTGCCGACGGTGAACGCAGGTGGAGTCATGTCAGGGGCCACGAGATCGCGACCAAGGATAACATGGTGAAGCGGCCGCTCTCCTCGGCTAGAATGACGGGTATGGATTGGGGTGTGATCGGCCACGGCTGGGCCGTCGACTTGCTTCGACGCCAGCAAGCGAGGGGGACGCTGCACCACGCTTACTTGTTCACCGGTCCGGCGGGTGTCGGGCGCAGGAGCCTGGCGACGGCGCTGGCGCAGTCCATCCTGTGTCCGGCGGCACCAGCGCCGGGCGAGTGGTGCGGCGAGTGCCGAGCCTGTCGGCAGGTTCCCGCCGGAACGTATCCTGACCTGCACGTGGTGGAACGACCGGAAGACAAGAAGGGAATCGGGATTGACCAAATCCGCGAGCTTCAGCGCGGTCTTGCATTGACCCCGATGGACGGCCGAGCGCGGGTGGCGCTTCTCTTCGATTTCGAGGCGGCCAGCGAGGGCGCCGCCAACGCGCTGCTGAAGACGCTCGAGGAACCTTCTCCCCGGGTCCGACTGGTTCTCACGGCGAGCGACGTTGAAGACGTGCCGCCAACGGTCTCTTCACGTTGTGAGGTGCTGGCTTTGCGACCGGTGGCTGATAGGGAGATCGCTGACGCGCTGGAGCGCCGCGGGGCCTCGGCGGAGGAGGCGCGGGAGCTGGCCAAGATGGCCGGCGGCCGCCCCACGCTGGCGATGGAGCTGCTGGCGGATCCGGGGAAGCGCGACCGCCGATCGAGCCATTCGGTTGCCTTAGAGGAAGTCATGCGGCTCGACTTGGCCGGCCGGTTCGCCCTGGCGGAAAAGTGGGCCAACGATGAGGACCTGGAGGAGCGGCTCTCGACATGGCTGTTCCTTCTCGGTGAGGTCGCTCGGTCCGCGGGCGGGAAGGGTCAGGCTCGGGATGCCTCATCGGCGAGACAAGCGATCCATGCCGTCGCCGGGACACAGGAAGCGTTGCGACGGAATGCCAACGTCCGCCTGGCCCTGGAGCTATTGATGCTCGACCTGCCGCCGAGAATCGGAGGCGCGTTAGAGCCGCAGGCCGCAGCCAAGGCGCCCGCCCGTTAGAGCCCGCGTCGATCGAGGGCGGATCGGGGTAGGAGTTTGCCTGGGGTTACGACAGCGCGGAGAGAGAGTGTTCAGCGGGGTTCGACGACGAGCCGCACCGCGGTTCGTTCCTTGCCCTCGATGTCGACGGTGGTGAACTCGGGCAGGCAAACGACGTTGATGCCGTCTTCCAGCAGATAACCGCGAGCGATCGCCGTGGCCTTCACGGCTTGATTGACGGCGCCGGCGCCGATGGCTTGGACCTCGGCGCGGTGATGTTCGCGCACCATTCCGGCGATGGCGCCGGCGACCGAAGACGTGCGGGAGCCGGCCGAAACCTTGATGACGTTCATCGGGCCTCTCCTTTGGCGTTGGCTACGTGGAGGCCGATTTCCCCGTCGATGGTGCGGGCATTCTACAGGATACGAGAAGGTCCGACAAGAGAAGGAGTCCCGGGCGCGTTGCTCCACCAGCGAAGTCGAGAGAGGCCGGGTTCACAGTTCGACTCAAGGAACAAGCGGGGCTGACCTTCGCCCGCGCTTTGAGACCATCCCGAGCGTGCGTGACGGCTGCGCCCCTTGGGTTCGTTCTCGCTCTGCCTCTGGGCTCCGTTCGCCCAGGAGGAAGAGGTCTTCCTGCTTGAGCCTTACCGAGGGCCGAAGTACCGGATCCGATTGCCGGAAATCCGTTGGGGGGTGGCGCGGCAACGGTCGCCTCGGCCCAGGCGTTTCGCTCAGGCCGCGACTTCGCTCGCTCTTCGGCGGAGCCTGCACTGCCCTCACCCCTTCGGGCACCCCTTCGGGCACCCCTTCGGGCACCCCTTCGGGTGCACCCTGGGTGTGCACCCTGGGTGTGCACCTTGGGTGTGCGCCGCCCTGGCGCCGTGCCCAAAGGGGTGCCCGAAGGTTGGCGGCCTGTAGAGGCCGAAGGGGCGTAAAGGGCGAAGGGCGTAGAGGGCGAAGGGGCGTAAAGAGTGAGCGAAGCCGAAGGGCTCAGCGTCCGTTGATGCGGGCGACCTCGTCCTCGGCGAAGACCACCTCTTCCTTCCCTTCGAGTTTGTCGTGAATCTTGGAGACGATCAGGTCGAGGTGGCTGTCGTGGACCACGTAATTCAGCTCGCCGGCCGGCACGGTGAGGACGGGGCACAGGGTGAAATTGCGGATCCAATCCTCATACAGGACGTTGAGCTGCGCCAGGTAAGCCGGTTCAATCTCCTGTTCGTAGCTTCGGCCGCGTTGCGAGATGCGGTCGATCAGGGTTGGAACTTCGGCCCGCAGGTAGACGACGAGATCCGGGGCCGGGAGGAATTGGGTCAGGACCGTGTAGAGCTCGCGGTAGCTGCGGTAGTCGCGTTCCTCCATCAGTCCCTGGCGTGCCAGGTTGCGGGCGAAGACCTCGGCGTCCTCGTAGACGCTGCGATCCTGGATGGAGGAGCTGGGGTTGTCGCACAGTTCGCGGTGGATGCGAAGACGGCGGGTGAGGAAGAAGATCTGCGAATGAAACGACCAGCTGCGCATGTCGCCGTAGAAATCCGCCAGATAGGGGTTTTCACCGACCGGTTCGAAGAACGGCATCCAGCTCAGCCGCTGGGCGAGGAGCTCGACCAGGGTCGACTTGCCGACCCCGATGTTTCCGGCGACGGCGACGAACTTCTTCATGGGCCTGCCTCCTGCGCCGACCTCAGGCGCCGTGCCGATTGGACCAATCTTCGAGGAACGCCTCGAGGTGGTCGAGATACGATTCGAGCTCTGCGAACCGGCGAGCAGCCGAGGGGGATGCCAGCCCGAGCGAGGCTATCGCTGACTCCCAGGCGGGGCGGTGCGATTCGGAGTCGGCGAACGAATCGAGGGTCGACAGCAGGGGTTCCCAGGTGTCGAGCAGGGTCAACAGGATGGCGTGCGGTTGACCCGATTCCAGCAGTGCCTGAAAACCTTTGAGGTAGTAGGCGCGGCGCTCGGGCGCCAGGGCCGGCTCGGCGGTCAACTGGCAGCCGGCGTCGTAGGCCTTGGCCCAGTCCGACACCCATTGGGCCAAGTCTTGGGACGTGCAGGCGTCGGCTCCGAGCAGGCCCAACAGACCGGTGTGCGCCTCCGGGCATTCTGCTTCCGCGGAGGAAGCTTCGAGCAGCAGGAGGGAGCGCCGCCCCGCCGCCGGTTGTCCGGCGAGGGTGGCGATGGCATTGGCGCCCGACACGGCGGCCCGGGCGTAGCGCGAAACCCAGGGACGTTCGGGGTCAAGTGTTGCCTGGGTCTGTCGAGCTCGCTCGAGAAAGGCGCGCGCTCGCGAAGAACGATGGTCGGCGCGCAAGAATTGGCCGCGGGCGGAGGCCTGAGCCCACTCGAAGAAATGACGCGGGTCGTGGAGCAGCAGCGGATCGTAGATCGCCGGCCCGAGCCACGGGTCGAGGCGGAGGCGGCGAGGCTGGGCGTACTGCTCGCGGTGATGGTGCGCAATGTCGAGATGGACGTCATCGGAGAGGGCTACGATCTCGCGAGGATCCAGCGGAGGCGAGTCGTGGATGATCACGAGATCGACGTCGGCGGCGCCGCCCAGCAGCGCACGGTCGTGCACGATCGACCCGATCAGGTAGGCGGCGACCAGCCCGTTGCCCTCGGCGCGATGCTCGACTTCGCGCCGTGCCAATTCGACCAACTGGCTCTGAGTGATTCTCACGGCGATCCCTCGCCGGTCAGCGGAAGCGCCGGCTGGTAGGGCGGGAGACCGAGGACGTCGCGGATGCGACCGGCCACGTGGTCCAGGTCGGCCGGGTTGTGGACAAAGTCCAGGTGATTGGTGTCGATCACCAGTGTCGGTCCCTTCGGCGGACCCGATAAATAGTCTTCATAGGCGTGGTTGAGACGTTCGATGTACTCCGGATCCATATCGCGCTCGTAGGCCCGGTCGCGCAGGGCGATTCGCTGCAGCGCCGTCTCGGTCTCGACCTGCAGGTAGACGGTGAGATCTGGCGTCAGCAGGCGTTCGGCCAGGGCAGCGTGAAGCTTGAAGTAGGTCTCCAGCTCATCGCCCTGCAGATTCAAGCGGGCAAAAAGGGAGTCCTTCTGAAAGGTGTAATCGGCGATGAGCGAGCCCTGCGCCAAGGCCGACGGGACGTTGTCGCGTTGCTGGTGGTAGCGACTCAGCAAGAAGAAGATCTGAGTCTGGAAGGCGTAGCGCCGCCGATCACCGTAGAAGTCGGAGAGAAACGGATTCTCTTCGAAGGCCTCCAGCAATAGAGCGGCGTCGAACATCGGGTGAAGCAGACGCGCCAAGGTGGTCTTCCCGACGCCGATGACGCCTTCCATCGCCAGATACATGGCTTGTGCTCGCTGGGGACTGCGCGCGAATTAGGGCCTAGGATACCTGCCTTTGCGCGGATGCGCAACTCAGCAGCCACACCTGCACTTGCCGCAGGTGCAAGTGCAGGTGTGGCTATTCTTCTTTTCGAAACTGCAGGCAGTAATGATGGAAGGTATTGCTCACCCAGGCGTTGCCTAAACCGTAGGGTGCAAGACGGATGTTGTCTTGGCACCAGATCTTCTCGTCCTTCAGGGTGTAGACCTCCGCCAAGCGGCGCGCCAGGTCCCACGCCAGAGGATAAACGCGCCCGCCCTTCTTGACGTTTTTGACGATGACCGTGAGATAAGCGCCGGTGCGGAGAAAGGGCTGAAGGCCGGTGTAGACGGCCGCCAGGCGTTCGAGGAAGACCTGGTAGTCGCTCACGTTACCGAGGTCGGCCGGGTCGTCGGAGTAGGTCACGTCGAGATCTTCGGCGGCACGACGGCGTTGTTGCGTGGCCGCGCCGGCCGCACGCAGCATGTCCCAGTAGGGAGGCGAGGTGAAGACGTAGTCACACGGTGGAAGCGCCAGATCGGCCAGGTGGGCGGCGTCCGCCTGACGGAGGTCGAGGCGCAGCCCGGATCCGGGATTCGCCAGCAGCGCCTCGTCCAGCCGCTGGCGGGCGAGGGCGACATAGGCCGGATTCAACTCCACGCCGACTCCGTTCCGACCGCACTCGAGACAGGCCAGCAGGGTCGAGCCCGTGCCGACCATTGGATCGAGCACAGTCTCGCCGCGATGGGTGAAGAACTCGATGAACTCCCGCGCCAACGACTCGGGAAACTTGGCGGGGTGGCGCAGGACGTCCGAGTTGCGCGGCGGCGGGTTGTGGACGAACCACGATTTCTGGAACTTGAGCCAGGCCTTGGACTCGAGATCGTTCAGTCGGTTCGACGTGCGCCGGGGCCGAGGCATTTGGCTCAGGGTGGTGGCGCGGTGGCCGGGGTCGGCGTGCGCCCGGAGACGGAGAGCGCACGCACGATCAGGTCGTCGAAGGCCACGGCCACCTGGCCGCCCGAGCCGGCTCGGGCGATGAACCCGAAGGTCCCTTCGCCCAGGGCCGCGTCGCGCGCAGCGACGACCTCGTCGCCGTTCACGAAGAGTTTTAGATCGAGTCCGTGGGCCCAGACGGCGATCCGGTTCACCGCCGGAGCGCCGGTGGCGATGGCCGGAGTGGCAACGCGCAGGGTCAGCGCACGTGACCCGTCCTGCAGGACGCGCGAGAGCCGGGCGGTGCCGTCACAGCCGATCAGCAATCGGTAGTGTTCCCCGAGCTCGTTGCCGCGCACCGTGAGGCCGTATTCATCCCCGGGGTTGCAAAGCTTCGTGAGGACTTCAACCTCGGCGTAGAAGTCGGCGATGGCCGGCGACGCCCGGGTGGCACCCTGGTACGTGTGCGGGGCCCGCACGGCCAGGGTCAGCTCACCGTCGCGGATGTCGGCCGCGCCGGTCGCCGTCGTTGGCAGGTCCCAGGCGCTGGGGTCGTCAAAGGAATCGGTCAGGAGAATCGGCCCGATGCCGGGGCGGTTGTCGCTGGTGGGAGTGGAGGTCGGGCCGGGAGTCCAGGTGGAGGAGGGGATGACCGTCGGGAACGCCACGGTCGTCGTCGCCGTCGCGGGCGGCACCAGCGTCGAAGGGGCGGCGGATGGCGGCGTGGCGAGGCACGAAGACATCAGGCCCGCAATTAGCGCGCCGGAGAGGAATAGAACGCCCTTGTTCACCGAGCGAGCGCGTCCGGCGACGGGCCGGTGGTTCCTCAAGGGGATAGGCGCCAAAGTGCGAAGTCGTCGTAATTCACGACGACTCCCGGCGTCTCACGCGCCAGCGCGTACAACCCGAACGTGCCCATGCCCAAGCTCGAGTCCTGAACGGACGACCCCAAGGGGACTCCGTTGGCGAAGGGCGTGATCCGGTCGCCGTCGACGAGCAAGCCCAGACGGTTGGAGGCATTGGGGCCCTTGTGGATGGCCTCGGCCGAAGACCAATCGCGCAGGACGACGACGGTGCCTTCGGTGAACTTGCGCAGCCGATAGTGGCCGTCACAGGAAACTTCCAGGGCGTAGCCGCTGTTCAGATTCTCCCCGCTAAGCCGACCGGAGAAGCCGGCCGCGTCTTTCCCGGCGCAGGCCTGAATGTCGGCCGTGACTTCGGCGAAGAAGTCCCCCGAGTTGGCATCGGAGGTGGTCGTGCTCCACCAGATGAAGGGATCGGCCTGCAAGTCGGAGGTCTTGAGCCGCCCATCGTCCCAGACGTTCGTCGCTCCGGGATCGGCCAGTTCGCCCCAGGTGTAACGGGCCTGGAAACCGTCGTGATAGTCGGGCACCGCCAGGTTGAGGCCGAGGCCGAAGCGCGGGTCATCGGTGGCCAGCGGTGGAACGGTGATTGTCGGCGAAGCCCCGACCGTTCCAGTCGGAACGGGGGTCGGGGTGCGGGTCAGGGTTGGAGATGGCGTGACCGAGGCCGTGGCCGAGGGCGGGGAGGTGCGAGTCGCTGGCAACGGCGGCGCGGCGGTGAGGGTAGCGGCGATGGCGGTCTGCAACAATCCC
>Ga0209341_10000571_pt1 | contig 38134 bp, 38 predicted proteins | sample RifCSP13_2_FD_184020 | JGI IMG/M metagenome (GOLD analysis project Ga0209341, IMG submission 184020) | Soil microbial communities from Rifle, Colorado - Rifle CSP2_sed 13_2 (SPAdes) (version 2) | ecosystem: Environmental > Terrestrial > Deep subsurface > Rock core/Sediment | place: Rifle...
CAACATCGCAGTTTCCGGTGTGCTCTGGATCGGCGCCTTCATCCTGTTTCTTGTTGTATATACGCCTATCCTTATCGGGCCCCGTGCAGATGGCAAGCCCGGTTAAAATAACGCCGCCGATACCCGCAATACACTCTGGTCAAATTTTAGCCAAATGCCCTTAATTATTGCCGGATATACACCCGGCCTTTCCGTTTCCCGCAATCATTGCGGGCAGAATATGCGCTCAACTTGATATAGATCAATTACCGGATGCCCCGCTGATTTTATATTAAAAAAGCACAATATCCGGTATTTACTGGCGGTATTGCATACAATTACACAGCAATCATGTCATGTCAGCTACCGGCAGCTTCGTGTTCTAACCGCATTGCAATAATACGGGCAAAAGAGCTGGATTTTCAAACCGTTGATTCATATGAAAGGGGATATTCCGATTGAAAATTGTTAATTTAAATAACTCTTCTGCACCAGGTGAAATTCCGTTGCAATCCACATCACTGGATATCTGGGATCAGAAATACTGCCTGAAAGACAAGGATGGTTTACCGGTCGATAAATCCATTAATGATACTTATAACCGTGTTGCCCATGCCCTGGCAGATATAGAACAGACACAGGAAAAGCGAACATTCTGGTACAAGGAATTTTTTTGGGCACTGCAGCATGGCGCCATCCCGGCAGGCCGGATCATATCCAATGCCGGTGCCAGTGATTACAAACCTGCTACCTCAACCATAAATTGCACTGTCTCAGGCACGATACGTGATTCCATGGATGATATTCTGGGCAAACTGCACGAAGCAGGCCTGACATTGAAATGCGGCTGTGGGATAGGTTACGAATTTTCAACCTTGCGACCCAGGGGTGCTTATGTTTCCGGGGCTGGTGCTCATACTTCCGGTCCGCTTTCCTTCATGGATATCTACGACAAGATGTGTTTTACCATTTCCTCGGCCGGTGGACGGCGTGGTGCCCAGATGGCGACATTTGATATTGGCCATCCGGATGTCCTGGATTTTATTCAGGCAAAACGCGAGGCCGGGCGGTTACGTCAATTTAATCTCTCATTGTTAATCACTGAATCTTTCATGCGTGCAGTCAAGGAGGATGCCTGCTGGCCGTTGGCCTTCCCGATTACCCGGCAGGAATTGAAAGATGAAAAAATTGAGCTTGCAGATACCGCAAAAATCATCTGGCGAGAATGGCCAATCGATAATGGCTATATCATGAATGGCAAAGGTGAAGTGGCATGCAAGATTTACAAAACGATTTCCGCCGGCGCATTATGGGATGAAATCATGTGCACCACCTATGAATATGCCGAACCCGGATTCATCCTGATTGACGGTGTCAATGAGCTTAACAACAACTGGTATTGTGAAAAAGTCCGTGCGACTAATCCATGTGTAACAGCTGATACATGGATTCATACTTCACAGGGCGCACGCCAGGTAAAGGATTTAATTGGGCAGCAATTTACAGCCATAGTGGATGGTCAAGCATATGCCAGCAGTGAGCATGGGTTTTTCTTTACCGCCAGTAAAGAAGTTGTCGTTTTGCATTGTGCTGATGGCCGTACATTACGGTTAACCAATGATCATCGTGTACGTCGTGTTACGCGTTTTACACGTTACAGTCTGGAAACTGAATGGTGCGAGGCTGGCAAGCTGAGTCAGGGAGACCTCGTTTTATTGCACAATCATGGTAATTTTAATGACTGGAATGGTTTTGGCAGTTATGAAGAAGGTTATCTAACAGGTTTGTTGCTTGGCGATGGAACATTAAAATCAGACAAGGCCATACTTTCAGTATGGAAACCTGCGGCAATAGTTAATGCACCTGATGCTGCATATAACTCTGGAGTGGATGCAATCATGGAAGAAGCTGAAATTGCTGCACGAACACTACCTCATCGCAGTGATTTTAATGGCTGGATGGAAATCAAAGGACGCAATGAATATCGTCTGTCTACAGCTGCGATTAAACAATTAGCTGAATCTCTGGGTATGTCTGCCAGACAGAAGAAGATCACACCGGCCATCGAAAAAACTTCTTCTGCATTTCATCGTGGTTTATTACGTGGTTTATTTGATAGCGACGGATCGGTACAAGGTTCACAAGCAAAAGGCGTGAGCATAAGTCTTGCTCAATCCAATTTGGTATGTCTGGAAAATGTACAACGTATGCTGTTACGTCTTGGAATAAATTCGACAATCTGCCAGAACCGGCGTTGTTCAAGTCAACATAGTCTACCCGATGGCAAGGGTGGTTTCCGGGATTATCAAATTAAATCTCAACATGAACTGGTAATCACTGGTGAAAACCTGCTCACTTTTAACAAGATTATCGGCTTTTCAGATACCAACAAGGCAGAAAAATTGCGGCAAGCTTTATCCAGCTACCAGAGACAATTGAATCGTGAACGTTTTGTTTCTCGTGTCGTGAATGTTACTCCAGATAGAACAGAAAAGGTTTACGACGCACAGATACCCGGCATCAATACTTTTGACGCCAATGGTTTTCATGCTCACAATTGTGGCGAACAACCACTGCCGCCTTATGGAGCTTGTTTGCTCGGTTCTATCAATCTTGCACAATTTGTCCTTATACCTTTTACGGAAAAAGCTGCATTTGACTGGGATACCTTCCGGCGTGTGGTGAGGATCTTCACCCGTATGCTGGACAATGTGGTTGAAATAAACGGTCTGCCGCTTGAATTACAGCGTAATGAAATTTTCAGGAAACGCCGTCACGGCATGGGCTTTCTCGGACTTGGATCTGCACTTGCCATGCTGCGTTTGAAATATGGCGATGCTGCATCGCTTGAATTTACTGAAAAGGTCAGCCGCGAACTGGCGTTGATTGGCTGGGAAACAGGTATAGAACTTGCGAAAGAAAAAGGGCCTGCACCCATCATGGAAGAACCATTCACTATTACAAATGAAATGCTTAGGGTAAGGCCGGAATTAAAGAAAGACGGATATAAAGCAGGCGATACTGTCAAAGGAAAGGTATTACATGCACGCTATAGCCGTTACATGCAACGCATTGCTGCTATCGCACCGGAATTGATCGAGGAAATGGCAGAAACTGGATCGCGGTTTACCCATCACAGTTCGATTGCGCCTACCGGCACAATTTCATTATCCCTGGGCAACAATGCCAGTAACGGGATAGAACCTACTTTTTCACATCATTATTCAAGGAATGTGATCCGTGCAGGAAAAAAGACTAAAGAAAAAATGGATGTGTATTCTTTTGAATTACTTGCTTACCGCACACTTGTCAATCCGGGCGCATCTCCGGATTCAGATAATCCCGATATCCGCCTGCCGGAATATTTTGTGACTACCGATGATATAACGCCCAAACAGCATGTCGATATCCAGGCGGCCGCACAGAAATGGATAGATTCATCGATTTCCAAGACGGCCAATGTGCCGGCAGATTTTCCGTTTGCTGATTTCAAGGACATTTATCTCTATGCCCACGATCAGGGACTGAAAGGTTGCACTACTTTCCGATTCAATCCGGAGGTCTTCCAGGGGGTGCTGATCAAGGAAGAAAATCTTGAAAATACCCTGTACAGTTTTACTCTGGATACAGGTGAAGTAATCAAGGTGAAAGGTAATGAAATCATTGAATATGATGGTGAACAGCATACGGCCGCCAACCTCTATGATGCATTGAAAGAAGGGTATTACGGAAAATTCTGAAAACGGAGAACAATAGTGACAATCAAGATAGACAGAAAAATAGTTGATTGCAGCGTGGTCAAAGAACCAGATCAGCCGGCAATGACCACTACAGATACCGCCATGCCACCTGCTGCTGTTACTAATGTCGTGCATATGCACGAAAAACTGAAACGGCCACAGATGCTGCATGGGACCACTTACAAGATTACTACTCCGCTTTCCGAACATGCGTTATACGTGACCATCAACGATATTATTCTGAATCCTGGCACGAAGCATGAATTACGGCGCCCGTTCGAATTATTTATCAATTCAAAAAACATGGATCACTTCCAGTGGATAGTCGCAGTGACCCGGATCGTCTCTGCAGTATTCCGCAAGGGGGGAGACGTGACTTTTCTCGTTGAAGAACTCCGGTGTGTATTTGATCCACATGGTGGCTATTTCAAAAAGGGAGGTAAATTCATGCCTTCGCTGGTAGCCGAAATCGGAGATGTACTCGAGAGTCACCTGATCATGATCGGCCTGTTGAAAAGTGATCAGCTTGATAATAATCAAAAGAAATTGATACAGGAAAAACGGGCCGAACTGGAAAAAAGACACCCGGAATCTGTCAATACTGCAACCGGTGCATTCCCGGAAAACGCAACTCTGTGCAAAAAATGTCTGACCAAGGCCATGATCTTTATGGATGGTTGCCTGACCTGCCTGAATTGTGGTGAATCGAAGTGCAGTTAGGATAGCCCATAATCGAATTACGATGCTAACTGCCACTGACCACCGCCGGGACCGGCTTGGACTGAATTACATCTATCCGGTTGTTTCGCGCCGCGCAGGCGGCCTGTCCATTGGCATCAACCTGAATACCAACAATGCCTGCAACTGGCGCTGTATCTATTGCCAGGTACCCGGCCTGCGGCGCGGCAAAGCCCCCGATGTTGACCTGCAAACACTGGCACATGAATTAAATAGTGTACTGACCGATATATTGCAGGGAGATTTCTGTTCACGCTATCAATTACCGGCGGCGTCAGACTCTCTACGGGATATCGCCATCTCCGGCAACGGTGAACCGACCAATTCGGGAGTTTTCGCGCAGGTTGTTGAACTCATCGGTAGTACTGCCGGAGAATTCGGGTTACTCAACAAAATCAAAATAGTATTGATGACCAACGGCAGCCAGATATACCGTCCGTCAGTAAAAAATGGCATTACACGCCTGTCACAAATAAACGGAGAAGTATGGTTTAAGTTCGACAGTGCAACAACTGCAGGACTCCGTTCTATCAATAATACAGGCGTCCCGGTTGCAAGGCTGCGCAGGAACCTGGAGACGGCGGCGAAACTCTGCCCCACCTGGATACAGACCTGCGTGTTTGCTTTGGATGGCAGACCACCAGCCGTTGCTGCACAAGAGCTCTACCTGCAATTTATTTCTTCTCTTATGGAAAACAGAATTCCGCTCAAAGGCATACTGCTTTACGGAATTGCGCGCCCATCACAGCAACCTGAGGCGTCCCGCCTGACACGACTACCTGCGGACTGGCTGGCGCAATACGCGGCACGGCTCCGTAGCACGGGCATTGAGGTGAAGGTCAGTGTGTAACGGCCGTGCTTGATAAACAGGCCATGGCTGTGTTGTGCCCGGGAAACCAACCGGCGTGTCCTGATAGAAACCGATGGTGGATAGTGTGCAGGTATTGCCTATGCCTTGATCGCCTTCAAAAACGCGTTTTACAAAAAGTTTGTGGTATCAAAAGTCAGCGTCATTGAGGAAAACGGCAACAGGGCGTTTATGGCAGGGTCTCATTGATAACAACTTTTATAGCGGCAATTTCATCCACTGTAACTACACTACTTGTTCCCTGCAGATCTCCGCTTACTGGCATGGCATTACCGCTTTTGGATACACGCGCGCCCACCACGATCTGTTTGTAAAGAGACAAACTCATTTCAGGGGACATTGCCATGGAATCATCCAGCGTCACCTTAAGAGGCAGATCCTTCACCTGTTTGCGGACAATAGCCAGCGGCATGCGCGGTCCTTCTGCAGCACGTGCAAAAATAAAGACTGTATCCTCTCCATCAGCTTTTCCTGAGAGTGCAGTATCCAGGGTGACCTGTACCTCGATAGATGAGGAGGATTGAAGGGGCGCAGCAGACTCCGTGATGCTCGCGGAATTATCAGCGGCAACAGGACTATCTATTGTCGCAGCCAGCGCAGTACCCTGTTTGATTTGGGCAATATTCTCCTGCAATGCTCTTGCGTCCTGGCTGTCCGGTGGCAGTTGATTTAGCACCCTTTCCCAGTATTGCAGTGCCTGCATATGGTTACCCTGCTCCAATGCGGCATATCCTGCAATCCACAGTGCCTTGGGTTCATCGGGATCGGCCTGTAAGGCAAGCGCGATCACATCCAACGCCTCCTGTGTGAATTTGTCGTCATTGGCCACAATCAGAACTTCAGCCAGGTCGGCGAGTAGTGGTGCTTTATCGCCGACCAGTTCATGAACCTTGCGGTAGGCTGCAACCGCATCGTCAAACCGGTTCATTACAAAATATGAACGCCCCAGCATGCTCCATCCCTCGGCATCATCCGGTTGTTCCTGCAAGCGGTTTCTGAGACGCTCTACCATTTCTTCGCTGGAATGCATTTCTTCACCTGATGCCTGTTGCGGACCTGCATCCGGTTGAGCACCAATCAATTCGGACTCGCCCTGCATAAGATAATAGCTTGCAACGAACAGCGGTAATAAAACAGCAATTGATACAGCCGTCACGACAGGGCGTCTGGATATTTTGTTATTCTGGTGTTCTTTACCGGTTTTAACATCGATGAGTAATTGTTGTTCCAGTTCGCGTACTGCATTCTCAAAATCCTCCTGGCTCAGACTGCCTGCATTCAGGGCATCCTGTAATTCCTGCAAATGTTCCTTGTGTATACGTACATTATGTTTTTCCCGTGTAACCTGATCCTGATGATAATGGTGGCGGACAAGCGGGACCAGCACAAAGGCAAGAGCAATTATCAGCATGCAGATGGCGACTGACCAGAAAATAATCATTTTTGTCCTTTCTCCTCAATATCTTCCAAAAGACTGCTTGCATACCGGTGTTCTTCCCCGGTCAGCTTTTGTACTTTCTGTTGACGCAATAATGAACGCGCGAAGAGAATCCCGATCAGCAAAAAGATTACCGGACCCAGCCAGAGAAGATAAGTTGTCGCCTTGAATGGCGGACGGAACAAAATAAAATCGCCATAACGCGCAACAAGATAATCGATAATTTCTTCATTGCTGTCACCATTTTGTATCATGCCGTAAATTTCCTTTTTCAGGTCCTTCGCCAGATCGGCATTGGAATCAGCAAGGGTTTCATTCTGGCAAACCAGACAGCGTAACTCCTCTGTCAGCCTGGTAAATCGCTCCTCCTGCTTCGAATCCGCAAACTCCAGAATTTCGACTGCAATCAGTACGGAAGGCGCTGATAACAGGAAAAAATAAAACAATGGCAATATTACACGCTTCATGTGCTGGCTGCTTTAAGCTGGTTAATGAAGGGCATGATTTTTTTATTCAGAACCTCTTCAGTGATCGGACCGATTTGCTTGTAACGAATTATACCGTTCTGATCGACTATGAATGTTTCAGGGACCCCGTAAACACCAAAATCAATGCCTACCTTTCCTTCCAGGTCATAGGCACTGGTGGTGTAGGGGTCACCATAATAAACCAGCCAACGCAGGGCATCTTCACGCTGATCTTTATAATTAAGACCATAGATAGCCACCTGGCCGCTTTTTGCCAGTTCCATCAAGACCGGGTGTTCTGCACGACACGCAACACACCAGGAGGCCCAGACGTTCAGAAGCAATACCTGCCCCCGCAGATCGGTGGAACCTAATGTCTGATCCGCCTCATGCAACTGTGGTAATGAAAACGCCGGCATGGCCTTGTCAATCAGCGGTGAAGGCACCAGTCGCGGATCTTTTGTTAACCCGATTGCCAGGACGACGACAAGAACCACAAACAGCACAAGGGGGAACGACTTTTTTTGCATTTAAACCACCTTTGATGCTGCAGTTATTTGATCAGGGATTTCATTGTCCAGGGAATTTGTTCGCGGTTGCAAAACAGTACGATAACGTTTGTCGGTAATTACCAGCACACCACCCAGGGCCATAAATATAGCGCCCAGCCAGATCCAGCGCACAAAGGGCTTGTGATACATGCGTATACTCCAAGATCCATTTTCCAGGGGTTCTCCCATGGAAACGTAAAGGTCCCGGGTAATACCGGCATCGATGCCGGCCTCGGTCATGGGCATGTCACTCCGAACATTGTAAACACGTTTCTCCGGATGCAGTATGGAGACCTGTTTGCCGTTTTTAAGTATTTGCATTTCTGCCTTGTAGGCGCGGTAATTGGAGCCGTTGGCTTCACTGATCTGCACGAGATGGAAGGTATAACCCCCAAGTTCGACACTGCTTCCGGGAGCCATCGATTTATGTATTTCGCTGCTATATAAACTGGATATCGTGATCCCGATAATGGTGACTCCAAGGCCGATGTGAGCAAGCGACATCCCGTAAAATGAACGTGATAGTCTGCGCAGTGACAACCAGGGATTATTCTGCTTAAAAACATGATTATATACACTGATCAGGTTTCCGAATATTACCCAGGCGGCGATTCCAACTCCAACGGCGGCCTTAAGCGCTGTCAAATCAGTCAGCACCATAAAAATCAGAATGCCGATAGTGATACTGCCGAAGGCTGCAAACTGGAGATGTCTGGCGATGCGTTTCAATTCGTCCTCTTTCCAGTGTATCAAGGTACCGATAACCTGGAATATCGCCACGAGCGTCATCAATGGAATAAACACCGTATTAAAATAGGGCTTGCCTACAGACAATTTTCCCAGATTCAGTGCATCCAGTACCAGGGGGTAGAGTGTGCCGAGCAATATTGTTGCCATAGCAACGACCAGCAGTATGTTGTTGACCAACATGAACGTCTCACGTGAGAGCGGTTTGAAGCTGCCTCCTCCCAGATTGCCCGGGGCCCGCAAGGCAAAGAGGGTCAGTGATCCACCGATGACCACACCCAGGTAGCACAGAATAAATATACCCCTGGCCGGGTCAGTCGCGAAGGCATGTACTGACGTCAATACACCGGAACGCACCAGAAATGTACCCAGCAGGCTGAGTGAGAAGGCGCAGATAGCAAGCAGGATAGTCCACTGTTTGAAAACACCACGCTTTTCTGTGGCGGCTAGCGAATGTATGAGAGCTGTCCCGACGAGCCAGGGCATGAATGAGGCATTTTCCACCGGATCCCAGAACCACCATCCGCCCCAACCTAATTCATAATAGGCCCACCAGCTACCCAGTGCGATACCAATGGTCAGAAAAATCCAGGCTACTACAGTCCAGGGCCGGGCCCAGCGGGCCCATGCAGTATCAATACGTCCATCCAGTAATGCAGCAATAGCCAGACCAAAGACCACTGAAAAACCAACATACCCCATGTACAACATCGGCGGATGCAGGATCAGACCGATGTCCTGTAACAAGGGATTGAGATCAGATCCATTTTGTGGTGAGGGCCACAGCCGCTCAAACGGATTTGAAGTGAGCAGCATGAATAACAGAAAACCAATGCTGAGTATTCCCATAACGCCCAGGACTCTTGCAACAAAAGTCTCGGGCAGATTGCGACTGAAAATACTGACTGCCAATGTCCACAAGCCCAGGATGAGGGCCCATAATAATAGTGAACCTTCGTGCCCACCCCAGACCGCAGAAATACGATATTGCAAGGGGAGAAAGCTGTTTGAATTCTGGGCCACATACATCACAGAAAAATCATTGTTGATGAATGAATACATCAGGCACAAAAATGCAATAGCAATGAAAAAGAATTGTCCCCGTGCAGCCGGGCGGGCCAATGCTATCCATAGCGGATTACCACGTGCAGCACCCGCGATGGGGAAGAAAGCCTGTATACAGGCAAGCGCCAGGGCGATTATCAAGGCAAAATGGCCGATTTCAGGTATCATGATTATCTAATCTCATTAATTTTCGGTAACAGCGACATTATTAATACACAGGACTGTAACTTTAACATCGCAAAAAACATAGTAATTTATCTTAATCTACCGGTTCGACCAGTTAAGTTTTGTAAATGTTATTTCTATCCCGGACCTTATACGTGGAACAGGAAGACAGGCATCAGATACCTCGGGATATACCAACACAATTATCCGGGTAATAATTTCAGGGAAATATTTGGTGCGGTAAACAGGTTGACGATATTATATATCATTTATGTTGGTTCATTTTAACATGATATAACCTCACTTCACCCCGGTATGCATTTTCTGTCTGATTTTTGAAAAATTACCATATATATCTATTAGTTGTGACATTCGTGGCAGAAGCTGTATCGCCTGTCCCTTGGTGATTCTTTTGCAATTTCATACATCCTTTATATCAGAAATCAGGGCTACCGAAAAATTACCCGGATCTGGTCAATGGCCGGGACATTTATAACTATTACTGCTATCAATTTTTCATACTGCAGCAAACAGCTGGCCTGATCACAAGCGTTTTACCAACGCCTTCCGCGTTGCTGACAAGATCGTTGAGGAACTGGGTGATCTCAGGTTATAAGGAATTTCACTTTAATTCGGTCAACCTCGATATCATCCTTCTCGTCTGTAATGGCCCCTGCTTGACAAAGCCGGTGTATAACTGAACAAGGTCAGCCCCGGCCTCCAGGGATTGCCGGATATCATCAACAGTGCGAATGCCACCAACCACGATGAGTGAGAGAGGCTGTATTAAACTGGAAAGATCGCTGATACATTTGATGGCATTCTGGCGGGAAGGCCAGTGCTCAAACGCGGCAAGTACGCCATCGAACCCCAGCTCCCTGGCCAGGTGTACTGACAGCGGTATGGTCTCTTTACATTGGTGATCGATAGCTGCCTTGATGATGATGGGCACCCGGCTTCTATAGCGGGCAGCCAAGGCAGCATACCCTTGTTTGATATTTTCCAACAGAAAACGAAGCGCCGTTGCATCTGGCTGTAATGTACGGCCTGGACTGCCGGGCCGGCTCAGATTGATTGCCAGATAATCAGCATATTCCCAGAGTGTATCCATTCCCTTGAGGTAATCCGCGACGGTCCGTTCATCCAGAGTGCCACGTATGCTGCCCAGACTGATCCCCAGTAACTGGCGGCTAGCCGAATTACCAAAAGAGTGAGACCGGATTCTTGCCTTTTGCAGAGTGTGGGCAATATCTGACAGTTCAGTATTCGGTGCTGCTTCAGAATTCACATTTATTGTACCGATTTCTACAAAACCAAAGCCGGCGGGCGCCAGGTATCCAACCAGTCTCCCGTCCCGATCGAACCCGGCGGCAAGCCCCACGGGATTGGGGAAATGCAGTCTCATAACCTCAACCGGGCATGAAGGAAGGGATTGCTGGACAGAAACAACGCGGCACAGGATACAATACGCCTGCGAAATCCAGAAACTTAGTCTGAGTAACAGGCGATAAATCATTATCCAGGCTGCCGCTGATTCTGTCAGTTGTTCAACGTAACGTTGAATGTCCGGCTGAGAAATCCTGCATGAACCCTATCAGCGCATCCACGCCTTCGGGCGGCATGGCATTATAAAGGCTCGCCCGTATCCCGCCGGTCACGCCATGTCCTTTCAGATTAAGCAGGCCGCGTTTTCCCGCCTGGCTGAGAAATTCCGCTTCCAGTAATGGATCGGACAGGTGAAAACAGACATTCATCAGCGACCGGTCGGCGGGGGCAACCGGACAGAGATAGAAATCATCGGCATCGATCACGGCATACAACCTCTCGGCCTTTTGTCTGTTGCGTTGCCACACCACAGCCAGCCCTCCCATCTCCAGCAACCATGCAAAGACAAGACCGGCAATGTATACACTGAAGGTCGGCGGGGTATTGATGCGAGAGTCATTCCGCGCCTGCAGGCCGTAATTGAATACGGCCGGCGTGATATCCAGGTACTGATCGAGCAGGCTGTCGCGGATAATGACGATGGTGAGTCCGGCCGGTCCCACATTTTTCTGGGCGCTGGCATATACCAGTCCGAATCGTGAAACATCCAGCTGACGGGCCAGAAAATCTGAGGTCATATCGGCGACCAGTGGTACGTCACCCGTATCGGGCAACCAGTGAAACTGCACTCCATTCGCAGTCTCGTTGGTTGTAATGTGGCAGTAGGCGGCTGCCGGATCCAACCGCCATTCAGCAATGGGTGGAATATGGTTAAACCCTGCCGGTTCTGCACTGGCGGCAATGTTAACCTGACCATAGCGCTTGGCCTCATAGATTGCCCTCGTAGACCAGTGACCAGTCTGTATATAATCCGCCGCAGCAATGTTCCCCATCAGGTTCATGGCAAGTAAGGCGAAATGTGCGTATGCACCTCCCTGCAGAAAAAGGATATGGTAGTCAACGGGAAGATTGAGCAGTTTCCTTAGATCGGACGTGGCACTCGCTGCAATCTCACGGTACTCATCAGAGGAAAAAGGCATTTCCATAACTGACATCCAGTATCCATGCCAGTTCAGCATCTCTGCTTGCGCGCGTTTTAATACTTCTGCTGGAAGCTGGCCCGGACCGGAGGCGAAATTAAACACACGTGAGATCGCTATAATTCAGGCGTAAAAGAAGAGGCCATGAGCGCCGCTCACCATGAAAAAGAATGCGGCAACGGAGAGGATGCTGTTGGTTCTTGATGAGAGAAAAGCAACCCTGGAACAACGGATACATTCTTCATCCGGAGCAGGCACAAAACCAAGGACCTTCTTCTGGTGAGGCCAGAGCACAAACCAGAGGTTCAGTACCATCAGGAAGCCCACCCATACCCCGATACCGATCACCGCGGCATGCCCGGACAGGGTCAGGGCGTCAAACAGTATGCCGCGATACCAGAGCATATAGACGCCTGTCACCAGCACCACCAGTGATGCATAACGGAAGGTGCCGTGTTCCCGTTTCAGGGCTGCGGCCAAGTCGCCCGGGTCAGTGGGTTGGATGGGTCTAAATACCGGATTCTGAATAACATTGACATAATTGTGGCCGAGCCAGATCACGACACCGAAGATATGCAGCAGGCGCGCAACAACATCAAGCATGGCAAGACTCATTTAATAATTCCCCCTACGACGGAAAAGCTGTCAGGATTCAGGCAATCTCATTCACAAGCATGCGGGCCAACAGAAACAGCAAAATCGTCAGGGCAATACCGGCGACCAACGTCCCTCGCAGGGTTTCATGCGGGAGCTTCATTTCATCGTTTCAAGGAAGTTCATATTGATTGAACCCTTTCGCCGCATCACGATCGGTCGTTGCGCTCGATCCGGATCAGTTGCTTCGGCGACAGCCGATTCGATGACCTCATGTTGTGGCGATTTCGAACATACAGGATCGGTGTTGGCGGCATCACCGGTCAGCAGAAATGCCTGGCAACGGCATCCGCCAAAGTCCTTGCCCCGTTCATCGCAGTTCCGGCATGGCTCTTTCATCCAGTCATCTCCGCGGAATTTATTGAATACCGGCGATTCGTGCCAGATCCACCCCAGTGGATAATCGCGAACATTAGGGAATTCCATCCCCTTTATCACGCGGGCCTCCTGGCAGGGCAAAGCGGCGCCATCCGGGGCAATGGTTATTTGAATTGCGCCCCAGCCATTCATGCACGCCTTGGGCCGATCGGCGTAATAGTCGGGGATGACGAAATAGATGGTCATCTTGTTTCCGTCTCGTGCTCTATGTTTGTTAACGATGGCTTCAGCGCATTCAAGTTGTTCCCGGGCCGGTAGAAACTCTGATCTGTTTAACAGGGCCCAGTTGTAGTATTGAAGATTGGCAAATTCGACATAATCAGCCCCTATATCTTCAGCCATGCTCAGGATATCTTCGGTCTGCCCGATGTTCTGCCGGCACACCGGTACATTCAGCACCAGCGGGAAACCCAGAGCCTTTATCTCATGGGCCAGTTCCAATTTATGATCGTAGGCCTCCGCTCCTACCAGTGCATTACATATATCCCGGTTACTTGACTGAATACTGAGCTGGATCTGCTTGAGACCAAGCTTTTTCAATTCTTTAAGCCGCTCCTTTGTCAGCCCCATACCGGAGGTAATGAGGTTGGTGTAGTAGCCTAGTCCATCCGCGTAAGCAATAAGTTCTTCGAGATCATTTCGCAGCGCCGGCTCTCCCCCGGTCAGACCCAACTGCAATGAACCCATCGCGCGCCCTTCACGCAATACCCGTTTCCAATCTTCAGTAGCAAGTTCGTTTTTATATTTATCAAAATCGAGCGGGTTGTTGCACCATGGGCAATCCAGCGGACACCGGTATGTCAGCTCGCAAGTGAGCCATAATGGAATTCCCGCGCCATCAAGACTTAGCTCTGATCCATCCTTTTGCATAGGACACCTCCAGGAATTTATTGACGCCGCCTCTAACGTCAGTGGTATATTTTTCGTTAAGTTCAGCAATAATCTCTTCTGTTGTATGTTTGCCATCGCAGAGTTGCAATATGGCGGCGCCGGTTTCATTCAGTTTTACCAGCCCTTCCGGATAGAGCAGGATGTAGGCCTGTTGTGGCTCCTCCCAACGGAACAGGTACTTTGGATCGAGTTCAAAAACATTGCCTGCTTCTGTACTGATGGCTTCTATGGCTTCAGTCATAATTGCGTTAACTCTTAAGTTGATTGTTTATCGGCCGGGATTAAAGAAGGGGATAACGGGCGGCGCCTGCTCACCCCTTCCTTAATGGTTTTAATTGTCGTTAACGGACGTATACATACATCGTAACTTCAAAACCCAAACGCAAATCGCAATATGCTGGATCAACCCATTTCATGATTTAGTCTCCTCTTCGAATAGTTAGACATACAATAAACATTTAACCAGCTGGTCATTACGCCGACTGGCGCACCTGTATAATGTGCAACGGTCATGCCATGCAGGACAAGGAAATATCATGGATTGAAAATTATTTGATCCAGATCAAATATATTTAAACAAATTAAATATTGTCAGGAGTTTTAACACGTGAAATGTAAAAAATGGCGACAGACTATTGTACTCAGTCTAATTAACGCTACGTAATTTTTTGACTCTATATAAAATCAGATTAAGTCTTGGTTAATAACAACCAGTTACAACCAGTCGTATTGGTTAATATAAACCATACAGGATAACTGTTGGATCTAAACCGGTGGTTTCAGAGTTTCCTTAATATAATTCCGCAAAACGATGGAATTATTATGTGAAACATCCCTTGCCGAAAACAACAAGGTAATCGTCTTGTGTTTCTTTTCCAGTCCTCTTATTTGCGCAACCAACTCCGGTTTATTCCTGAGTTCCTGTTTGTACCTTTTTCTGAATTCATCGAATTTTTCAACGTCATGCGAAAACCATTTTCTCAGTTCATCGCCTGGCGCGATTTCCTTTAACCACAGATCGATATTCGCCTTGTCTCTGGATAAACCCCTTGGCCACAGGCGATCGACAAGTATCCTGCAGCCGTCATTCTCGTCCGGGGTGTCATAGATCCTCTTGATTTTGATCATGGCCTGCGGCCTATGGCTTATTATTCCATTGAAGAGTTTTTCATTCTCGAAATAATGTCTTCTCTCTCCTTGTCACTTGTTTCCCTGTCTATCCATGGATAGAGTATGCTTTCTTCCTTGGCGTTGTGATCAGCCAATAATTCCATCAGGCCGCACACCAATTCATCGATCCCATTAATCTCTTTTGCCAAAATTCTGTTCTGGATTTGTTCAAGATAGTTTTTAATATGGCAGTGTTCCATTTGCATCACGGCTACAGGGCCTGCATCATACATTCCGGTTCTATCCTCGAAAACCGGAAACAGGATATCTTCTTCCCAGGTAATGTGTCTCTGGAGCCCCTTTATGAAATCGTCGAACAGGGTCTTCGCACTGGCCATGTCCGTATTCTTCATGATCCTGAATTCCGCGAATATACTGTCCAGCCGGTCATGATCCGCAGCCATGAATTCCATTACACTATTCATCGTCTGTTTACCTCGTGATTGTTGCTGGCTGTAATTTTCCGCCGCTGCGCCGGTGGCCCGGACAGACAACCTGTTTCATAACTGTTCCCAGATATCGTCTACGCGCGAGATGACATCTCTGCTCATCCTCACAGGCGTGCCCACTGCTGGTGAGTTTCTCCAGACCATTTGCGGGTTACATCAATCCTCTTTTTGATCCCAACCGGATACATGGCTGGCGTAATCATGATAATCGATCATTAAGGATTGTTATTCTCCTAAGGAATCTCTTACATGGACACCGCCTGTTTGCCAAGTCATAAATGACGTAAAGTGATCTTGCCCAACAACAACGGACACGTTGCCAAGAGGCTGGTCTTTCCCCATGAACTCCAATACATTATTCACTGTTTCACCTGCTGGTAATGTTTGCAAATTTTACAGTCTTTTTTATATGCTTCACCAGTATCTAATGACGGCAAATTGTTTCCGCATTCAGAGAGTATTTCTGCTTCTGCTATTATTTTTCGCACGAGAAAAACTACACTTAATTAGAGATTTCAGGGCATGTGAGACATTGCTTCTATCTTGATCGAGTTGGTTTGCTGTTTCATTTACACCAGGTGTTTCCTCTTTCAATATGGCCTAATCGATACAGGATGATAGTCTGCCTAGAATCTAAAGTTCCTGGTCGGTTGGTTCTACGTAATCCAAATTGTGCTCGAAGAACCATTCATGCCCTTTGAGCATATAGTCCCAGTACATCATGGGTAAACCGGTGGTTTTAATCCACCAGTTAAGCCAACGCTCTTTACGGGGGTCCAGCGGGAAGGTTGGTGTCACCTTACCGCCATAAATAAATTCAGCCATCATGACTTTGCCATAGGCCGTAGTCAGGGGACACGAGGCATAGCCGTCGTACCCTTCATCGAGTTTACCGCCATTAATCAAAACGAATAAATTTCGAACCACGACAGGTGCTTGTTTCCTTATCGCTGCTGCGGTCTTCGAATTGGGTGTTGAACAGGCATCGCCAAGTCCGAAGACATTACTATATTTCTTATGCTGCAAACTGTGTTGATGCACATCGACAAAACCAGCCTCATTGGCCAACGGTCCCGACTTGACAGCCTGGGGAGGTGACTGTGGTGGTGTTGCATGCAACATATCGAAATCCATGGTGATCTTAACCCCTTTCCGATCACCTCCTGCAATTTCAAACGTGGCCGACTTCTTTTCGCCGTCGACCGAAACAAGGTTATGCTGAAAATGTACTTTGATTCCATATCTCGCGACAACCTTGTCCAGTTCTTTTGAGAAAAAAGGCACTGCGAACATGGCCGGGGCATGAGTCAGAAAATGCACTTCACAGTTTTCGAGAATTCCCTTTTTACGCAGATAATCTGCCGCAAGATAGGCAATCTTCTGCGGTGCGCCGGGGCATTTAAACGGCAATGGCGGCTGGGTAAACAATGCCTTGGCGGCTGGTTTGAGTTCCTGAATACACTGCCATGTGTATTCAGTATGTTCGGGCGAATAATTACTGCAAACGGCGTTTCTCCCCAGCGTTTCGGCAATACCCTCAATTTTCTCCCAATTCAGTTCAAGACCGGGACAGACCACGAGGTAGTCGTATGAAACGCTATCACCTGAACTGAGTTCGACTTTATTATTCTCTGGATCAAACCTGGCTGCCTTGTCTTTAATCCATCGAACCTTCGGTGGAATCAGACCTTGTTCCTGCCGCCGGGTCTTCTCAAGTTTATATGTGCCTGCTCCAACAAGTGTGAAAGCCGGTTGATAATAATGAACATCCGATGGTTCAATGATCGCGATATCGAGGTCATTGCCACCGTGCTTGCGCCGCAGGCTGGCGGCAACAGTGATACCGGCTGTACCACCTCCCACAATGACGATCTGATGATGTTTAATTTCAGACACGTTACCCCCTCCTGGTCTTTCTTTTCGGGAGTTCTCAGCTATGCAATCAGCTTTACCTCTAAATTAATCATAGAATAGATTCCCATTTTTGTATTCAAAGAAATCAGAAATCTGTCAAGAAGATATACTTACAGCCTGTAATTTCCTGTCCCTGAACCAGAGATAGAGGACTAACATCATTTCCATAACTGTTCCCAAAGTTCATCTATGCGCTTGATAACTTCATTGCTCATTACAATAGGGTTCCCCCATTGCCGGCTGGTTTCGCCCGGCCATTTGTTGGTGGCATCGATTCCCATTTTCGAGCCCAGTCCTGAAATCGGGCTGGCAAAATCCAGATAATCGATAGGTGTGTTCTCAAGAATAGACGTATCGCGCGCCGGATCGACGCGCGTTGCAACAGCCCAGATCACTTCTTTCCATTCACGGACGTTAATGTCCTCATCGGTAACGATGATAAATTTTGTATATGTGAATTGCCGCAGATAGGACCAGATCCCGAACATCACCCGCCGGGCATGTCCCGGATAGTGTTTTTTAATGCTGACCACCGCGACCCGGTAGGAACAGGCTTCCGGAGGCAAATAGAAATCGATAATTTCCGGAAACTGCTTTTGTAATACCGGAATAAATATTTCATTAAGCGACATGGCCAGTATAGAGGGTTCATCATACGGGGAACGGCCCAGGTATGTACTGTGATAAATCGGATGATCACGATGAGTCATACATTCAATCGTGAACACCGGAAATTTTTCCTGGCTATTATAGTAGCCGGTGTGATCGCCAAACGGCCCTTCCAGCGCTTCTTCATCCGGATAGATATGTCCTTCCAGGACAATTTCAGCAGATGCGGGCACCTGTAATGGAATGGTTTGACTGGTAACAACCTCACTGCGCGCACCTCGCAGCAACCCGGCAAACTGGTATTCGGAAAGGGTGTCGGGGATGGGCGTAACCGCTGCCAGCAAAGTGGCCGGATCGGCGCCGATCGCCACCGCGACAGGGAAAGGCTGTCCCGGCCGGGCTTCTTTCCATTCCCGATAATCAATGGCGCCACCCCGGTGTGGCAACCAGCGCATGATCACCTTGTTATGTGCAATGACTTGCTGCCGGTAAATGCCGATGTTCTGTCTTTCTTTATAAGGTCCCCGGGTGATCACCAGCCCCCAGGTAATGAGCGGGCCGGCATCGCCGGGCCAGCAGGTCTGGATCGGCAACCAGTCAAGATCGATTTCTTTGGCGGTGATAATATTTTCCTGACAGGGGGCGGTTTGTTTTACTTTCGGATTGACATATAACAGTCGCTGGAAGGCGGGCAGTTTTTCAAAAACTTCACTCAGTTCTCTTGGCCATCCCGGCTCTTTCAGGAACGCCAGCATCCTGCCGATGCCCTGCAGCTCTTCGGTTGATTTGCACCCTATGGCTGCCATCACCCGTTTTGTTGTGCCAAAGAGATTGCCAAGCACCGGGATAGTATGGTCTTTGGGTTTTTCAAACAGCAGGGCAGGTCCATTTTTACGCAGCGTACGTTGACAGATTTCAGTCACTTCGAGATGCATGTCAATTTCACGCTGAATCCGTTTAAGTTCCCTCTGACTTTCCAGAAAGGCCAGGAAATCGCGGATATTCCGGTACATCATGACAACTTGTCCTTTACTTGATCAATATCAATTCGCATCATGATGAATCTGCTAACCTGTAATTTGTTAACTTGCATAAAATCATGCTGATGCATTCCTTACTGTTCCCATTGCAATTGCCGCTGCGTATCGTGCCGGACACACTCCATGCTGCCGTTTTTGCCAGATGTTTCAACCATCTCATGCGTGGACAAACACTGGCGGTGCGCCTCAGGGAGATTGAAGGGAAATCCATCCGGATACATATCCGGGACGCCCATGCCCGGCTTGATTTCCTGATTCACAACAGGCGCCTGCAGCCTGCGTTTCATGGCCGGCCGGATGTGACCATCAGCGGCGATTTTATCGATTTCTGGCAACTGGCCACCCGTCAGGAGGACCCTGATACCCTCTTTTTCAGACGCAGTCTGAGCATAGAGGGAGAAACGGAGACCGGCGTACATATCAAAAATCTGCTGGATGCCCTGGAATATGACTGGGACGCACATTTCGATGCTGTGTTATTTCCAGGCCTGTCGGAAATCGCAAAACAACTCAGAGCGAAGGCGTGCAGGTTCATGAATAAAAAATCGCATCGGCAATTCATTGCTCCCCATCAATGATGGCATTATTTCTTCCGGCATCTGTATAAGACTATTCAATATTCTGCAGGCTGGTTAGATTCATTAATCCATGCCATGCCTTCTTTTCCATACCAGTAGCCGTTGCAAAATCCGTATGTCTGGTAATTTTCCAGCGCCTGTAAAGCAGCTTCCGGCTGCATGGCACCGTCCAGTGTGCGGCGGAAAATGCCGGCGATGGAGAAAAAATCCCGTGACTGGGGCATGATGCGGATGACATCGATTTCAAGGTCCACAAGTTCGTCAAGCAGCATAATCAGATTTTGTGTCTCCGCTGACTGCGTCTGTATTCCATTCAGGATCAGAAACGGTTTTTTCTCCAGGGTAAAGAGGGGCAGGCCATCCGGATAATCCAGGCAGATAAAATCACAACTGTCCTTGGGCCGGTTATGGGCACGGGCAGTATAGCAACGTGCCGAGAAAGCGAGCGGCAGGCGGCCAAAGGCAATAACTTCTGTTTCCATTCCCAAAGGGCGCGCCTTTTGCATTTCACGCATGAGCTCCCTGCCCAGTTCAACCGGGACCACCCAGCGTTTTGCGCCAAGTTCATAAAAAAAATTCAGGGTTTCAGCGTTATAGGTATTGATATGGGGGCCGGCAATAAATGCATGCCGGTTGCTCAACATATGCACTGCCGACATATCATTCGCTTCCACGGCAAACCTGGCGTTTTCTGCAATCTGCCGCAGACTGGCAAGTTCTGACTCCGCCTCCAGCAACGTCAGTGTCGAGAGGACGACCTCTTTCCCCGCCGCTGACAGTTGTTCAGCGATGTCCAACCAGTCATTTAAAGCCAGCTGCCGCCGTTTGGAACAGATGGTTTCACCCAGATAAGCGATGTCCACAGGTGCATCTTCAAGTGCATCATAAAATTCAAAGACTTTGCTCCTTTCCCAAAAACAGGAAATGGATCCCACGCTGATTTTCATTGCCATGGCCTGTGGTAGGCGCCGAGTGTATGACAATTCCCTTCAGCCACCCGATTGAGTTGTGTAATCCAGTCGGGATGAGGAATGAACCCTTCGGGATCTGCCAAACATGCATCGATGGCGGCACGTAACGTCCGGGTCACCTGTGCTATATACGACTTGCTGCGTTGACGCCCTTCTACCTTGATAGCTTTTATACCGCTCTTCATAATTTCCGGCAGTATTCCCAGAACATTGAGGCTGGTGGGTTCCTCTATGGCATGGAACACATAGCGCCCCACCTGGAAACGGCCTTTGCACAGGGTCGGATAGGCGGCCGCCTCGCCAGCCGGGTAACGCTCGATCAATACATCATTCAGATATGAATGACGTCCGTCGGCTGTTTCTTTCCAGCGGACGGCACGTGCGGGAGAACACACTCCGGCAGTATTTGGCGAGTCACCGGTAACGTATGATGACAATGCGCAACGGCCTTCCACCATGACACAGAGACTTCCGAACCCAAACACTTCCACATCAACAGGGACTTTTTTTACCAGCTGTTGTACTTGCGCCAGAGATAATACCCGTGGCAATACGACACGTTTGATTTCAAACTGTTCATGATAAAAATCGATGGCCTGGCGGTTGGTTGCCGAAGCTTGTACCGACAGATGGAGCCGCAGTTCAGGATATGTTCGTACACAATAACGCATCAAACCGGGGTCAGCCAGGATCAACGCATCTATCCCCAGATCGACGGCGGCATCGATCGCCCGCACCGCTGTTTTCCACTGCGGCGGCTGCGGATATATATTCAATGCAAGGAAAATGCGAACGCCTTGAGCACTGGCATAATTGATGCCCTGGCGGGCTTCTTCAACACTAAAATTCAAACCGGGAAAATTACGCGCATTGCTTCCATCCCGGAATCCGATGTAGACCGCATCGGCGCCGTTATCCACTGCGGCGCGCAATGCCGGAAGATTGCCTGCAGGACAAACGAGTTCGAGTTTGTTATTCATGCAGTACAAGCAGCATCAGTAAACAGGCGCGATCCCTGGCAGGCGCCACGTCGTTTGAGTTCATCCCTGATGGCATTCAACACCAGCCACTTTTTTGCACACCACAAAGGGGCCAGCAACAGATGAATTGGAGCGGTTCCGGTCAAGCGGTGAAAAACCACATGTGAAGATGTCATCTCAATCACATCGCAAACCGTATCAACGTATTCATCCAGTAACAGCGGCGTGTAATCTCCCCGGCGCCATTCGTTTGCCAGACGGGTGCCTTTGACGACATGCAGCGGATGAATTTTAAGCCCTTCAACGCCACGGTCGAGCACGCAATGTAACGTGGTGATGACATGCGACTTGTCTTCGCCCGGCAAACCGGCCATCAGGTGCGTACATACCTTCAAACCGTAACGGTGTGCCGCACGAACCGCCCTGCAATAATCAGCAAAATCATGCCCGCGATTGACTCGTGCAAGCGTCGTATCGAAACTGGATTGTAGTCCAAGCTCCAGCCACACTTCATAACCTCTGCACTGATAGTCTGCGAGCAGTCTCAATACTTCATCTGGAACACAATCAGGACGCGTGCCGACCGACAAACCGGCAACATCCGGTTGTTCCAATGCCTCATCATAAATAGAGCGCAGTTTATCGATATTGGCATAGGTGTTGGAATAGGCCTGGAAATACGCGAGATAACGGCGGGCGCCGGTGCGTTTACGTATCACCCGCCGGCCGGACTCAAGCTGCATGGCTATTGGTGCCGGCCGCAATCCGTTCGGACTGAACGAGGCATTATTGCAAAAACTGCAACCACCGCGGCCCTTTGTGCCGTCACGGTTGGGACAGGTGAATGCTGCATCGATCGCAATTTTATGAATGCGTTCATGATAACGTTTTTTTACATACTGACCGAAAGTATGAACATAATCCGCCAGCGTTGATGTAACTGCCGGTATGGCAAGTATTCCGGTTTGCGTATTACTTTTCACTTTGTAGTAGACGGGGTGGCGAAAACATCATCCACCATGATATGAAATACGGTTAAATCTGTTTTCAGCAGTGGCCGGATCTTGTTGTTTAACCGGAGTGAGATCCGCTCCCCGTAACATGACAGTAACTGCAGAACACGATCAAGATGCTGCAACTGTTTTCCGGAACATTCCTCAATGCGGAGTGACAATGTAACTGCCGTTTCACGCAATAGCCTTTCAATTCTGCGGACACTGTGTGTAAAGAACCGTTGGTCGACAGTTCCTCGCAGTGTGACCGCGAGAAGGGTGGCTGCCCCCGTATCTTTTATCGAAATCTCAAGATTACCCCTGCCCAGATAGCCATTACAGGTGCGGCGTATCAGTGCAATGGTTGCCTGTGCCGTGCGCCACTCACGTTCAGGGTCAATACTGAAGTAACGCTTGATGTAATCGCGCATGGCCAGTCCGCTGATCCAGTCCGAAACCACCTGCGGCCAGTTGCGTGGCCGGCAAACGATCAGTGTGCGCAGGAAGTGCCACAGGCGTACAGGACCTCCGGGAATGATGCCCCGGGTTAGCAGCTTTGTAATGATTACCAGACGTTGCACGAACGGGTATTCACCTTGATAGACAGGTTTTTTGAGATAACGGGTCTTGAGACGAATGCGGCGGGCGATGTTACAGTCGCTTCCCAGGCGCCGGTAAAGCTCCTTGTAGGACTCCACCAGCGTAGTATATTTCATACGCATAGGCAGGTAGTTTGTTGCCGGTCCCGTATTGTTGGCATGTTCCGCGCCTGCAATAAGGCGCCCTTCCTGTTTCAGGCGTTCGTACAGCGGGGTACGGGGCAAGGCGGTTAACAATCCGATCATGGCTACCTGGATGCCCGAGGCCATGATAAAACGATACTGCCGGTCAAAAGTATTCAAAGTATCGTTATCAAAACCGACAATGAAGCCTGCGAACACATCGATTCCGTAACCATAGATTCTACGCACGGCGGAAAGGATATCCTGGCGGGTATTTTGGGGTTTGTGGATCTCCCTCAGGCTTGCTTCATCAGGCGACTCAATGCCGATAAATACCCAGCTGAATCTGGCCTCCCGGAACAACTGCAACAGCTCTGTATCATCGGCCAGATTCAGCGAGGCCTGGGTGCCGAACTGTATTTCATACCCGTGTTGTTGCTGATAGTTCGCCAGGAACCGTAACAGTTCCTTCGCTTTCCGTTTGTTGCCAATGAAATTATCGTCCACAAAGAAGACATTATGCACGCCAAGTGAACGGAGCTGATCCAGCTCTTTGCCGATTTGCTCCAGGCTTTTGGTGCGGGGCTTGCGGCCAAACATGACGATAATGTCACAAAAATCGCAACGGTATGGGCAGCCCCGTGAAAACTGCATGCTCACCGATGCGTAGCGATCCAGCTTCAAGAGATCAAAACGTGGCGGCGGCGAGTCCGCCAGATCAACCATTCCTGTTTCCCGGTAAGTCTTGCCTGCCTTGCCCTGCTCAAAATCGCGGCAGAACAAAGGCCAGATGTATTCAGCCTCACCGGTTATCACTGTATCCGCCAATCCCGCATAACGCTCCGGGCATAATGATGCATAGCTTCCACCTGCTACAACGTGGTAACCACGCTTACGGTAGTAATCGAGTAACTCACACTGGCGTTTGTACTGAACGGCCATACCACATACCCCAACAAGGTCTACCTGCGGAGCAACAGGAACAGGATCGATATTCTCGTCAATGATCTGCACTTGCCACCCGGGCGGACATAACGCCGCCAGCGTGGCAAGGCCGAGGGGCGGATTGAGGGCGCGCTTGCCCGGTAACACCTTCTCCAGCGCCCAGCGGAAACTCCAGAAGCTCTCCGGGAACCGCGGATTAATCAGTATTACGCGGTATTTCTGCTTTGTTGGCGTGAGTGGTAATCTGGTTTGCACGGCGTTTGTCATACTTTAAGGGCAAAACATAATATAAATATTCTGATGGAGGCTTTTTCATCACGGTTTCATTAGAAAACCCGAAATCACAATAAATCCCTTATCATGGAATTCTCTCTTCTGCGCTACGCTTAGAATCATTTTAAGCACACTCCTCCGATTTCATATCTGTCGCGATTCACCGATGGTATCGACAGGATAAAGCTACATTGAACGAAGTGAAGAGTATTTGATATTGATCAAATAAACCGGTTTTATCGGGACATCAGTATGGTTACAAATGCATTGATATTGAAGGTATTATTCTGGCCACTGGAGATATCGGGATGATAAACGATTAGATTAACCGCGATGGCCGGCACGTTCATGAAATGATTCATCACGTCTTCATGCAGTTCCTGGATCTTTTGTATAAACATCTTGAACGGCCCCTGCATTGTTATCTATTGATAATTACTCTGCGGCAGGAACTGTCGTGGCAAATACGGGTAAACTGAGCTAGCAGAACCTGTTGATGATTCGGCGTTGAAAACTGGGCTGTTATTCGCTTAGCAACTTCCGCAGTGCGGGGATATCGTGAAGAACGATCTGGTTACCCTGTACAACCACTATGTTTTCACGCTTAAGGCGTGCCATGATGCGCGAGAATGTTTCCGGTTGGATGGACAGGCGTGATGCCAGTATGTTTTTCGGATAACCCAGGGTGAATTCGGTCTGCCCGGCTGAATTTTCCGGAACCGATTTTAACAGATAATGGGCCAGCCGGTATGTTGCATTATGCAGGCTCAGACTGTCGATCTCGTTCAATTGTACATGCAACCGCTGACTCATGGTGGACATTAACCGGAAACAGGTGTCCACGGATTCTTTTAATATATTTCTGAATGTTTCCATATCAAAGGCAACTAAATGACTCGGTTGGATGGCCGCTGCATTAACCGGGTAACACCGGTTCGGCATGAACATCACGGCTTCAGCAAACATCTGGCCGGGGTGAACAATATCCATCACCTTTTCACTGCCATCTTCTGCAAGCCGTGACAATCGCATCTGGCCATCATGGACAAAATAAAAATGATTGGCATGTTGTCCCTGCTGGAAAAGGACACCACCGGCTACAAGGTCTATTTTGGTTGCTGCAGACAATACGGTGTGGAATTGTGCCTCATTCAAGGCGGAAAAAATCGGGATTGTGGTGAACTCTATGGCAATTTGCCCGTTATTCTGCAGCATATTTCTAATGGCAGTCATGATGACTTGATTAAGGTCAAGGCAATATAACCCAAAACTGTCCAGTTTTTCATTAAATATCCCCATGGAGAGAGTCATCTGTTAATGCTGCATACAGAAAAACCTGTCTGGCAAGGTGCCCCACAATCGCGTATGAGGACCGCCAATAGTTCGGTTGGGATAAATACCGGTTGAAGTACGTGACTGGATGATTTAATAGCCCAGTGTTATCGAACGCGTTAGTGCCAAACTGACGATAATCACCAGCAAACAACATGAAATGATTAGAGCAATAATCCTGATCATCCGGGTTTTGCCATATTTCAATGCTATAGCACCGGTCCCGATATAAAGGATGATTGCAGCCAGTTTGGCCAGCAGCCAGCCATATCCATGGTGGTAGCTGGTGTAATTGATTACCAGCACTATCCCGCTAAACAACAACAGGGTATCAATGATATGCGGCACAATACGTGCGGGTTTCGACAGCAGCAATGGAGAATCCATCAACATCCACATGCCGCGCAGGGTGAATGAAATAATGGTTAATACTGCAAATGCAATATGAATGGTCCTGGTATATTCCGCAATGCCAAACATTTTTCCGGACAATGGTTGATTATTTCACTGATCCTTGCAGATAATCTTCCTGTAATTTCCCCGTGGGGTAACAAAATATGCTTCAGACATTATCATACACGCTGACCGCCATTATCCTGTATTTGATCTCTGACTGGTTGTTACAACGCATGGAAGTGGCTGCCGGACACCGTTTCCAATATCGCAGTCTGGTGTTTTTCTGCATCCTTGCCTTCCTCGCCCTTCTAAGCTTCACTGCTATACGTATTTTTATTAATAATCAATAAGTTACAAGAATTGACTAAATCAAAGGAAATAATGGAATAGATTGATATAAATCAAGGAAATGATGGAATAGATTAAATACATTGACTACTCTTAAACAAATTAAGAATGTCAGCTATCAATGTACTATCGGCGCGACATAATTTTTCTGGGAGAAATACCATGTCAGATGAACAGACACCACCTGAAAGCGAGGACAATGAGCATAAACGCATCCCGGTTATGCAGCAAATCATAGACAATCCATTTTTACTCCTGTTCCTGGGGGTTACTATTCCGACTGTCTTTTACATCATCTGGGGGGTAATGGAAATTGTCCAGATCCCTATAGCTAAATAATAAAATATGGAGATTTCATCATGTCTATAAGCCCTCCGCAGGAAAAGCTCTGGTGGAATGAACCCATCCCCAAATCCGAATTGATATGGATCATCGTTGGCTTTATATGGGGCCTGATTATGTTTTTCATGATGATCTACTGGCATGCTGTCGGAGAACAGAACCTGTCAAACGAGGCCTATCGTATTACTGCAGAGGATTTCGCCGCCAGGACCAACACCATGATTGAAAAGTACAAGGTACGTGATGAGGCCGGTTTTCCGGTTGTGCATCCGCCACCGGGAAGTGATGTCTATCTGATTGCCCGTCTCTGGCAATGGTGGCCTATTCTGGAACTGGAAAAAGATCAGAGCTACCGTCTGCATATCTCATCCATGGACTGGCTGCACGGATTCTCTTTACAACCGGTCAATATCAATCTGCAAATCCACCCGGGCTATGAAATGGTTCTGACTGCCAAGCCCGATAAGGCCGGTGAATACGGAATAGTATGTAACGAATTTTGCGGTATAGGCCATCACACCATGGTGGGCAGAATGTACGTGATTGAAAAATAGGGGACATAGAAATGGCAATAAATGAACAATACCGTATTTGTCCTGCGACCGGGTTACGTGTCTATCGATCAGCTGAAAATCTGATCAAGGCCAATGCTGTAATTGCGATAATCTTTCTTGCAATCGGGGGGCTATTTGGCCTGATGGTGGCACTGACCCGCTGGAAAGCAGTCCATCTGCTTCCCGCAGAGTGGTTTTATCTTGTGCTCACGGCACATGGTCTCAATGTCCTTGTGGTGTGGATCATATTTTTCGAAGTGGCGGTACTCTATTTTGCATCTGCAGTCTTGCTGGGCTGCCGGCTGGCTACACCGCGGATAGCCTGGGCCGGTTTTGCCCTGATGTTGATTGGCGCAGTCATGATTAATATTGCTGTCTTGCAGGGCCATTCCAGCGTGTTGTTTACCGCCTACGTACCGTTAAAGGCGGCCCCTCATTTCTATCTCGGATATATACTTTTCGCTGTTGGCGCCCTGATTGGCTGTTTTATATTTTTCGGAACCCTGGTCATTGCCAAACAGGAGCGCACTTATGAAGGTTCGGTCCCACTGGTAACTTTCGGTGCCGTAACAGCTGCTATCATCGCGGTATTCACTATTGCATCCGGTGCCATTATACTTATCCCGACTTTCCTCTGGTCCATTGGACTCGTCAGTCACATAGACACCCTGATGTACCGGACAGTCTTCTGGGCGTTTGGCCACTCCTCGCAGCAGATCAATGTGGCTGCCCATATATCCGTCTGGTATCTCATTGCCGCAGTTACCCTGGGCGCGAAACCCTTATCAGAGAAAGTAAGCCGTTTTGCATTCCTGCTGTACATCCTGTTTCTGCAACTGGCCAGTGCTCATCACTTACTTGTTGATCCGGGCATCAGTTCAGAATGGAAGATCTTCAATACCAGTTATGCCATGTACCTGGCCGTACTCGGCAGCATGATCCACGGCTTGACAGTTCCGGGTTCCATCGAAGCGGCTCAACGCAGGAAAGGTTACACCAATGGTCTGTTTGAGTGGTTGCGTAAGGCCCCGTGGGGCAACCCGGCTTTTTCAGGGATGTTTATTTCGTTGATCCTGTTTGGTTTCCTTGGTGGTATATCCGGGGTTGTCATGGGCGTAGAGCAGATCAACCTGATTATTCACAACACCATATACGTCGTTGGTCATTTTCATGCGACCGTTGTAGCGGGGACTACACTCGCCTTTATGGCATTGACCTACCTGTTGATCCCGCTTATCTTTCAACGCGAATTGATTCTGCCTGGCTGGGCCAGGGCGCAGCCGTATCTGTTCGGCCTGGGGGTGACCGGCATATCGCTGTTTATGATGGGCGCGGGTACACTTGGTGTCCCGCGACGGCACTGGGATATTTCACTGGCGGATGCCGTCCTGCCTTACGATTTCCCGGGCGCCGCCAACCTGATGATGGGATTGAATGGCATAAGCGCACTACTCGCCGGTCTCGGTGGTATTATCTTTATCGTTGTTGCAGTCGGCTCGGTTTTCTTTGGCAAACGTATTACCTTGGCAGAGGCAAAACCGGATAAACCGGAAGCCGCGGTTGTTGCGAAATACGGCAGTGCCGAAACACCCGCAGTACCCGGTACGATGGTGCTGGTAGCGGTGTTCTTTACCACCTTTGTCCTCTATTACTATGTCAACTGGAAATATCTGGCCGAAATATGGCCATTGAGATAATTGCGGATATCAGGTGATCAATGGCGGTTAAATGGCGGGGAGTAACAGACAGAGGAAAAATAATCCGTCCTGATTGTCTGATACGTTTCAGCTGCCTCCTGTCAATTATTATTTTCCTGGTACTGTCCGGTACCAATCCTGCTTATTCCTATGACGAGGAGTCTCATCATTCCGGCGGTCCTGCCCTGGACGAAGCAGCGGCATTTAAATTCAGCCAGTCGGCACTGGGCAATAATATTGGAGATCACCGTTTTACCAACAGTGACGGAGAGGATACAAACCTGGCACAATTTCTCGGTAAGCCACTGCTGGTAAGTCTCATCTATACCAGTTGTTACCATACCTGTCCGATTTTGACCAAGCATCTCTCCGATGTTGTAAGGATTGCCCGTGATGCATTGGGGGATGACAGCTTTTCAGTCATATCAGTAGGGTTTGATACCGCGGTAGACAGTCCGGAACGAATGCGTATATTCGCAAAAGAACGCGGTATTGATATGCCGATCTGGTCATTTCTCAGCACCGATCAATCCACCATTGATGCACTCAGTAGCGAACTTGGTTTTATCTATTTCCGCTCCCCAAAGGGATTTGATCACCTTGCCCAGATAACACTACTGGATGCCGGGGGACGTGTTTACAGGCAGATCTATGGTGATAATTTCGAACCACCCGTCCTGGTGGAACCGTTAAAGGACCTGGTGTTCGGCAAGCACACGGAATCCGATCTTCTCACCGGCTGGATAAACAACATTCGTCTGTTCTGTACAATCTACGATCCAACCAGGAAACGTTACCGTTTTGATTATTCAATCTTTATCGCTATCGGGATAGGTATTCTCACCCTCGGTGCCACTGCTATTTTTGTGGTGCGTTCCTGGCGACAGCATAAATCGACGGCATAATTAAAACTGTAATTTCAGAAAATAATTAATTGCCTGTAACCTTTGAAAATGAACCATGCTGTCCATTTTAAATCTATGATATATAAAGTTAACAAGGTCCACCTGTTCCCTGCATTCAACTTGCATGCTGAAATTAATATAGTGCAGTATTTTTCATGAAAAAATTATTACGAGCGGGATTCGAACATATTGAGGACGGGTTCGACGTTCTCTTTGGACCAAAATGGAATCCCTTTTATCAACTCGGTGCGCTCGGCTGGTTCTATTACTGGATCGTCATCATCAGCGGTATATACCTTTATATCTTCTTCGACACCGGAATTACTGAGGCCTACCAATCCCTTGATTACCTGACGTATGAACAATGGTATGCAGGGGGCATCATGCGCAGCCTGCATCGTTATGCCTCGGATGCACTGGTCATCATGATGATGATTCACCTGCTGCGTGAATTCGCCATGGACCGGTTCCGGAGTTCACGCTGGTTTGCCTGGTTTACCGGCGTCCCCATGCTCTGGTTTGTTTTTTCCGCCGGTATTACCGGCTACTGGATGGTCTGGGATACGCTTGCCCAGTATATCGCCATCGCCACCACTGAATGGCTGGACACGCTGCCGCTATTCGGGGAAGCGATCGCACGTAACTTTCTCAGCGACACGACATTAAGCGGCCGGTTTTTTACCTTGATGGTCTTTCTCCATATTGCACTGCCGTTATTCCTGTTATTTATCATGTGGATCCATATCCAGAGACACGCTTCACCCCGGGTCAATCCGCCCCTGGAACTGGCTGCGGGGACATTTATTATGTTGCTGGTGCTGTCAATTGCCAAACCGGCACTCAGTAATGCACCCGCGGATCTGGCTACCGTACCGGCAGTAGTCGGGCTGGACTGGTTTTACATGTCAATATACCCGCTACTTGATTACGTACCGGGACTAACAGTCTGGATTTTACTCGTAACTGCGACTGCACTCCTGCTGCTGGTACCCTGGTTGCCACCGGGGCAACGCAATCCGGTTGCGGTGGTCAATCTTGATAACTGTAATGGTTGCAGTCGCTGTGCCACCGATTGTCCCTTCAGTGCGATTACCATGGAACCACGTAGTGATGGCAGTGCCTACGAGCACGAAGCGGTTGTTGACGCAAGTCACTGCACCAGTTGCGGTATCTGCGCCGGTGCCTGCCCTACTGCAACCCCGTTCCGGCGCAGATCAGATTTATCACCGGGGATCGAACTACCCGATCAACCTATTAAGGAATTGCGGGAAAAAACAATTACTGCATCAGCACGACTGATCGGTAATGACAGGGTTATTGTTTATGGCTGCCAGAACAGCCTCAACCCTGAAGAAATGGCAGGCACCGGGGCAGGTGTCGTGACCATGCCATGCATCGGTATGCTGCCCCCGTCCTTTATTGATTTTGTACTATCGAAGAAACTTGCCGATGGCGTCTTTCTCACCGGTTGTCGTGCAGGGGATTGTTATTTCCGGCTTGGTATCAAATGGACTGATGCACGTATTGCCGGTGAACGTGATCCCCGCCTGCGTCAGAGGGTGGGACGGGAACGGATCGGGAATTTCTGGGCTGGTCTCACCCGCCGCAAGGATTTTTTCAGGGAACTGGCAGCATTTCGTATGCGGCTGAAAAATCTTGCATCTTCACAGCCAGAGAAACAACCGCCACCTGCAGCATCAGAAAATGATCGAGAGATAACCCATGCCTGAACTGCGCTATATTGTCGGACAGGTTATTGCCTTCACACTGTTTGCAATCGGGCTTGGCTATTTTTCCAATTCTCCCACTTATACTCACCACGATCCCGAAATGGCATTAATCAAACTGAGTTTCAGCCATGCCAGTCAACATAAAGAAGAATGCCGCCGTTTGTCTCCCGAGGAAATTGCCGCACTGGCTCCCAATATGCGGCGCCCCATGGATTGTCCGAGGGAACGGGTCCCGGTCCTCGTTGAAATGACAATGGATGGCAATACATTATTGAGAAAATCATACGCGCCAACCGGCCTGGCCCATGATGGTGCCGCCTCGGCATATGAAAAAATTCCGGTAACACCCGGACAGCATAAATTAACAGTACGTTTGAGAGACAGTAACAGAGATGAGGGATTTGATTATGAAGATGGTATCAATATCAATCTTGTCCCCCTGCAGCAGTTTGTGATTGATTTTCGCAACAGTAGTTTCCAGTTTTATTGAGGCGATTACAGTATGACATTAATTGAATGGAAAGATGAATTCAATCTAGGTGTACCGTCCATTGATCATGAACACCGCGAATTGATCGACTTAATCAATGAATCATTCGATCAACTTGTTGGCAGTGATTCACATTTAGTCATACAACATTATCTTGGTGAAATTTATGCCAGGATATCAGCCCATTTTGCACTCGAGGAGAAAATAATGCGTGAGAAGAAATATGATCAGTATGAGGATCACAAACAGGACCACGAACAGTTACTCGACGATATTCTTGATATAATGGATGAATATGATGAGAAAGACATTGTTGACTGCCAAAAGCTCGGGGACAGTTTGACTCACTGGTTTACCGATCATTTCAAAACAAAAGATGCACGATTACATACACATCTGGGAATATAGTTACCCACAGATTTTTATTACATGATAACTGGATTTAATGCATGAGTGAATTTAAATCACAATCCGGAAATTTTTCAGCAGATTTTATGAATGTTGAAAATATACCTGCATTTTTTTCTGCGCCACACCAGGTCATGTTTTTTGCCGGTTCGGTACAATTAATATTAATGCAGTTATTCTGGTCAATAGAACTTGCTGGACGTTACACTTATTTATGATCATCACATTTCATGCCGATTTATTTAAAGTCGCGGGCAGATGGTAAATCAGGTTAATTTCAACACAAATAAACGGAGGACATATTAATGAATATATACACTAAATTGATTACCACATCGATACTGATGTGTCTGGCTGGCATCGTATCTGCAGCAGGAGATGCCGCCGCCGGCAAGGAAAAGGCCGCACTCTGTGCTGCCTGCCACGGCGCTGACGGCATCAGCCCAAATGATCTTTGGCCTAACCTTAAGGGACAGAAGTTCGGTTATATGGTCAAACAGCTGAAGGCCTTGCGTGATGGGTCACGAACAGATCCAATGATGTCACCCATGGCAGCCCCACTGACGGATGAAGATATTGATAATCTTGCCGCCTATTTCAGCAGTATGTAACAACAAATTAAAATGGATAATAGACAGGGACGCCTTTATTTTAATCACTTGTCATTTAAAAATGAACAACTTCATATGAACGTGATTGAAATAACGATGCAGAATAACAAATCCAACCAATATTCAAACAAGTTTTTTTTTCTACTGAATTGCAGTGCTTTGATTCTTACACTGCTCATAGTTTTCCTGAGTACACATATCAGACTGGGTGAGGCCGGTTTGGGATGTGGTCCCTGGCCGGAATGTTATGCACAGCTTTCTATGGTAGATGGTATCAAGGGGCTAGAAATACCTGACACTGAATTCAGGAACTTTCGGGCGATGCACCGCTTTATTGCTAGTGTTTTGGGAATTAACATCTTAATCATCTTATTGATAACTTTATGGTATCGCAAGACAATCTCGCCTGTTTTACCCGTATTCATGTTTTTTATCGTGTTATTTCTTTCCATACTGGGTATTGTTACTCCGGCACGAAGTGTTCCTATTGTTACACTGGGTAATATACTGGGAGGTATAGTCCTAGCCGGGCTGATCTGGCGACAGATATTACAAACACGGATTCGAAATACCGAACCCGGATCGCCTATTCTGCTAATTTTATCCGCAACTGTAACTTTACAACTCATTAGTGGTGCCTGGGCCAGTGCCAATTACACTGGTTCTGCCTGCCCTGCATTGGTGACGTGTACCTACATGGATAATGTGTCAAGTCATTTGCTCGACAGTTATAATATTTTCCGGGAATTGAAATTGGACAATAATCATCATCTCATAATTGATGAAGCATCCAGTATTATTCAAATAACGCACAGGGTAATTGCGATAATGTTGTTGGTATTGGTAATTACTGCGTTACAGATTATCAGGCACCGCCAACCAGTATTGGTTAAACCCATGTTGATTCTTACATGCATTTTATGCGCTGAATTTATTTTAGGGGTTGTTAACATATTAACGAATATGCCATTGTGGACCAATACGCTGCATAACCTGTTGGCTGTGGGTTTATTGTTCGCTATGATTAATCTAACGATGTTGATTAAACTAAAGCGTACATATAATTAATTGTATTTAATGTGTAGTTTCGTTGTCATTGCTTTGATCACGATGATAATAAATATAAACCCGCCAGCAGCTGACAATAATCCTCCAAGTCCCATCAATCCCATCCCTGCAACTCGACCCATTGAGTCCAGTCCCTGTGCAGCGTCTGCTACTTTTCTTTCTACACCATACCCTCCTGACCAGACCAGGCCAAAAATGTGCAGAAACTGTCCGGTCGCGTAGGTCCATAGCTGTAACCTGGTGAGAGTAAAATTAACTTTATCAAAACCCAGTAGAGGCAATAGCTGATAACATAATCCCATGAGAGCCAGAGTGATCCCAACAATGCAACCATGATAATGTGCAGGAATTTTGACATTATTGCCATCAATCATGAAACCTATAACACCCCCAACACCAAATAATAATAATGAAGTAAACAATGCAGTATAGGCAGATCCCTCAACTGGTAAATCCGGTTTTTTCTTTAACAGCGCAAACAAAACTGCCACGCTTAAAGGGAAAATTGCCAGACTACCTCCAAAACTCATTAACCAGGTAAACATCTTGCGGTGATAAGGATTAGTGACGTCATACGCATAGTAAACAAGTGGTGTCATAAAAATAGAAATTAATCCTACACCAAAAAGAAACAAAGCAACCCTTGGACTTAATGGTAAAGAAATACCTGCGCTTGATGACAGCCATAACCACGCCACCATCATCAATAACGTGTAAGTAAACTGAAGCACATGTCCACCACTCCAGAAAAGAAGTTCATAATAAACTGCATCGGTTAACTGGACCGGTAATTCAATATATGACCAGACAAAAGCAGCCAGTGACATAAAGGCACCTATAGCCGCACAGTTTAATCCAAATCGGATTACACCTTGCCCGCTAATTGCTTCACCAACTTTAAACATCGCACTCATGCTGAAAATAACCTGTAATCCGATGCCAAATCCAAAAATAGCTAACCCGGTTAAAAACAATTGGTTATCCAGGACCGGTATATAATTACTCATAATTGCATTAGCACTACCAGGGAAAGGGGAAAATGTAATTATTAAGGCTCCCAGTAACACGACAGCAAATATTAATTTCGCAAACCAGGGTAAAATCGAACGGCTATTTAAACTCCATAAAACACTTGCAAAAGACAATATCCATACCAACGAAGATAGATTGACATGGATCACCAGAGCCGTGTGAAAAAAATCGACGAAAGGAATCATTTCTCCAATCATTGGTGTCCTGGCCAGTACCAGCAATACCGAGAATATCCCTGCACCCAATAACATCAACACAGCCAACCAAAGCCAGACAATAGCCAGGTTCCGTCTGTAATCAGTGGGTACATCAAGAACGTATTCACAATGCATTATTGTTTTATATATTCCGATTCTGTGTCTTCAATGAGTGATTCCATTATATATTTTCAAGTCTATTGACAACTAATTAATGCTGATTATTTCATTTTTACTGGCTGCATCAGCCTATGCCGAGGGTGATGCTGCGGGCGGTAAAACCAGGTCTGCAATGTGTGCCGCCTGTCACGGCGCTGAAGGTATCAGCAAATGTTCTATGGCCGAACCTTGCCGGCCAGAAATTTGCTTACCCGGTAAAGCAACTGAAGGCCTTAAGGGACGGAACACGTAAAGATCCGATGATGGCACCCATGGCTGCCGGGCTGAGCGATGAGGACATCAACAATCTGGCTGCCTATTTCAGTGGTTTGTGACTGGGTGGCCATAATTTGTTAGACAGGGACGTCTAATGGCTGGTCCCGCCCGATCCTTTAATCTTGTTATATACATTATATTTGCCTGATGGTTTATTCATTGTGATGCGCTTCACTTCCTCCAGGGTACTTGCATCGTAAACAACCAGCGCACCATCGTTCTCCCAGATACTGAGCAAGGCATAACGGCCATCCCTTGTAAATTCAACATGGCCGGATGTTTTACCCGGAGACGGTACCAGTGTTTTAACGATTTCGAGCGTTGCTTTATCAATAATATGAACTGCATCCTTATGTGGCCCGGAAAAAACATCCACCCACGCATAAGGTGTATTTTCGTGCGTACGCATAAAAAAGCCGGGGCCCAGTGTTTTGATTTTCTTGATAACTTTCCAGTCAACCACATCAATAACGCTGACCAGTCCTTCTTCAAGATCGGGAGTTGCCAGAACAGGTTTGCCCCGGTATTCCCATGTCACACCTGAACCGAGATGGGGCAATCCGGACAGATCGATATCGGCAATCTTCTTGCCCACAATCAGACTCACAACCTGGCCATCCTTTGCATTGCGTGCCGCACCAATCAGGTTATGGTATTCCCTGTCAAAAAAAAAGTCGTCCAGGTAATCGTCAAGCCGGATCCTGCGTATGGGGAACGGTGAATCCGCCGGAATACCTTCATGATAACGGTAATCATGCACCATGCCTGTATAGACAGGGCCCGCATTCTGATCGTAGATAATTTCAAAAATTTCCGGGATATCCTTTAATGCAACGATAAAGCTGTTCCTGGGCGGTGCATCGTAGACGGCACTCACGCGGGAGCTTTTTCCTGAACTGTCTTCAACAGGGATTATTTTTACCGGCGACAAGTCCCGGGCGTCCAGGATAACCAGTGTATGAGGCAGATAATTTCCCGCAATCACATAGCGCCCGTCATTTGATACCGCTATATTCCGGGTATTGATGCCTGCCCTGATTTCCGTGACCAGTTCGAGATTATAAAGATCAAATTTTGATACCCATCCATCCCTCGAGGATAGATAAACATAACGGCCATCCGGCGAAAATTTCGGGCCGCCATGAAGTGCGTACCGGGTTTTGAACCGGAACAGCGGTTCCATACGATCGCCATCCAGAACAGTGGCATGATGATCGCCTGTTTCGATAACCAGAAATAAATTGAGCGGATCAGCGTCAAAAACAGGTTTATCATTTTGTGGATTTTTTAACTGGTAAAGAATATGTGACTGTGTGATTTCCTTTAGGGTCCAGACGGGCATCTCAGGCAAGGGCGTATAAATATAATCAGCAAGTGACCTGATCTGAGTACCATCAAGTGTCTGTTGAAAAGACGGCATCTGGGTAGCCGGCAGTCCTTCAAGTATTGCCTTGTAAGCCTGATCTTTTTTTACCCGGGTGAGATTTTCCGGCAGCAGTGCCGGCCCGGTTCCACCCAGACGGTCAGCGCCGTGACAACTCGCACAATGCTGACTGTATAAATTCAAAGCATGCATGTCTGCATCGGCACAGACGTCCGGATTTATCGAAAAACTAATGATGACAACGGAAAGCAGTTGGTAAGTGTTACGCGACAGTGCTGTAAACATCTTCGCCCATATCCTGATGATATAAGCCGATCTCCCTGTCTCTCAGATAACACGCCGGGTCCTCCGCCCAG
>Ga0209341_10000574_pt1 | contig 37954 bp, 55 predicted proteins | sample RifCSP13_2_FD_184020 | JGI IMG/M metagenome (GOLD analysis project Ga0209341, IMG submission 184020) | Soil microbial communities from Rifle, Colorado - Rifle CSP2_sed 13_2 (SPAdes) (version 2) | ecosystem: Environmental > Terrestrial > Deep subsurface > Rock core/Sediment | place: Rifle...
TTCTAATCCCTCCGCTCGAAACTTTCTTTGACGGGGGGTATCAATCACTTGAATGCCAAACTTCATTCGCGGTTTTTGTCGAGTGATGCGGCTTGCACAGACTCCCCAAATTAGATTCATCGAAGAACAGAGTCGGGTCACCATTGTGCGGCGAGACGTGATCCACTTCGGTAGCGAACACGTGCTCGCCCTGCTTCAAGCAATCCGCACACCAAGGATCCCTGGCCAGTTGAGCTGCACGCATCGACTGCCAGCGCGGACTGTTGTACAGCCGCTTGACATCCGGATCGCGAATGATCCGCTTCGTGGAATGTGCCGCGCATCTCCCGCTCTTGACCAGGACGTTGCACCCTGGATAAGTGCACTTGCGCACCGACGCGTATGGCATCGCTCTAACGTAGACTTCGATAGCCAGGCGTGCGCATTCTGTTGAGTGCCAACGCCGCGCCATAGCCAGTAACTGCCAATACGATCAAATGAATGATCGTCGTAAGGATCTCATCCGGGACGAAGACAAGCGTCTTCAACAGGAACTCAAACACAGTAACCACAATGGCCGCAAGGGTCGCAGACAATCCAGTGATATAGCCTCTCAGATCAAGACCCCATCTCATAAACAGGAAACCGAAGAGCGCAGTCAGCAGTGATGTGATCAAGCCAAGGATCAAGATCTTGGCATCATCCGGTAGAGTAACGAAATAAGCAAGCATTTTATTCTCCTTTGAAATAGACTTCGTATCGTCGCAACAATTGCAGGAAGGCCAGCCTTCCAATCTCCCAGCGCTTGATGAAATGTTTGCAGTATGAAACTGTACATTGAATCCTGCGCGCATCACCAATAACTTCCACGCGGATCCTGGTCTCGCTGGCTGGGACGATAGAGGATGGCAAAGAAGTTTCGTACACTGCCAAGGCAGTCACCCTTTGCCCCTCATCCAGCACATAGTGTACTTCACCAATAATATGACTGCTCGGATAATTGCCGAGCTCACCTTCCGGCACGCACTGACCCGTACATAAAAAAAACTTCCGTGTTGAGCTCAACGTACGCATCAGGTTTTCTTCGTGATCAGGCTGCGTACTATGAAAGAGCTCACTTCTGAGCATCCTGACGGTGTCGAGTATCGGCATGGTATAATGCTCCTGTATATGTGTGCCTGGGCTAGCGGGCGCACCATGTTAGAATGACCCTGCCTTTCGTGTCGCGCTAGCCCGCGATGCGAAGGGCCTTTTCTTTTGGAGGACTCATGGCGAGCGGGATCTACGAAATCGTCAATCTGGTGAACGGGCATAGGTACGTCGGCAGCGCGGTCAATGTCGAAGCCCGTTGGCGGGTTCACAGAAGCGACTTGAACGGAAATAAGCATCATAGCCAGCACCTGCAAAACTCTTGGAATAAATACGGCTCCTGCGGATTTGAATTTAGAGTTGTCGAGCACTGCTTTATCTTCGCCTTGATCTGGCGGGAGCAGTTTTGGATAGACGCCCTAAAGCCGGAGTACAACGTTGCGCCTACGGCTGGCAGCCCTTTGGGGAGGAAACACTCGCCCGAAACTCGAGCAAAGCTGTCGGCAGCTCGTAAAAAGCGGGTTACCACATATGAGACAAGAGCTAAAATGTCGGCTTCGATGATTGGCAAGAAGCACTTTGGGCGTAAACACACCGCCGAAAGTAAAGCGAAGATCGGAGCCTTTTGGAAGGGCAAGAAACGCTCTCCCGAAACGCGTACAAAGATGTCCGCCGCACAGAAGGGCAACAAACACAGCCTGGGGCATAAGCATACCGACGAAGCAAAGGCCAAGATCTCGGCCAGCATGATGGGGAATAAGAAAGGTAAGCGCAAACCGAAGTGATTCATGCCTTCACCGCCAGGTTGCGATTACTCTCCATCAGCGCGCTGATCGCTTTGTCTCTCTCTCGTAAAACTTCTTGAAGTTGTGCCTGTGCCGTCTGTAAATTGGCAACGATCACATTCATCGATAAAAGTTGATCTCTGAGGGTGTCGCTGATCGGCACGGATTTAGCCAAGTCCCGCAGAAGCTCCAGTTGCTTGTTCGCCTGCATAAGTTGGGCGTCGCGGTCTGACAGCCGTAGCTGTAACTGCTCAATTGTTCGATTTCGTTCTGTCGCGGCTACTTCCAGGGCGACGTTTTCACCATAAAGCGTATCATTCCGATCCTGTAGTTTTTTCAGTAGGTCCGAGAACTTATCGAACGCATCCACATCCGTCGATGCCGCGCCGGACCGGACAGATTCTGCCTCGGCCAGCAGCTTCTCGCGCTCGGCCAGCAGCTTCCGGCGTCCGAAGATCAGGGTAATGATCGTGCTCACGAACCCAAGCACACCCACAGACAAGGCGATGATCTCTCCACCGGTCATCTGCTGCCTCCGTTATTCACCATTCGAACAAACTCGTCTACAATCGCCGGATCGAAATGCCTGCCAGCCTGGAATTGGATAGTTTCCAGCGCCACGCGTGAACTCACCCAGAGGTGGTATGGCCGGTTGGATGTCAGCGCATCGAAGACATCCACGATCGCGAATATGCGCGCGGAAAGTGGAATCTCACTGCCCTTCAAGCCGCGCGGATAGCCGGAGCCGTCGAACTTCTCGTGATGACAATAGGGGATATCCAATGATTTCCGTAGGAATCGGATCGGTTGCAGCAGATCGTAGGCAATCTGCGGATGTTCTTTGATTTTAGCGAATTCGTCTTCGGTCAGTCTGTCGGGCTTGAGCAGGATCGCATCCGGGATAGCCATCTTGCCGATATCGTGCAGCAGCGCGCCGCGCTTGTAATGGATGATCTCGGTTTCGTCAACACCGATCTTATGCGCTAATCGGACCGTCAATCCGACGACACGTTCCGAATGGCCTTTCGTTTCCCGGTCACGAAGTTCCAGCGCGTTCGCCCAGCTCTGCAAGGTTTGATCATAAGCAGCCGATAGCCTCAATTCACGCTGGACGATTGAGCGTAGCCGTGTCAGTCTGTCCTTGCTGACAAAGTCAGATACGCCTTTCGTGAAAAAGGCTTTATCCTTTTCTTCTTCGGAAAACTTTCCGGATACCAGGATAAAAGGCGTATCCAGATCAAGGGCTTCTAGAATCATCAATGCCGCGCCGCCATTAAACGTCGGCAGGTGGTAATCGCAGACAATAATATCGAATGTACTTTCCTTCAATGCCAGCCTGAACTGTTCCTCTGTTTCCACGCGCTGCGAGACAACATCAAAGCCGTTCGTTTTTTGTAGCTCTCGGAGGATAAGCTCGGCATCATTTTCATTGTCTTCGACCAGAAGTACCCGTAAAAGCTGTCTCTCATTGTTCGGCATTATGAATCCTTCAGGATTTATATAAAGTTGTGCGTCACGAATTGGCTGGCAAAACTTTCAAATGACAGACCCACCCAGGTTAAAGGGGACAGACCCATTAAGGGGAGTGGGTCTGTCCGGTTGCATTCTAATGGCATTATCTTGACGATGCAATAGGCGATTAGGTTACAGGTTCTCCTGTGGAAATTGCCTTCAATTCACTTCTTAGCTATTTTCATGCCCTCATCATATGCGCTTCGAAGCCGTTTAAAATCATTCTCATCGCCACCAACATCCGGATGATCGAGCTGCTTCAGCTTTTTCGGCTCTATGCGTTTGAGCTTGACCCAGGCTTTCTTCTCTGCTTCTCCGGTGTTGTGATTTCTTGTGATCGTGGTGAACAACTCACCATCCCGATCTCGATAGAAATAATGACATCGATGATACCCGTCTTCACCGACCACTTCAGTGCTCCAGCTTCTGCCAGGACGCAGTTTATCGGGCTTGAATTTTTCGAGATCCTTTTTAGACATTGTTCCTCCATCGTTTCAAAGCATTGCGCGTCGTTCTTGCGCGCATTAACCTGATAATCTTCTTGATCCGCTTTTGTCCGGGAAACTCATCCAGTTTCTGCTCACGATGTTTGATCCGCTTGGCCGGAAGAAATAATTTCACACGGATCTCCGGATTACCTGGCTCAATCCCGCGGTGCAGTAACTGAGAAACATATGATTGATTTATTCCGCACTCGCGTGCAAACTTCCGCTCGCTGCCTGCCTTCTGAACTGCGGCTATCAAACGTTTTGGCGCATCCTCATGAAATCCATTCGTATGGTTCGTCATTTGATCGATCTTGTTTTTCGAATTTGCACCAGAGAGCGTCTATGTAAGAACAACGCATCTTTCATCGAATTTCAACGTTGCGTTTACTGGAAGGGGTGATAAATCGATTTATCACCCCTTCCAGGCCCATCCCACGGTCAAGAATCTGCCGCCAGATCATCCAGGTCAGAATCCCACTCATTATCCATGAGTGAAAGGAATAAACTCTGATCAGTCGAGCTCACAATCACATCATCCGCCAGAATGGGAACGCCGCGCACTAGATCGCTTCGAACCTCCTCCACAGATAGGGCGAAAAGTTCCACGATCATATTGATCAATTTCCCCCTCTGCTCATCCGATATTGCATCCAGATCCAGCATGTACACCTCCGCATCCCGGTGCCCTGGAAGATCTGCCTTGGATGGAATGATCGATTCAATTGGCACTCTCGCATCCGGGAAGATCGATCCCCATACAGCGCGCCGGTGCTCATCGTGAATCGTTGCAGTGATTTCCCATTTATCCTTCGTGTTCATAAGCATCCTTTCTTGTTTCGAGATCTGGCCACCGGTGAACACAAGATAGTCTTGTCCTCAGGACCCGGGCACCAGGCATACAAGACGCACGTTCATTTATCCCATCTAATCGGCAAGCCAAGCATATTGCAAAACGCAAAGCACCACAGCATGGTGACCAAACAACCTGCCGCAATCGCCAGCATTTTGCCAACCAGATCAAGCAAAGCTGCATAGGTCAGCATTGCAAGCAATATGGGAACGATGAAATATATAAGCACAACAAATTTGAAGCTCATGATTTACTCCCATTGAATTCAGCAAGCCCAATGTCTTGCAAATCTCCCGGGTCGACGCGCTCCCCTGCTTCAAGCGCGCGCAGGCTTCGCAGTTGTCGATCCGCCCAGGAATATTGCTTATAAAGGTTGTCGCGTTGCTTTTCGATATCCGCACGGATTCTTTTGATCTTCGGCTTGCTCGCTTTGAGCAATTCAATATGCTTCGTCACATGCTCAGGCAGCTGGATCCCAACATACTTCGCTGCGCTATTGCCATCGTACCCATACCAGTAGGGACCGTGCCCCTCGCCGGTCGCACACTTGCAGCCTGGCTTTCCACACTTGCGATACTGCTGGCGATATTGCACGCCATTGACTTTCAGTTCATTCATGGCCGTAGGTCTCCTTTGATTAGTTTGCCGCGTTCAGGCGCGGGGCCTTTTGATAATTTTGGATTGCCCACATTTCAGGCTCGACCACGGTCTGCACTGGCGTAATGCTGAGCTGCGCTTGATCAGCAGGCTTGATAAAACCGCGTGTGAACTTCGGTGCAGGTTGCAGATAGGTTGGAGCATCATAAGTTTGCATAAGTTCTGCGTTGACCATCACAAAAAGAGTCTCGCCCTTTTCCTTCGCGGTTTCAATCGCCATCTCCATCACATCTGAGAGCTCACACTTGATGCTCCACGATCCACACATCAGATATGAGCCACACTCGCGCTGGATGATCGTTCCGCCGCCCGATCCTGGCTCATGATATTCGGCGAGTCCCTGCTCTTTTAACTTATCGCCTACGACCTTGGCAATCTGATGATCGAGCGTGATACCAACGATCTGCGCTTCAGCGAATGCAGAGACCACATCCTTTTTGTGATAGCGCAAGAACACAAGCCGATCACCGAACTGCATGCCGCGGACCTGTTGAGCAGGAGCGCGCCGCGAGATGCGTTGAAGCTTGGCTTCATTGATAAATTTATCGGTGCTCTTGTAGTACCCACCGATGAAGTGCATCCATGTGTTTTTCTGATGAATGAGAGATAGTTGTGTATTCATAATAATTTCATCCTTCTTGTTTATGGCCAGATGATCACCGGCGCACAAGACTGCTCACTGCTTCCCGTTGAATTGAGCAAGCCCCAAAGACTTCAGCATCCGCGAATCAACCCGCTCCCCTGCCTCGAGCGCCCGCACCGCACTCAGCTCACGATCAGCCTTGCGATAAGATTCATACAGATCATCACGTCGCTTCGAGATCTTCTCTTTGATGGCCTTCAGCTTTTCCCTGCTCGCCTTGAGCAGCGCTAAGTGCTTCGTGACATGCTCAGGCAACTGGATGCCCACGTACTTCGCCGCGCTGTTGCCATCATAGCCATACCAGTAGGGACCGTGTCCCTCGCCGGTGTTGCACTTGCAACCTGGCTTTCCACATTTGCGATATTGCTGGCGATATTGCACGCCGTTGACTTTCAATTCGTCCATGATAGACCTCCTAAAAAAATTTCATCTGCACAGTGCGTGCCAAAGCAAAGCGCGCACTGATGCTGTAGCGGCCACCGCTGCGGTCCGACGTGGGTTCGACTTTCGGGACCTGGTAGGGGAAGTTGTTGGTCACCGTTTCCCATTCCTTGAGGCTCGGGAAGGTATCGTCCCGAGTGATAGCCAGCCAGACGTTGCTGTTGACACAGATTATCTCGATCCGCAGACCTCTGCCAAGTTTTCGGACGACCTTCTGCCCGGCCTTCGCCTTCGCTTCGGCGAACATGTCTTCTAAGATTTCTTGCAACTTGCTTTTCATGGTTGATCTCCTTTTTCCTGCTTGCTCACATCCACATCGTATGATTTGCTAAGCAAATCATCAAGCCAGCCGCGCCGGATGACCTCGATGATATGCGGGACTCCATATTGGAGAAACTGAGATTGCATCTGGTCCGCAATCCGCCTGGCGATGAGCCGCGAAGATCCCGCATTGAACGGGTTCTGGTTTGCGAGCTGCACCGCACTGATCAACGACATCGCCTGGTCCGGTGTCAAACTCAAGCGAACGACCATCCCCTGCTGCCCAAGCTGCGTCATCTCGCGTGTAAATTGCCTGACAAGCTCTTTGTTGCTTACGTCCATCATTCCTCCTTACTTTCGTCATACGTCGCAGTCCCGATCTCATAATGTTCTTCGCACCACCTTGAGGATCCCTGCTTGCATGGTTTCATGCACATGGGCGTCTTCTTCTTCGTCTTATCCCCCACACGATTCGGGTGAAGCAGTTCATCTGTCTCATCCTGCCACACACAACCAACACCGGTCATGTCCAATTCTTCGTCATCATCAATCAGTTCACTCGCTTCTTCCCGCCTGGATATTTCCTTGATTTCGTCCAACCAGGCCTGCGGCATTTCATTGGCCTCGATCCGTCGGATGGCCAGTCCGATCCTATCCGTAGTCCGCAGCCCCTTGACATGGGCATCGATCAACTCGGGCGAGACATGTTCGAGCCGTGAGATCGTGGAAGCTTTTGGTTCTCCGATGCCAGAATTTCGACACGCAGCAAGGTTTGCTTCGAAGGTCACTCCATGGGTCAGATACACCACAGATGGCCCTGACTCCGATTTAATCGGATTCAGGGCCTCTACTACTACTGAGTCTTTAACTATTTTTAATACATTAATGTCTACAGTAGTAGTAGTAGCTCCGACTCCGATTAAATCGGAGTCTCCCCCAGTAAGTTGCTCGACCTTCTCAAGCATCTCCATTAAGGGCAGTTGTCTTCCTTCAACCAAACACCACGGACCACGCGACCCGCGCGCTGCTAACCAACCAAGATTCACCAGCAACCTTACAGCCACGGTGATGTTATCTCCCTTATAGCCAGTCCACTCTTGGAGCTCAAGCGCGGTCATGACGCGACGCGTGAAAGCGAAGGCCCATAAGATCGATGCTGGAGCGCCTTTGATTGATCTAACAAAGGTTAGTGGGTTTTCGAATCGCATATCAACCTAGCCCCGCATATATTATGGAAGCCCAGCGGCCATCGGTAAGCGGCTGGATAAAATTATCATCTTCTAGTAGTTTCACACCATATTCCACCGCCTCCCGCGGGTAGCTTGTATTCTCCTGAAGATCTTCGATGTTCAACCCATTGGAATGACCAGGCATATTTAGTACAAGCAAGATCATTGCTGGCGATCCATGCATGCCAACAGTGAAGTTCCCTTGTTCATCGACAAGATGATGATTGATATGTTTATGAGGCTTTATTTTATAGTTCATTTCTGATGTCTCCTTTGTCAATTCACGTTCACTGCTTGCTTTCCACTGGTGTGAACAATGCAGCCGCCAGGCTTGTCTTCGGCTTGCACAACTCCGGATGATGTTTCTTCATGTGCGCACCAACCGAATTCGCACTGCGAAGCATCTGCGTGCAGTGCTCGCACTTGCGCGGATAAGTCCGTCGCACTGCGACAGAGTCCGTCGCACTCTTTGCACTGTCCGGCTTCTTCGTCGCAGTCTGCGTTGCACTCTTTGCACTGTGCGCCGCACGTCCGTTTCCTGCAGGCGCAGATAATTGCACTCCATACACCAAAGCAATCGCAGCCAGTGCCAGGTCCGCAGCTACAATCCGACCAACGGACCAGAGCCACGCCCAAACGATCCCCAACACGGTGTAAAGATTTTCTTCACCCGAGATCGTCATAAAGACATAAGGTGCCAGCAGCGCAGGCGAGATGATGAGCAGCAAAATGATCGCTGACCAGGCTGTATAGAAACGCACGTTCGGGATCGATCGATATTTATCCTTCTTCCCGCGGATCTTCTGCTCAATGCGCGGCTTGAGCTTGCCCAGCCGCGCCAGCACATACACCAATCCGGCGGCGACCGTGATCCCCATTGATAGACCAGAAATCCCTCCCAGCACTGGCAGAAGAAACTCTCGCACCCATGTGCTCACCAATCCCTGGATCTCCGTAGACACGAAGGCGCCAATCCAGATCGTCACATTTGCGAGCGCGCCGGTGATCAGTAACAACCTGCCGAAATCGAAGCTGGATTTCTTCTTTCCTTGTTTAGCCTGCTTTGTTTGCGTCTTCATCGCTTCATCTCCTTCACTGCTACTACTACCCCGCCACCGCCCCATTTAGGGGCAAATCGGGACTGCCAGTAGTAGCAGTAGCAGTAGTAGCACTCAAATATTCGATAATTTTGTTGATCGTGGCATTCCAGGAGCCGCCGTTCGGCTTACCCAACAACCGGCCCACAGCTCTGCCGCTCATGCCTGGGGTCCACTGTGAGCGGATCGATTCAGCCAGCTTCACGATCTCATCCTGCTCAGCGGGTTCGCTCTGTGCTTCAGCCCCTTCAATCATCAACTGGCGGGCCTCCTCCGAGATCGGGGGGTACGTCACCGTGAAAGATTGGAACTCGACCAGCCTGCCCCTCCAGATGATCAACCCGCGCCCGCATACATCCGGCAGGGTTTCGGCGCCCTTGCTGCCCAGCATGGTGATCGAGTCGTTGTGGTGAGGCACACGGAACGCCACCCGGGTGGACAGGTTCGTCTTGGCGAACATCTCAGCCTGCGTGGGCTGATTGGTCGCAATGATCGGATACAGACCCACATAGCGATAGATGCGGATCATCTGCTTCAGCAGCAGCTTGGCCGAATCAGGCAGGTCCGCAGCTTCATCTACAAAGAGCGCGATCGGCAGAATGGGATCCTCGGGATGCGCATCGTTGTGCATCAGGATGTTCACGCATCCACTCTTCACCAGCTTTTGCTCGCGCTCACGGAACAAAGCCTGCAGCTGCTCCAGTTCGCCCGCTTGAAAGATCAGGTGGAAGTTGGGCTGATCTGCATAGCGGATGAACTCAACGCTGTGCTTACCATCCCAGGCATAGACCAGTGTCTTGCCTCCGTGCAGCAGAGCCTGGATCCACGCATGCTCCTCGCCCGTCTTGCCCATCCCTGTCGAGCCACCCAACAGGAACGAGATGCCACCCATCAGCGGGATCCACAATGGACCATTCTTCGTCATCCCCACCGGCAGATCCCAGGGATGCGGCTGCTTTGTCAGGTCCAGGGGCATGGCTTCATCGAGTGAAACCGATGCGCTCGGAATCTCCAGGCCCACCTGCAGAAAGAGACCCCGCGTATTTGTGCGGATCACACGCCGTCCCTCGAGTCGAGTGGAAAGGTCGTGGACAAAATGATCGTTAACGCGCTCGAGCCGGATCGCAGACGGGTCAAAGGCCACGATGATGCGCTCATCTCTCTGCCACAGATAGAATGCCACCCCGGATGAGTAATGCAACACCTTGTTCTGGATCAGCAGGCTGAGCGTTTTATATGCCACCCGCTGAACTAAATTTGTGTTCATTCCTTCTTTGCCTCCTTCCAGGAACTATCCAGCTCCTGGACAATCACACCATCGATCACTTCAAGATGGTTCGTCGCACCATCCAATATTTTGAAGCGACTCTCTAGGTTGGAATCGGAAAGCTGTTTGATCATCTCCTGGCCGGCCAGTTGCTTCCTGGCTTCCGACTTCTGCTCGCCGGGTAATCCCCTCGTAGCCAGATCGATCATCTGATCGCGTTCGGTCACTGCGTCCTGGCGTTCTGCAGTAATGGCAGGCAGTAAAGGCGGCAGGTTCAACTTTGTCTCAGCCCAGCGGTTGATCAATCCAGCTTTCAACTGGCCTTGAAAATTCGGACTGCGATCTATATCGGTGTATGTGCCGTCGACGATATTGAGCACTGGCAAAATATTCCCTCGTGCATCCACCTGCGGCGCTTGAAAACTCCAGCGACGGACGATCAGCATCACGAAGATGATCAGCACCAGCACCACGACTACAAAACTATACACAGGCAGCTTGCCCTTGAAGTCGTTGATATCCTGCTGTCGTTGGAGCTCCAAATTGTCACGGATCGCATTATTTGCCATCTGCGTGCCCTGTGCATTCAACAAACCAAACACAGCGGTCTGGGTGGCGTCCGGTGTCGGAGTCCAGGCCATGGCAGTCTGGGTCATGGCGGAGATCTGCGTCTCCTGTATGCTCTGTGCAGTGACCGTCCACATCTGCTGCTGGAAGACCATCCCCGCCGCGGTCTCAGTGATCCGGATGATCGGGGCCTCGGCAGTCGCGGTCAGGAACTGGCTCTGGTAATACGCCTGTTGCAGCGCCGCATCTGAGGTCGCCTTGCTGTTCTGCACATTTGCATACAGATCTGGCGAACCGGCTGGAGGCGTTACACACCCCGCCAGGGCCAGGACCACAAGGAACATTAAGAACGGTTTCTTGTTCATGGTCACCATCCCTTTCCTGGGTCATCTTTTCTGAGCTGCTCCACGACCTCACCCCATCCCCAGGGATCGTTTGGCTTCCGCACGAATAGAATCGCGTAGATGCCAATGCAGATCCCGATGCCCAGCAGACCAACCGCCAGCCCCATTAGAATTGTGAAAATTATGTTCAACATATCCACCTTCTTACCTGAGCCATTGAAGTGGCTCATCATCGTCGTGCGGACCATTGCCATTCCCAGACGGGAGAGAAGCAGGTGGAGCGGGTGAACGCATCGACCGCAGCATATCCAGCATCATCAGCTGCGTGAGCTCGTTCATCGAGATCTGACTCTGCGGCCTGCCATCTGCCATCTGCCCTCTGCCCCCTGTCCCCGGTCCCCCGTCTCCGGTCCCCTGCCCCCTGATCCCTGCCCGCTTCCACATCGCCCACAAGATCACAGCGACCAGCGCCACAAAGATGACCACGAATAGAGCGATCGTCAGGATTGTGACCAGGTTGCCCCAGGCATTGATCTGGCCGAGCTGGGCGACTTCAATCGTCGCCTGTGCCTGCTGTGCAGTGGAATAGGATTGCATCCCCGAAGAGACTCCGAAGATGATCACGATCAGCAATAAGATGGCGATCAGGATAAGGATATACATCTCAAGCCTCCATCTGAAAGTCAGACTCGAAGACAAGTGTGTCGATTGGTCGATACGCTTTCCACGCGCCATTCCCTGGGAATGGATCCTGGCGGGCCAGCCCGTTCTCCCGCAATTGTTTTTGCGCAGCATGGATGTCTCCCTCGAAATATTTATCCGCGAGCCCATGCAGGCCAAGATGACCAAGGAAGCTGTGCCATGACCGTCCGCTCATCGACGCCTCGCACCGCGGACAAACTTCCGGTGCGCTCTTGCCAATGACTGCTTTACCACCTAAGGATTGAAAATTTGTTTTCATGTGGCTGATCTCCTCTTGATTGTTAGCCCGTTAGTTGTCCCGCTGGGTTGACACAATGACGCCGCCTTTTATGGAATCATTGCCAAACGTGGTCACTTTCCATTTATCGCCAGTTTGAGCATTCGGGAAATGCTCTTTGCCGGATGTGCCTTTGTTGGTTGTTACCGTGTCGCTGCCAACCTTCTTGACTGTGACGATTTCTGTTTTTTTGTCGGACATTTCAGACCTCTCTCTCCGTTACAAAGCCATCGGGAGCGGGCTAACCAGTCGTTTAGCGCGGATCGCCGGGTGCAATGCGGATGACACCGCGCTTGTTTTCCATCTTCGCGAGCTCCACTAGCTTTACGGCTGGTTCGACATTCGCCGTCAGATCATCTGAGATGACAGGCGCAATGGCAAAGGTGGCCGATAAGCCGTTCTCGCGCAGAGATTCTGCCAGGCGTGCGCATAATTCGATGGGGTTCGATTCGCGGCGGCCCGGATCGTCGTCCGTAATGACGACGATGAATTCATCCCCTGAATAACGTTGGCCTATCCTGTAATCTGATGCGCGCATTGCCAGGCTTTTCTTGATCCGGGTGTTGACACCCGCATGAGTATGGACTTCATTGAGATGCCCCATTTCGTCAATGTCGAAAAATATGACCCATCTAGCGATGGCTGCGATCCCCGGCCATATCAGCTCCTGAAAACCCGCGCGCGAATAGCAATCGTACTCATCATTCCACGCCAGGGCTTGGATCAATTGTTCGAGCTGGCTTCGATTTAATTCGTCTAATTGTTTTTTGTTCATGGTCGATCTCCGTTCGTCTCGATTTGTTGCGCCAATGCCGTGGATCGGGACGCATTGAAGATGGTGCCTTTGCAAAACATCTCGCACATGAAGAGCGGACCCTTGAACTCTTCCACAGTCCCGCCGTTATAAGTGACCGTATAGTTTGCCGTCAGGGGCAGCATATCTTTGACGTTCATTGCGCAATTCAAATGTGTTGTTGACATTGTGGTTAATCTCCTATCGTGCTGCATTCAAGCAGCGGTGGTGTAAAATCGGATTTGCAACTGTCTGCTGGTAGTCTTCGTGGTTGATCTCGACCAGCAGGCAGTTGTATAAAAAATGAATGACGATCTTTCGAACTTCCTTGCGTCCTTCCCCTATGCCGAATCTACTCGGCGGACCTACTTGGACATTCTGAGCCGCATATTCGCGATGAGCCAAGATATCGCGAATATGTCGGCTCCCAATTTATTGAAAATTTTGAATGAGAGCGGGTGGGGGAATTCTCGTCAGTGCGTCGCACTGGCAGCCATTCAAAAATTTCTTACCTGGAAATATGGTCAGGCGCATCCTGCGCTCGCTGCAAAGATCAAGCGATTTCGTGGAAAACCGCAGCGTGCTCTTACCCCCGAAGTTGCCCTGAAGCTGCTTGCCTCATTCGACCCCTACACTTCCAAAGGCGCTCGCGACCTGGCGATCTGTACGCTTGCTCTGGATACCGGCCTGCGCGCTTCTGAGCTTTGCAGGCTCCAGCTTTCCGACACAGATCTGGATCGTCGTGTCCTGCAGGTCGTTGTCAAAGGCGGTCAGTGGGCTGCCGCTGTCTTCAGTGCTCAGACCGCAGAACATATCCGGCGCTGGCTGAACTATCGCAAGCCTACTAAAGGCCAGGGATTTTTATTCGCCAACACCTTTACCGGGAAAGGTCTCACCCCGGAGGGTCTCAATCAAATTGTCAGGCAGTGGGGTTTGCATATCGGTATCAAACTTTCCCCGCATGATCTGCGTCGTTCCTTCGCCATGCTTGCCACCGAGCTCATGGGCGCTCCTGAGCGTATCCTGATGGAGGGCGGTCGCTGGTCCAATTCCGACATGATCCAGCGCTACACCCGAACCCTCAAACTGGAAGCCATGCGAAAGTATTTGCCGGTGTCCGGCCTTCTGGGAGATGGTGATCCAGATGATATAATCAAGCCGTAACTTGATTGTGGAACTAGTTGTTCCCAAGCAAGAGCGCTTGCTTCCCAAGCAAGATATCGTGGGTTCGAGTCCCATCACCCGCTTTAAGTCTATTCGGTTGTTAAGGTGCTGCTCTTTTACTGGACCTTAGCCCCGATGGGCTTGAAGCTGGGTCGCCTGCCTGTCCCGGTAGGCGACCTGCTTTTTAACTAGGATTGATCAGAGAGACCCTGCTCGTTTTCAGCCATGAGCTTTAGCACGCGCTCGAGCTCGCTGACCGGAATAAAAACGGGTGAGGTCCTGCCGTTGAAAGGATCCTTCTTGAATCCCTTCACCTTGCCGGACTGCACCCATCGGCTAACTGTATTGCGGGCGACACCAATCTTGGCTGCGAATTGTGAAACTGTCATCAGGTCTGTTTTAGTCATACGGACATCTTATCCTGCTTGTCCCTTGCCGTCAAGGGTTGCGGGCCTATCAATCTTGTATATCTGAGACGGCGATCCGGCTAAGAAGATACAAGAATCGTTTTCGCACTGCGAAGCGTCCAATTGGAGAAAGCATGATTAATTTTGGAGAGATCTTCTTTTGCGAAAAAGTAATTCATAACCCCGATGGCTCGCCATTCTCATTTGTCAACCGGTTTAGCAGCGTGAAAGTGGAGATTTATCCATATCTTTTTGGGTGTACCATCGTCATTGACAAAATCATCCACAGTGAACCGCTTCACCACTTGATTTCCATCCGCATCAGGAACCCCGACGGAGAGAATATATTCGAGAGCGCGCCGCGGCCCCTCATCTCCGACTCGCCCACTGGATCCTCCCGCGAATTTGGGTTCTTTAGTCAGCTTCCAGAAATTGAAATTCCGGAACCGGGCCGCTACACGGTGGAAATACTTTTGAATGATGTTGTTCGCCATAGAGAATTCCTTTCTTTCACCTGATCATATTTTAGCGCATCGCAAATCTTGTCCCCGAGCTGCGGGCGCCAGGCATACAAGATAAGACATCGCGCGATCCCGACGTCGGGATCGCGCGATTGATCTTGTTTCCACCGCTGGCCACGCCGGCGCACAAGACATTGAGCATCAATTCACGGTATAAAAAAAGCCGCGCTGTTGGCGGCGTTTCTCGATAAATGCATCCACGTCGCTTTTTGGGATTCGCCAGGGGGATTTCGGTTTTGGACTGAGCTTGAACGCGTTGGGAAAGAAACCCGAATTAATCCATACGCTGATGGTTGTTTGTGTCACGTTCAACTTCCTCGCGACCTCGGCAGTGGTCATAATTATTTCTTCCATCAGCAGTTCCAGTTGCAGTACCATGCGCTCATTATATCAAACACTGATTATATGTTCTAGTACCTCGATTCGAGCGCGTGTAGTCACTCAGCACGCGCGCCGGGGGGATCGGAGCCTCGCGTCTTCCGGGTGGGCGCAGCCCCCTCCCGCCCCAACCAGCCACACAAATGCCCTCAGGTTCGGAGAGGGCTATAGTGGCTACGCGATATAACTGCTCAGCTCAAAATCCCCGGAGGGGCAGGGGTCTTGTTCTGCTCAGCTGCGGATCCACGAAACAAGAAACAAGATTATCTTGTAATTCCTGGAACGGCATGCAGCGCACAAGAAAGCCAATCTTTCCTGAAACGGCACATTGGCCAATTAATTCCACACAAGACTTGTCCTGAGCGAAGCGAAGGATCTCGGATTCTTGGGGGTGCTGCGATATGGCCCGACTCCACTGCGTGCGTCCTGGAGCTTCCTGTGGTCACGAAATTCTTGTTTCTGGCCACAGCTCCCAGGGAACACAAGAATTCTTGTTTGCGATCGCTCGGGCCTGGCTACACAAGACGATCTTGTTTCGCCGGCGGGCCAGGCCGGCGCACAAGATATGATCTTACTGCTTACTGATCACTGGATGCTGATCACTGATTGCTTTTGCAATCTCCCACGCCTGCACATAAGCCAGACACGCAAACCCCATCTTCCTTCCCTCGAAGATCGTCAACGGCATCGAGACACTGACCCCTTTTCCATTCGGCCTGACCGCACCCTCTCCAAGTTCCTGCCCTGGCCCATTCCGCACCTCGATCCAAACCTTATCCTGCTTCGTCTCGATCTTCAACACGCGCGAGACCAGAAAATTATTCGAGCCTCTACCGCCTTTGAAATCAATGAATTCCACTGGCTTTCCCCAGCTCAGATCCGAAAGCACCACCCGTGCATCATCCACATCCAGGAACGCATACGCCGTCGAGTTCGAACCTCTCCCTTTCTCGAACGATCCAATAAAAAATCGCAGCTTCCCGCGCTCCAGGGCGTCCTCGATATGTAGAAAACGTGTTCTAGTCAGGTGCGAAAAAAGCCGTGGCCGTTCTGGTGCGTTCATACTGCTTATTCTAATCCCCACTTACCACTCACTGCTGTCTTGTTTATGATATCGCCCTTCACGAAGGACAAGACATAAAGATACAATGCCCCGGTGTTCAAACGCCTGATCTCCGCCATTCGCAAATTCCTGGACGATCTCAAAGACCTGCTCGAAGAGTTCTCAGGACGCAGCCATGATGGAAAGTTTTAAGTCCTACTCCCTGAGATTCTGCATTTGATCCCGCAAGACAATCAGCATCCGTACCACAAGTTTCAATGCTTCTTTGGCTGTTGCTAGATTGATTACATTCGCCTCGATGTAATTCACGGCCTGTTGGGGGGTCGCTGTTCGAAGCGCTCCGGTCAGAGCAAGTTCTGCTTTATCCGCCGCACGCTTGGCTTCAATCTGATCAATATTAGCATCTGGCATTTTAGCCCGTCACTTCCAGGTTTGGCCCCCCCAGGTACAAGGGGCCAGGACTGCCGGTTTTGGAACACTCGATAAATAGCATTATGTCTGATATACCTGAACTGGCCGAATCAAAGGTGGTCGCTTGATTGAGCGTCCATGTGTTCACCGCTCCCGCCGATGTGTTGAACGACTTAATAGTCGTCGGGCCGGTTTCGTCCTTGAGTGTGATCGTCCAGTAGTTCGAACCATCGTTTGTTGTTGCCACGTGCCACGCCTGCGACCAGCGCACAAAGGTAAGAGTCCGGTCGATGCTTGCCGCGAAAGGATATGAGGGAGTAGCGGTCAGCGGAAGGGTGTTTGTGTAGATTCCGAAAGGCAAGAACTCATGGTGCAAAGCATTATCTGCATGTACATGATCCCGTCTTGCGGCGTAAGTGCTGGTCCCGTCTGCAGCAGTTCCAATATCTGCTGGATTACCTTCCGCATCCGAAAACATATCCGCGCGCTCATCCACCTCGTGGGTGTGAGTTGCATCCAGATCAATCGTCCCGTCGCCATCCTGGTAAATGGCGGTGATCCCTACCTCCGTATTGCCCGAGAACATCGCGCCGACGATGTCTTGAATCGCTTCAACTCCGCCGCCTCCTACCTCCAACCATACTGCCGCCCCATCTGTTACATCCAATGCTTGATAAGAAGCATAACCCGTTTCGTCAATCCAAATATCACCAACCTCATAGCCAAGACTGATATCGTCATTGACAGTCGGCGCGGATGTCTTGCCAGAAAAAAGACGGGTGTAAGGATGGATGGTCACAATAGCCTTATGCGGGTAAAGTCAAATTCCAGGCCTTGATGTTCCGGAACCAAACTTCCGCCTGATAAGCCAGTAAGCCAATATAGAGGGCGCTGTCAGACCCCTGCACATTGTTGCCAGACGAAAAGATCAGCGTGCCATCCAGATAAACAGATACCGAATGACCTGTGCACACAGCCCTGAGTTTGTACCACGTGTCAACATTGATCGTCACGGAATGGTTATATTTGTTGACTACTCCATCGACTTCCACTTGAACTGTGTTGTTCTCACTGATAAAAACAGCACAGCCATATCCACTCGTGCCGTCGAATCCGATGATGAACCCACCACGATTGTCACTCCCCGAAGTTTTGAGTTGGATCTCCGCTTCCACAACCGCAAAGCTCGTGACGATTTTCGTGGTGTGATAACACCTGAACCGTGTTGCAGCTGTGTTTGTTTGCTTGATGACGGTCCCGTCCGATGACCAGGTTCCTCCTCCTGTGCCCGTAAAATTAGTGAAGGACGTGCCGCTCTCGTTGACAACCTGCGACCAGCTGATGCCGCCACCACCTCCCGGCAGATTCCCGATCTGCGCCTTCTTTTTGGCATAAGAGGCCGCGCTGTCCTCGATGACGACAAGATCTGCTGAAACCGGACTAACCTTCTCTGTTAGAGCGTTGATCTCGCCACTTTCGTTGTCATGAATCGCGCTCGTATCCGAACCTGCCCCACCGCCTTCAATGATGGTCACAGCCCCAGCCGAATTTACGCGCTTGAGCTTGTTGTCTGCACTGTCGATAAACAGCTTTTGATCCCCAGCAGGCGGGTTGCTGGGCGTGCTGGCTTGCTCAGTCAAAACAATTTTGGGAAATTGATTGTCACTCGCTTTTGCCATGTTTCACCTTTAATCTCGATACAGCCAATCGTCTCGCGCTTCCGTCTCCACGGGGATGGGCGGCGCGGTCACGCCATCCTGCATGAGCAGCTCACTGCCACTGGCAGTCGAGGCGATCTGCAAATCATTCCCACTGGGGGTGATGGTGATATTTGCCCCTGCGGAAACGGTCACATCACCATACAAAGCGGATCCTCCTGATTTTGCTAAGGAGTGAACACCCTCATGAACATGATCACTCTTGCTGGGTGTACTACCACTTCCAGCACCTCCACTCGACCCCACATCTTGCGGCGTGGCTGCAGAGAGTGCTGGCGTCCCGTGGGTGTGATCCTCTCTGGCATACAGGGTAGATGCACCAGCTGATGATGCTTGCCCGTAGCTTGTTTCACTCGTTACCGCTGCTGCAGGCTCGATAATGACCACGCCTGAACAGCCCGATTGTGTGACCAGGCTGGAAAACGTGGTATTGATATTCCCAACGATCCTTGCACCATTCACACTGGTGAGCGAGATGGCAGCAGGGGTTGAGCCCCCATTGAACAGACAGCTGGAGATAATTACACCGTTGATGCCTGTGATGTTGATGGCATTCCCTGTGTTGTTTCCCGTTGTTACAGATAAGCCAAATTGGACTGCATCCACGGTGATGTAGACCCAGGCCCCTGCTGCTCGAATCCCGTGACCACGAATATTTCCAATCAGGCAATCGGATACTGTCAAAAAACCCGTGAGGATGGCACTGTTGATATCGATTCCATGCTCAAAAGTGAACGAGTCGGCTCCCCATTCAATGTCGCAGCTCGTAATTTTCCCTCCGCCCCCCGATTCGATCCGGATCGCCGCTGCCGAATTGTGCGCCCCCGCATGAAAAATGCAGTCAGTGATCAACCAGTTCCCAATCCCTGGAATCACTGTGTTCCGGATTTTAACCGCGTATAAGACGGGCGCTTGTAAAACACAATTCTTCATGATCCAACCAACGCCGGTCTGTATATCAATATTGATATAAAAACCATACACCCGCAGGCTGTCAAAATCAACCTTTTGATAGGCACTGGAGCCAGATACCTGGATCCCAGCTCCACTCACCGGAGCACTGGCTGTATTGGACAGCTCCAGGTTCGAGAATTGCGCATACAGCGCGGTGACGGTGAACAGAACCGCTGTGCTAGATGTGCAAATCACTTTGCTGACCTGCTTGGTATCGTCAAAGCTTCCGGCGCCTACACCCATGATCAAGGCATCGGCTGTGATCGTGGTCAATCCCGCGCTGCATATGTATTTCCCGGGCGGGAAATACAGCACGCCTTTGCCATCCAGGTTCAGCTTTGCGATCGCATTGTTGATCGCTTGCCTGTCGTCACTTGCCCCATCCCCCACAGCCCCGTGGTCTTTTACGTTGATCCATCCCAGGTCAAAGTCCTTCTCGGACGACAATGGCGGATACAGTCCGGGGTTCGTGTTGACAATCTCGGTTGGCGGCGGTCGCAGCGAACCCGCCAGCTGCCGTCTCAACTGTTGGATGATATTGCGCAGCTCTGCCGGATCTGTGTTGTTGAGAATGTCTTCAGCCTTCACAGGAGACCTCGCACTTTCGTCTGCACCACGTTCTGATCCTCGTCATACACCATTGCCAGCACCCGCACGCTGCCCGTCCAGCCGCGCACACCGCCCGGCAGGTACACATTGGACGAGCGCAGCAGCAGCCGGCTGCCTGGCCGCAGATGAAGGAATGTATCGCCCACATCCATACAAGCCAGGGTCAGATCCAGGTAAGGCTCTTGGGCAGAAGCCAGATAAGCCTGCGTATATGCCTCGAGCGTTGAAAGCTGCACGATATTTTGGAACTGCACGATCTCGCTCCGTGTCCGATAGATATTCTGCGACGCCTGCTCTTCGAAGACTTGCGTCTGCAACTGTTCCTCCGTCGTGCTTTGCCCGCTCACGCCCATCACGCGGTTAACGATCCTCTCACTCACACTGGCATCTACCACCGTCATGTTTTTACCCTGCTCGCTGTCCTGCAGCAGGAAACCCGTATCCGTCCCCAGACTCTGGCCCACGTCCACATAGATCTGCAATTGCTGCCCCGGCCCGCGCTCCGGACGCAGGATCATCTCGAAACCAGATCTCTCCAGCAGCGGCACAAGCTGATCCCACATCGTTCGCTGGTCCAGAGTCTCTTTGTGGATCGTGGTGTCGCCGCTCGCATTCCCCAGCGATAGATACATCTGCTCCTGCTCGTTCATGAGCCGCATCATTTCACTCACGATAAACGGCACGGAACCTGCGAACCCCTTGGCCTGCTCCGGGCTTCGCAAACTAAACAAATATTCGGCGTTGTAGAGCGTCACTTCCACCGGAAGGGTGGCCTTCCAGGGAGTATCGATCACCCCTGCCCAGGCTGGCAGCTTAGGATGCTGCACCAGCACCATCCTGCCCAACTGCAGCCAGTTTTGCGCAGCCACGTCGTCAGGGACGATCACACTCGTCTCTCCCGCGCCGCTCACGCCCGGATTCCCATACACCATCCAGCCGCGGTTGCAAGTGGCCGCAAACTCCCCCACACCATAATTATTCAGATCAAACACCACGATCCTGCTCAATCTCCACTCTCCACTCTCCACTTTCCACTTTCCACTTTCCACTTTCCAATCACAACCGCCTCCGGTACCAGCTCAGATCAATACTCAACTGACCAAGATCATCCCCGCTGATCCGGATCGTGTTCGTGACGCCGCCCTGCAACCGCAGATAGGCCGCGCGTCCCTCGTCATCCATTGTCACCGCGCCAAAGGCATTCACCCCGTTATATTGCACAATCTGATTCTCTCCATCAAGAGAAAAGGTCGAGCCGATCAGCATTACATAATTCAGCGTGATCGCATCGCCGGTCGTCTCATTCTCGAGCGTCACCTCGAGTGGATAACTACCCACCTCGCCCAGGAAGGTGCCTGTCGGAATATACGTCGAATCAAAGACCACCGTGCAGGTCAACATCTCGCTCGCCGCGTATGCGTTTTCAGCGCCGGCATAACCGCCCCAGAACCAGAACTCAAGAGACTGCAGCGTGTAGGGCGTCACAGTAACGCTGTTATGCGTCCAGGCGGTCCATGTGTCCTCGCTTGCCGGTGTGGCTTCAGCCCACAGCGGAACAAGATACCGTTTCGTGAGCATTCCCCCAACATTCGAAAACGCAAAAAGAGAGTTCCCGATCCAGTTATCATTGCTCCTGTATTTATCCCCTGTCATCGAAACAGATGTGAAACCTGTCGCCCGATAGAGCACGCCCTTGAAGACCACATTTTCATCCTTCCAGAGCGACCCGCTTTGGAAACTGGCGATCTTGAATCCAAGCGCCGCATCGCCGCTGGCTGCATTCTGTTTGACAAAAAAAACATCGCTTTCCGGACCCAGCGTCTGCTTGATAAACGTCCAGCCCCCCGTCCGGTTCGGATGCGCCGGGTCATAGAACAGATCACTGGCCGTCCATATCCAGGAGGTATTGCTCGAGCTTGCCAGGTTGAATAACGGCTTCGTGTCATCATAATTCGCATCCGTCGCAGAAGGAGCTGCCGCGCTCGCGTTCCCGTATTTCATCAGCAGAGGATACTGGATGAAATAAAAAACATCACTCGCCGCGTGCGCCTGCAGGGTCGTGCCGAACACACCGCGCGTGGCAATGTACAGCCTGCAGTTTGCCGGGTCCGTGCTGTTATAAGCAAACCATTCCGTGCCGTGGTAGACGATGCCGCTGGGAGGCAGCTTATTGATATAACCGAAGGAAACAGGATCGAACTGCAAATATTCGATATCTCCGCTCGATGCGACCGCATCCAGCAAGACAAACTGACCAAGGTGGCTCAGATTCAGATTGACCCAGACTTTGGTGGACGCATTGTTTGGATTGGCGATCCAGCGCTTCAGCTCCTGCCCGGTGTTGAGATCCACGATCCGCAGATCATCACAATCCGCCTGCATCTTGCCCGCGGTCACCAGCGCAGCCGTATTCACGGTGATGCACCAGGGGATCAGTCCATGCGTCAGCAGCACCGTGTTCGGCAGCCGGTAAAGATTCTGATACAGGTACCCGCTCGCCGGACCTGCGACCACCGTAATATCCGCGCTCAAAAAAGTTTCATCCTTCCCGCCCACGCTGATGTTTTGAGTTTCAGTGGCGCCGGTCGCGGTCCATGTCGCTTGCGTCGTCTCTATCGCTGCCCGCCATGCAGACACACCGGTTTGCAGGACCGCCGTGAACCGGTCCGAATACTCCGTCTCCTGCACCAGGTTCACTGCCCGGCAGCTCATCTGGTAATCTACCCCCTCGTCGGCAAACGTCACAACCAGGACTCCCTCTGTGCCTCGCTTGAACCGGGTCTTGAGCTGCGAGATCAACGAATAGCGGTTGGCATAGTTCAGGACCTTGATGCTCAGCACCCTGTTCTGCACGCCCACCGCATACCGTCCCGCGTCGATCGCGTCCGCGTTCGTCTGCTCGATGAAGACAGGCGTCGCATCCGGCATCCCGTATGGGTTCTGCAGCACGGCCCGGTAATTGGACCCGTCATTGATGTTGTGCCCGTTGAACGTCTTGACCGTGATCAGCATTAATTAGTACCTGCGGCCCTTCAGCCTGGCGCCCAGACTTTGCGGCGGTGTGGACCCCTGCACGATCACCGGTGCGTAAAAAGCGAAATTATCATTCTGCGTGGATGCGTTCGAGATCTGCGACGGACCGCCCGCGCCCGAAGCGCCCGCGAAGGCCACCTGGTTCAGCCCCATCGCCATCACAGGCAATTGGCTGTTAAGCTCACGCATGGCGTCGTTGATCCCGATCAGCCCGATTTCCCACGGTGTAGGCGATCTCGGGGTCAGCCAGGTCGGTAGCTTCAGGCTATTGAGTCTTTCCGCCATCCCCTGCAGAAATCTAATCACGGACTCAATCGCTCTCGCAATCCCTTCGAAGGCAGGGGTAAGGCTGCTCCTCAGAAAGCCAGCCAATGTAGAAAAAATGGGTTGCAGCTTTCCGGAAATATAATCGCCGATCGCCCGGAAGATCGGGAACACATTCGCGTCCAGGAAGCCCCAGGCCGCTTGCAGCGCCGGCAGCAGTACGTTTTGCCACAACCCGGCCATCACACGCACATACAGATTGAACACCGCGCCGATGAACTCGCCGATTGCCCGGAGCAGGGGAAAGATGCTGCCATTCAGAAAACTCCATACCGCCTGGATCGCAGGCAGTAATGTCCCCGTCCACATACTGCTGAGTGCCCTGAGCACTGCCGGGATCGTCACGGAAAGCCAGTTCCTGAGAGTCTCGAACGTTGGCTTCAGAAAACCTTCCCAGATCTTCGTCAGCGTGTCCCGGATCCCGAACCAGTTGCCGGCCCAGGCAGCCGCCAATAATGCTATGGCAGCGGCAACTGCGGCAACGACCAGTGTCACCGGGCCGCCCAGGATGGCAATGATCCCGGCGATCCCTCCCCCTGCCGCAACAAACGCACCTGATAATGCCGTGATCGTGGCGATCAGACCGGTGATCCAGCCAACGACGGTGCCGATGATCGCAAAGGCAGCCAGGCCCGCCACGATCGCGATCAAGATCGATTTGATCGCCTCCCCATGCGTGTTGATAAATGGGATCAGCGTGTCGAAAATAAAGCTCCGCACCGCATTGAACAGATTCAGCAGCTGGTCTGCCCGATCAGCGCCAAACATCGTGGTCAACGCGCCCTTGATATCGCCGCTCAGGATCTGCTTCAGCACGACCCCCATCACCTCGACAAAGCCCTTCAGGAGCTGAGAAAACTCCTGTATTCTGCGCTTGAAGTCTTCTGACTTGAATAAATCCTTCAGCCCACCCGCCACTTGTTTGAAGATCGGCAGGAATTCGGTAGCCAGCGAACCCAGCATCCCCTTGATCCCTGCCTTCACGCTTGCCATCGTATCGTCGAACTCTTCCAGCGCGGCCACGTCCTCCTCGGACATCACCGCGCCGACATCGTGCGCCTCCTTGGCCAACCGCGCCATCTCATCCGATCCGGCCTTGATCAGCGGGTTCAGTTCCTGTGCGCTCTTCCCAAAGATCTGCATGGCCAGCGCGTCCCGCTCGGTGGGATTCTGGATCTTTCCGAGTGCGTCGATCACATCATCGAATACGGCCTGGCTGTCGCGCAGTTCGCCGTTGGCATCCATAGTGCTCACACGCAACGTGTTGAATGCCACAGCCAGATCGCCGATCGGAATCTCGTCTTCTGACTTCCCTTCGGCAAGCGCCTCATCGAACTTCTGCTGCTGCTCCGTGGCCGAGAACATCGACCGCACCAGCCGCGCCTGCGCGCCCGTGATCGTATCCAGACTCGTCCCCACCTGCTCGCCGATAAAAGATAATTCCTGTAAGCGTGTCGTCGAGATCCCCGTCTTGGCACTCATGTCCACCAGCTCTGCCGCAGCCTCCGACGCCTTGAAGACCAGCGCGCTGATCCCAGCCACCGCAGCCAGGGCAGCCGCACCCACCGCAGCAACTGCTGTCACCACGCCTGCCGCCACCACACCCATACCGGCCAGAACGCCCTTGAACCCTTCGACCTTCGCGCCGCTCTCATCCACCTGCTCCCCCATATCTTCCGCGGCATCGCCGGCTTCCTCCTCGCCGCTCTCCATCTCCTGCAGGGCTTCTTCGGTACCATTCAGCTCCACCTGCATCTTACCCAGCGTCTCGGTCTCTTTGTTGAGCTTGATCTCCGCATCCTGCGCGGCCCGGCTGTTGGCGCCATTGGCCTCCACCAGCCGTTCATGTTCCGCCCGCAGAGCATCCACCTTCGACTTCTGGATATCGATCTGCCCCGTCAGGCTCTTGACGCGGCTCTCCAGGCCCGTGGCATCCTTGGTCCAATCCCCCAGCGCGGCCGCGGATGCCTTGAATCCACTCTCCAGGACACGCAGCTCCCGGTTGGCAGCCCCCAGCGCAACCTTAAAATCCGTGGTATCGAGTCCGAGTTTGCCTGAAAGTCGTTCTACTTCACCGGCCATAATCGCCAATCCTCAATCGAAAATCAAAAATCCTAAATCGCAAATCGTCAGAGCCAATCTACCTGGTCCGCATAGACGCGCCCATTCCCACGGCGCACACCGCCGCGCGCCTCCTTCCACTGCAGATAATGAAACACAAACGGGATCAGGCTTTCGATGTCCGTGAGATCGATCTCGCGCAGGCTCCAGTGGAACATCTCCACCAGGCTGCATTTGAGATCCCAGAACCATTTCCCATCTCCGTCTATTTCTTCTTCGGAGATGGGACCGGAGGGTTTGCCTTGGCGAACTCCAGCGTGAGCGCGCTGGCCCGGGCAATGATGGATCGCACCACGCTCACGCATTCGATCAAATCGGTCTTTTGCTTCAGTTCATCGCGTGTGAACTTGCCGCCGTAAAACTCCACGATGAAATCGAAGAGCGCGTCCGTGTTCTGCTTGCCATTGTCATCTGCTGTGAATTGAGATTGCAGGTCGATGGCCATATCCAGCAGATAGGACGGGATCCGGTTGCGTGAGTGCGTGGCGACGATCTGATCGTCTTCGTCATAGAAGTGCAGCTCGATCGGTGCTGAAACCATGCCTGATGCCTTTCGGGGTTATGTCGTCGTGAAATCGTAGACGGTATTGGCCAGCGCCTGGCCATAGATATCGGTCACACCCGGCACGATGATCAGGTACTGCGTCGTCCCGCTCAAGTTCGAATCCGGGTTGAGCGTCACGATCGTGCGAGCTGCATTGATCGTGCGGGCCAGACCCACCGGCACACCGGCCACAGACGTAATGATGATCCCGTTTTCGGCATTGCCCGCCAGGGGATTGCTGAAGGTCAGCGTCGGGCTCACACTTATAGCCACACCGGTCGCAGCGTCAGCAGGCGATGGCGTGCACGTGAATGAAGCGGGAGAACCAGCCACAGGCACCTGGACCGAAGCGAACCACGTGGTTCCACTGAAGCCGCTTGCATCTTCATCCCCAACCACGCGCTTGACGCCGTCCATCAGGGACGCATCTCCGATCAAATCAAACTGGTAGGTCGTCTTGACCGCCGTGAAGGTGATCTTTGCCGTCTTCGGTTCCGGCGTGTCGGTCTTGGTGCTCTGCTCTTCCGAAGGCGCGGAGAATTTGCCTTTCAAGTATTGGAAATAACGATAACTTCCATTGGATTTGATCGCGCGGAATGACAAGGCTACATCCGGAGGCGTGGCCCCAAAATCGAACATGCGGCCCGTGGCCGCATCGTAGGTCTTGCCCAGCAGCGCGGCCAGGATCTGCACGGGAATCCCGGTGGTTTCGAGATCGATCTTCGTCTCGCCTTCGGAGGTCATCACATCATACGGACCATCGTCCGCGTATTGGGTTTGACTATTGCTGGCCGGTGCATGGCTCGCCGTGATCAGTGGCGCCACATACACGGGCGTGCCAGCCGCATACGCGTTCGCATCGTCCTGGGTCACCAGCGCATAATAGAGGTCACGCAGACCTAGTGTGCTTTTGTATTCACCTGATGCAGTCATAGCTTGTTACTCCTTTGCCCCGGCAAGTAATTGACCATTCGTCAATTCTTGCCGGGGTTGCTATTGCTATACAAATATGTATTCTTTCGCCAGGCCATAGTGACCGGTTTCCGGGTCCTGGGGAAGCTGGCGTTCACGACCTTTTTCAAAACCGGCAGCAAGCATGACCGTATCCACATCCGGGAGCGAGACCAGGCCCGCCTTGCTGTAAACGGATACCTGGATCAGATGCGATCTCTCGATCTCCGCATCATCCGCATTCTGCTCGGGCACGCTCACGATCAACTGGTAAGCCAAAAACGTATCAGGCAGCGTGCCGGCTTTGTAGGGCGCCAATGAGAAGGGCACTGCGGGACTGATGGTGGTCAGGGCGGTCTTCACACGCTCGAAGATCGTGGTCATACCAGGCCTTCAGACTTCAAGGATTCCTTCATCGCTCGCATCGCCCTGGCCTTCCTGCTCTTCAGCGCAGGCCGGATGTAGGGTTGGGCGGCGACAGACGATGAGCCATACTCCTGCACGTTGCCATAAATGGCAGTCTCTTTGTCTGCCGTGATGATGCCAATATCCACATAAGAGAAATTGCCGTCCTGGTGAGGTCCTTCGATGCTCAGATGGGCTTCCAGGTTGTGAGTGTCCTTGGGCACCAGGGTCTTCATTTCAGGCAGGATCTCATTAGCGCCTTTCGCGAGAGCACGCTGCGCAGCTGCATCCACATCCTTGCCGGCTCGAGCAAGATCTTCGAGATAATTAGCCAGACCATTTAAGGAGAGTTTTCCACTCGTTGCCATTCATTCACCTGATACCTGACACCTGATACTTGATACCTGACACCGTCTCACACACTGCCTTTCGCGCGCTCAACGACCAGCTCCACATAGCGCCGCTGATCGCGCACAGGATCAACAGAGATGATCTGCCACGCTTCACTGCTCTTGAGCACTCGCCAGGTCGTGTTGATATCAGTGCGGTGCCGGATCGTAACCGTGGCTCGCTGCACAGTTTTCAAAGCCTCGCTCGTCACAACTTCCTGACCATGTGCGTTGATCCACCGAGCCCACACGGTCGGGTTTGGGGACACATTCGCAAACGTGGTCACCTGCGCGGCGCCGGGGTCCTGTGTGACCGTCGGACTCTGCAAAGTGATCTGCGTCCGCATCTCGCCAGGGTTGATGGTATAGACTGGCATTACGCGCTCACATCGTCTGCGGGTGACTTCAGGATCACCACATACAAATTCCCAGAGAGATTGCTCGCGGAGCTCTGCTGGAGCTGCCCAGCCACGGTGATTTTGCTTTCGAAGCTCGAGACCTGGCTGCCACTCGAACCATACACACCGATCAACTTGATCACATCATCGCCGATACGCGCGCCAGGGATGGCAACACCACCTGCACCATTCGAACCATAGAACTGAGTCGTGCGGTACTTCAGCGCCTCCGCTTCGAGCTGGCTCAAAACATTGGTCACGCCAAAAGTAAGCGGAGCATCCGTGATGAGGGAGCCACTCTGCGACGGGATGTCATACCACGAAACAAGCAGCATGCCCGCTGCGGCCTTGGCCACATCGTTGATCGTTGAATCTGCCGTCCAATCCCGCCCCGTTGCGCGCTGGATGAACTTATCCACCAACGGCAGCAGCATCAGCATCGTGGCGTCAGCCGTATCCGTTCGAACGAAATTCGCAGCTTCAGCAGCGGTCAGAATGTTGGCCATCTACCAATTACCAATCACTGATCACTGATCACTTCTTCGCAGCCGCTTTCTTCCTGGCAGCTTCAGCCTCAGCAGCTGCAGCATCCGCTTCGGCTTTCTTGCGGGCCACCGCGGCCGCAGCTTCGGCTCTCCTCTGGGCAGCCAGGGCTTCAGGGTTCGACTTCACCGCAGCAGCCTTTGCGTCCGCTTCCGCTTTTGCAATGACAGCCTTATTCTCCGCCGCGGCTTTCTCTTGAGCAGCTACGGCATCTGCGGCGGCCTTCTCTTCAGCCGCGATCGCATCCGCAGTTTGGGCATCATGTGTGTCTTCATCGAAGAGCACCCAGCCCAGCCGCTGATGATCTGCCAGCGCCAGTGGGCTGATCTCGATAGTCTCACCATCCTTGGTGACCTTGATGAAATCGCTATCGTTCGAACTTTTCTTGTCCATGATCGTTCTCCTTTTGAACTAGGCTAGGTAATACAGGTCGAGCACTTTTGCGCCATCCGGCGTGCCGTTCAATGAGAATAGATTCTTCTCGAGCTCATCGGCATCCACAGCCAGTGTGCCGCTATCGTCTGACCCGTCGAATATTTTCTCCTCGAGCAGGCTGGCATTTTCCACAATATGCGGGACGCCGAATTTCTTTCCGACTCCCATGCTCACAGTGTCATACGGCACGCCCGCGGTAGTGTCCGCAGAAGTAGCCGCGGTCGTGAGACCCGTGCAGGTCCCATTATCGATGGACATGTTCAGCGTCGCATCATTGGCAGCTGGTGCCAGTCTGGTGAGAATAACCTTATCCGTGGCCCCGCTGACTGCAAACCTGGCAATCACATCGGCATCTAATCCCAGCGCGGTGCGGATCTTGCCAGCCACATCACTGGCGGTATCGTTTTCCAGCACAGCCACGCTTTTCGTCTTCGGGCTGCCGGTCATCCCGGCCGCGGTCACAACTACAGACGCATTGCCATCGCCTGTCACAGTTCCAACGACCGTAGCTGTTTCAACCTGTTCCACTGGCGTATGTGACTCGGCTGGCAGATCAACTTGCGTCACGGTCTTGAATGCCGCAACGCCTTCCACCTCAGCAGTGCCATTCAACGCGATGGTGTCCTCGATGGCCCCATTGCTGATATTCGTGCCGGTCACGACCACGTCGCCTGTGATCCCCGAAAGATTCCCCTTGACCGTCACTGTGCGCGGCACATCCGGGTTCGTCAGTCCTGTCGTCTTCACTTGCGCGTCGCCGCTCAGGTTCTGCGCAGCCATTACCGACACCGCGCTTTCCGCATCCGGCGTGATCGTGTAATGGACCATCTGCCGCAGGTCTTCATTCAGGTCGAGCGAATTAAGTTCCGCCGCGGAGGAGACCATCTGCACGCCATCCAGCTTCAGCGCGCCTGATTGGATATCAATATAGGTCCCGTGGGGAACCACCAAAGACTGACCGTCCGCGCTGATCTCGATCCTGGCGCGGCGCCAGCCTAAAGCCTCATGCGGAGTCACGTTGGTCGAATCAACAAGAATATCAGCCTCTCCAGCTTTCTGCATCAACACAGTTGTCATAGTTTCTCCTCTTACCCCCCTCTCCCATTTTGGGGGAGGGGTCGGGGGTGGGGTCAGACAGAGGGAGTCAGACTATCCAAGCAGGGTTGCGATCGCGTCGCTCTTGACTGCCTTCACACCCCAGGCCAGTGAGACTTCCACAATCACTTCGTGATACGCCGGATACATAGACACCAGGAACGAGATGCCGCTGAACGGATCGGTGATGATCTCATGCTCGCCCAGAGCGCCTTCTATCGGCAGTTTGGGAACGCGAGTGAGCAGGTGGATGGCATTCCGCTCGAACGCAAAGTTGCCCAGGTAATTTGCGCCGATCGTGATGGTCTTGCTATCGGTCTGCAGCTGGCGCAAGCCGGGACTGCCAAGGACTATGGATCCAGGCGCGGCAATACCGGTGTTGACCACGTACTTGTTGGTCGTGTCATCCTCGAGCGCCAGCACATCCCCATACAGGACGGTCCCTGAGCCGGTCTTCGCCACCAGGGTAGTCGCACCCACAGCATGCGAACCGTTGACCACATAACTCGTGCCCGTGCCTTTCACGTGGCTGACAATGGCAGCGGATTCGTGCATATCAAAACCTTCCAGCCTGCCGAGACTACCATCGCGCAGAAGCTCAGCACTTCCCGCTTCGTTCACTTTAAACAGGCTGGACTGTGTGCCGCGGATTTTCGATCCCGTCGTACTGTTTAGCACCATGTGCATGTCGCTCGTCCAGGCGGCATTGTCAACCAGGATCTTTCGGGTTTCAGCGACATCGGTCAGCACGCCGGCAGTTGCAAATGGCGTGGCGCCAGCCGTCCCGTAGGCGCGCGAGGCGGTGCGCTTTGCAGCCAGGAATAGATCCAACTCGACCTCGTTCACAAGCACACGGAATGCCTGTGCAAATTGGCTTTCTTTGACCTTCTCGTAGTTGGCGCCAATGGAAAACTGCTCTTCGCCCTTCCACACAAATGGAGCCTTTTTAACCTTGCTGATGGTCATCGTGCCGGTACCAAGCGCTGCGCCGGCCGGCTCGGTGGGGACCGCTGCGGGAGCAACGTCCGTTGCGGCGATCGTTGGCACGATTGGGTACGTGATGTTCTGGTCTTTGGCGACCATCTCGCCAGACGGGTCCATGTAGACCGCACCAAGGAAGCCGGTCTGCTCGCGCAAAACGATGTCAGCGGCTACGTAGATGGTGGGGATCAACCCCGTGAGTGTATTTTCGTTTGCCATGATATTTTTTCCTTATGTGATGACTACTCCCCTCCCCTAAATCCGCGAAGCGTATTTGGGGGAGATGTCACGAAGTGACAGAGGGGGTCAGTCTTCGAGTTTCCCGCCAGCTTTCGAGAAAGCCAGTCGGTCTTTGGGGGAAAGCGCATTGAAATCATGCAGCTTCATGACCTTGGGATTCTCATCCGTCTGGTCGTCTTTGGCGGGATCGGGGGGCGTGGTGAAGAGTGCAGCCATGCTGTCGTTCACCAGCGATGCGTCCCGCATGCTGGCATACAACTTGTTGGCTTCCTCGGCTTTGATCTTCGCCTCATCCAGCGTGGGGCGCAGAGCAAGTGCCTTCTCTTTGCCTTCGTCCGTTCCCTCGTTGAAAGCAGCATCCATCTCGTTCAGGATGCGCTTCACCTCTGCATCCGCAGCAAGTGCGGCATCGTAATAGGGCTTTAGGTTCGGCATGTAGATTCTCCTTACTTGAAAATTTGGACATAGTCACGCAGGCTCTGCGCCTCGCGCTCCGTATCATCCGTCAGCAGCGACCTGCTGGATGCCGCTCCAGACGGGATATTCCCATTGTTGAACAAACGAGAAATGGTTTCTTCCAATGTACCCACTCGATCAGCCATCCCCAACTCCAGGGCCTGGCGGGCGCCAACCACGCGCCCCTCACCGAAACCGTTTCGCACATCGGCTGCCTTTACTCCCCGGTTGCGGGCAACGGAATTAATAAACGCATCATAAGCATCACTGACCCTCACACCGATGGCAGCCCGCGCTTCCTCAGCCAGTGGCTCATACGGATTCCCCTCCACTTTGTATTTTCCCCTGCTGATCAGCGACACCTTGATGCCTACCTGCTCGAGCGACCCACTGATGTCCTTATGCACTGCGAACACACCGATCGAACCCACCTCGCCAGATGGACTGATAACCACCTCGTCCGCAGCGGTCCCGATCCAATAGGCCGCTGACGCCATGGTGTGATTAGCCACAGCCACGATTGGTTTCTTCCCGCGCGCCTCGAAGATCCGTGTGGAAAGCTCATCGATCCCGTTTACCTGTCCGCCCGGGCTGTCCACATCCAGGACGATTGCGTTGATCTCCGGATCGTTGACCAGATCTGAAAAGGTGGCGCCAAAACGCTCTGCACTCGTCGCGCCTGAAATATCGGTCATCATGTTCGCCCTCGGGAAGATGGTCCCGAAGAGCGGCAATATCGCCACGCTTTGCACTTTGCGGTCTTGTGGGCGAGTCGCCCCATGGATACGAGCCTGGATTTCTTCCGCATCCAACTTTTCGCCAGACACATGCCGGATCACGATCTCTTCCAACACAGCCAGCTTATAGGGCAGGATCGCCCAGGGAGTCTCAACAAAAGATTGCAAGACATAAGATTGCTTCATCGGCTGCCCTCTGCTTTCTGCGTTCTGCTCGCTGTCCAGAAACATCTCCAACCTGGAATCTGAACCCATCTCACTGATCACTGATAACTGATCACTGCCTTTACGCTTTGGCATTTTCAGGAACTCCAATCTCGCCATTGTTCCGCGTCATCCAGAACTTATCGCCATCCGGATAACTGTTACGGTCCTCGATCCCGCGGCTTTCATTGGCCGTCAACATACCGGAAGCGATCTGAATCGCATGCAGCTCCGCGCGGCTCTTGGCATTCGTGCGCAGGATCGACTCACGGATGAATTTGAAATAACCGCTCTGCTGATCAGCCTCGGCCAGCCAGCGCAAACGCGCCGCCTGCTCCCACTGCACCAGGTGCGGGTCGAGCGTTGACTTCAGGTAATCCAGGTCCTGCTGTTCATTGCTCTCATACGACTGCTTCCCCATGTTGAGCTTATAAGCCGGGTACTTGAAAAAATTCGCCAGATCGAGATCTGAGTGATCGATGCTCTCCAAAAACTGCGCTTCGGTCAGCTTCATCGTGATTGGCTCGAATTTCGTCACCTTGTTATCGAAGACCACCAGGTTGCCCGCGTTCTCAGAACCCGAGATCAGCTCGCTGTAGGCTTCTCGATATTTCTCCCGGCCCGCTTTATCGAGCGATGCGTTGACCTGCACATAGGCGGATGGGTTCAAGCCTTTCCCCTGAATGCTGCTCTGCGTTTCAGACATCCCCAACCGCAGGCCCACCGTCTCGCGCGCGTACTCCAGTACAGATCTGCCCCAGATCCCATTTGTCGAATTGATCATCACGTGCATCACCTCGACCGCAGGGATCATCTTTTTGTCACCGTTGGGGAAGCGCACCTCGTACCACAAATATCCATTCTGATCGAGCTTGGGCGTCGTCATGTTCGTGGGCAGGACGAACAACTCGCGCTGCGCGGGCGGCGCTGGCTGCCAGATCAAAGCATTGCCCCAGAAGAGCAGCCACATCATCGCGGTCTTCTTCAGGATGAATGGCGTTATCCAACGGTTCGGCTGCACCTCGAGCAGGTAGGCCATATTGCGCAGGTTCACATCCGGTGGGATCTGTTCGGTCTTATTGTTCGTGCGGCGATATAGCTGAAGCGGCATATTGGCGATATCGTCACTGATGCCATTCGCACAGCGAAAGACCACCGCCACGCGTTTCGACAGCTCCGGACCCACAGGCTGCCTGGCCTTCGTTTGCACGCGGCCCGTGTAGATGCTCCCGCCCTGGTCCGGCACCGACTCGAGCTTGCCTGGCTGCTCGGCTGGCTTCGCAGGTGTTAACGCACCGGTAACAATCATGACTGATTCGCCTTAGCCTTTCCGATCAGGTAGCCAAAGAACAAACAAAAAATGCCGGCTGAAAAAAGGGCGGCCACAGGAAAAATGAAGTATGCGCCCGTGGTGATCAACGCAGCTCCAAGCCAATAAAAAATATCGTCAAGATAATTTCTCATGGATAACGGGCACATCCTCTTCCGCACAATCCGTCGGACCCGAAAACAACACGCGCCTTTCGTGAACAAGCAACCTGATCCAGGTGGGAACGAAAAGCAGCCCGAGCACAAAATAAAAAATTCGTCTCATCACTTCCTGGCCCATTCCCGAACGCCCGTAGCCAGCAGCGTGATCGAATTCGCCAGCATCGTCACCGACTCGGACAGCGCCTCCGTATTGTCTTTTTCTCCAAGCTCGATGACATCCACATACTCACTGCTGCCATCTGCTTCCGCGACCCGGATCCACTCCGGTCGCTGTGGGTTCAGTGGCACAAGCCGTGCATACGGCACGTTCTGAACATAATGGATCCCATACGCATACAGCTGCGCTCCCACTGGCACACTGCGCAAGGCTTTTCCTCCCTGCGATTCAGGTCTGGGTGTGTCGCGCACCACCATGCCCTTCGATACTTTCACGATCAAAAGAAGCTTCGGCTGCTCTTCCATCTGCCTCCAGAAATGCAAACGCCCGATATGGATATATCCATATCGGGCGCGTCCTCCGACTGAGTGTGTCCCGGACTGCACCAGGACCGCAACAGGTTATTCAGTTGCTGCGATTATACACAATTTTCAACCGCTGAAACCTTGCAAATCTATTCCGCAAAAAATTCACGCGAAATTTCGTGTTGAATCTCGAAGCAAGCTGTCAGAGTGTATCGGTTTCCCAGCCGTCCGGCGTTGGGCTCTTCATATGCCGCCTGAAACGGAAGATATTTATAAACCGTCTTCCATTCCTGCTCAGAGGGACACACGCGATCGCGCATGATCGACAAGAGAACATAGTCCAATGCGCAGCACATCTCCACCATCAACCCGCGCGGTAAGATCCGTATGACGTTTTTGCCCGGTGAGCCTTTGGCTTCGCTGTATTGATCATCAAGGATTTCGTTTAATTTTTTCATTCTTTCTGCCTTCTGCGTTTCACAACCCAAACTCATCCGAATTAACGTATTCCTGGTAACTAGTCATCTCGCGCAATGGCTGGATCCGGAACAAACCATCGATCCCGGCAGCCAGCAGGTCGACGCGCTTCGTGTCGCCTGCATTTTTCTTCGAGATCATAATGTTCTCCTTTGTGTCGATGATCTCCTGCGCGTTGCCCACGCACCAGGTCAGCAGAGGCGATCCATCATGCACGAGCTTGCCACTGGCGACCGCCTCTCGAAATAATTTCGTTGGCTCATTTAGATTCGGCATCGTCTGCCGCACTTCGATGGTGGTATAGCCCAGATCATCCAGTTCGTTTTTTAGATGCGTCGCATTGTATGGATCATAGCAGAATTCATGCACCTGCCAGCCATTCAGCGCCGCGTAATGATACTTCAACAGCCTGGTCATTGTCCGTTTTTTTTCTTTTTCATCATCAGAAGCCAATTCTTCGGCGAGCAATTTTCCGTTGATCGCCTCGATCTGATCGATCAACGTTTGATAATCGGTCACATCCCCCTGGGTGATCGTCAGCCATCCGGCCTTCGCCCAATCGCGGTACGGGATTTTGTCAGTCTTCCGATGTTTATCCACCGCGCCCTCCGGCATGAATCCATGAGCCGATATCCCAATGCAATCATTTGGCAAGGCAAAAAGATACGCGAGGGCGGTGAGATCGATCTTCTTCGAAAGATCCCCGCCCACGATGCACAACAAGCCGCGCGTCATCTCCAGGAACGTTTGCCGTGACACCGCGCATTTGTCCCACTGCGATTGCTGGCTGCCCTCACCCACCATGTAATCGCCCATATAACTATGCTCATTCCCATGCTGCCATTTGTTTAAGTTCTTGATCCGGAACGAACGGATCTTCTCCGGGATCTTCGAGCCAAACGCGGTATCGTGCTGTTGTTTCAATTTTTCCAGCCCTTTCGGTGTGGATGCCCGCAGCGGGTTTGATTTGATCCAGTTGCGAGGATCGTGCTCATCGTCGCGTTCATCCATTTCACGGATGATGACAAAATAACGTTCGTTCTTTGTCGCATCCGCCTTATCGCTCACGGACCCTTCCAGGATCAACTTGCAATATTCATATTCCTGGTGACATGGACTCTCCACATCATCCCCTGCAGTGGTGATCGTGAAGATCAATGGCTGCGCGCGCTGGCCCTGCGCACTGGACATCACATCGAACAACTTGCTCGTCGGATGCGCATGATACTCATCGATGAACGCGCACGATGGATTGAATGAATCTTTGTTCTTGATCTCTCCGGAGAACGCCTTCATTTCCCCGCCGCGCGTCCGATGACTTATCTCATATTTTGCAATCCGCAGGCGTTTGCGCAGGTCCCGGCTTTTATCTGCCATCGTCTTTGAATAGTTGTACAGCACCCGTGCCTGGTTGCGGTCCACCGCAGTGCAATACACTGACGGACTCATTTCGGTATCTCCCAGCATCATATAGAGACCGATGCCCGCGCCGCGCGTGGTCTTTGCATTCTTGCGTGCCTCGGTCACGAATGCCATATTGAATCTGCGCAGGCCCGTCTCACGTCCATTCGCGCGCGTGATCTTTTCTGATCGGGAAACCCAGCCGAAGATGCAGCTCAGCTCGAACACATGTGCTGGAATTAATTCAATCGGCTGCCCTGCTAATTGTCCCTCCACATGGACCAGTTGCTTAAACCATTCTATCGAAACAAAGGTTGCCTGCTCTGGATCGAAGGTCCACAGCCACTCCGGATCGCGCGGCGGGACGGGTCTGGCCGTTGCCTTCTCGATCCGCTTTGCAATCAACGCCGGCAGCTGCCCAGCGCGCGCTAGATCACACAGGTGACGCAGACATGCGAGCCGTTCCCATCTCCCGGTAACGATGGTTTGCTCGACCGCGTTGACCGCGTATTGCGTGGCTGGGTGCATCAATCAAACTTCTCCCCGAATTCATCCCTGGGTATTTCATCCGCGCGCTTCTTGATCAGTCGCGTGCGTGCATCTGGAGTGAAACCTAACCGTTCCGAATATTCCAGGATCCGCCGCATATACGTTTGCAGGATCCGATGATCATCCTTTGTTAGTCGTGCTTTATCGGCGATCTTCTTGTATTTTGACACCCCCTCGCAGAACAAGGCAAGGATCTCACTGTCCAGCGCGTCGAGCATATCCTTTCCACCGGTCAGCCCGGCGATCTCAGTGATTTTCTTGTCCCAGATCTCGCGCGCTGACCTGCTCAGCCAGATCGGAGGGGCAATGCTCGCCTTATCCGCGCGCTCGAAGGCCCGCGCGCTTTCCTCGCGCGCTTGGATCTCTTTCGCTGTCCAGTGTTTTCTTCCATTTTTCTTCCCCACATCCATGGTTTTCGCAGCAACGGTTCTGGCTGGCATCGCGGCTCACAATCTTATGTTGTCCCTAAAAATAACAGAAAGCGCATTGGGGACTCTTTCGCGCGTCTGCCA
>Ga0209341_10000575_pt1 | contig 37929 bp, 31 predicted proteins | sample RifCSP13_2_FD_184020 | JGI IMG/M metagenome (GOLD analysis project Ga0209341, IMG submission 184020) | Soil microbial communities from Rifle, Colorado - Rifle CSP2_sed 13_2 (SPAdes) (version 2) | ecosystem: Environmental > Terrestrial > Deep subsurface > Rock core/Sediment | place: Rifle...
CGCCTGCAGAGGCTTAATTAAAAGAAGGAGAACATGATGACAACGAAATTAATCAGCGCCTTTATTGTAATCGCTTTCGCACTCTTTATGTCAGGCCCCGTGTCTGCCGCCGAGCTCAAGCTGGGCTATGCCAACCTTCAGAAGGCCCTGAACGAATGCGATGCCGGCAAAAAGGCAAAGGACGATATCAAGGAACAGGCCGAGAAGCTCGAGGGCGAGCTCAACAAGGAACAGGAGTCATTGAAGAAGCTCAAGGAAGAGCTGGACAAGAAGGGCAGCGTCTGGAACAAGGAGACCAGAGACTCAAAGGAAAAGGAGTTCAAGGCAAGGACAGCCGAGTTCCAGAAGAAGTTCATGGAGTACGGCGAGCAGCTGAACAAGAAAAAGCAGGAGACCGAGTCCAGGATAATAGCGGACCTGCGCGACATAGTCGAAGAGATAGCAAAGAAAAAGGGCATGACCTTCGTGTTCGAGAGGTCGGTAGGCGGCATCCTCTACGCCCCCAAAGAGCTCGACCTCACTGACGAGGTCATAAAGACCCACAACAGCAGGAAGAAGAAATAAGGACCATGCCTGAGAAGAGCCTTGCAGAGCTTGCGGCCATAGCCGGCGGGATAGTCCGGGGCAATGAGGCAGCCGTAATAACCGGCGCCGCTCCCCTTGAGGACGCCGGCCCCGGAGACATAACCTTTGCGGCTGACAGGAAGTACTTCGGCCTTCTCTCGACTACGCGGGCTTCAGCCGTGGTCGTGCCGGAAGGGGCTGAAAATGCCGCGGGCAGCCTTGATCTTATCGTAGTCAGGAACCCTCAGCTCGCGTTCGCCCGGATAGTCGAGGTCTTAAGGCCTCAATATCTGCCCGGCCCCGGCATCCATCCAAAGGCAGAGGTCCACCCCGGGGCCAGGCTCGCAAAAGACGTCTCGGTGCAGGCCTTCTCCGTCATCGAAGACGGCGCTGTTGTCGGGGAGCGCACGATCATATTCCCCGGCGTGTACATAGGCAGGGGCGCGGCCATCGGCGCTGACTGCGTCATCTATCCCGGAGTCTCCATAAGGGAAGGCTGCGTTGTCGGGGACAGGGTCATCGTCCACAGCAACACCGTTATAGGCAGCGACGGCTTCGGCTACGCGCGGGACTCTGGCAAGTACGTAAAGGTCCCGCAGAGGGGTATCGTCAGGATAGGCGACGACGTTGAGATAGGCGCCTCGGCGGCCATAGACAGGGCGGCCTTAGGCGAGACCTCGATAGGCAGGGGCACCAAGATAGACAACCTCGTACATATAGCGCACAACGTCAGGATCGGCGAGGACTCGGCGCTGGCAGCGCAGTCCGGCATAGCCGGCTCCACGAAGGTGGGCAGCAGGGTCCAGTTCGGCGGCCAGGTTGGCATCTCAGGCCACCTGAACGTCGGCGACGACGTAGGCATAGGCGCGAAATCCGGCGTTGTGCAGGACGTGCCCTCCCGGAGCGTCTGCTCCGGCATACCCGCCATACCGCATACGGACTGGCTGAAGGCACAGAATATTTACGCAAAGCTCCCGGAGCTCAGGAAAAAGGTGTCGGAGCTTGAAAAGAGGCTTGCCGAGATTGAAAAAAAGCACGATCCCAAATAAATATAAATGCTTGCTAAATTTCCAATTCGTTAAGGCTGCTCAAAAAGCTCCATATGCGAGACCCCGTCAAATCGGGGAGCGAGGAATGAGGCGTACTCTTTCCGTACGCCGCTTATGCCGCGACGATGACAACAAAGCAGATGGACTTTTTCAGCAGCCGATAAGGGGGAACTATGACCGAGACATTGACGCAGGGACAGACCGTAAAAGGAGGCTCCATGACTATCGATATCAAGGAAATAATGAATATCCTCCCTCACCGCTACCCCTTTCTGTTGATAGACAGGATACTCGATCTCGACCCCGGCAAATCGGCCAGGGGATTGAAGAACGTCACGATAAACGAGCCGTTCTTCAACGGACACTTCCCCGGCCACCCCATAATGCCGGGCGTCCTCATAATAGAGGCAATGGCCCAGGTCGGCGGAGTGCTGGCCTTCAAGTCGGCTGACGTCACCAACAAGGTCGTCTACTTCATGGGCATAGACAAGGCAAGGTTCAGAAAGCCGGTCCTTCCCGGCGACGCGATAGAGTTCGTGCTGAACGTCACCAAATGCAGGGGCACGATATGGGCGTTCAAGGGAGAGGCCTTCGTGGCAGGAACCCTCGTGGCAGAGGCCGAGCTTCTGGCCACCATCGTGGACAAGTAGTAAACATAAGCGAGGGTTATCATATATGAGCAGGACCGCGGCATTAAAAGAAGTCAGGATAGACCCCACTGCGTACGTGCACCCCACGGCGGAGCTCGACTCCGGCGTTGAAATAGGCCCGTTTACCGTAATAGGCGAAGGCGTGCGCATAGGCGCTGATACGAAGATCAGCTCTCATGTCGTAATAGACAAGTGGACGACCATCGGCAAGAATAACGCCATATTCCAGTTCGTCTCGATAGGAGCGGCCCCCCAGGACCTGGGCTACAAGGGCGAGCGGACCGAGACCATAATCGGCGACAACAACAACATAAGGGAGTTCGTCACCATACACAGGGCCACGACCAAGGAGAAGCTCAAGACCGTCTGCGGCAGCAACAGTCTGTTCATGAACTACGTGCACATAGCCCATGACTGCGAGCTCGGCAACAACATCATAATGGCGAACTCGGCCACGCTCGGCGGCCACGTGAAGATAGACAGCAACGCCATAGTCGGCGGCCTCGTGGCCGTCCATCAGCACGTGCGCATTGGCGCGTACTGCATAATCGGCGGCGCCTCTGCCGTGAGCAAGGACATCCCTCCCTATGTCATGGCGGTCGGCAACAGGGCCAGGGTCTACAGATTGAACTCCGTCGGCATACGGAGGCAGGGCTTCTCAAGGGTGGAGCTCGATGAGATAAAGAAGTCCTACAACATCGTGTTCAGGTCATCGCTTACCATAGCGGAAGCAATCGAAAGGCTCGCTCAGGAGCTTCCGGGCTCGGTCCATGCCAAGAGGTTCATGGAGTTCCTGCGGGGCTCCAGGAGAGGCATTGCGCGCGAAAGGACGAAAAGAAAAGGTGAGCTCCAGGACGAAGATTAAGGTAGCGGTAATAGGCGTCGGCTACCTCGGCAGGTTCCACGCACAGAAGTACGCCATGATGGAAGAGGCCGAGCTCGTCGGCGTAGTCGATTCCGACCCCGCGAGGGCGCAAGCGGTCGCCGAAGAGGTCAAGGCAAAGGCATTCAAGGACCCGGCGAGCCTCTACGGAGAGGTTGACGCCGTAAGCATCGTAACGCCCACTGAGCGCCATTACAGGCTCGGCATGGACTTCCTCTCAAGGGGCGTCCATGTCATGATGGAAAAGCCCATTGCCGCCGTCTCCAAAGAGGCCCGCGCCCTCGTAAAAGAGGCTCAAGCCTCGAAGGCAGTCCTCCAGGTCGGACACCTCGAGCGCTTCAACGGCGCGATGCTCGCCTTGGGCGATACCATAAAAGACCCGCTCTATATCGAGGCCGTGAGGATGTCGCCCTTCCCCAACAGGTCGACTGATGTCGATGTCATCCTGGATGTCATGATCCACGATATAGACCTCGTGCTCTCGATCGCAAGGTCAGAGCCCATCAAGGTCGAGGCAATCGCAATCCCGGTCGTCTCCAACGGCAAGTCCGACTTCGCGAACGCCCGCGTTACCTTCAAGAGCGGCTGTGTCGCCAATATAACCGCAAGCAGGGTATCGAAAGAGCGCGTGCGCAAGATAAACGTCGTACAGCCCGACGCAATGATAACCATAGACTACGCTGCCCAGGGCCTCACGATCACAAGGACTCTGCCGGGCGGCCCCGTAGCCTCTCAGGTAGACGACGATATAACCGTTGAGAAAAAGGACTCGCTCCTGGAAGAGCTCAAAAGTTTTATAAACTCGATAAAAACCGGCAAACAGCCAGTCGTATCAGGCATAGACGGCACGGCTGCCCTTGAACTGGCTGAACAGATACAGGCAGCCGCTAACGTATAATTGGCTTTGCAGATGCTTTTGAGAGAACCTTTTACAAAAAGGTTCTCTCAAAGCCCCTTGCAATCCCTCTTGCTGCAACTCCCTAATGGATAAAAGCATACTCATAGTAAGCGGTGAGGAATCAGGCGACCTTCACGGCGCGGCCCTCATCAGGTCATTGAAGAAGCTCATACCCGGGCTCAATGTGGCGGGCATGGGCGGCTGGAGGATGAAGGAAGAGGGCATGGTGGGCCTTGATTCAAAGGAGGTCTCCGTGGTCGGGGTTGTTGAGGTATTGAGCCGGCTCCCGAAGATTTTAAAGTCGATGGGTGCGCTCAAGCGCCAGATGAGGGGCGAGCGCTTTGATGCCGTGGTGCTCATAGACTTCCCTGATTTCAATCTCAATATCGCGAAAGAGGCGCAGAGGCTCGGCATTCCGGTCATATATTATATAAGCCCGCAGGTCTGGGCATGGAGAAAGGGAAGGATAGGCAAGATCGCGCGCCTGGTGAACAGGATGCTGGTCGTCTTCCCGTTCGAGTATTACATCTATAAAAAGGCCGGGGTCGACGTCGAGTATGTGGGGCACCCGCTGGCGGATACCGCGCAATGCAGCCTTACTCAGGCCCAGGCGCGGGCTTTACTCGGCCTGAACGGCCGGGATAAGGTGATAGCCCTCCTTCCTGGCAGCCGCTCCGGAGAGGTAAAAAGGCTTCTGCCCTCGATGGTGGAAGCGGCGAATATCATCTCAAGGAGTGTCAGGGGGGCCGTATTCCTCCTGCCCGCTGCGCGGAGCGTAGACGAAACGCTCCTGACAGGCCCTCTCAAGGGCGCTCAGGCGGATATCAGGGTCGTAAGGGGCAAGATGTACGCGGCGCTGCGCGCTTCCGACGCCTCTGTCGTGGCCTCCGGCACGGCGACGCTTGAGACGGCGCTTATCGGCACGCCGATGGTTATCGTCTACAGGATGGCCCCTGTCTCTTACGCGATAGCGAAGACCATGGTAAAGCTCAAGCACGTGGGCCTTCCGAACATCGTGGCTGAACGGGAGGTAGTGCCAGAGCTTTTGCAGGGCAATGCCACGCCCGAGAGGATTGCCGGTGAAGTCCTCTCCATGCTCGAAGGGCCGAAGAGGGAGGCCGTATTAAAGGGCTATGAGGAGATAAGGAAGAACCTCGGCAGGGGCGGCGCAGCGAGTAAGGCGGCGAGGTCGATATATAACCTCATAACCAACCTTGACTACCATGACTACAACGTAAGCCCTGACCTGGTGAGAAAGACATGAACACATACTTCCGTTTGCTTAAATTCCTGCCCCGGTACAAGGGCCATTTCCTTCTGGCCTTCGGCTGCATGGTAGGTTTCGCGCTCTCCAACGGCGCCATGGCCTATCTTATCGGCCCTGTCATGAAGTTCCTCTTTACCAGCGGCGGCGGATCAGAGATAAACCTCGTCCCGTTCGACCTTTTCACGGTACCGAAAGAGGGCATGATGATGGCGATACCGGTTGCCATATTCGTGGTCGCGGCCGTCAAGGGCCTCTCATCTTACGGGCAGTCCTATTTCATGGGCTACGTCGGACAGGGCATTGTCCGCGACCTGAGAAAGATGCTCTACGACCGGATACTGAACCTGCCTCTGGGGTTTTTCTCAAACACCTCTACAGGCGTCCTTACATCGCGGCTTACACATGACGTCAATCTTATCCAGACCTCGACCTCGGACGCGGTTACCCAGATACTGAAGCAGAGCCTCACGATAATCGTGCTCGGCGCGGTCATCGTGAGCCTCGACTGGAAGCTCTCGCTCGCTGCCGCGGTCGCCCTGCCCCTTTCCATCTATCCGATGCAGAAGCTCGGCAAGAGGATGAAGAAGGTCTCCACCCAGGGTCAGGTGACGATGGGCGCGCTTACGGGCCTTCTGCACGAGGCCATAGCCGGGATAAGGATAGTGAAGGCCTTCTGTATGGAAGGCTACGAGTCAACCCGCTTCCAGAAGGAGAACGAGGCCTATACCAGAAACCAGATAAAGACCATAAAGGTGCGCTCCCTCGCCTCGCCCCTGATGGAGACCCTGGGGGCCTTCGCCTTCGCGATAACCATCTGGTACGCGGCCTACAGGATAGGCCAGGGCACGTTGAAGCCCGAGACATTCATATCTTTCTTCGCCTCCGTCATCATGTTCTACCAGCCCATAAAGGCATTGAACGGCGTGAACCTCAACATCCAGCAGGGCCTTGCCGCGGCCGTGAGGATATTCGAGCTAATAGACCGGCCCGGAGAGCATGATACCAGGGGCGCTGAGATATCAGGCGTGAACGAGTCCATAGAGTGGCGCGGGGTAGAGTTCAAGTACGGGGCAGAGCCTGTCCTCAACGGGATAGACCTCAAGGTGAGGCGCGGCGAGGTCATAGCCATCGTCGGCAGCTCCGGCGCCGGCAAATCGACCTTCGTCAACCTCATACCGAGGTTCTATGACGCGACAGGCGGGGCCATCCTCATAGACGGCAGGGACATTCGCGAGCTCTCGTTAAATTCGCTCAGGTCAAAGATAGCCATAGTCTCCCAGCAGGTCATACTTTTCAACGACAGCGTCAAAAGGAATATCGCCTACGGCGCAGTGGAGCTGAGCGATAATGAAATAATCGCCGCGGCAAAGGCCGCCAACGCCCATGACTTCATAATGAGGCTCCCCCAGGGATATGAAACCGTCATCGGCGAGGGCGGAGTGAGGCTCTCAGGCGGCGAGAGGCAGAGGGTATCCATCGCGAGGGCGATACTGAAGAACGCGCCGATACTGATCCTCGACGAGGCGACATCATCCCTTGACACGGAGTCGGAGGCGGAGGTCCAGAAGGCCATAACCAACCTGATGTCAGGGCGCACCACCTTTGTAATAGCGCACAGGCTCTCGACGGTGAGGAACGCGGACAGGATAATAGTCCTCTCCGGCGGCGCTATAAAGGAAATAGGCAACCACGACGAGCTCCTTTCGACGGGCGGGGAGTACTCGCGCCTGTACTCGATGCAGTTCCAGGGGTGAGGCATATATTTTAAAAAGCCTTATAATCCCTCTCCCCTGGGGGAGAAGGCAGGGGTGAGGGGGAGTGAAGAGAAAGAACATCTCTTTATGCAGAGCACTCCGAAAAAAACAGACCGATGCCGAGCAAAAACTCTGGTCAGTTCTACGAAATAGACAATTGCATGGAGTGAAGTTCAGAAGGCAGTTCGCTGTCGGATCCTTTATACTCGATATTTATTCCCCGGAGCACAGGGTGTGCATTGAGGCTGATGGCGGAAGCCATTATAGCCAAGCAGGCGTGAGACAAGATGAACTGAGAAAGATGGCGCTTGAGAAGATCGGTATCAGGGTATTAAGGTTCATCAGCAACGAAGATATTTTGAATAATATGGGAGGTGTGTGCGAGGTAATTGCGGACGACCTTAAAAGCCCCCCTCACCTAAATCCTCTCCCCCAGGGGGAGAGGAAATGATATGAGCACCAGCCCGGGTTGGAATATCGCTACGCTCAGTTATGAACGACCGCTTGTATCGAGTTCATCTTTTTTGGCGAACTTTGCAGTATTGAGAAAATCGGCCGTACGTGCTAATCTCAAGGTCTGTTGAATCTATGGCAAAGACCGGTGAAAAGATAATAGTCGCAGCTCTTCCGCTGCTTGCGCAGGGAATAATAAGGGCGCTTCGCGCCACCATGCGCATCGAGTACGTCAACTACGAGCGCTACCGCGAGCTTGCATCAAAGGGCTCTCAGGTAATAATCGCGTTCTGGCACGGCAGACTCCTGATGATGCCTTACTGCTATCTGGGCAGGAGGATCTCCATCCTCGTGAGCCAGAGCAAGGACGGTGAGCTTATCGCCAGGACTGTCGCCGGGTTCGGCATGGATTCTGTGCGCGGCTCGACGACGAGGGGCTGGCTGGGCGGCATTAAGGGCCTCTTGAGGGCCGCGAAAAACGGGCACGACCTTGCCATAACGCCGGACGGCCCGAAGGGCCCTGCCATGAAGGCGCAGATGGGGGCCATACAGATGGCCAGGGCGACCGGCCTTACCATAATGCCCATTACGTTTGGCGCCTCAAAAAAAAAACCTTTGGCAGCTGGGATGGCTTCTTGATGCCCTACCCCTTCTCGCGGGGGGTCTTCATTTGCGGCGAGCCGCTGAAGGTCAGCCCTGAGGCTACCCCTGAAGAGATGGAAGACGCAAGGGCACGTTTGGAGAAGAACCTCATTGAGATCACCTCTGCCGCTGACAAGCGCTTCGAAAGATAGCCTCTCCTCTTCAATGGCCTATTTCCTCTATAACGTGCTCCTCCATATCGCGGCGGCGCTCCTTCTCCCGTATTTTCTCATAAAGATGGCGACCGCGAGCAAGTACAGGGAAGGCATACCCGAGAGGTTCGGTTTTGTAGATAAGAGGAAGCTCCGGGCACTCAGAAAAGGCAAGGTCGTCTGGGTGCATGCCGTCTCTGTCGGAGAGACTAAGGCCGTGCTTCCGGTATTGAGGATATTGAAGCGCAGACGGCCCGATGTGAAGATACTGTTCTCTACCGTTACCGCCACGGGGAACAGGACCGCTGCCCAGGAAGGCAGGGGCCTCATCGACGCCCTCATTTATTTTCCCCTCGATCTTCCGTGGTCTATCCGCAAGGTGGCATCCGCGGCAAAGCCCTCACTTTTCGTCGTTGTCGAAAAAGAGATATGGCCCAACGCCTTCAGGACCATGCGCTCTCTCGGCGCTCCAGTTGCCATCGTCAACGGCACAATATCTGACAAGTCCGCGAGAGGATACGCCAGGTTCGGCTTTCTTTTCAGGGATGTCTTTTCAAAGGTGAACGCCTTTCTGGCCAGAACGGATGACGACATGGAAAAGGCCATCTCCATAGGAGTGCCGGCTGCTGCCGCTGAGCTCACCGGCAACCTCAAGTTCGACCTCTCCCCCAGTCTCATGGACAGGCATTTCGTAGCCAATCTCAAGGAGGCCATCGGCGTAAGGCCCGGCTCCACCCTGATAGCCGCCGGCTCTACGCACCCGGGCGAGGAGGAGATAGTCCTCTCGTCATACAAGGCCCTTTCCGCCGAGTTCTCCGGGCTCAAGCTCATAATCGCGCCGCGCCACCCTGAGAGGTTCAATGACGTGGAAGCCCTGCTGAGGAAATCCGGCGTTGCCTACGCAAGACGCTCGAAAGGCGGCAGCGCCGATGTGGTGCTCCTCGATTCCATCGGCGAGCTGATGACCGTCTATTCGCTCTCGGATATCGCCATCGTGGGCGGCTCCCTTGTGCCGGGCATCGGAGGCCACAACCTCCTTGAGCCAGCGTATTTCGGCAAGCCAGTCATCTACGGCAGCCATCTCACGACATATATGGGCATGGCCGAGCTGCTGGAGAAAAACGGGGGCGGCGTGCGCGTGAGCGGACAAAAGGAGCTCACCGATGCCTTGAAGGGCTTCCTTTCAGACGAGGTCCTCAAGAAGCGGACAGGCGCCCTTGCCCGCGGCGTTGTCGAGGAGAACAGGGGCGCTTCCGAGCGCACCGCGAATGCCCTTGAAAAGCTATTGAGGAGGTAGCGGTGTCCTTTTCAGGAAAGGTCGAAGCGCTCATGAGGGGCGAGGCCAGCGGTCTCACGGGCGCTCTTCTCCACGCCCTTTCCGGGCTCTACGGAATGGGCGTGCGCACGAGATTGCTCTCATATAGTCTCGGCATGCTCCCAAGCTACAGCCTTCCCATCAAGGTAGTCTCGGTCGGCAATCTTACTGTAGGCGGCACAGGCAAAACCCCGGTCGCCATCTTCCTTGCGGAGTTTTTCAAAAGGGACGGCCAGCGCGTTGCGGTCTTAAGCCGCGGCTATAAAGGGAGCGCAAAGGGCATTGCTGTCGTTTCCGACGGAAAGAAGATACTGACTGGCCCGAATGAAGCGGGAGACGAGCCGTATCTCATGGCAAAGAGCCTCGAAGGAGTACCTGTAGTCGTATGCGCCGACAGGGTCCGGGGTGGCAGATTCATAATCGAGCGGTTCTCGCCCAATGTGCTCCTCCTCGACGACGCCTTCCAGCATATACGCTTGAGGCGCGATATAAACATACTCCTGGTTGACGCCAACGAGGGCTTTGGCAACGCGCATCTCCTGCCGCGCGGCATCCTCCGCGAGCCTTTGTCTTCCATCAGGAGGGCGGATTTTGCTCTCATCAAGGGCGGGCAGCCTCAGGGCAGGGTCTGGGAGGCGCTCCACGAATATTCGATCCCCTTTATCCCTTTCCTGTACAGGCCATCCGCCCTTTACAATATCGACTCGGGCGAGGAAATGGAACTTGAGGCTCTAAAAGGCGCAAGGGTCGTCGCGGTTTCCGGCATAGCCAACCCTGCCTCGTTCCAGAAGAGCTTGAAGGAGCTGGGCGCTGTAGTGGAAGCTCAGCTGGATTTCCCGGACCACCATGCCTATTCGGCTTCAGACGGGCGCAATATCGAGCAGCGGGCTTCCGGAAGGGATATGATAATCACCACTGAAAAGGACGGCGTGAAACTCGGCGGGCTTGTAAAGTCCATCCCCGTATTCGCTCTCAAGATCTCTGTCGAGGTCGAGGAGGCCCTTATGCAGTCGGCTCTCGCGCCGCTTTTGCGGGGTGTGCTCTGATGCTCTCCCTCCTGAAGGCCCTCTCTTTTCTCCTCGGCCGCATGCCGATGAGTATCGCATCGCTCCTCGGCAGGATCGTCGGCGCCGTCGGGTACAGGTTCCTCAAGAGGCACAGGAATATCGCGCTCTCCAACCTTGATCTCGCTTTCGGCGATTCTATTTCAAACAGCGAAAGAGAGCGTATAACAAAGGCTGTCTTCCGCAATCTCGCCACCATGTTCTTCGAGTTCACGCGCATCCCCTGGATGGAGCGCGCCGATGTGGAGCGGCTCGTTAAGTTCAGCGGCCTTGAGAACTTCGACAAGGCGCTCGCAAAGGGGAAGGGCGCCATACTTCTTACGGGGCACTTCGGCAACTGGGAGCTCCTCGGCTCGTCTCTCGGTCAGATGGGGTACAAGCTCGACATCGTAGTCAGGATGCTCGACCACCCTGTCTTCGAAGAGTTCGTATCATGGACAAGGACCTCTTCAGGCAACAGGATAGTCTACAAGAACAGGGCCATGCGGAAGCTCCTGAAGAGCCTTGAGTCCAATTCAATAGTCGCCATCCTGGTCGACCAGAACGTATCCGCGGTCGAGGGCTTTTTCGTCGATTTCTTCGGCAGGAGCGCCTGCACCAACAAGGGCCCTGCCCATCTCGCGCTCGTCAGCGGCGCAGCCGTTGTCCCGGCCTTCATAATGAGAGAGGGCGGAGGCCACAGGGTTGTGGTGCTCGAAGAGCTTGAGGTCATAAATACCGGGGACAGGGAGCAGGACGCGCTTGTCAACACGGCAAGGTTCACCAGGACGGTCGAAGAGATGATAAGGCGCTGTCCGGATGAATGGTTCTGGGTGCACAGGAGATGGAAGACAAGGCCTCGGAAAGAGTCCGGGCGAAGTGAAGGGACCCTGGAAGGTAATTGACAAGTTTTTTCCATGGGGGTATGATATTAATTAGATAAAAGGCGCATCTGATGGAGATGAGCTTCAGTTGGTTCCGTTAGGGGTCCTTCCAGGACGGGGTGAGCAAGCCCGGCTGGGTATGCGAGAGCATCCCCAGAATTCGGGACGCCTGAACCGTTCCCATGGACTACCACCTGCTGTAGAGGCTTCTTCTCCTAAATGATGTGCCTTTTACATTTGCTTACCTCTTTTCAGTCATTCACGAAAATCAAAAAAAACCTTATTTTTCAACTCGTTTTGTACAGGTTCCCTGTTGCAGGATTTCCCTTTTTTTGATATAATTATATTAGCAAATAGGCGTTATATTGACTGGCGAAAGGGTCCGTGACCCCCATCCGCAGGGTGCGTGCAAACCACCTAAGGAGGTCTTGGAAGCCGGTGCCTGAATGAACCGCAGCCCTGAATGGCCGCGATTCGAAGGGGCCAGGAGGGGAAGGCCCGGAAGAGGTAACGGCCAAAAGATCGGCGGATTGGACAAGAGCAGTCATAATAACGCCTGTTTACATTTGGAGGTCGGAAAGGGCCTTTTTTTTATTCTCTTAGGGTCTAATACCTCGTAGCTTACTGCGAATTTTTCAATCCTCTCCCCTCGGGGGAGAGGATTAAGGTGAGGGGGGCTTTCCATACTAAAGCCCCCTCATCCCAACCTTCTCCCCGGACGGGGAGAAGGAGAAATGCCAATTCCCAACGGATATTGATTCCCCGCAGATTGTTGCGGGGAATTTCTTTTTTACTCAGGACCGCCCGCTTCCTTGACTCTTTCCCCCAGCTCCATTAGAATCAAGGCCGGAAGGGGATAGGGCCCGGTGGCCCTGCAGGTCTTCAAAACCTGTCTGTCGCCTGAGAGGGGGATTGGGGGGTTCGACTCCCTCCCCCTTCCGCCAATTGAATTCCAAAAACATTTTGAGGGAGTCGAACGGCTTGCGAGCGCCGACCGAATAGGGAGGATGAGGGCGCAGGATGCGCCCGGAAGCGAGCAAGACCGGGGTCGGAGCGAGTGAGGCAGGACGCCGAACGAGCGTAGACCGACTCCCTCCCCCTTCCGCCAATTGAATTCCAAAAACATTTTGAGGGAGTCGAACGGCTTGCGAGCGGAAACCAACTCCGTGACCCATTCCGCCAGTTATGACGCTCTGCCTATCCGGCTAACTTCGCCGTCCACCCTCCGTCGACTACCAACGCATGGCCAGTCATGTAGTCGGACGCCTTTGAGGCAAGATAGACGACAGTGCCTATAAGCTCATCAGGTTTCCCCGGCCTTGCCAGCGGTGCCCCGCTCCTGAATGTCTCCATGAAGCCCTTGTCAGCTATGAATTCCCTGGTCATCTCTGTCTCGAAGAGGCCGGGGCAGATGGCGTTTACCTGAATATTGTACTTGCCCCATTCGGCCGCGAGCGTCTTTGTAAGGAGTATGATCCCTGCCTTGCTCGCGTTGTAGGCGGCAGATTCTACTGAGGCCAGTATACCGGCTATGCTCGAGATGTTGATTATCTTTCCCGAGCCCTGTTTTATCATGTGGCGGAAAACCGCCTTTGACGTCAGGAGCTGTCCCCTCAGGTTGATGTTCATGACCTTGTCCCAGTCCTCTATGGAAGTATCTTCTGCGCGCGAGCTCCTGAATATTCCCGCATTGTTAACGAGTATGTCGACCTTCCTGAACTCCGATGTGACGCGCTCGACCATGACTCTCACCTCTGTATCGTTCGACACGTCTGCCTTTATCCCCAGCGCCCTTCTCTTCCGGGCCTCTATATCTTTTACGGTCTCGCTCACATCCAGCACGTCAGAGACTGCGACATCAGCGCCTGCATCGGCAAGGCCGACTGCAAAGGCCTTTCCAAGACCCCGGCTCGCCCCTGTGACTATCGCGGCCTTTCCTGTCAGATCAAAGAGCCCGTTCATGGTCTTTCTCCCCTGTAATTACGGACATATCGAGTCCCCACGCCTTCCCTTAAAAGGAGAAAAATATCCCCTCCCTTGACGGGAGGGGATATGGGGGGGGTGGATACTCTTTCAATGAGCGAAAAAGAACCTCCATCCGTATGGAAAATTCCATACGGATAATTGAGTATACATCCTATTTTGGAGGTTTACAGAGAACCGGGGGCTTCGAACGGCTTTATGGCAGGCTGGACCGGATGCAGTCGATTTTACGATGATTTTTTTGGCCTACTCCTTTAGCATTTCCATCTCAAACTCGGTGAATTGGCGGGGCCTCACCGAGACCTTCTCTCCGGAGTTTTTGTAGCCCTTGTGCTTGAGCGTTATCTCATAGACCCCTGGCCCGAGGTCGAGCGAAAGGGGCGTCATCCCGTAATAGACGTCTCCCATGTAGACCCTTGCCCGTACCGGGCTGCTCTGTATCACGAGCCTGCCCGTGCCCTCGGGCGGCGCGGCGGCCGTTGCAGCCTCTTTCGCGGGCGCATACGAGGCGCGCGTATTATGTATCAAGGGGTTGGACTTTGCGAGCGCCTTCCTTATCGCCTTTGAAAGCCCGTCTGTGAGCGCTGCCGAAATCGTCGCCCTGCTGTTGCCCATCACGCCGGCGAACTTCGAGCCCTTCTCAGATTCGACCCCTGACCATACGGCCTTCCCTGTCCCGGATTCAAAGATCGAGAAGGCAAGCTCGATCGAGTATTCGTCCCTGCTCTCTACCGAGTAGCTTAAAGCACGCACCTCGCCTGCCGCAATGAAATCCGCCCCTTCTTTTTCGGGGGCTATTACATATCCGGCGTCGGCAAGCTCTCTTACGTATGCCCGAGTCGCAAGTGAAGCCGCGTCCTCCGATATTACGAGCCTGCTGCCGTTCATGTCCGCGAGAGGAACCGTTATCCTGCCCAGGTCCCTTGGGTGCGCTCCCCGCTTATCGGTGAACGGGGCAACAAAGACCGAGACAGGCTCTGAGAGCTTTAACGAACTCTCGGGCCTTGGTTCGTATCTCACTTCGAGCGGGCCTGCGCAGCCCGCGATAAAGGCGGTCAGAAGAATAATGAAGATGCAAATCGGTCTTCTCAAGCAGGCCCTCCGGAATCGGCAAGTTTCAACGCATATTGCCTGAAGCGGCGTTTTCAGGCAATAAAAAAGGGAGGGCGCATGGCCCTCCCTCCTGATTGCATAAAGTCTTATTTAGAACGTCGCGAAGAGCATCAGCGTGGTGAGGTTATCGCCTGCGGCTGATGTCGGACCGCCCTCGCCAGAGTACCAGGTCGAGTCAAGCTGGACTTGTACGTTCTGTATCGGGGTATATACCACGCCGAACGTCGTGGCGTTGTCAGTATCGTTGCCCGCTGCCCCGCTCTGGCCGTCGCGGTACGAGGCCGCGACAGTGACCTTACCGGGCAGTACGCCTACTTCGCCCGTAACGGTAAATGCGCTCTTGTCGCGATCGGTGCTCGTATTGAATATGTTCACATCTTTTCCGGATGTTCCCTCGGACTTGGCGGCCCTGGCGTAAGTGAGGTAAACGCCCACGGGTAGCGGGCCGACTGCGCCCTGCGCCTGCGCGTCAAGGGCCCAGGCCTCTGCCGTGTTATAAGTATTCGCTCCGTCTTCGAGATTCTTTTCGGTCCCGGTCCAGATCTGTCCGCCTATGCCGATGTCCCAGCCCGCAATGGTCGGGGTAAAGGCGAACCTGCCGTAATTGAGGAACGGCCCGGATGAGATGGAGCTCTCTGTAGTTGACGGGTGCTGGTTCGCCCAGATGGTATAGTTGGCATGCCAGAGCGGATAGACGGCCGCAATTGTCACGCCCGTTGCCTGTGTCGCGGTGCCGATGTACTGCTGCGCGGAAGTTTCTGTGCGGTGCTCAAGCACTCTCTGATGCCTCACTGCCCCGGTATTGAGGAGCTCCAGGCCGTATGCCGGGCCAAAGCCGTCGGTCGTGAAAGGAATGACATTTATGTTGGCGTTTTCGCCCGCATCGAATACGAAGGGCATTTTAAATGATGTAAAGAGCGCGTCGCCGTCCTTGAGCGAGGCCTCAAGGAGGAATCCTACATGGGTGCCTACCCTGCCGCCGAGGAGGAGGGCTGCTTCGTCGGGGAACTGGAGCGTGCCCTTGTTGAGCTCTCCGGCTTCACCGAGTTCGGTGTCGCCGTTCCTTTTCTGATAGCGCAGCTTGGTCACTAAGGAGGCATTAAGTGTCGAGGGGATTGAGAGAAAATCTCCTTCGATCATGCTCTGGCCGCCTGCCATGGTGTACCCGCCGCCCTTGAAAGATCGGCCGAATGAGTTGAGTGTCGGGAAGTGCTGGAAATGGCACGAATTGCAGGCCATCCCGGTCTGCCGTGAAAAAGCGGGAATTGCCGAGGCCTCGCGCGGGATGAAGAACGAGAGCGCGAATACGAACAGGCCGGCAACAGCGACAGCGGTCTTTTTCATCAATATTCTCCCTTCCAGTTGGGCCGGGTGTTCCAGCTTCGGGCTTTACCCGAATGTTTCCGGCCATGAAAACACCCGACAAATTTTTGTGATAATATCAGACATTTGAAGGAAGTCAAGGGAGGCAGGTAAATCATTGTGTAATTTCATTAATTGATTTTTATTACGGCAGGGCGATTGACAGGCTCTCTTATATTTGTTATTGCTAATGTCAGCTGTTTACACCCATCTCATTGCCCGAGTGGCGGAATAGGCAGACGCACGGGACTTAAAATCCCGAGGTGGCAACACCGTGCCGGTTCGACCCCGGCCTCGGGCACCATTGATTCCCCCTTCACATTCAGATGCTCAGATACCTGAACTCGCTCTCTCCCGAGCCTGAGAAGGCTATGATGAGGAATATGAGGACGAGATACCAGACGACCATCAGGATATCAGCCGCTATCTTGGGAATATATGCCCTTAGAAGTCCGTACATTCTACCTACACCCAGAAAAAGAGAATCTTGGCCAGTACCTTGATCCCGCTTTCAAGGTCCGGCTCTTTTGTGATGGCAAAGCCGAGAATAACGAAGTTCATCGTGAGGAGAACAGATGCTCCCTCAGCAATCGGCTTGCCCCCGGCAAAGGATAGAGCCGGGAGCTTTGCCTTCATCCTCTGGAAGCCCTGCCATACGGCTATGCCTGCGCCGTGATAGACGCCCCAGGCAAGATAGCGCATCGATAGCTCATGCCACACTCCGAGGACGAGCATTGACGCGACTGCCGCCAACCAGGGCCGCCTGCCCATGGACAGGGCGAACATGTATACATAGTCCCTGCACCAGCTGGATAGAGTGATGTGCCACCTTCTCCAGAAATCGCTTATGTTCCTGGCGAGAAACGGGTAATTGAAGTTCTCAGCCACGCGGAAGCCCAGGAGCATGGCGAAGCCGATGGCGATATCAGAATAACCTGAAAACTGGAAATAGAGGTTGAGGCCGTACCTTATGCAGTCGAGATATGCTGCCAGTGATTCATGCGCGCCTTCCATCGACTTTATTCGGACGGCAAGTATGTGCGATACCTCGTAGGCGGCCAGTATGACTATCTTTGCGTAGCCGTACAATATCCGTTCGCAGCCCTTTGAGAAAAGCCCGGCGTCGAACCGCCTCCTGGAGAGGTCCCTGTGAAAATCCTGGAACCTGTTTATGGGGCCGGTTAATATCGCAGGCAGGAAGAACATGTAGCTCAGGAACTGCCCGAATGTGTGCGGCGGCAGGGTGCGCTTTATCGAATCCAGCGTGTAATGGAGGGCGCGGAGCGTGTAGAACCCGAAGCCCATCGGAACGAGAGGCCCGCCAAGGCCGATGCCGGATTTGAACCAGATAAATAGCGCGGTGATCGCGCCGCCCGCCGCAAGCGCGCCCGCTGCCCACTGCTGAGCGTACCTCATCGGAACAAACGCAAGCGCGGTAAAAAAGGAGAGCACAACGAGCGATACCGGCGAAAATACGCCTAAAAGGAGCGCTGCCGAGGCGGCGGTCACATACGGCTGCCATGAGCGCGGCGCGCTCCAGAAGAGGGCGACCGTGACGGCTATCCAGGCGAGCGCTGTAATGGAAACTATGTTCATAGCCTGGTCTCCATGCCTCTCAATACGCTGACGAGCCAGAGCGAGAACCTGAGCCTTCCGTCCTCGTTGAGATGGGCATAGTCCCAGTAATACTCTCGCCCCAATTCCCCGGGCTGGCTTGTCAATCGAACTCCGTACTCTTCGGGGATGCCTTTCAGAAGTGCGGCCGCCTGTTCTGTATTAATACCTGCGAGCTTCTCAAACCCCGGTTCCCGGCGCATATCCAGAATAACTATTCTTACGCCTGCCTCGGCCGCCTTGCGCAACAGAGCATCGACCCTGTCCGGGTCAGCGGGCACCCTCTGCTTCAAGTTCCTCAGTCCGGCCTCGTGGCTGTGCGAAGCCTTAAGTTGTTCTATCGGGATCGGCGGGTCAGTTTCGCTGTCCAGCTCATGCGCGGCAGCTGCGGGCAAGACGAGACTTTTCGCGCTCAGGCTCTTGAGGAGCACCCTTCTGAGGGAATCCGGATACTCCCTGTAAAAATCCCTCGGGAGGCGCACATAGAAGAGAGAGTCGGATTCGATGAGGACGATATCAGGCCGTGCTGCAATGACCTTGTCAAAAAAGGGCTCGTAATTCGAGATATCGCTGTCATGGCGCGTTAGCCTCAGGAACGCAAGCCCTTCAAGGCCGTTCTCTTTTGCAAAGGCCTCCATCTTAGTGTCATAGAGCATGCCCCTGCGAAAGAGCGAGCTTCCGATTGCGATTACCCGGAGCCCCTTTTTGTCCCGCTTTGAGAGGGCCTCGAGTCTTTTTCTGGAATCTTCCATGAAGGGCTTTTCATTGTAACGCCGGTCCCAGAACGAGCTGGAGCTGAGAAAAAAGAGGAGAGCGAATACGGCGGCCGCGGCGCACCACACCCAGAGCGGCGGCGCTGAAGACGAGCCCGGCCTAGAGGGAAAGCTTTTCACGCACTATCCTCTCAGCGTCAGCAATGGATGAAATCCTTACGATGTCAGCGGGTTCGAGCCTTATCCTGAAGGCCTCTTCAAGCGCTACTATGAACTGAAGGTGGGCAAGAGAGTCCCAGCCTGCCAGGTCCTGCGGGGTTGAATACATTGACAGCTCCGAGGCATCGGCCTTGAATGCCGCGGCCGCCGCGCACAAGACCTTTCCTCTCAGGTCCTGCCCTGCCGGTTCATGAGCTGATGCCGTTTCGAGGGCCATCTGCTTTGCCTGCGGGATCATGACCTTGCCTGAAGGCCCTTTTGGAAGCTCCGCGAAAATGTGCACGGCCTGGGGCACCTTGTAATGCGCGAGCCTCTCGCGGCAGAAAGAGATAAGCTCTGCGCCCGTTGTACCTGAACCGGAACAGAGCGCGACGCACGAGACCGCCTGCTCGCCCCAGATCTCGTCCTCAACGCCGAATGTAACGGCTTCGAGCACGTCCGGGTGGGATTTGAGCGCCTCTGTTATCTCTTCGGGCTGGATATTGAGGCCGCCGGATATGATGATGTTCTTCTTGCGCCCGGCTATTCTGAAAAATCCGTCGCTCTCCCTGATAGCGATGTCGCCCGTATGTAGCCAGCCGTCCTTTATTGCCCCTTCTGTCGCCTCGCTGTCATCGAAGTATCCTGTCATGAGGTTAGCGCCTTTTATAATAAGCTCCCCTGCCTCTCCGTCCGGGGCAAAGGCGCCGTCTTCGCGGACCACCCTGGCCTCGCAGTCGACCGGGACGCCGACCGTCCCTATGCGATGGCTCTCGCCCGGGCCGCTGAAGAGCCCGCCTGCCACTGTCTCTGAGAGGCCGTAGACGTTCGTCACCATTATGCCGAACCTCTTCTCAAATCCTTCCCAGAGTCCTCTTTCAAGCTGCGCGGCGGTCGAGATGACTACCTTGAGGTCGCCTGTGTTTAAGGCAGTCTCATGCCCCTGTCCGAGCCTGTGGATGAGCGAGAGCATGGCGGGCACTGATACGAAGTGCGTTATCCGCTCTCTATAAATAGCGTCGAGCAGATTGTTTATATTCTGTATGCTGAATTCGAACGGCCGGTAGACGGTTGCGCCGCTGTAGAAGGCAGCGAGCGGCCCCTGGACAATGCCGTCGGCATGGTTAAGCGGCAATATATTGAGTATGCGCGCATCCTGCGAAATTCCGAACTGCTTCGCGAGCGTATTGAGATGGAAGAAGAGCGCCCTGTGGCTTATCCTTACGCACTTTGGCCGCGAGGTCGTCCCTGACGTGAATATCATGTAGGCGTCGGTCCCTTGCCCCACTTCATTCGGCAACTCTGCTGTTTGAGCGCCCTGGAGAAAGGCCGGAAGCTCTGACTTATCCTTCTTCAACGCCAGCCGGCTCAGAAGGCCTGCCTTTGTAGCCGCCCTTCCAAGCTCATGGATAATCGGTATCTCATTGACCCGGCCCTTAAGTTCAGGGTCGATGAACGCGCACCGGGCCTTTGATGCCTTTATCAGGGCCTCTGCCTCAGGCCCGGGTACTCGCGGGTCTATTATTACGGGAGTGATGCCGTTGCGGAGAAGCCCGATGAACGCGGATACGGCCTCTATCTCGTCCTTGCTCGAAATAATCGCCCTGTCGCCCTCTGCAATGCCGCAGGCCCTGAGAAGTCCTGTGAGCCTTTCCGTGCGCTCGATGAGGCTCCCATATGTAAGCACGCCGTTCGCGGCCGCAAGCAGCGGCTTTCCGGGCTTTATTGCCTTTGCCCTTTCAAATACAGAGGTGATGTCCAGGATGTCTCTCATGCCAGTTCCTCTCTGAGCCTCCTTCTGAGTATCTTTCCGTTGGTGCCCCTGGGAAGGGCATCTACGAACCTGAAGAGCGCGGGCGTCCTGCGGGGGCCGAGGGCCCTGAGCGCCTCGTGCCTGAGCTCATGCGCTATGGCCCTTTCATCGCATCCCTTTTCCTTCAGCACTATGAATGCCGCTGTCCCTGGCCTGCCGTCCTCATTATCGAAGCCGCAGACCGCAGCCTCCAATACCCGGGAGCACCCTTCGAGCGCCTTTTCGATCTCCGTTGGGTGAACAAGCTCACCCCTCTGGTCCTTAAAGGCATCGTCTATGCGGCCGATGAGCTCTATCGACCCGTCCGGCCTTATGCGGCAGAGGTCCTTCGTCCTGTACCAGCCCTCTGTGACGGCCTCTCCTCCATCCGGCTCTCCGTAATACCGGCTCATCAGGTTATCGGTCTTTATCAGGAGCTCTCCGGATTCAGCCAAGCCCTGCGCGTCGATCTTTATCATCGTCGAGCCCAGCGGCACTCCGATAGTCCCCCTGTATTCTTTCTCCATGCCCGGCAGGACGCCTATGCAGATGCCTGAGGTCTCGGTAAGGCCGTAGTAATTTAGTACCGGGACGCCGTAAAGCCTCTCGATCGCCTCTTCAGCGGCAGTGGGCAGGCTCGTGCCGGTGCACATGGCGTGCCGGAGCCCCTTGGCGAAACCTTTAGGGACCTTCTCAGCGAACCTCGTGAACTGCGCGAGGAAGGCCGGGACAGTGCATAGTATTGTCGCGCCCAGGCGCTCCATTAGTGCGGCCGCAGAGACTGCGTTGGACCTTTCGGCATGGGGCGCTATGATAAAAGACGCTCCCGCGTGCATGGCCGCCACGCAGGAGTTCCTGAGCCCGCTCATGGTATGGAAGTCGCCCGTTGATAAGAGCCTGTCCTCCGGCCCCCAGCGATAGGCATCAGCCATCAGTTTACCGCTTGCGCAGAGCGCGCCATGAGAGAGCACGACCCCTTTGGGCTCTCCTGATGTACCTGATGTGAAGAGGACTACGGCGTCGTCCGCGGGAGATACTTCTTCCAACTCAAGCTCTCCGCCTCCCTCCTGAAGCCATTCGGAAAAGCCCTTGATACCGTCCGCGCCTTCCCCGTCCGTCCGGTAGGAGACCGTATTGAAACCCGCGAGCGCCGCCTTATCCGGGTAATCGGGCGCCATGAAGAGAGCCTTTGGCGCGGTCCTTTTAAGGATCCTGCCAAGCTTCTCAGGCGGTATTGCGCTGTCCAGGGGTATGAATATCGCTCCTGTGCTCATCGAGGCCCAGAAGACTAACGCTGCCTCGGCCGATGCCGCTGACACGGAGACGACCCTGTCTCCCCTGCCAACTCCAGAAGCCTGCAGGCGTCCGGCGATGTCTCTGGAGAGAGACGCGGCCTCCGCGTAGCTCATCGCGCTGCCGTCGTCGAAGACTATAAGGGGGCTCGGGCCGTGGATGGATACGGCCCTTTCCAATAGAGCGGGGAGCGTGCTGTCCAACTTTATGCCTCTGTGTAGAATATTTCCATGCAGCCTTTGCAAAAGGCGTTGCCGCCGTACTCTCCTGTGCGGTGCTGGTCCCTGAAGAGAGCGTATTCGGAGCTGTTCCATATCTCCTTCAATGACGATGAGCGGACATTGCCCATGGGGTTCACGGCATTATAGTCCCTGCAGCACGGAACGACCGTGCCGTCCCACTGCACGACCAGGTATTGCCAGGGAAAGGGGCACGGCATGAAAGGCGGGTACTTTTGCACCACGCCAAAAGAGACCAGCTCCTTTTCAGTCCAGGGGAAGAACTCGCGTACCTCCACGGGCAGGCCCATTGCCTCGTACCTGGCCTTGAAGTCATCTATCTTCGGGCTGTTCCTGTTGAGCCTTATTATCCTGAGGGAGATCCTTGTGTGCGGCAGGCCCCTTTTTACCAGCCCGGCGGCGTACTCGAGGTTCGCGGAGGCCTTGGGATAATCGGCGTTCCCGCCGCGTATCTCGCGGTAGCTCTCCTCGTCATATCCGTCAAAGGAGATTATGATGCGGCATGGGCCGCTCTCTATGAGCCTGTGAAGTATCGGCGGGGTAAGCTCCGGCGCGTTGACAGAAAGGGTGATGTTGAGCCCTTTGCCCGATGCGTATCCGGCCATCTCGCCTATCTGCGGGTGCAGGAGGGATTCGCCGAAGTGGAAGAGCTCTATCTCTTTTTTGCGGACAGGCTCCGGGAAGCCGGATATCTCGTCTATGACCTTCTGATAGAGCCCCATTTCCATGAACCCGACCTCGCGCTCCATGCGCCCGGGCCTTGGGCACATGACGCACGAATACGGGCAGCTGTTCGTGGGCTCTATCTGGTGGACGTGCGGCTCGCTGGAACGCTTAAGCTCAAGGAGCTTGGCCCAGCCTGCTCTGCTTTTCAGGGATGAGGGGAAAGACGCCATTTCTGCCGCAATACGAAATATGTTACCCAGCGCACAAGATGTCAGCTGAAGGGGTATCGTAAAATTAGCAGAACTGCCTTTTATTGTCCAGACAAAATGCCCGGGAAAGAGATGTAAACCGGCGTGAATGGATGGGATTTCCGGGATTACGCCCTGACGGGCTTGCGTAAGGAGTCAGCGCCGCTCTTTCCTCAAGATGAGAAGAGCGGCCGCGCCCGCTCCCAAAAAGAACAGCACGCACCCGGCAGTGAAGCCTTTCGGCGAGTAGGTAAAGGTAACAAGGCGCTCTCCGGCCGGCAGGAAGACGCCCCGCATGGTGGCGTTCACCCTGTGGATCTCGATTTGTGTATCGCGCTCGAAGGCTCTCCAGCCGTGATGATAGGTATCTGAGAGCACAAGCAGCCCGCTTGCGCCGAGGACCGCCTTCACTTCGACATAATTTGCGCCGCTCCTCAAGACCTCTGCCCGGCTGCCCTGCCCTTGCTCAAGGGCCTGGTTCGAAGCGCCCTCGACGACCGCCTCTTTTTTGAAATCTATCCGCGGCAGCAAATCCAGGGCTTCTCTGTTGTCTGAAGCGTACGTCACGCCGTGCACTACGAACGCCCTGGGCATGGCAGACGGGTTTTCATATACCCAGGCGTCAGTACCCTCGTAGACCCTGGTGAACCGTTGGTCACCTCCGGAACCGTCTATCTCGCCCCCGGGCGGCAGCGCCAGGTATCTCACGCCCAGAAGAGAATAGTACCGCTGGTTCGCGACGAATGAATCCTTGTGTGTCGCGGGCGCGTTCTTGAAGTCTTTTCCCGTAAACCAGAGCGAGAATATGTGATAGTCCTCGGGGTGCAGGTATCTCTGCCTGAACTCCTGGAACGAGGCGACCGAGAGAGAGGTTATATACCGGATATCATGCACCCCGGCTGCCCCGGCGTAATTTGGAAATAGCATGCCGTCGAAGCCCATTGACCTGTGGTTCTCTCCTGCCCGCTTTATGAATTCAATGTACGGCGGCGGCTCGGCCGTGGGATCGTGACGCTCGGGCAGGCCCTTTGGGGAGAGGTGGTCGAATACGGCAAAGGCTGCGAGGAAGAAGATGCTCATTGCCGCGCCGGTCCTGATCCTGCCAAGGGCAAATGCCAATGCCGCACACAGCCCGACAAACAACGGCGCGAGCTTGAGCCAGAGCCAGTAATGGTCATAGCCCCTTGGTATGGCCCACCATAGCTCCAGTACGATGAGAGCCGCTATGCCATACGCGCCCTTACCCTTGCTCTGCATGAAAAAGAATACAAGGAGGGCCAGAAAAAGAAATGCGATAGTCACGGCGGGGCTCAGGAGTATTGCAGGCCCGAAGAAGGGCATTTGCTTGACGAGAAACAATGTTGACTCTAAAAGGCCCGCGTCGGCGTACCTGTTTACTATCTCCTGTGTCCTTATCAGGTTCACGATGTACATGTGCGTGAAGAGGGCGAGCACGATTACAAAAGACAGCGCCGCTGCCGCATGGTATCTTTTTCTGACCGCTGCCCCTGCTTCGGAGAGGGCCTGCAGGCCGACTGCGGCAGAGGCGGCAAATGAGAATACCCATGCGGGGCCGGCCCATCTCTGGCTCCATACCTGTTCGAATATCGGGAGTTGTCCGAACCAGAGGAATGGCTTGAGCCCGAGGTTCTTGAGGAGTATTGCGAGGCCGAATGAGAAAAAGAAGATTGCAGGCGCCCGCCAGCGGCTGCCCTTGTCAAGGAGCGCCGCGATGAGGCCGGCAAGCGAGATGAAGAAGACCGTAATGCCTGTATACCCGCCAAGGTAATCCCAGCTGCCGTTTGCCGGAAGCGCGCGAAAGGAGAACTGCGTCCCATCCACATTTTCATCAAAGACGACCGGGTTGTTTACCTGCCGTATTTCCGAGAAGCCGGGCGAGAGTATCCCGATGGCATCGCGGTACTTCACCGGGTCAGCCACGCCGACCTCCTTGCCCGGCTCATGTAGATGGAAGGAGTCGTACATATATCCGATGAAAGGCAGCAGGAGTGGCGCAGCTAAAGCGAAGCCCAGGGCAAAGGAGAGCGCGAAACGGGCTGGGTGCCCCGGTATTTTTCCTATGCCTTTGAGCGCGGTCACCCTCAAGACAAAATAGGAAGCTGCCAATAAAAACGAATATGCCGCGATTTCAGGCTGCCCTGCCAGGAACGCAAGGCCAAAGGCGATACCGAGTGTGGCTATCTCCCTTCCCTTCCCTTTCTGGACGAGCCTCTCGCTGCAATAAATAAGGACCGACAGGACAAAAGCGCTGTTCGAGAACTGCTCGAGGTTCAAAAACCAGGTAAAGACGCCGGAGAACATATAGATAAGCCCGCCCGTAAACGCGGACACGGGACTTAAGCCCAGGAGTCTGAGGAATAGAAATGTAAAGAAGGCCGCAATGAGCGGCCTTCCGAGAAGGAAGAAGTCCCACGTCCATACGGGGCTTATGTTCTGCAGTATCTGGTAGGGAAAGAAGACACGCGTGCTGTACTGCATGCTCAAAGGAACGCCGGCGGCCTGATAGGGGTTCCAGAGCGGCAGCTCGCCGTTTTTGTAGATCTCTCCGGTGAGCTTATTTATCGGCCATTCATAATAGGCAGGAGTTGCGAGGTCTATGTTGAATGAATCCACAGGCAGCCTGCTCTCATAGCCGTAAGGAAATCCGTTTACGAACCCGTACGGCTGCAGCAGCGGGGCCTGCAGGCTTTTTCCGAAAAAGACTACGGGGGCATGGAATATACACAGGAGAGCGAGATAGAGGAGAAAGGCTCTTGTTTTCTCGCTTCTGAACACCTTGGAAGACCTTCCTTGCGCCCTGAGAGAGGACTTTCAGGCGCATGCTTTGCATTTTCGCGGATACTATAATATAAATGAACAGGTGAGTCAAAACCGCGTTGCCGATCGAGCCAAGTGATGAGAATGAGGAAAAGAGCCCAAAAGACCCTGATAATACTCTTCAACAAGCCCTTTGAGGTCCTCTGCCAGTTCACGGACAAGGGGGGCCGCAAAACCCTTGCGGACTACATACCCCATCCCGGCGTGTACGCGGCAGGCAGGCTCGACTATGACAGCGAGGGCCTTGTCGTGCTCACGAATGACGGAACGGTGCAGTCCCTCATCGCTGAGCCGAGAAACAAGCTCGCAAAGACATACCTTGTCCAGGTCGATGGCGCGCCGATTGAGGCGGCACTTGAGAAGATCCGTAAGGGCGTGCCCCTGAACGACGGCATGACCCTGCCTGCCGAGGCTGAACTTATCCCTGAGCCGTCTTTTTTATGGCCCCGGGTCCCTCCTGTCAGGTTCAGGAAGAGCGTGCCTGAGAGCTGGCTTGAGATAACCATAAGAGAGGGCAGGAACAGGCAGGTCCGCCGTATGACAGCGGGCGTCGGCCACCCGACTTTGCGCCTGATAAGGACCAGGGTCGGCCCCTGGGAGCTTGGAGAACTAAAGCCGGGCGAGTGGAAGGAGGCAGAGCTTCCGCGCTCTTTTAACCGATAGCAGGGTGTTGAAAAACACCCTGCTAAGGCAATCCATGGATGGATTGCCAAATTGCGAGACTTGAACAGTCGAGCAATTTGTAAGACTTGGACGAATTCACTTCGGCCAAGTCGTGTTTGAAAAAGTCCAGGACGGACTTTTTCAACATCCTGTTAGATGCGGCGCGTTGAATTTTCAATCCTCCTGGAGCGTTACGCGAGACTTCTAATTTCTTCTTACGATGAGGAAGACCAACGCCGTAACCGCGCCGATTACAAAGAGCGCTGCCCCTGCCATGAAGCTCAAGGGCCTGTAGACGAACTCGATCTCGTGCGCGCCCTTTTTTAAAAAGACCCCTCTTACAAGGCCGTTCACCCTGTATATCTCGCTCTCGTTCCCGTCGACATAGGCCTTCCAGCCCGGAAAATAGACATCGGTCAGCACAAGGACCCCGTCCTCCCGCGCGTCAGCCCTGATTATTACGCTGTTTATCCTGTACGCGGATATCTCGACCCTGTCATGGTCAACGTCTCCGTACAGCCCCAAAACGTATCCGGCAGGGGCCGCTTTTTCCAGAACGATCTCGTTCACTGGATTTGTATTTTCAAGAACAGAGACCCCCTGCGCCAGGGAGTAGCTTGAGACCTCCCTTATATGGCGCGCCATGAATGCCCTGGGCAGCGCGAACGGGTTCTCATATATTATTGCATCGGCGCCTGAATAGACGATCGGGAACTCGATTTTCCTGTATTCCGCCGCCTCTGAGTTAAGGTCTGTTCCGGGCGGTAATACGATGTATTTGACGCCGAGCAGGGAAAAGCCGCTTATGTTCCCGACAAAGTCTCTTTCCATGTCTTTGTGCGCCACGCCCCGGTTTACGTTCTTTACTCCTGTAAACCAGAGAGAATGGAACTCGTTCTCCTCCCTCTGAAGGTAGTTCTCCTTGAACTCCTGAAATGTGGCGACGCTCAATGAGTTTACAAACCTCACGTCCTGGAATCCGAGCGCGCTCGAGTAATTCGGGAAAAGCATCCCCTGTCCGCCTGTTACCCTGCCCTTCCCCGCGTTCTCCTCAAGGAACTTTGCGAAGGGCGGCTTTGTGAACGGGTCGTATCTTTCGGGAAAGCCCTTGTTGGATGCGCTGTCAATTGCCACAAGCGAGACAACGAAGAGCGCTGCCCCGGCGAGCGCCATGCGCTCTCTTCCGCAAAAGAGAAAAATTGCCGCGGCAAACCCTATTGCGAACGGTATGAGCTTGAAGGCATTCCATTCAGGCGCGTACCCTCTGGGAATGGCCCACCACAGCTCAAGCGCGACAAGCGCGAGGACACAGAGATAGCCCTTCTTTGCGCCCCGCCGGTTGAAGATGAATACGGCTGAGGCCGCGGCAAGGAGAAGGAGCGGGACAAGCAGATCGAACAGGTCCTCGGCGAGGACCTCCTTCCCTTCGTAAACGGACTCTATGCGGCCCGTTTCAAAAAATCGCAGCGCCTCCGCCAGCGGCAGGTATGCAAGGAGGATAAGGAAAAATACGAGAGCTGCCGTTACCGAGGCCAGCGCCAGATAATCGCCTCTCTTGGGACGCGTTCCTGAAAAGAAGCTCTCCTTCAATACTTCAAGCCCTGCTCCGCCGCATACGGCAAAAGCGAATACCCAGACAGGACCTGCCCACCTCTGGCTCCATACCTGATCAAAAAGCGGCAGGTAGCCGAGCCACACAAACGGCCTGAAGCCGAAGTTCTTCAACACGATAGAGAGGCCGAATACGAATGAAAAGAGGCATAGCGGCCAAAGGCGGCTCCTGCCCTTTATCGAGAACAGTACGCCTGAGAGCGCCAGAAAAATGATGACCAGCCCCATGTATCCTCCCATGAGGTCCCAGTATCCGTTATCCGGAAATATCCTGAAGAAGACCGGGACGCCGTCGGGCGTGAACCATCTTTCCATATATGCCATCTTCTGCGGGTATTCAAAGAAGGCCGGCGCGACCAGCGCGAGCATGTGGGCGGGGACGGGCAGGTTCATGAATCCCATCTCTCCGCCTGCCGGGTGCAGGTGATGGGCGTTCGCCTCCAGTTCAATGAAAGGCAGTATGAGGGGCGCGGCAAGCGCGAGCCCAAGCGCTGATGAGACGAGATAGCCGACGATGCGCCTGAGGGACCGTATTTGTATGAGACGGAAGAGATAATAGGCGCCGCCGAGCAGGGCTGCAAAAAATGCCGTCTCAGGCTGTCCTGCGAGGAGCAAGAGCCCGGTCGAGATACCGGCGAAGGCCATCTCCCGCAACCTGTGCCTCGAGGCGAGCCTCTCAAGCGAGTGCATGTAGACAGGTACCATCATGCCGACGTTCGTGAACTGCTCCAGGTTTATGAACCACGTAAACGCGCCGGAGAGCATATAGAAGAGCCCGCCGCCAAAGGCAGGAATGCAGGAAAGGCCGGCTGACCTGAGAAACAGGAAGGTAAAAAAGCCTGCTATGAGAAGCCTTCCCAGGAGGAAGAAATCCCACGTCCATACGGGGCTTATATCTTCGGCGATCTGGTACGGGAAAAAGGCGCGTGTGCTGTACTGTGCGGCAAGCGGCGTGCCAGCCCCCTGATACGGGTTCCAGAGAGGCAGTTCACCGTCCTTGTAGATATCGCCGACAAGCCTGTTGATCGGCCACTCGTAATAGGCCGGGGTGGCAAGGTCGATATCAAAGGTATTCTCAGCCACCCGGCCTTCAAAGCCGTATGGCCAGTTCTGCGTTACTCCGTATGGCGAATACAACGGCGGCTGAAGACTCTTGTTCAGGAAGACGACTGGAAAATAAATGACTATGATGACCGCGGCATATAACGCGAAAGCCAGGAGGTTTTCGTTCTTGAAAAGACCTTTTCCCATGGGTAAACGTGCGCCATTTTTACGCGTATTTTCCGACAGTTACAAATACTATATTCACGCGGGAATGTCAAAAGGGCCTATGCCTCAGCGCCGTTGAATTTTGTTTGAGCCCCATGCTGTGATAGAATATTTTTAATTCAATCCGGGAGGAAGGAGATTCAATGTCTTTGAAGCTATTGACTGCGGCCATAGGCGTCGCAAGGCTACTCGTCTCTTCGCGCAAGATGATCAAGGAGGCCCGCGAAACGGTCAAGCACGGCCGGGCAGGCGATAGCATGCCGGATCATGAAGCCGCGCGCCTTATCTCAATTGAACACAGGGTACTGGAGCTTGAGGCCAGGCTGGAAGAGGCGCAGAGCTCTATCCGGAAGCTCACTACGGCGCTCTATGCGCTCGGGGCTGTCGCGGCCGCGGCTCTGGCGCTGGCCATAATCAAATTGGCATAGCTCCCTTTCCTGCAATTCACATCCTGGACCTTATCTCTCACCGCTGATTTTGTCTATTCAGCGGCTCTTAAAAGAACTTTACAAATTGCAATCATTTATTTAAAATCCTGCAAATCTCCGGGACAATTTTCTATTGCGGCGGAAGGAGCCTTGGATGGAGAGGAGCGGGCGCGGACACGAGCGCATATTGAGGGAATTCCTCAAACTCAGGCAGGAGCTGGGGGGCTCTGACGCCGTAATCGCGGAAAATCAGCGACTGCGGAACGAGGCATCCATCTACAGGCTCCTGCTGTACGAGATCTCCGAGCTGGCCCTCTACGGCGATGCGGACCTCAATATAATCTACGCTAACAGGGCGGCGGTCACGCTCCTCTCCCCTGCGTCGAGCATCCTGGGGATTAAGCTGCCGGAGTTGTTCACCGAAGAGGACAGGGGGAAGGTCAGGGAAGCCGCCGATATGGCCCTCAACGGCGCTGCCGTTTCAATAAAGGCGAGGGTCCTTGCCAGCGGCGCCGTCCTGCGGCTCCGCCTCCGGCCATGCTTCGGCGCGTCAAACAACATCACCGGCGTCCTTGCGTCCGGAGAGCCGTTGACCTTTGAAGAGAGCGCGCCGACGGAGCTGTTAAAGGAGAAGGCCTGTCTCGATGAGCTCCTCAAGGTGCGTACCGAGGAGCTCATCGAGGCGAACGAGCTGCTCCTGAGCGAGATGGACGCCTCTGAAAGAGCCGAATGCTTGGCCAGGGATGTCGAGGCCGCTCACGTGAAACTGCTCAACCTGATGAGCGACGCGGTCCTTGTCGCGGACTGCGCGAACGGCAGGATACTCTCGGCAAACAGGCCGGCTTCAGCGCTCTTGAAGAGGCCCGTAAACGAGATTACCGGCCTTCATTTTACAGAGCTGCATCCGCCTGAGCTTGCCGATGAATGCGCGCGCATCTTCACGGATGTTCTGGAAAAAGGTCATGCCTCGGACATAAGGCTTCCCGTGCGCGACTTCAAAGGAAACAGCATGCCCGTGAGCATCAGCGCATTCACCTCTGCTCTGGAAGGCAGGCTCATCGCCTACGTTGTTTTCAGGGACCTCTCGGAGCCCGGCAGGAGAGACGGCGAGCGCAGCAGGACAGACCTCTTCATAGAAGAACTCGACCGCATTATCTCGCGGCCTGCAAGGGCTTGATTTACCGCACTTTTCAGCATGAATACCTTCTTTCTTCAGTCCGGAATTATTGAACGGATCACGGACAATTGACTTCTCTCTCTTTCCCCGCTCTAATCATTATTTCATGTGACTTCGGTTACATTAGACCTGGCGCTCTCCTGTTATAAACATTCTCTTGAGAACGCTGGAAGTCAAGTTTCTCGACCGTCAACCGAAATGGAACGTTGAGGGAGGGTATTATGCACAAAGCCGTGAAGCTGCTTTTGCCGTTGCTGGCCCTGGCCGTCTCAGAGGTATCGGGCGCGAATGCCGGGGAACTGAGCCTCAGGCAGAGGCTTCTTGAAGAGACAGCGGTGGAGACACTCTATTCAGTCGACGAACATACGACTTTGTTCACTGCGAGCGGGAGCAAAGAGGCGCTTGCGGCCTTAGGTGAATTATGCCGCTCAAAGGAGGCCTCTCTCGCGTCAGTCGACAATGTCCTCAAGTGCGGGGATGCCTTTTCAGCCGAGGTAGCAGGAAGAGACGGGAGCTATCTCATAAAAAGCGGGGCTGCCGAGCCCATAGCTTACAGGACGCCTTCAGTCCCCCCCTACGAAGAGATAGAGACTCCCCCTGACGGCGAAATGGAAGGGGCGCTGGCGGGCATTGATATGTACCAGTACATGTACGCCCTCTGCAAAAAAGGGAACGGGAAGGCTTTCACGGTCATCTCAAAGAGGGCGGGGCGGTTCGTGCGCCTCGTAGAGGCCTCTCCTGAGGAGGCGTTCAGACATCTCTTCTCATCCGGCGACAGCAAGGACCCCTGGTTCTTTGCCTGCGAGGGCGAGACAAAATTCATTGTTGAGAAGGATTACGGCTACAGCCCCGATGACAGGGGGAAGTTCACTTTCCGTCAGAACAGGGGGCTGGAATGGGTCGATTTCATGAAGGCTGGCGACAAGGAGGACCTTGCAAGGCTCGATTCGGGCAGCGGCAGACATGAGCTGTTCGCGGGAAAATAGCGCCGCTCTTTAAAATCAAAAGCCTGGGCTCATTAAGGAGTCCAGGCTTTTTTATTTTGAATGAAAAGAATCTCAGAAACAAATAACTCCCTGCATAGAACCTTTTAACGCCCTGCCGGGCTTTTTTGGGCGGCTCGAATCTTTCCGCCCCTCGACGCATTTCGCCCGTCGCCGGCCTTCGGCCTCTCTCCTTCTGCCCCGGCTCGCGCGTCCCTCCCCCAGCCCTGGGGTCGCTACGCGTTATGCCCCTTTTTATTTTAAGGGACAAAAAAATGAATTCTACCTTCCGTGGCACTTCTTGAACTTCGCATTGCTCCCGCACCAGCACGGGTCGTTTCTGCCCGGCGCTGAAGGCTTCTCTTGCGGCAGAAGGTCCGGCGCGTTTGCCTCGCACCACGACTTTACAGCTTCAGTCACGCGGCCCGCGGCCTCTTCAGGGGTGTCCACGCCTTCGGCCAGGCTCTTCGCGGATGTAAGCCTCTCAGCCTCTATCGCCTTTAGCGCCTCTTCCTCTCCGGAGCCTGCCGCATATATTATCCTGCAGAAGCCTTGCTGACCGGGCGCTGCTTTCGCGTCGCCGAGCCAGCCGCAATGTGGCGGCCTTATTTCGCGGCCAAGGACGGTGGGGTGGATGGAGCAGGCCTTGTCAGCTGAAAGGAAGCGGCACCTGAAGGCGAACATGGCTATAAGGTTTATGGTAAGGGCAGAGCGTGACGCCCTTACATCCTTCACTATCACATTGTATTTCTCGGGCAGGCCGAAGAGCGGCCTTGCCGGACTCTCGGTTGTCCTGTAGGCCTCGGTTATCCTCTGCACCCTGGCCTTGATGTTCTTCAGGACCTCTGCCCTGAATCCTGATATGCTCCCAAGCCCGCCCTCTTTGACCATCGGAAATGAAATGATGCCCCACCAGGGGTCGCAGCAGATACCCCCGCAGCGCTCAACGCATATGGCCGAGAACGGCTGGTTTTCCTTTACGCCTGTCGGCATGGAGAGATTATAACTTTTTTGAAGGCCGCGAGTCCAGTCCGGTCAGGCGGCCCCGGTCTCCCCTTAAAATTGGACTCAAGTTTCGTTATCGCCATGCGATATAATAATCATAATGCGAAAAATACTTTTAATAACGGCATTTTTCATAGTCTGCGTCCCCAGCTCTGCATGGCCGCTCGAGAGCGACAGGCAATGCCTCTCGTGCCACAGGGAGATTAAAGAGACCTATCTTCAGAGCAGGCACGGCATCACCTTCGGCATGGGGCAGGCCGAGGGGGGCTGCGAATCCTGCCACGGGCCCGCAAAAGAGCATCTCGACGCGGTCGACCGCGAGGACAAGGACCTCAGGATAGAAAACTTCAGGACCGAATCAGGCAGCAAGGCCGCAGACAGGTGCCTGGCATGCCATGAAAGGGGCGCGACCGTTTACTGGAAGGGCAGCGCCCACAGGCTTGCGGGGGTCAACTGCTTCAGCTGCCATAAGGTGCACGCCCCGGGACAACAGGCCGGCATGGACCTGTGCTTCAGCTGTCATCAGGACAAGAAGGGCCAGGCGCTCAAATCCTCTCACATGCCTCTTCGGGAGGGCAAGATGAGCTGCGCAAGCTGCCATAATCCTCACGGCTCTTTCGGGCCGCGCATGCTCAAGACGCCTACCGTGAACGAGACCTGCTATGCGTGCCATACTGAAAAGAGGGGGCCGTTCCTTTGGGAGCATGCCCCCGTAAGAGAGAACTGCGCCACCTGCCACGACCCCCACGGCTCTAATAATCCGGGGCTTCTCAAATCAAAGGGGCCTTTCTTGTGCACCCAGTGCCACCAGTACGGCGGACACGTGAACGTCCCCAGGTATAACAGGGTCAGCGCTACTTATGGAAAGGGCTGCATAAATTGCCACACGAGGGTTCACGGCTCAAACCACCCCTCGGGCGTCAAGTTCACCAGGTAAGGAGAGAGATGAAGAGGATTCTGGGTCTCGGGTTTGCTGCGGTCTTTTTCCAGGTATCCTTGTGCTGGGGCGCTGAAAATGCGGCCGGTGGCGTGGAGAGAACAGCCGGTCTTGAGGCAGGATACCAGCACCTGCAGGGCGGTGACTCAAGCAAGTTCAACGAGTACAGGGATATCCGGGACGGGGCGTACCTTTACAGGCTCAATCTCGATCTTTATGACCGTTCAAGCGGCAGGTCCATAGATCTCAGAGGCACGAACCTCCTGCGCGATGACCAGAACGCGCTCCTTAAGGCCGCAGGCCGGGGATGGTCATTCGAATTGGAATGGGATGAGATCCCTCATCTCATCAGCACAAAGGCCCGGACCCCGTACGATTACCAGGGCAGCGGCCTCTTTGCCGCGCCCACGACCGCCGGGGTCGACATGAGCGCTGCCGGTGCATCTGCGGCAAAGGATACCGTTGTAGCGGATTATCTTGACTCCACGCTCCGCGCCATTGAACTGGGCACCCGGAGGGAAAAGGCGCGGGCCGAGGCATCTCTGAAAGCCACCCCTGAGCTCTCTTTCAATCTGCAGGCGAGCATCGAGAACAAGGAGGGTTTTGAGATCACCTCGGCGCCGATGGGAGACAGGCCGCCGAGGGCGATGAACACCCAGATACCGGAGCCAATCGACTATGTCACTCGCGAGCTGAGGTTCGCAACAGAGTACGCGGAAAAACAGTACCAGATCCAGTTCTCCTATCTCCTCTCGGCCTTTGAGAACGAGGTTGACTCGCTCACCTGGGAGAACATCTTCTACGACCCCACCTCCGGGACCTCCACGACCGTGGAGGACGGAGCGACTGACCGGGTGTTTTCCACCCTTGGCAAGACCGCCCTGTATCCCGACAATATCTACCAGAACGTCACCCTTTCAACTGGCCTGAACCTGCCGATGGACAGCAGGCTCGACGCGACCATTTCCTACAGCAGGTTTGACCAGAATGAAGACCTGCTGCCGTACAGCACGAACGACCTCGGAGCGGACTGGAGCTCCTTAAGCAAGCTCCCCAGGACGACGGCTGACGCAAAGATGAACGCGACCTATCTAAGGCTTAACTACTCCATCAACCCGTTAAGCAGGCTTGCCCTTCATACCTTTTACAGCTATTACGCCATGAACAATGATACGAAGACGGACGAATGGTACTATGCCACCCAGGACGCGGCCTCTGACACAGGCGGCGTCAGCTCGATAAACCAGCGCAGAAACCTTGCCTATGCCTATACAAAGCAGAACTACGGCATTGACGCGTATTATCTTTTCAGGGGCTCCAGATTAGGGGCAGGCTATGAAAGAGAGGATACTGGCAGGGATTTCAGGGAGGCCGACACGGGCGAAGACATGCTCAAGGCCTCTCTCTCGACAAGACTCGCAGAGGTAGTTTCCCTGAAGCTCAAGTACCTTTACGGAGAGAGGGATTCCGGCGTGTACAACGGAGATGTAACGGATGCGAGCTATCATCTTTCAAACGCCGCTGAAAGCGGAAACGACAGGCCCCTTTCAGCCTTCGGCAACCACCCGGACCTGAGAAAGTTCGACGTGGCCGACAGGAAAAGGAACCAGCTCGATATTTCCGCCTCAATGTCACCTGTTCAGGACCTTTCCATCTCCGCTGCCTACAATTTCAGGGAAGACGACTTTGACTCCGGTGTTTCATCCGCCGAGCCCTTGGCTGGCACTGCCTTTGCCGCAGCCTCAGGCGTAACGCCAGGAGACCAACTCGGCCTCCTTAAGGAAAGAAGGGACGTTTATTCGGCGGATGCCTCTTATTTTTACGGATCAGGGCTCAAGCTGAGCGTATTTTACTCCAGGGAGATGGTTGAGCAGACCCAGCGGGGCATGTCCTTCAACGAGAACGCGAGGATTTCATCCGGTTTTGACTGGGACGAGGCAGGACAGCAATGGATGGCCGTGACCCAGGACAGGACAGACACGGTCGGCATAGCGGCGTTCTACCCCATAATACCCGAAAAGCTCACCCTCTCGACCGACTATACATACTCTTACGGGACCGTCGAAATCGACTATTCTGGTTTCGGCTCTGATAAGCCTCTCGACAGTAATACATATTATTACGCCTTTTCCAGCCCCGAAAAGGTGAGCCACAGGCATCATGTAATAAACGCCAAGCTGGAGTACAGGGCCTTCACGAACATGACTGTCTGCCTTGGTTATTTGTATGACAGGTACAAGATAAAGGACTGGATGCTCTCTCCGAGCGGCGGATGGGTCGAGCAGGTCGGAAGCGAATTCCTTCTGAGGGATTCCTCCGTGGACAACCGCTGGGGGAACAGGCTCGTCACTCTCGGAGGCTTGCTCGGCCCAAGCTACGAGGCCCATGTCGGGACCATATCAGTATCTTATAATTTCTGATTTTCCTTTAAAACTCTTCCCTCTTTTTCCTCCCTTGACCTCACCCTCTCCCTGTGCTACCCGTTATTGTATAAAATCGAAGGGTGAGAAAGCCTTGCGGCCCATCTCTGAGATAGCCCATGAAGCCGGTATTCCGGCCTCGGAGCTTTTCCATTACGGACCCGGTATCGCGAAGGTCAGGGCGTCTGTTTTGGAAGGGCTTGCCGGAAGACCCCGGGGAAGGCTCGTCATCGTGACCGCCATGAGCCCCACGCCAGAGGGCGTCGGCAAGACTACGCTTACGATAGGCCTTACGGACGCCCTCCGCCTTCTCGGAAAGAAGGCCATAGCCTGCATACGCCAGCCCTCCATGGGCCCGCTCCTTGGCGCAAAGGGCGGGGCGACCGGCTCCGGGCTCGCGAGGGTCGATCCTTCCGAAGACATCTCGCTCCACTTCACAGGCGACGACTACGCGGTCTCAACCGCGCATAACCTCGTCTCGTCCATGCTGGACAACCACATATACCACGGCAACAGGCTCGGCGTCTCGAAGGTACGCTGGAGCAGGGTCTCTGCCGTCAATGACCGGGCCCTGCGCAAGGTCAGGGTCGGCCTGGGAAAGGCGGCGACCGAGCGGGAAGATGAATTCCACATCACCGCCGCCTCGGAGCTCATGGCGATACTTTCATTGAGCCGCGATTTCAGAGACCTGCAGGAAAGGGTCTCGCGCGTCACGGTGGCGTCGAGGGAGGACGGCTCGAGCGTAACAATAAAGGACCTGTTGGCCGATGGAGCGGTCTGTGCCCTGTTGAAGAAGGCCCTTGACCCCAACCTGGTGCAGACAGCCGCGGGCTCTCCTGTCTTCGTGCATACAGGCCCGTTCGGGAATATCTCGATAGGGTGCAGCAGCGCAATAGCTGCCTCCATCGCGATGAGGCTCGGCGAGTACGTCCTTACCGAGGCCGGTTTTTCGACCGAGCTCGGGGCCGAGAAGTTCTTCGATATCGTCTGCAGGGAGGCCCTCTTCAGGCCTGCCGCTGCGGTCATAGTCGCCACACTCGGGGCCTTGAGGCTCCACGGCGGCGCGAAGGACTTTCGCGTCAAGGACATGGACGCCGTAAGGCGCGGTCTTCCAAACCTCGCAAGGCACGTCGAGAACGTCTGTGCCTTCGGAGTGCCTTCGGTTGTTCTCCTCAACAGGTTCAGGGAAGATACCGATAAAGAGATAAGAGATGCCCTTTCCATGATAGGGGACCTGGAAGTACCGGCGGTCTCGGCCGACGTGAGGGAAACTGGCGCTATGGGCGGACTTCAAGCGGCTGCCGCGATAATCAGGGCTTGCGAAGCCGGAAACTCCTTCGGATTCCTCTACCCGCTCGAGATGCCTCTCAGGGAAAAGATCGACGTAATCGCGCGGAGGATGTACGGGGCAGACGGTGTCGACTATACGGAAGAGGCTGAGGCAGACTTGAGGCGCCTTGAGGGTTCGGCCCTGCCGGTCTGTGTAGCGAAGACCCCGAAGTCATTGTCCGACGACCCGGCGCTCATAGGAAGGCCGGGCGGCTTCCGTATAAAGGTCCGCTCAATTGTGCCAGCTACAGGCGCGGGCTATCTGGTCGCGATCTGCGGGGGCGTCCTTCTGATGCCCGGCATGCCCGAGCACCCGCTCGCCGAAGGACTGAAGGTGGACGCCGAAGGGCGGATAACCGGTATCTGAGATTTTTTGCCGCCCGTGTTTTTGGTCACCAATGATGCGCCCACCTGATGTATAATAATGGGCTGTAAATAAATATCCTTTTTATGTACCTCCCGGCAGCAAGCTCCGGGGTATCTCTCGTAATCCT